>QWBY01000190.1_pt1 | contig 50312 bp, 71 predicted proteins | sample 1972471 | NCBI WGS metagenome assembly QWBY01 (sample SAMN09866722, study PRJNA288562) | Human gut metagenome isolate term6_stool, whole genome shotgun sequencing...
ATAAAAATAGTTATAAATAATTACAAAAAGTTTTAAAAAAGTATGTACAAATAGAACAAAACACGTTATAATTATATATGTAATCAAGAAGATTACAAAAATAAATGAATTAAAAAGGAGAAATTAAAATGAAAAAAACAGTTAACGGAAGAGAACTTTATAACGAAATGAAGAGAGTAGCAAATGAAATAAATACCAATAATATTCAAATGACTAGAATTTTTGATCTAAAAAATCCATTAGATTCAAAAGTTAATTTAGGAATTAATTTTTCATCTAGTGGAACAATGACAGTTGAAGAAACTAAACAATTCATTGAAGATTTACAAAAAGCAGTTGAATTAGTTGAAAACTTTAAATATCAAGGATATGAAGAAACTATTTAATAAGGAGGAAAAAATGATAACAATATTAGAATTAGAGCCTGGATTTTTTCCAGAAATAAAAAAAATAGATCAAAATTTAGAAGCTTATCAAAAAGAAGTTAATGGTTTAACAGATATCATAGAAATAAATCAAGATATCGATTTAGTAGTAAATGATGAGTTTTTATTAAATGGATCAGAGTTTACTATTAATATAAAAAATCAGTATTTCATCTTTGGAAATTGTTATTTTGTAGGACGTGACGGCGCAAATTTAAGTGATGATAATATTGCAAAAATATTTAGATCGTTAATATTTTATGAAAAAGGTTTTTTCTTAAGTGAGGTGATATAATGCAAAACATTATAATAGAAAATTTTTCATCGATAAACGAAATGCTTTCAATATTAAATACTAGAGAAAATAATTCAATAATGAAGTATGAAGATTCATCAAAAACAAATAGTTATAGTTTTACAAAAACTAATTCTTATGAAGAAGCTGAAAAATTAATAACTACTGGATATACTGATATTTTAGATGAAATAAAAATGAGATTAAAAATAGAAGCTGGTTCTAATAATTCTAAGCCGATTCAAAAAAATGATAAATTTGGTTATATCCCAAATGTTCCAAATTCAATTATGAATCTTCCAAACTCAATGATTAATACAAAAAGAATTCCTAGAAAAATTAATACTATTAATTTAATTTATGCACCGGTTTCTAATTGTGGAACAGATAAAGAAATATTTATAAAAAATGGAATTAAAATTTTAAATATAATAAATAATTTAGAAAAAAACAATATAAGAGTAAAATTATCCATTGCTTTATTTTATGGGGAAAAAGATGAAGAAATTACACTTGTAACAGTAAATGTTAAAAATTATCAAGAAAATTTAAATTTGCAAAAATTATGTTTTCCAATTGCTCATCCGTCAATGCTGAGAAGATTCGGTTTCAGGTGGTTAGAAACGACGCCAGAAATTACAGGATATGGTTGGAGAAGGGGTTACGGTAGATCCTTATATAATAAGGAAAAAATAAAACACAAATTAAAAAATAATGAAGTATTTTTAACTTTAGATGAAATTAAAGAAAAAACAGAGGAGGAGATTTTAAATGATTGTTATAGCAGATAAAAAAAATAAAGACAAATATTTTAATCAATATTTGTCTTTAATTAATAAAAAAGTTACTAATAATATAGTAGATTTTAGAGATGTAAAAATAGAAGATTTAAAAAAATATAATTCAATTTTAGTTTTAGAGCCTATGGATGAAGATTTTAGAGAATTAATGAAATGGTATTTTTCATTTTATCCAGAAAAAGATATTGAAGGAAGTTATACTGATAAATTAACAATAACAGCTGAAGCTATAATTGAAGTATTACCTGAAGATATTACTGGAAAATCTATATTTATAATTAATCAATCGCCAATTCTGGGGATCCCACTGGCACACGAATTAATGAAAAGAAAAGCCAATGTGTTTTCTATTAACTCAAAATATAATGTCATAGAAACTCATTTGAATGACTTGAAGCCCGATATTTTAATAACCGCAACTGGAAATAATAATTTTAAATTAAAATCAAGTTTAACAAAAAATATAAATTTAATAGTAGATCTTTCTGACGATTGCGAGGAAAAAAATAAAATTTCAAGTGTTCCTACTATTAAAGTTTTAAAAAGACGTAAAAAAAGTTATAAATAATTACAAAAAGTTTAAAAAAAGTATGTACAAATAGAACAAAACACGTTATAATTATATATGTAATCAAGAAGATTACAAATAAAGATCGAGACTGGGAAGAATTAAAAATGATTGAGAAAACAATGAAAGTTTCCTTTAAAGAAATGACAGAAACTGAAATAATAGCATATATTGAAGGTCTAAATCATATGTACAAATATTTAAAGAAATAAAATGTTATAAAAAATTACATTTGGATATGTACAAGTTAGAAAAAATATGATAATATAGAATCAGTTCAAAGAAAAGGTGGTAATAAAGCCACCTTTCAGAATTAAAAAAAAGGAGAATAAAAATGAAAAAAACACAAAATGAAATTATGAAAGCACTTCAAGATAATCAAAGTTTAGAATATGACAATGGTAAATTACTTTATTGGATTCATGTAAATGGAACTAATCTAGTAAATGATATTAATAAAGCTGAAATTAGTTTTAGTAGTATATTTAATTATGATGTGAAAGATAATTCATACGATTGGGAAAATGAAAACAATCAAGAATTTATGAATTGTGTTGAAGATCTAACAAATCAAGTTAATAATTTTTTAAATTAAAAGTTATAAATTATTACTATTTTTTTAATTAAAGGGAATTAAAAATGACTTTTGAAGAATTAAGAAAAATATTTGAAGGCGAAATTGTTAGCGATGAAGAATTTGAATTATTAAACAATTTTTCTGAAGTTGAATTTAATCAAGTATATTCTGAACCTTACAGACTTTTTTATGAATACACTGCAATTTCAGAAAACAATGATGATTGTTTTAATTTTTATCAGGAGATAGAAAGGATATAAAATAAATGAAAATAGATGCAATTAATTATTTTAGAAAAGATGTAGAAAGAATTAAATCGGGAGAAAGTATTAATACTATTATTTTAGAAAGAGAGAATAAAATTTCTCAATTAACAGATCCGAAAGAAATAGAAATAGAAGAATTAATTATAAAATGTATAATTTGGGTTTTCCAAGAATAATTTTTTAACTAAAAATGTTATAAATTATTACTATTTAAGAAAAGGAGGTGATAAATAATGAAACTTTTTACAGTTACAGAAATTGCTGAAATTTTAAAGGTAAATAAAAATGCGGTTTACGAATTGATTAATTCAGGAGAACTTCCAGCAATTAAAGGCTTAGGAAGATTAAAAGTATCAGAAGACGACTTGAGAAAATTTATAGAAAAGAGCAAAGAGTGAAAAATATTAGAGAACAAAAATTTAGAAAAGATGGTTTAAGAATTGGTTTAGAAGTAATTATTGATTATTTCGATTCAATTGAAATTTACGAAAGAAGTGCAGCAAGGCGATATAAATTATTAAAGCAAATTTTAATAGAATGTTATAACAATACCCAGACTGTTATCGAAGAAAATCAGATTCCTTGTTTTAAATATAAATTTGAAAAGGGAAATTTAATTAAGGTTAATGATGAGTAGTATTAAATTATTTAAGTATCAAAAAGAAATTTTAGAAAAAACTAAAGATCAAAATAAAGTTGCATATTGGTTAGATATGGGACTTGGAAAAACTTTTATTGGATCAGAAAAATTAATCGAGTTAAATACTAAATATAATTTAGTTATTTGTCAGAAATCAAAAATTGATGATTGGTATCACCACTTTTGTGAATTTTACGGAGTTGGAAATGTGATTTTTAATTTAACTAATAAACAAGAATTTGATCAATTTATGAATTTTCCAAAGTGTGATCAAAACTTAATTGGAATTATAAATTATGATTTAGTATTTAGAAGAAAAGACTTATTAAAATTAAAAGATTTTACCCTTTTACTAGATGAATCAAGTCAGATCCAAAATGTAAAAGCAAAGAGAACTAAATTTATATTAAAACTCAAATCCAAAAATAATATTTTATTATCAGGAACACCAGTTTCAGGAAAATATGAAAATTTATGGAGTCAGGCTCAATTATTAGGTTGGAATATAAATAAATCAACTTATGAAAAACAATATATTAAATTTAAAAATATTTTGATTGAAGGTTTACCAATTCGAATTGTAGATGGTTATAAAAATGTAGATCGACTTAAACAAAAATTAAGAGAAAATGGAGCTATATTTTTAAAGACTGAAGAAGTTTTAGAACTTCCAGAACAAAATTTTATAGAAGTAAATTGCAAAAAGCCAAAAGAGTATTACAAATTTTTAAAAAATAAAATAGTAGAAATTGATGGTCAAACTTTAGTTGGAAGTAGAATTCTAACTCATAGATTATATTTAAGAATGATTTGCGGTTTATACAATAAGTATAAATACGAAGCTCTAGGAGATATTCTGGAATCCACAAATGAAAGAGTTATAGTTTTCTATAACTTTAAAGAAGAATTGAGCCAGATGCTCAAGAGATGCTCCAGGGAGCATGTTTCCATTATTAATGGCGATACAAAGGATTTAAACGCTTATGAAAATTATGATGATTCTGTGACGTTTATTCAATATCAAGCTGGAGCCATGGGATTAAATCTTCAAAAGGCAAATAAAATTATTTATTTCAGTCCAACTGAAAGTTCTGAATTATTTGAACAATCAAAAAAAAGAATTCATAGAATAGGGCAAAATGATACTTGTTTTTATTATTTATTAATAGCAGAAAACTCAATAGAAAGCGCAATTTATAAGAATTTAAAATTAAGAAGAGATTATACAAATGAATTATTTAAGGAGGAAATACTAAATGGATAGATTAACTAGAATTTATGAACTAACTATTAAAAAGAAAGAAATTGAAGAAGAATTAAAAAGATTAAATACTGAAATTTTATTTTCATATGATTTTTCAAAGGAAAATTTAGAAAATGAAAAAATAAAATTAACCTATGTTCCAGCAACGAGTTATCAATCAATTGACTTAAAAGCCGTTGAGAAAAACGAGCCAGATTTATATAAAGATCTAAAAGATGTATATTCTAAAACAATTAAGAGAAGTGCATATTTAAGAACAAAAATTAAATGAGAGAAAAAAGTTTTGAAAAAAAGGTAAAAGATTTTTTAAAGGATAATAATTGTTACTTCATTAAATATTGGGGAGGCGGTTATTTTACTGAATCAGGAATTCCAGATTTGTTAGTCTGCTGTAACGGTTATTTTTTAGGATTAGAATTAAAAAGACCAACAGGAGTTGTTTCAGACCTACAAGCATATAATATTGAGCAAATTAAAAAAGCAGGAGGAATTGCAATGGCAGTTTATCCAAAGGATTTTGATCGATTAAAAGAATTAATTAAAAGATTAAACTCTAATTAATAAGGAGAATATAAATGAAAAGAAAAATAAAAAAGGCTATTAAAATTATATTTTGGTTAGTAGTTGCTTATTATTACTATATTTTCTTAGCTTGTTTAATGGGATTAGTTGATTATCCAATGAAAGGTTATTAATGAAATATAAAGAATTTATAGAAATTGCTGAAAATAATTCCTATAAAATTACAGACTATGATGATTTTATAGTTGCAATTAAACGTAATTTTAATGAAATTACTATTTTTAAAACTAAAGAAAAAGAAGTTTGTATTAATAATGTTTTATGCGAATTAGGAGATTTTGAAGTTATTGAAGCAAGTATAAAACTTGCAAATACAAAAATAGAAGATAGGGGGAAATAAATGATAAAGTGTAAATTATATCATGATAATTTTCAGAATTATAAAAGATATAACATTCCTAAGGCACAACTAGTAATAGCAGATATACCCTATAGGATTGGAGCAAATGCCTATGCAAGTAATCCATCATGGTATGAGGACGGAGATAATAAAAACGGAGAAAGTAAACTAGCAAAGAAATCATTTTTTAAAACTGATGATACTTTTAGAATTGCTGAATATATGCATTTTTGTTCTAAGATGCTTATAAAGGAGCCTAAGGAAAGAAATAAAGCTCCAGCAATGATTATTTTTTGTAGCTTTGAGCAAATACCAATGGTTATAAATTACGGTAAAAAATATGGATTTATGAAGTCCTATCCAATATTTTTTATTAAAAACTATTCAGCTCAAGTTTTAAAGGCAAATATGAAAATAGTTGGAGCAACAGAGCATGCAGTGGTTTTATATAGGAATAAACTTCCTAAATTTAGAAATGGCGGAAATGTTTTAGAGAATGGAAAAATAGAACCGGGGACAGGAAAAATGGTATTTAACTGGTTTGAGTGGAGGAGAGATAACCGGAAAGACTATCTTAATATACACCCAACGCAAAAACCAGTTAATTTGTTAAAAGAATTAATTCAAATATTTACAGATCCGGGTGATGTAGTTATAGATCCAGTAGCTGGAAGTGGTAGCACACTTAGAGCTGCATATGAACTTGAAAGGAATTCATATGGATTTGAAGTAGAAAAGAAATTTTATGAAAAAGCATTAAAGGAGATGTTAAAGAGTGAATAATTTATTATTTACTAATCCGGCCAATTCATTAATAAATACTATGTGGGATTTTTTAAAAGACGGAGGACAAAAAGGAAATCCCGAGTCTTTACAAAATTATGTCTATCAATTGATTAAAATAATGACACAAAAAACAGCTGGACAAAGAAAAGAGAAAAAGAAAGATATAGATTTTAGAGATTTAGATTTAATTATTCAATCTATAGTTATTGAAGCTATATGCTTAGTTTTAGATAAAAATTATCAAAACACGTTTTTAAAATGTCAACAATTGATTGAGGAGGAAGAGACAAGTGAATAATTTATTATGGGCTGAATGGTCAAATGTAGATGAAGAAAATACAGAAGAGGTAAAAAGTATTTTAAAAGCTTTTAATGATGTTATTAATGGTTTAATACTTTTAGAAGAATCAAACTGGATTTTTAACACTCTTAATTCTTCGCTATCGGAAAGAAACTATTATTATAATATTCATGAAAAATATGGAGATCTTATAGAATTATCAGGAGAATTTGAAAAATTAAGAAGTGTTTTATTCGGGGGAATTCTTGATTGGGATGAAATCAAGAGAAGTTTAGGATGAAATGGTCTTATTCTAGAGTAGAAACATTAAAACAATGTCCATATAAATTTAAACTAAAATATATTGATCATTTAGAAACACTTAGAAATCAAGATTTTAATAATCCTTTATATTTAGGAACTTGTCTTCATAAAACTTTAGAAACAGATTTTGAAACAGCTAAAAAAGAATTTTATAAAAATTATTATATTTCCAATACTCTATTAGAAAATGAATTAATCAAGATAGAAAATATAGTTAAATTAATTGATTTACCTAATGGAAAACATGAAATTTTAATTGAAGATGATTTTTATAAAGGATATATAGATTTTATAGATTCAGAAAATAATTTATATGATTTTAAATATTCAAATAATATAAATAATTATTTAGAATCAGGACAACTTCATATTTATAAATATTTTTATGAAAAAATTTATGGTAAAAAAATTAATAATTTATATTACTTGTTTTTTCCTAAAACATTTATAAGACAGAAAAAAACAGAAACATTAGAACAATACAGAGTTAGATTATTAGAAACAATTCAATCACTAAAAGTAACAAAAGTAAAAATAGAATATGACAAAGAAAAGGTAAATGAATTTTTTAAAACGATTGAAAATATAAATAAGGATTTTCCAAAACAAACAAATAAATATTGCGAGTTTTGTGAATATTATAATTATTGCAAGAAAGGAGAAAATTGGATGCTTTTACCAAAAAATGAAAGGCGAAATTTAAACGAGGTGGATAAAAAAACAATTTGGATTTATGGAAAGCCATTTTCAGGAAAAACTACTTTTGCAAATAAATTTCCAGATCCACTTATGCTTAATACAGATGGAAATATAAAATTTGTAGATGCACCTTATATCGCGATTAAAGATCAGGTAACAGTAACAGGAAGATTAACAAAAAGAAAATTTGCATGGCAAGTTTTTAAAGAAGCTATTGAGGAACTAGAAAAAAAAGATAATACTTTTAAAACTATAGTTATTGATTTACTTGAGGATTTATATGAATATTGCAGGTTATACATGTATGATCAATTAGGAATCACACACGAATCAGATGACAGTTTTAGGGCCTGGGATAAAGTCAGAACTGAATTTTTATCCACAATAAAAAGGCTTATGAATTTAGATTATGAAAACATAATTTTAATTTCACATGAAGATTCAACTAAAGATATTATGAAAAAATCAGGTGAAAATTTCACCGCAATTAAGCCTAATTTAAATGACAAAGTTGCAAATAAAATTGCAGGTATGGTTGATATAGTTGCAAGAGTATATGTAGATGATAATAAAAGAATTTTATCTTTTAAATCAGATGAAGTTATTTTTGGAGGTGGTAGATTAAATTTAAGAGTTAAAGAAATTGATTTAGATTATGAAAAATTTGAGGAGGTTTATAAATGAATTTAAATGAATTTTGTAAAAGAGTAGCACCTTTATATTTAACATTAAAAAGCAAAAGAGGAGCAGCTGCTGCAGATAAATTTTTAAAAGATTGTTTTATCAATCATTGTATGGAAAACGAAGAAGAAAAATTAGCTGATGTGATTTTAGAATATATACTTAATGAGTATTTGGAATTAAATGTTTTAGGACAAATAGAAGAATATATTAACTTAAATGATGTAAATACAGAAAAAATAGAAAAAATAGTAGATTTAATGGAGGGATTAATATGACAACTATTTGGGATAAATTTGATAAAGAAATCGATGAAGATTTTCAAAAGGATATAGAGAATGCAGAAAATCAGGAATTTGTAGAAGTTCCACATGGAGAATATGAAGTTAAAGTACAACAAATGGAACTTAAAATTTCTAAATCAGGAAATCCAATGCTTTCAATTTGGTTTAAAATTGTAGCTGGAGATTATAATAATAATTTAATATTTCTAAATCAAGTTTTAAATATACCGTTTCAAATAAGTATTTCAAATAAAATTTTAAGAGGCCTTGCTCCGGAAAAAGAAATTTCATTTGAAACTTATAGTCAATACGCTAATTTAATTATGGATATATTTGAAGAAATAGATGGAAAATTTGAATATGCTTTAAAATATGGAGAAAAGAAAGGTTTTAATACTTTTGAAATTTTAGATATATTTGAAGTTTAAATTTTTTTTAAAACAGAACGTTATAATTTATTACATATTGGGGATAAAATGTTATCCTCGATATGTAATTATAAAGGAGTTTTAAATGATATTTTACGATTTTGAGGTATTTAATTACGATTGGTTAGTTGTTTTTATTAATCCGATGAAAAAAGAAAAGAAAATAATAATTAATAATTCAGATGAATTATTAAATTTTTATGAAGAAAATAAAGATGATGTTTTTATTGGTTGGAATTCAAAACACTACGATCAATATATATTCAAAGGAATTTTACTTGGTATGAATCCAAAACTTATTAATGACGAAATTATTTTGAATAACAAAAAAGGTTGGCAAATATCAAATGAATTTAGAAAAATAAAATTATTTAACTATGATATTAAACAAAGAAATGATCCGAGTTTAAAAGTTATGGAAGGTTTTATGGGAAACAATATTAAAGAATCTTCAGTTCCTTTTAATATAAATAGAAAATTAACTGAAGAAGAAATCAAAGAAACTGTTTCTTATTGTACTTGGGATGTTAAACAAACTATGGAAATTTTTCTAAAAAGAAAAAATGATTATGCAAGCCATGTAGATTTAATCAAGATAGGAAATGAAGGAAAATTTGATTTGCGTTTCTTAGATAAAACAAAAACTCAACTTTCTACTATGATTTTAAATGCTAGAAAAAGAGATTATGAAGATGAATTTGATTTGATTATTCCAAAAAATTTAAAAATAAAAAAATATAAAGATTGTGTTAAATGGTATTTAGATGCAGATAATCATTGTTATGAAAAAAAAGTAAAAGGAAAATCAGGGAATTTATTAACTAGAAAAAATCAATTAGATATTGAAATTGCAAATGTTCCTCACGTTTTAGGTTATGGTGGAATCCACGGGGCAATTGATAAATATCATGGAAAAGGAAAATTTGTTTTAATGGACGTTACAAGCCTCTATCCAAGTTTAATGATTGAATATAATTTACTTTCCAGGTCAGTTCCAAAACTTGAACATTTTGAAGAAGTTTATAAAAAAAATTTAGATTTAAAAGCTGCTGGGAAAAAAGCAGAACGTGAGCCTTATAAATTAACTTGTAACTCAACTTATGGAGCTATGAAAGATAAGTACAACGCTTTATATGATCCGAGAATGGCAAATAATGTATGTGTACATGGTCAATTATTCTTAGTAGATTTAATAGAACATTTAGAGCCATATTCAGAATTAATTCAATCAAATACAGATGGTATTTTAGTTAAATATGATGATTTTTCTAAAATAAAAGAGGTTGCAGATGAGTGGCAAAAAAGAACTAAATTAGAACTTGAATTTGATTTTTTTAAAGAAATTTACCAAAAAGATGTTAACAATTATATTTTTGTTCCAGAGGGAGAACTTTATGACAATAAAAATAGACCTAGATGGAAGACAAAAGGAGCTTTTGTAAAAAAATTAAATGATTTGGATAATGATTTACCAATTATTAATAAGGCGATAGTTAATTATTTTGTATTTAATATTCCAGTAGAAGAAACGATTTGGTCAGAAAATAACTTAAAAGAGTTTCAAATGATTAGAAAAATAACTAGTAAATATGATCATATTTTATATAACAATAAAATTTTAAATGAAAAATGTGTTCGTATTTTCGCAAGTAAATCAAAACATGATTCTGGAATTTTTCAAAAGTCAGTTAGAACGGGAAATTATGAAAAAATTAAAGATTCACCAGAAAGATGTTTCTTAGATAATGACGATGTTAACAATAAAAAAGTACCAATGAAATTAGATAAAAATTGGTATATTGATTTAACTAATCATAGATTGAAATTATTTGGAGTAACTAAATGACGTGTTGTATAGATTGCAAAGAAAGAAAAATAGGTTGTCACGGAAAATGTGAGAAATACAAAAAATTTAAAAAATATCGAAATGATATTTTAGAAAAAAGAAAGGAAGAACAGAAAAAACGTGGATTTTCTTTTTAAAGGTTATATTGAACTAAAAGATAAAAAAGCTATTGAGAGCTTTAAAGATGCTAAAAATTTAAAAAGTTATCCTGAAATTGAAGGTGTTCCGAGTTTTGGTGGAGTTCTAAAAAAGAATATTATTTTAATAGATATAGATGATAAAGAACAATCAGATATTTTATTAAAAATATTAAAAGACCGAAACATAAAAAGTTATATTGTAGAAACTAATAGAGGTAAACATTTTTATTTTAAAAATAAAACTATAAAAAAATGTTCAACTAATTCAAAACTTGTAATTGGAGTTAATGCAGATATTAAATCCGGATTTACTAATTGTTATGGAGTTCTGAAACAAAATGGATATTTCAGAAAAATAATTTCAGACAATGAGCCGGACGAACTTCCAAAATGGTTACTTCCAATAAATACAAGTATGGATTTTCTAAATTTAGAAGCAGGAGACGGAAGAAATCAATCTTTATTTGGATATATACTTCCACTTCAAACGGCTGGTTTTAATAAAGAAGAATGCAGAGAAATAATTCATTTAATAAATAATTACATTTTAAAAGATCCACTTTCAGAAGATGAACTTGATGTAATTTTAAGAGATGATGCGTTTTCAAAAGAATTATTTTTTAATGGTCGCCAATTTTTATTTGATGATTTTTCAAAATTTATTATTTCAAATGATTATGTAATTAAATTAAATAATCAACTTCATATATATGATAAAAGAGTTTATGTAAATAATACAGATATTATTGAAAAGAAAATGATTGACCATATTCCGAGATTAAATAGAGCGAAAAGAAAAGAAGTTTTGGAATATATAAATTTATTAGTGGATTCAAAAGAATCTAAAAGTGAAAATTTAATTGCTTTTAAAAATGGGATTTATGATGTTACTTCAAATAAACTTTTAGAATTTAATCCTGATTATATTATTACAAATCTTATTAATTGGGATTATGATCCAGATGCTTATAACGAGTTAACAGACAAAACTCTAAATAATTTGGCTTGTGGAGATAAAGAAATAAGAGCACTTTTAGAAGAAATGATTGGTTATTGCTTTTTTAGAAGAAATGAACTTAGAAAAGCTTTTGTTTTAGTTGGAGATACTCAAAATGGTAAATCCACTTATTTGGATTTAATAGCTTATATTTTAGGAGATTCAAATATAAGTTCTTTAGATTTATCAGAACTTGACCAACGTTTCAAAACAGCAGAACTTTATGGAAAGCTTGCAAATATTGGAGATGATATTGAAGATGGTTTTATTCCAAATACTGCTATTTTTAAGAAACTAGTTTCGGGAGACAGAATAAACGTTGAAAGAAAAGGACAAGATCCTTTTGATTTTAATAATTATTCAAAATTGATTTTTAGTGCAAATAACATTCCTAGAATTGGATCTGGAAAAGATTCTTCTGCAATTACAAACAGATTAATTATAATTCCTTTTAATGCTACTTTTAGCAAAGATGATCCTGATTTTGATCCTTTTATTAAATATAAATTAAGACAAGAATCAAGTATTGAATACTTAATTAAATTGGGATTAGAAGGTTTAAAAAGAGTTTTAATTGATGGATTTACTACTAGTAAAAAAGTTGAAGAATCCTTAGAAGATTATAAAGTAAATAATAATCCAATTTTAGAATTTGTAGATGAAGTAGAAATTGAAAATGAATCGACAAAAGAAGTTTATAAGAGATATAAAGAATTTTGTTTATCAAATGGATATACCCCAGTTAGCCATGCAAATTTAAGTCAACAATTAAGAAATATTTTAAATTTAAAAATAGTTAATAAAAGAATTGGAGGGAAAGTTTTTAAAACTTTTATAAAAAATGAAATTTCAAGTTAAATTGATTAAATTATTAGATGAAAAAGATATGACTCAAAGAGAACTAGCTAAAAAAGCAAATTTACCATATTCAACCGTAAATAGTATTTGTGTGAGTCGAACAATTAAAACTGTAACTTTAAGAAGCATCTTAAGAATTTCAAAAGCTTTAAATATGACTATTTGCGAATTAATTGAAGGAACTGATTATGAAGAAAAAGAAGAAAACGCCAACTTATAATGTAACTTATGATGAAATTAAAGGTTATGTTCAAAGAGGATTTACAGAAGGAAGACAAAAAGCTTTAATCGTAGCTACAACTTATTCCTTAGCCGTTCCAATGATGATTTTAAGAGATCAATATGGTTTTGGAAGAAAAAGACTTCTTAGATTTTATCATGACTATTTAGATTTGGCAGACAGTTTAGATAGAAAATATTTAAATATAAACGATATTATTAAAACATTAAACGAAGAAGTAGGAATTAATATTTTGGAGGAATTAGAAGAATGAAAGAAATCTTAAATGAATTATTAAAAATATATGAAGAAAAAAATAAATTATATGGAAATAGTTTTTCAGAACTTTATGACGAATTAGGTCCAATTAGTGCAATTACTCAAATTTTGCATAAATCAAATAGATTAAAAGCTTTAGTAAAGACTAACGATTTAGATGCAATAAAAGACACTTTAATTGACCTTGCAAACTATTCAGTGATGACTCTAGATGAAATAAAAAAACATGAGTAATTTTATACTAACTTTAAATAAAAACGCGATACGGCTTGAATAGGAGGTCCTGGGATATGAATAACTTTCAAAAGGTAACTCAAAATATAAACGAGTTAATAAAATTTTTAGTTGAGAACTCTGAATATTCAGAAAAATATTGGAGAGATTATTTAGAAAAGGAGGTTGAAGATGAGAATAATAATTGAGGGGGCAGACGGTGTAGGAAAATCAACTATTACAAAAAAATAGCTGAAAAATTTAATTTAAGTTTAGTTCATTTTACAAATAAAGATCCTAGAGATTTAAATTTTTATTATCAATCACTTAGAAAAAATAATGTTGTTTACGATAGAAGTTTTTTATCCGAGATGATTTATCCAAAAATATTTAATAGACCAGAAAAATTAAAAGAATATGAGTTTCAATATTTATTAGAAAAAGCAAAAGAGCTTGATATAAAAATAATTATTATTAATAATTATGATTTTGAATTAAAAAATTTCGAAGAAAATGTTATAAAAAATAATATTGAATCAATAAAAAATGATTATTTAACACTTGCTGGAAAATATAATCTTCCAGTTGTTAAAGACGAGGAGGAAATATGGAAAATATTAAAGTAAAAATTTTAAATCCAGAAGCAATACCGCATATTGAAAAAATGGTTGCTTTTACAGCGAGATTAACTCAAAGAGGTCACCAACTTAAAAGTTTAGAAGATTGTATTGATTTGTATAATAAACCTTATAAATCTTTAAAACCGTTTTGTGATGTTCCTCATCCAACTTTACAAAAATTTGGAGTTATTGATGTTATAGTTTTCGGAGCATCTAGAAGATTTTTAGCTCAAATTACAAGACACCAAAATGAGGTAAAATTTATGAGTACAAGTTTACAATATTCAGACTATACTGGAAATTATGATTTTGTAATTCCTGAGGGAATAACTGATAAAGAAACGTATTTAAAATCATGTAATGAATCTATGAAAAATTATGAAGAATTAATAAAAAATGGAACTAATAATGATGATGCAGGATATATAACGCCTCAAGCGCTTAGAAATATATTGATAATTAGTGCAAGTCCATTTGAATGGAAACATATTATAAATCAAAGAATTTGCTCAAGAAATACTAGAGAAACTCAATATGTAATGGAATTAATTTATAAAGAATTAAGTCAATATGAATTATTTAAATATGGAGTAGGCCCATTTTGTCACTTCGGGCCATGTAAAGAAGGGAAAATGAGTTGTGGAAAAAAATATGAATTTCCAAAAAATGAAATTTAAAGAAGGACAATTCGTAATTTACGGAGGTTTTGAAAGACCTATGATTGGAAAAATAAAATCAATTAAAGGAAATCATGCTTTTGTTTATTATCATACAGGGGATACTGCAGCTTTAACTGATTTAAAATTATTAATGCCTATTATTAATGATTTTTGTATTGAGGAGTTATTAAAAAAATGAAATTTGATAAGGCAACTAAAAATTTATTAAAAAAAATAATTAAAGATTTAAAAACTGAAGCGTCAAGATATGATTGGAAAAGTAAGGAATATGAAAAATTAATAGAGATAATGGCAGAAATTGAATATTACATTTAAAAAAAGAGGTGAAAAAATATGAAATTTAAAATTACATTTGATCTAGTTCAAAACATAGAAAAACAAATAAAATTTGCTACTGATGAAGAACTTAAAAAATATCAAGAAAATGAGGAAGAGTTTACTAAAGAATATATTGAAAAACTTAAAGTAAGTTTAAAAAATAGATTGGATTGCGAAGATTATTGTTGGATTGAAAATATTGAGGTTGAAAAAATATGAAATTTACAGATTCTACAAAATGGCAGTTAAAGAAAGTCATGAGTGATTTAAATTATGAGGCGTCCGAATATGACTGGGGGAGTGAGGAATACGAATTTTTAACAGAAATAGTAGCTGAAATTGAAGACGCCGTATGGAGGGTTAATAGATGAAAAAATCAATTTATTTTATTATTAAAAATTGTTTAACTTTAATTAAATGTGAAGCTGATTGCTATGATGAAAAATCTAAAGAATATAAGTGGTTGTTAGATATTATTATATTTTTAGAAATAAAATTAGGAGAATTAATAGATGAAAATTAAAATAATAGATTTTGGTGGAATTACACCTGAGAGAGCTCATTATAATGATGCAGGAGCTGATGTTTTTAGTTTAGAAAATTTTATTATAAATCCAGGAGAGACTTTAAAGATTCCTTTAGGATTTGGCCTTGAAATACCAGATGGATATGTGGGATTTATTTTTCCAAAGTCTGGTTTATCAAGTAAAGGAATAGTTTCAGAGTTAGTCCCGATTGATTCTGGATATAGGGGAGAAATACATGCTATAATTCATAATCAAAGTAACAAAGAATTTATATTTGATAAAGGACAAAAAATAGGACAGATTGTAATTTTACCTTTAATTTTAGCTGAATTTTCTGATCATTTAGATAATTCAAGAGGAGCTGGAGCGTTCGGAAGTACAGGAAGTTGATGAGTAACATCAAAATCAACGAAAGCATTGGAATTCCAACACAAACTTAAGTTTTAGAGCCAGTAACATTTAAAAATTTAGAGAAACGTTGGAATTTCAATGTTTAGAGGTATAAAAAATGTGTTACTGCTGTGTTACTGGAAGAGTAACATTTTATATACCTGTGTTAACAGGGTAAAATATATCGTTAAAAAATTATTAATAAAAAGATACAAATAGATACAATGTTACTGGAAGAGTAACAAAGAGTAACACTCACGAAGATTGGAATTGCAATACTTAGAGAGAATGTTACTGTGTTACTCTTTCTAACATACTTATAACTAATTAAAAACATGAAAAAAGGCTCAAAAAAAGATATAAATAATATATATAATATATATAGTAACTGAGTAACATTTATAAATAGCAAATGATAGAGGTTATCAAATGGATGAATTAAGAGAAATTATTCGGTTAGAGAAAAGACTAAAAATTTTAAGAGAAGAAATTTTACTATTAGAAAGTCAAGTAACAAAAGTTAATAAAGAATTAAATCCAATTGTAGTTCAAACTAGTGTTAAAAAAGATAACATGGAAAACGCGGTTATTAAATTAATTGAAAAGAAAGATAATTATTATAAACAATATTTAAAATATTATAAGATACGTGAAATTTTAATTAATAAAATATTAAAAATTAAGAATGAAAAACAAATGATGGCAATTTACAAAAGATATGTGGAAGGGAAAAAAGTTTCTGAAATAGCTGAAGAAATGGGATTAACTTACAAATGGACACAAGTTTTGCTAAAAAGGGGTGTTAATTCATATAAAAATTTAGTATAATAGTATTAGTGAATAGGGAATTTTTATTAATTCTCTATTTTTTTATATAAAAAAATAAGAAAAAGAGGTGAAGAAGAATTGAGTAAACTATGCGGAGCTAAAACTAAAGGAACTGGAGAATTGTGTAAACTTCCAGCAGGATATGGAACAAATCACAAAGGAACTGGGAGATGTAAATATCATGGAGGTTGTTCTACTGGACCTAAAGTAGCTAATACAAGAAATAATTCAATAAAACATGGTTTATTCGCTCAATATTTACCTGAAGAAATTAAAAATCTAGTAGATTCAGTTGAAGATTTAAATAGTTTAGATATTTTATGGACGAGTATCAAAATAAAATTTGGAAGTATTATTAGAGCTCAAAAAATCATGGAAGTTGAGGATAAACACGAAATAATTAAAGAACTTAAAAAATATCGTGAAAATCCTAATGGAAGTATTGAAGAAGAATATGAATTGCAATTTGCTTGGGATAGATACGAAAGATATTTAAACGCTCAATCAAAGGCAATGGACACATTAACTCGTATGATTGGAAAATATGAAGAGTTATGCAATTCTGGAATAGCTACTGAAGAACAATTATTAAGAATTGAAAAACTTAAAACTGAAGTTAATATTTTAAAGGGAGTTTCTGATGAAATTGAAGATTTGTCAGATATTCAAAAGTTAATTTATGGAAAAGAAGACAATTAATTTTAATTTTTCAGAAAAACATATTAATTATATTAAGAATTGTTTAGATAATACTTATAATATTGCTGAAGGAGCTATAAGAGCTGGAAAAACAGTTGATAATATATTCGCTTTTGCAACCGAATTGATGCTAACAGAAGATAGAATTCACTTGGCCACTGGATCTACTGTTGCAAATGCTAAATTAAATTTAGGAGATGCAAATGGTTTTGGTTTAGAATTTATTTTTAGAGGTCAATGTAAATGGAGTAAATACAAAGATAATGAAGCTTTAATAATTAAAGGACCTTTTACAAAAAATAAGGAAAAAATTGTTATTTTTGCAGGTGGAGCAAAAGCTGATTCATATAAAAAAATAAGAGGAAACTCATATGGAATGTGGATTGCGACAGAGATCAACCTTCATCATGAAGATACGATAAAAGAAGCTTTTAACAGAACTGCTGCCGCTATTACGAGAAAATTTTTCTGGGATTTGAACCCTGATCATCCTAAACATTGGATTTATGTAGATTATATTGATAAATATATCAAGAATGACTTATTAAAAGTAAATTATGAACATTTTACAATTGATGACAATATAAATATTTCAGAAGAACGAAGAAATGAAATCAAAGCTCAATATAATAAACAAAGTGTATGGTATCAACGAGATATTTTAGGTCTAAGAACTATTGCAGAAGGTTTAATATATAGACAATTTGCTGATAACATAAATAAGTTTAAAATAGATAGGCCTAAAAATTTAATGGCAATTAACATTGGAGTGGACTTCGGAGGGAATAAATCAAAGCATGCTTTCGTCGCAACTGGAATCACAGAGGATTATAACTCACTGATAGCTCTTAGGAGTTCCAGGGTGAACCCAGATGATATAGAAAGTTTAGTTAATAGTTTTATACTCTTTACAAAAGAAATCATTTCTAGGTATGGTTTCGTTGATTCAATATATGCTGATAGCGCAGAGCAAGTTTTAATTAAGACTTTACAAAAAGCCTTATTAGATAATAATTTAAATATAAAAGTTAGAAACTCAATTAAAAATGAAATTGTAGATAGAATTAGAATCGTCAACCGATTAATTTCGGAAGGGCGATTTTTTATTTTAGAAGATACTGAAAGTTTACAAGAAGCTTTAGTAACTGCAACTTGGGATTCAAAAAAATTAGATACTGAAAGGCTCGACGATGGAACTTCAGATATAGATAGTTTAGATGCTTTTGAATATTCATTTGAAAAATATATAAAAGCTTTAGGTTGGAGGTGATTGAAATAATTCAAGATGAAATTAGAGCAATATATGGTTTAACTGAATTTATAGATAATAATTATAAATTATGGTTAAATTGCTACAGAGGAGAATATCCTTGGCTCGGAGGAGAAAATTTAGAAAGTTTAAATTTAGCAGCTAGTATTTCGTCAGAACTTGCAAGACTTACTACTATTGAATTTGAATCAGATTGTGATGATGAAGATTATAAAAAAATTGTAGAAAACTCAAGAAGATTTACTGAATATGGATTAGCTTTAGGTGGATTAATAATAAAGCCTTACTTAGTAGGAAATAAAATTGCAATTAATTATTTAACACCTGATATGTATATTATTTTGGAATTTTCAAATTTTGAACAAATAAAACATGTTGTTTTTATTGACAGAATAAAAAAATATGAAAATAAAAAAAATATATATTATACAAGACTTGAAGAACACGAAGAAACTCAAAATGGTTGGAGAATAAAAAATACTTGTTATAGATCTGAAAATTATTATTCTTTAGGAGATAAATGGAACTTAAATAGTGTTGATTGTTGGAAGACACTTAAAGAAGAACAAGTTTTCAATGTAGATTTTCCTTTATTTTCATATTTTAAAAATCCTCAAGCAAATAACTTAGATTTACAATCTTATGAAGGAGTTAGTTGTTTTTCTAGAGCTTTAAGTTTAATTCAAGATGCTGATGAGCAATATCAAAGAATTTTATGGGAGTTTAGAGGGACAGAAATTGCAATTGATGCTGATATTACTGTTTTAAAGAAAAATGGAGATCTTCCTAAAGGAAAAGAAAGATTATTTAGAAATTTAGGTTTTGATCAAAAAGATGGATTTTATGAAATTTTTAGCCCTCAAATTAGAGATAGTTCTTTATTTAATGGATTAAATAAAATATTAAGAAGAATTGAATTTACTGTAGGACTTGCCTATGGAACTCTCTCAGAAGTTGATGAGGTTGAAAAATCTGCAACTGAAGTAAAGATGAGTAAACAAAGAAGTTACTCAACTGTTGTAGATATTCAAAAAGAACTTCAAAAAACATTAGAAAATATATTAAATGTTTTGGAATATTATAAAAATAAGAATTTAAAAGCAAGTTTTGATTTTGATGATTCTTTAATTGTAGATGCAGAAACAGAACAAAAGATAAGACTTCAAGAAGTAGCTGCAGGACTTGTTACACCAGAATTTTATTTAAATTGGAGATATGGATTAACAGATAAGGAAATTAATAAGATTTTACCAAAAGTAGTAGAAGACGATAATCAAGAATTTGAGGAAGAATAATGTTAACGCCTAATTACATGAAAAAACTTCCAGATGATGTTGTTAAATATTATAGAAATTTAGAGGATAAAATATTAGCTGACGTTGTTAAAGATTTACAAAACAATTTAGAATTATCAGGAACTTCAAGAGGTAAATTAGAATCTTTAGTTAATTTAAATTATGATTTATATAAAATTAAAAAAGAATTAAATAAGGATTTAGATCTTACAGCATACAAATTAGGTCAAATTGTTAATAAAGCTGGACTTAAATCTTATGAAATGGATAAAAAAGCCTATGAATTTGGTGGTAAAAAATTAAAAAATAAATCCGTTTTGAAAATGGTTGATACCATGAGTAAATCCTCTATTGAAGATTTAAAAAATATGTCTGGAACTATAGGACTTGCTGGAAAGCCCCTTGAAAAATGGTATAAGGAAACTTTAAATCAAGGAATTATCGATATAACTTCTGGAGCTTATTCAAGATCTAATGTTATGAGAAAAATAGTAAATGATGTCGGAGATAAAGGCCTTGAATTTATAGAATATCAATCAGGAAAAAATTTTTCTGTAGAAGCTGCTGTTAAAATGAATTTAGTTTCAACTGTGAATAGATTATCCGCTGAGATTTCTTTATCAAATGCAAAAGAAATGGATCATGATTTAATGGAAATAACAGCTCACGAAGGAGCGAGACCAACTCATCAAGATTGGCAAGGTCAGATTGTTTCTTTAAGTGGAAAAGAAGGTTATTTAACATTAGATGATATAGGTTTTGGAGATGCTGATGGATTTATGGGGGTAAATTGTCGCCATAATTGGTACCCATATTTTGAAGGTTTATCGGATAAATTTTGGGTAGATTATAAACTTGATGAAATTAATACTTTTAAGTATGAAGAAAAAACATATACAGAAGAAAAAGCATATCAAAGACTTAGAAATTTAGAAAGAACAGCAAGAAAGCATGAAAGAAAAGCTAATTTATATGATGCTGTAAATGATGAAGAAGCTAAAACTATTGAAAAAATTAAAGAACAAAGAGTTAAACAAGAACATAAAAAGTTCGAAAAGGTTATAAAAAGTAACGAAACATGTTATAATATAGTTACACCAGAGGGTGAAGAAAAATTATTAAAGAATTCAAAGAAAAACTGGAAGGACTTAATGATGAGTGAACAAAATGCAATAGTTGAATATTCAGGGCCTCATTATGGTATAACAAATAGATATTTAAGAAATGCGTTAGCTCCTACTGATGATATTGAATGGGATCAAACACTTCAAAGAGTTAAAGAAATTGACAGAGCTTTATCTAGAAACAAATTGGGAGATAATCTCGTTTTATATAGAGGTGTTAACCAAGAAGAATTTGAGTGGTGGTTGAAAAATGATACGTTAGATGCTTATAAGAGTAGTTCTATTAGTCAAGTGGTAGCAAAACAATTTAATTGTAAATATCAAATTGTTATTAAAGCTCCTGCAGAAACACAAGGTTTTTATTTAGGAGATTTTTCAGATTTTTCTTCTGAAAAAGAGTTTTTAATTAATAGAAATCAAAAGTATAAAATATTAAAACAAGAAAATGGAATTCTGGAGGTAGAAATATTATGACAAGAAAAGAAGAGTTAAGAATTTTACAAGATAAATCGAATTATTTAAATTTTAAAAATGGAAAATATATTAGTAATAAATATTCAAAAGAAGAACTTAAAGAAAAAAGAAAATATTTTGAGAGCCAAGTTCCGAGAAATGTTTCAAAAGAACGTTGGTTTTATGAAATTAAAAGAATTTTTCAACTTAGTAAAAGTTTTAAAGAGTATCCAGATTCTGGATTATCCAGATTACAATATATTCTAGAAACTGGAAATTTATAATTTTCTTTCCTTTTTTATTCAAATCGTCCTAGACACGACGTTAAAAGGTCTTTTTTGTATGGGAATATGGCAGAGTTAGGTAATTGCGGGATTAATTAATCCGTCACACATAGGTTCAAATCCTATTATTCCCACCATTTTGGTTGTAGGACCTAAACCTACATAACTCTATTAGTATTGGTGATACTTAAAAAATAACCTAGGAGGAAAAAATGAAGAAAGAAGAACTGTTGGAATTAGGATTAAATGAGGAACAGATTCAAGGAGTATTTAAATTAAATGGTCAAGATATTAATTCTATTAAGTCAGAACGAGATAATTTAAAAGCAGAACTTGATGTTGCAAATAATAAAATTTCTGATTTTGAAAAAATTAATGTCGATGAAATTAAAGCAGAAGTTGAAAAATATAAAAATGAAATTTCTAATTTAAAACTAGATCATTCAATTGAGAATTCTCTGTTAAAATCTAAAGTTAAAAATACTAAAGCGGCGAAAGCACTATTGGATATGGAAGCTCTAAAGAATTCTAAAAATTTTGATTCAGACTTAGAAAATCAAATTAAGTCAATGAAAGAATCGGATTCATATTTATTTGAGACTGAAGGAATGTCAATTTCAAGTACTGGAAAGGTAGATCCACCTAGTACAGAAAATATGACCTATTCACAAATGATGGAATTCTTAGAAAAAAATCCAGGTGCTAAAATTTAAGGAGGAATAAAATGCCAGCTATATTTGATGCAAAATATTTTAATGCGGAAGTTTTTGGAAAATATGTAGATACGATTCCAAAACTAAAAAGAAATGAACTTTTAAAATCAGGAGCGGTTGTAGTAAATGATAGGATCAAAGGAATGTTATCAGAACAAACCGGAGGAAATATTGTTACTACACCAATGTTAGGACTTATTGGTGGAAAGCCTGTAAACTATGATGGTAAAACTGATATTGAAGATAACTCAACTAAAACATTCTCTCATACAAGAGTTGTTGTTGGTCGTGCAAATGCGTGGACTGAAAAAGATTTTTCTTATGATATTACTGGTGGAGTTAACTTCATGGATAATGTCGCAAGACAAGTTGCAGGTTATTGGGATGATATAGATCAAGATACTTTACTTGCAATTCTAGATGGTATTTTCTCAATGACTGGAACTGAAAATAAGAAATTTGTTGATGCACATACTTTTGATATTACAAAAGAAAAGCAAGAAAATAAATTTGGAGTTACTACTTTAAACACAGCTTTACAAAAAGCGGTAGGAGAAAACAAAGCTAATTTTTCACTTGCAATTATGCACTCACAAGTTGCAACTAACCTTGAAAATCTTCAATTATTGGAATATTTAAAATATACCGATAAAAATGGAGTTACTAGAAATCTTCAAATGGCAACTGTAAATGGTAGAACAATTTTGATTGATGATTCTATGCCTGTTGAAGAAGTTACTGATACAGCTGGAAATTATACAGCTTATACTTCATATGTATTAGGAAAAGGTGCTTTTGAACTTACAGATGCAGGAGTTAAAGTTCCATTTGAAATGGCAAGGAATCCAAAAATAAATGGTGGTCAAGATACTCTATATTCAAGACAAAGAAATTGTTTTGCCCCTTATGGAATTTCTTTCACAAATAAGAAAATGGCGTCACTTTCTCCAACTGATGAAGAACTTAAGAACGGTGTAAACTGGACTTTAGTTCAATCTACAGACGGAGAAACAATTAATCATAAAGCAATTCCTATTGCAAGAATAGTTACAAGAGGTTAAAAAATGGTTGATTTTAAAACTCTATCAGAAGACTTAAATTTATCAGAAGAAGATTTTAAAAGAAAATTTAATTTTTATAAAAGAATAATTGATTATTTCATATTTGGAAGAATTGATTATGATGATGAAGAACAAAAAGGTAGAGTTTTAGAATGTATTCTAGAACTTATTAATTATGATTTAGAGGATAATAAAAGATTAGAACAATATAATAAAGATGGTATTAAATCAGAAGCGGTTGGAACTCAAAAGGTTGAGTATTTAACTTTAGATTTAGAAACTTTAAAAAAATTAAAAGATGAAAAATCTAAAAGAATTTATAATACAATTAAAATTTATTTTGGTTTAACCGGTTTAATGTATAGAGGTGTTGATTATGCTCCCAAACACAAGTATGACAATTTATAATAAAATAACTAAAAATCGAGAAACTAAATATAAAAAATCACACATTTATTCTGTACATTGGGAAGATAACGAACAATTTAATGTTTTAAAATCAGGCCTTCCTAGTGCTGATAAAACTTCTGTATTTATACCTTTTAGATCCTGTGATAATTATCAAAATCCCATTGAATTTAAGAAAAATCCAGTGGGATTTACTTTACAACCTGAAGATATTATTGTTAAAGGAATTATTGAAGATGAATTTACAACTAGAAAAGATTTAGAAAAAAATCATAATTATGTTCGAGTTATCACTTCAGTAGATGATTATTTATTTGGTTCTGATTTAATTAAACATTTTGAAGTAGGTGCAAATTGATTATTTTAAAAAAATTTGAAGTAAAAGATATTGATATAACACCAGCTCAAAGATTTGTAGATTCTGAATGTATAAGACTTATGGATCCATATACACCTTTTGATAAAGGAACATTAAAATCAGTTCCTAATATTCAATCAGGAGGAGGTCAAATTGTCCAGCAAACACCTTATGCAAAAAGATGGTATTACGAAAAAGCAAATTTTCAAGGAGCTCCTCGTCGTGGATATAAGTGGTTCGAAAGGATGAAACTAAATCATAAAAAATATATATTACAAGGAGCTGCTAAAATTATAGGAGCTAAATCATGAAAATTATAGAAGCAATCAGAGAATATTTTAATGGTTGTGATCTTTTAGATGAAGATGCAAGAATTAATGTAGATTATATTGGAGATGAAATTGTAGAATATGCAATTTATTCAGAGCCTATTGAGCCATTTTATAAAAAATATGTAGATGGTGGGGGTTTAAAACAATTTGGATTTACATTTACAACGGTGAATTATTATTCTGCTGAATTACTTCAACAATTAGAGAATTCTAATTTTTTTGAAGATTTTCAAAATTGGATAGAAGAAAATAATAAAAATAATATTTTACCAAAAGTTAAAGGAGCCATTAGAATTGATATTTTGTCTAATGGTTTTTTATTAGATGCAAATGCAGAACAAGCAAAATATCAAATACAATTAAAACTTATTTATAAGGAGGATTAAAATGGTAGAAAAAAAATTAGTACAAAGAGCCGATAAAGTCGCTTTTATGAAAGTTAAAGATAAATTTCATAGAATGCAAGGATTCACTGGACTTTCCACTTCAAAGAATCCAAAAGAATATACGAGACAATATGTAGATGAATTATTTGAAACAACTGATGTTGTTGGTATTTCTGCATCCATCGAATTTGCTTTTGATCAATTTGTAGGAGATCCAGTTCATGAAGAACTTGTTAGAATAATTGATGAAGAAATAATTGGAACTGATGCTGTTGTAGAAATTATGGTTGTTGATTTTACTAAAAAAGGTAAAACAGACGGTCAATTCGAAGCTAGAAAAAGAAGATATTCAGTTATACCTAACACTGAAGGTGGTTCTTTAGATGCTTACACTTATGAAGGTACTTTTAGAGTTAACTCAACGACTGAAAAAGTACTTGCAACTACTACAGATGAATGGTTAACTGCAGAAGCAAAAGAGTTAGAAGTACAATAATTGAGGTGAATAAATAATGGCAAAGTTTAAATTTAAAAATAACAGCCTAGAATTGGAAATTGAAAATGAAAGATTTTTCGTAACAATAGATGATTTTAGAGATGCTAATAAATATTTAGAAATTGCTGAAAAAGCTCAATCTTTAAAAGATACTAATTCAGTAGAAGAAATTTTAAAACTAATGCGAGAATTAATTGATGAAATTCTCGGAGAAGGCGCTACTGATAAAATATTTAAAAATAGAGAATTTAATATTACAGATGGTATTGATTTAATTGTATTTTTAAATGAAGAAATAAATAAATTTAAAAATGAAAAATTAAGAATTATTTATTCTCCATATAGACAAGATGAACTTAATAATTGATGGAGTACCTACTCATGTTTATATATCCGGCCTTAAATACGATATAAATTATGATTTTAGAAATTGTTTATTATTTGAAAATTTATTAAATAATGACGATTTAACACAAGAAGATAAACTTTATGGAGCTATAAATATATTTTTCGGAGATCAATTTATCGAAGATTACGAGGAAGCCTTCAAAAAAATTATTTGGTTTTATACTTGTGGTAAAGAAATTAAGAAAAATACTGAAAAAAACAGCAAGCCTATTTTCTCCTATGAAATAGATGATTGTTACATTTTCGCGGCTTTTATGGAAGTATATAAGATTGATTTAACAGTCGAAAAACTTCACTGGTGGAAATTTAAAGCTTTATTTGATGCTTTACCAGATACTTGTTATTTGAATAAAATAATAAGTTATAGGGCCGTGAAAATTGATAACAATATGACTGATGCTCAAAAGAAATTTTATAGAAATATGAAAAAAATATTTGAACTTCCAGACAATAGAACTCAAGAAGAAAAAGAAGCTGATTTTGCAGATGCTTTATTTGGATAAAATATGATATGATTACTTTATATAAATATATAAAGGAGAATATTATGTTTTTTAAAAATATTAAGCTTAAAAACTCTAAAGCTTTTAATCATGTTAATTTAAATGAATTATGGGATGAATTTGATTTAGAAGAACGAGAATTTTTATATAATTCATATAAGACTGTAAATATGGATATACTAAACCATTATTTTTTAGATGATTCACAATTAAAATTTATATCAAATATACTTTTATGGCTACAGTCTAAAAGGAAGGACAAAACCACGCAGAAAGTTATTGATTATGTAAACAAAAATAATATATATTTAAAATCAAAAAATGCTGAAGATAAACATTATTATTTATTAGAAGTAATTAAATTTTATTATCATCCTAGAAGTCCAGAAATATATAATCCTGAATTAGTAAAAAAATATTCTTATGAAGATATAGAAATATTTACAAAAAATATTAATGTTTTTAAAAGTTATGGAAAACTTGCAAATAATCCCTCATTTAAAATTTTAGCTTTAATTTTAGAAAAAGAAAAAAATTATAAAGAGGCAATAAAAATTTGTGAATTAGCAATAAAATATAAACAAAACGATAAAACAAAAGGCGGTTTTGAAGGTCGAATTGAAAAATTAAATAAAAATTATTTATAAGTTTAGGAAAAACCTAAACTTATTTTTTTGCGAAAAGGAGGTGAATTAATGGCAAGCGATGGTAAATTAATATTTGATACCAAAATTGATGATTCGGGATTTAAAAAAGGTTTAGGTCAATTAGGAAAAACAGCAACAAGTGTTGGAAAAGTAGCAGCTGGAGCAATTGCGGCTGTTTCTACTGCGGTTGCTGCTTTAGGAACTGCAGCAACTAAAGTTGGTTCTGAATTTGAAGCTAGTATGAGTCAAGTTGCGGCTACTATGGGAATGACACAAGAGGAAATCCAAAATGGTTCGAAAGAATTTAATATGTTAGAGGCGGCTGCCAGACAAATGGGAGCAACGACTCAATATTCCGCATCGGAAGCTGCTGAAGCTTTAAATTATATTGCACTTGCAGGTTATGATGCTGAATCGGCTGTTAAATTACTTCCTAGTACTTTAAATTTAGCCGCAGCTGGAGGATTACAATTAGGCCGCGCAACTGATATTGTTACAGATGCTGTTTCTGCTTTAGGTTTAAATATGGGAACAACTGAAGACACCATAAAAAACACAAATATTCTTATTGATGAAATGGCAAGAACCGCTCAAAAATCTAATACAGACGTTGGTCAACTTGGGGAAGCGATTCTTACAGTTGGTGGAACTGCAAAAGATTTAGCTGGAGGAACTGTTGAATTAAATACTGCTTTAGGTGTACTTGCAAATAATGGATATAAAGGAGCCGAAGGTGGAACTAAACTTAGAAACGTAATTCAATCAATTTATACACCAACTCAAACAGCAGCAAAAGCTTTAGAAAATTTAGGAATTGAAGCATATGATGCAGAAGGAAACATGAGACCTATAAATGAAGTTTTAGGTGATATGTCTGGCCAATTGCAATGGTTAACTACTGAGGAAAGAAAAAACTGGTTAAATAGTGTTTTTAATGGTAGAGATTTGGCGGCAGTTTCTGCTTTACTTGCATCTAATGCCACAAATATTGATGATGTTGCACTAGCTCTAGAAGCTGCAGGAGGACCTGGAGAAGAGTTTAGAGAAAATATCATGGCACTTGCTCAAGAATTTGATCAATTTTCTGATAAAGCCGATTTTATAAATCATATGATAAACGCTTTTGGATTGACTTCAGAGCAAGCGACTGTTTTATATGATGGTTTAAAATCTTCTATTGATGATGGAGAATGGAATAATTTAGCTGAAGAGATCGCCAATGCTGAAGGTTCGGCCGAAGAGATGAGTAAAGTTATGAATGATAACTTGCAAGGCGATATTAAGATTTTAAAATCGGCTTTAGAAGAATTAGGAATTTCATTCTATCAAACATTTGATACAAATTTAAGAACAACTGTTCAAGCTGCCACAGGCGTTATAGAAGAACTTTCACTTGCTTTTAGAGGAATTGATGTTGATTCTTTAAAATCTTCTTTAGAGGAAGCTGGAGTTTCTGTAGATGATTTAAATATTTCTTTAGTTGAAGCTAGTTTTGCAGTAGAACAATTTTCAGATAAAGCCGATTTTGTTGATTACGCAATGGAGAAATGGGGAATTTCTTCAGAACAAGCTGGAATATTATTTGATCAATTAACTGATTCTTTAGAAAATTCTGGAAATACAGCTCAAATTGTAGGAGAAGTTTTAGGTCAAACTATATCAGATTTAATAATGAGAGTTGCGAAAGCTTTACCTCAATTCTTAGAGTTAGGAATAAATATTACTAAAAATCTTTTAGATGGGCTTTCACAAAATATTCCTCAAATAACTGATGCAGCGATTCAAATCGGAACAACTATTTTAGAAGGTTTAGGAGATATTGCAGTTCAATTTTTAGATATTGGGCTTACAATCATTGAAAATCTAATTACAGGCCTGGGTCAAAATGCTCCTCAAGTGATAGAAACTATAATTGATATTGTAGTTAAGCTTGGAGATACAATTATAGAACATATTCCTCAATTAATTGAAGCTGGAGGTCAATTATTATTAGGACTAGCTCAAGGTTTAGCTGATAATTTACCAACAATTATTGAGCAGGCTCCAAGGCTTATTAATGAATTTACAAATGCTTTAATGGGTCAAATTCCAACATTAATAAAAGTTGGAGTTCAAATTATTGTTGCTCTAGCTAAAGGATTAATTGAAGCAATCCCAACTTTAATTACAAATATTCCTCAAATTATTTTAGCAATTGTCAATGCCTTTACCTTATATAATTGGGCAAGTGTTGGAAAAAATTTAATTGGAAAAATTGGAGAAGGAATAAGTTCAGTTCCTGAATTAATTGGAAATGCAATCAAAACATTACTTGAGAATGGAACAAATATTGTCACAGATTTTGCTGAAACATTATATTTAAAAGGAACTTATTTAATCGAAAAACTTTCTCAAGGTATTTCTGGAGGAGCCGCTGGAATTGCAAAAGCTGCTGGGAAAATTATAAAGAATATCGTTAAAGGAATTGTTACCGGAGCAATTGAACTTGTAAAAGCTGGTTTTGAAATTATAAAAAGTATAGCTACTGGAATTATTGAAAATTTACCAAATCTTTTAGAATCTGGAATAAATATAATCAAAAGTTTAGCTCAATTTATTCTAGAAGGTATACCGAATTTAATTGAAACAGGACCTCAAATTATAGCTGCAATTATTTCAGGAATTGCGTCCGCGGCTGGAGGTTTAATTTCTAAAGGCGCAGAAATAATTGGAAGTTTTATTGAAGGAATAACTGGTAAAAAAGAAGAAGCAGCATCTACAGGATCAGAAGTTGCAGAAGCTACAATTGAAGGTTTTAGCTCTAGTTCAGAAAGAGCAAATGAAGTTGGAATGAATACTTCTGAAAAATATACAGAAGGAATTTTAAGTGGTTCAGATAGTGCTAAAAATGCAGCCGAAGAACTAGGAAATAGTGTTTCTGAAAATTTAGATAAAACTTCTGAAGCAAACGCGAAAGGACAAGAAATTGGTTCTGAATATTCAAGAGGTATTTCTGAATCTAAATCACAAGTAGAAACTGATAGTAAATCTTTATCCGATACCGCGACAAAAAGTTTAACTTCTAAAAAAATAGACTTCGGCAAAGCCGGTACTGATTCAGGAAAAGAATACGCAAGTAAAACTTCTGAAAAGAAAACTGATGCAGAAAAAGCAGGAAAAGATTTATCAGATGCAGCTACTAAAGGTGCAAAAGAAAGCGCTAAAGAATTACAAACAGCTGGAGAAGAAGCTGGAAAGAATTTTGTTGAAGGTGTTAAATCTAAAATAAAAGATATAACTTCTATAGGTCAAGAAGTTATTAAGAATTTAACTTCTGGAATTTCTAATACTTCTAATGAAGTTGATAATGCAATTAAGAAAATAATTGAAAAAGCAATAAATGATATTAAATCAAAAAATAATGAATTTAATAATAGAGGACAAGACTTAATTAAAAATTTTGCTCAAGGAATTGAAAGAAATAAAAATCAAGTTGACAACGTAATAAGGCAAATTTTACAAAGTTCTTTAAACTCAATTAGAAGTTATGAATCACAATTTACTCAAGTAGGAGGAAATTTAGCTAGAGGAATAGCCTCCGGGATTAGAAGTAATTCAAGTTTAGTTTCTCAAGCAGCGGCCAATGCTGTTAGAAATGCTGTTAATGCTGCCAGACAAGCTGGCCAAATTAGATCACCTTCAAGATTAATGAAAAATGAAGTTGGTTATTATTTATCAGCCGGTATGGCCGAAGGTATAAAAGATGGCGAGCCATTAATTGAAGATGCAAATAAAAACTTAATTTATAAAGCAGAAGCTCAACTTAAAAAACTCATTGAAAATGGCGCAAGTAAAGACGTGTTAAAAAATTACCTTGGAAAAAATATAGAAGATGCAATAGATTATGGAAATTTGTTATTAAATCAATCTAAATTAGATTTTGATAAATACAACTCTAATTTTGAGTTAATTGACAAAATAAAAGATGAAATTAATATGAGTAAAGGTTTAATTGATGATGCTTTTGGTACTATGCAATTTAAGATTAATACTTTTTTAAATTTACCCAATAATCAAAAATCAGTTAAAGAATCCAATCCAATCGAGATTAATATTTATGGAGCAAATTTTGGAGATAGAGCAGAAGCTACGGATTATGGAAAAACTTTATTTAGTCAAATAGAAAGAGAAAGGAGACGTTATGGAGGGTAATTCATTTGAATTTAACGGAATTAATTTTTATGAAACTTTTGGAATAAAAATTGTAAAAATTGATTATATTTTACCACCTAAAAGAGAAAGAAAAATCCATATTCCTAACCGCCATGGAAAATATGATTTTGGAGCAGAATGTTGGGAAGAAAGAATTATAAGACTTGAATGTGATTTACTTAAAAAATTATCAAGAGCCGAATTAAGAGAAGTTTCAAGTTTATTAAGTAAAAAAGGAAAATTAATTCTTTGGGATGAACCTGATAAACATTATATTGGTGAAATATATTCTCCATCAGAAATATTTGAATTTCCAAAAGCTAATATTAGAACATTTTCTTTAGAATTTATTTGCGAGCCTTTTGCATATACAGAAAATAAAGTTAAAGAATTAAAAATAGGATCAAATAGTATTGAATATCATGGAACAGAAGAAGCTCCGTGTTTAATTAGAATTACTAATGATTCAAATATAAATGTAAAAAATATAAATATAAGAGTTAATTATATTAGGAGGTAAATATGTATGCAACGAATTATTTAGAAAGAGGATTTCTAAATGTAATGAAAAATATAAGTTTAAATGCTCCCGATAAAGTTTATGTTGGATTATATATAACTAATCCGACTGAAGAAGGAACTGGAATTGAAGTCAAATATAATGGATATGAAAGACAAGAAATAAAATTTTCAAGTGCTGCAGAAGAAGATGGTCAAATACAAATAAAAAATTTAGAGCAAGTTAATTTTCCAAAATCCGAAGTAGATGCTGGAACGATAACTTATATTGGAATTTCTGATTCTAAAGTCGGAGGAAATATGCTTGTTTATGGAAAGTTAGTTGAAGATCTAGATGTTAGATCAGGAGAATCCGTAATTTTATTAAAAAATGAAGTTGTTATTTATTCAAATGGTCAACTTTCTAATGCTTATAAAAAGAAATTATTAAATATTTTTAAAGGTGAAAATGTTCAAGGAATTGTTCCATATTTAGCTTTATATAATGGAAATCCAGAATCAGGAGGATCCGAACTTTTGGGTGATAATTATTCAAGAGTTCAAATTCAACTAAATGCTCCAGAAGAAAATTCCTCTGGTCAATCAGTTATAACTAATTCAAATGAAATTATATTTAATAGACCATCTTCAAATTGGGGAAATTGGAGTTTTACAGCTGTTATGGATAATGAACGCCTAGGAGAGCCAATTTGGATTTACAATAGAGGAATTGTTAAAGAATTAAAAAGAGGTTACATGCCTAGAGCTGAAATAGGAGCATTAAAATTTGCTATAAATTAAGAGGTGATTAAATGAATAATTTAAAATCTTTTAATACTAGTAAATTTAATATTGGAAACGAAGATTCTGAAAATCCCGAGATAATTTTAAATTGTTATGAAAAATTTGATGTAACAGTAAATTTTGGAAAAAATACTCAAATAACATTTACAACTAGTGAAAAATTTAATGTAGATTCTATTGGAAGCATAACCTATATTGAAAAATTTAATTTAGAAGAAGAAATTAATTCAAAAATTTTATCCAACGCTTATGTAGTTTTAGATCTTAATTTAGATGAAAAATTAAATGTTAATTTAAATATTAAGGAGGATATTTACCAGAATTTATTAACTGAAGAAAAATTAAAAATAAAATCATATACAACTTTAAATACTAATTTCGAAAATATATTTAAAGATTCTATAAATATATATAATTTATTAATTGGAAAAGATATTTTACATGATGAAATTAATGTTTATGAATCTTTATTAACTCAAATATCTAGCTATTTTTTAGATTCAAAAATTGTTTCTTTAGATTTTATACTTCCACCTGGAAAAACTTTAATTCTAAATAGTGATAATTTTACTGCATATTTAGATGGTGAAAATGTGCTTGATAAATACAATGGGGATTGGATTAACCTTTCAAGAAATGTAAAGAGTATTGAGTTATTTACTGGAGAAGGAAAAAATATTAAAAGTTATATTGTTTATAAGGAAAGATATTTATGATATTAGAAGTTTTTGATAAAAATAGAAAAAGATTAGCATATTTAGAAAATGCTTTTAATATTTCAGAGGATATTAAAATAAATAGTATTTATTATTTAAATTTTTCAATTCCAGCAGACGATCCAAAAGTGGAACATTTGCAACCTTATTATTATGTAAAATGTAATAAAAATTTGTATAGAATTTTACCGAAGACAATAGAAACAAATGATTTAAGTATTTTAAACATAGAATGTGAGCATGTTTTAGCTACACTTTTAAATGATGTAATTTTTGGCCACGTAATTATTGGAAACTTAGGAACATATACTAAAGAAGTTATTGAATTTATTTTAAGTAAACAAAAAACTAAAAATTGGAAATTAGGAATTTGTGAATTTTCTAGGCAATTTGAATATGCTTGGGAAAATGAAAATTTAGCTGCTGCTTTATTTTCTATTCCAAAGCCAATTGCTGGAGATTATATATGGACCTATGACACTGAAAGTTATCCATGGACCATTAATTTATTAAAATTAAATACTTCAAGAAAGCCAGATATTTATGTACAAAAAAAGAAAAATATGTTGAGAATCGTAAAAAGTTCAGATCCAAAACAATTATTTACTAGGATTTATCCATTGGGATATGGAGAAGGCGTTAATCAATTAAATATAAAAGATATAAATAATGGAGTTCCTTATTTACAAAGCCCAAAATCCATAGTGGATAAATATGGAATTATTGAAACGATTTGGATTGATAGAAGATACGAAAACGCACAAAGTCTAAAAGATGCAGCACAACAAATATTAAATGAATTTCAAGAGCCTTTAATGGAATATGAAATTGATTATCAATCAATCGACGAGAGAGAAAAATTAGAATTAGGAAATATTATTAAAGGTGAAGATTTTAAGGATGTTATTGTTGGAATTAACTATAATTATGATGATATTAAGACAACTAAAATTTTAATTGCAAATAAAGGAAGAACAGTTGCAACTTCCATTGCTGATTTAGCCGATCGTCAAAGAATCGAAATGACTTATTCTCAAGGAGCAACACAACTTTATGCGCAATCTTTACAAGTTAATGCAAGTAATAAAGATGGTGCAGAATTAAATTTCTTTATTCCAGATGAAATGAGAATAATAAATAAAGTTATAATTAAAATAAAATTAGAAAGTTTTAGAGCTTATTCAAAAGCAACTGTTTTTCAAGGGAATAATACGGCCACAACCTCATCCCAACCGTCAGATACTTATTCAAGTTCATGGGGAGGAGGAGGTCAATCTTATGGATCAACTTCTTCTGGAGGAGGTTCTTATGGAACAACACATGGTTCAGCAGACGTCCAAAGTAGTAATGTATGGCACCCGGTGCAGGATTATAATGGAAAATTGATTGGTCGTGTTGAAATTAATAAAGTTACCTATCACTCACACAAGGTAGATATTCCCGAACATACTCATCAAGTTAATGTAGATTTTCCATCACATTCACATTCAGTTACCATTCCATCACATTCACATTCGGTAGATATAACTCATGAACATGAAATAACGCCCGGAATTTATCGTTTTGGGAACTCATCTGGATTTACTTTAAAAGTAAATGGAAAAGTTAAAGGTTATTTTAATACTACAAATATCGATTTAGATTTAACTAAATATTTATTAGATAACAAAAATAGAATATCAAGAGGATCCTGGCAATCAATAGAAATTATTCCTAATAATTTAGCTTATGTTTCTATGGATTTAATGTTACAAGGATTTGTTCAAAGTAGAGGTGATTACACAGTATGAAAAAAATGTATAAAGGAAAAGTTAATAGCCCTCAAACACAATTGATAGAAGATATTGGAATTAACACTACTAATATTAAAATATTAGATGCATCAGTTTTTCCAGGTGGTCCAAATTTAGCTGTTATTGGAAATGATGCTCAAGCTGAAACAATAAAATATGAAAGTATTAATTCGAATGTTTTAGTAGGTTGTGTTAGGGGATTTCAAGGAAAAGCTATTGCATGGAAAAAAGATTCGGTTATTTCAAGAAATTTTACTGAATATGATTTAGATGCAATTCAAGAAAATATTTTAGAGTTAGATAATAACAAAATTGATAAAACTCAAATAACAGATGACTACTCTTCCGCAGATTCAAATATGATAGCAAGTGCTGTGGCTGTAAAAACGTTATTTGATGCTGTGAATGAAGGGTTCCAAGAGCGTGACAATTCTCACAATGGGTTAGTGGAAAATTTATTCGGTGAATTGCAAAATAAAGCTGATAAAGATGAGATTAGAACCAAATTATCAGACCTTTACGATGATGCTGATCATAGAACAGTATCAGACGATGAGAAAAATAAATGGAATAATAAGGTTGATAAAGTAGTTGGAAAAGATTTATCCTCAAATGATTTTACAAATGCAGAAAAAGAAAAACTCGAAGGAATAGAAATTGGAGCAAATAAAATTACTAAAGTTTCTCAATTAACTAATGACGAAAACTTCAAAACAGAAGCTGAAATACAGACTTTAATTAACAATTCCACGAAATTAAAAAAAGAGATTGTTACATCTTTACCGTCTGATGGAAAAGAAGATGTAATTTATCTATTAAAAAATAAAAATGATACTAATAATTTTTATACAGAGTATATGTGGATTGGTGGTAAATGGGAAATTATTGGAGATACTAAAGTTGATTTAAGCGGATATGCTAAGAAGTCAGATATTAAAACTAAACTTTCAGAATTAATAGATGATGAAAATCATCAAACTGTTACGAATGAAGAAAAACAAAAATTAAATAATATAAAACTTTCTAGAGCTGCAACTTTTATTATTGCAAATTATGATTCCTCTGAAAACTCAAAAGTGGGAGCTGATTATGTAATTCAAGAGAGTGAATGCGCTGCTGAAATTATTAATAGTTTTGTTAATAAATTACCAGTTTATGGTGGAAAAATTTTATTAACAGAAGGTAATTTTAATCCAAAGAAAAATTTGGGTGTTAATTTAAATAAAAATAATATAATTATTGAAGGTTATGGCAATTCAACTACTATTATCGACAAGCAAAGTGATAAAGAAAGAGTTCAGCCAATAATAAAAATTGAAACCAATGCTGGAAATTGCAAAATATTAAATTTAAATATTACACATAACTCAGGCGGTAGTATAACAATACAAGGAAATAAGGCTACAATTAAAAATATTACGATTAAAAATAATGGACCGTATGACGCAATACGTATTGAGAAAGAAGGGAATACAAATATATTAGATAATATTACTATTGAGAATCCTGGTCTATACAGTAACTCTTTTCTTATTATAGGAAATAACAACACGCTTACTAACTGTATAGGAACTTCTTCCAGTGGCAAAGTTTTTAGTATTTCAGAAAATAATAATACACTTATTAATTGTACGGGAACTTCATCTAGTGAGGATGCTTTTAGTATTTCAGAAAATAATAATACACTTATTAATTGTACGGGAACTTCATCTAGTAAGAATGCTTTTAGTATTTGGAGAGGAAATAACAACACACTTACTAACTGTACGGGAACTTCATCTAGTAAGAATGCTTTCTACATTGGTACAAATTATGTTAGTTTAGTAGGTTGTTTTGCAGAAACAAAAGATAACACTAAATATAGTATATATTTAGCTTATAATACAAAATATAATATTATTTTAGGAAATCACTATAAAGGTAAAGAAATTTCCAATAGTGAAACAAATAATATAGTGGTTAACAATATAAAGATGGAGGAGATTTAGTATATGGAAATAGAATTAAAACAAATTGTGGAAGCATATAGTAGAATAGCACATATTAGCCACTACCACGTATTCATAATAGCGGTTATCCTCGATATTGTTTCAGGATATGTAAAGGCTGTTTTTTCAAAAGATTTAGACAGCAAAGTTGGATTAAAAGGCATTCTAAAGCACCTATCCGTTGCAGGGTTGGTGTTTTTAATTTGTCCTTATTTGTGGCTTTTACACTACCAAAAAGTGGCGGTATTTTTAATCTATTCAATAACATTGACTTATGCTATATCAATAGTTGAAAATTACGATGTTATTTGTCCTGGTACTTTACCAAAGGGATTAAGTCAGTTTTTAAGAAGGACAAAAGATTCATTAAATATTGATGATTTAGATAATAAGGAGATAGATGTAAAATGAAAATATTGTTAGATCCAGGTCACGGTGGAGGTAGAAGACACAATCGTGGATTTAGGCAAATTGAGAATTTACCTTATTGTAATGAGGGAGATTGTAATTATATTTACGCCTTTAATTATTTAAAGCCGGCTTTAGAAAAATATGGATTCCAAGTAGGAATTACAAAAAATAATATAAATGCAGATCCTAGTCTACAAGCTAGAGGAGCTATGGGAAGAGGTTATGATATTTTGATATCCTGCCACACAAATGCAGCTAATGGAAATGCACGAGGTGTGGAAATTTGGGATAGTGTAAATCCAAAAGAAAGTATAAAAAAATTAACTGATCTAATATGCACAAATCTTTCAAGAGATTTAAATATTCCTAATAGAGGAACTAAATACAAAAAAAATGCAAGAGGTCAAAATTATTATGGAATTCTCCGCCATGGTCAAGCAAAACATAATTTTATTATAGAACATGTTTTTCATGATAATTTACAAGATGCAACTGTTTATAGAAAAAATTTAGATAAAACAGCTAATTCAGTTGCGAAATCAATTGCAGAATATTATGGTATAGAAAAATCTTCTACTCCAGAAAAAGATTTTATTCAAACAATTGTTAATAGTTTAAAAGGCCAAAATTTAAGGATATTGCCTTCTGTGACGATTGCACAAGCAATTCTAGAATCTAATTGGGGCAAAAGTGATTTGGCTATTAATGCAAATAATTTATTTGGGGTAAAAGCGTCTCCAGATTGGAAAGGCGAAATTTATTCTAAAAAGACAAATGAACAGAAGTCTACGGGAGAAGTTTATGTAATAACTGCTAATTTTAGAAAATATAAAAACATAATAGACTCTATAAAAGATCATGATAATTTTTTTGTTTCTACACCATGGAGAACTAAAAATTATGAAAGAGTTTTAAATGCAAAAAATTACAAAGATCAAGCTCAAGCACTTCGAACTTGTGGATATGCAACTGATATTAATTATGGAAATAAATTAATTAATTTAATTGAAAGATTAGGTTTACAAATTTACGATAAGGAGCTAAATAAAACTATGGAAAAAGATAATTCTATTCCTAGCAATTGGGCCAAAGAAGATTGGGAATGGGGAATAAAAAATAAAATAACTGATGGAACAAATCCAAAAAGTTTATGCACAAGAGAACAAGTTATATCCATGATAAGACGTGCAAATGAAAATAATAATTAAATACAAGCCTTGCTGTGAAGAAAGACCGTGGCTCGTTGTTAGAGAAAATGGAGAGTATAAACAGCATGCACATTTAAGAACAAAACAAGAAGCTCTAAAGGTTAGAAACATAATTGATCGCTGGGTATATCCATATAATAAAAATTATAAAATAGCGGTCAAAAGACTTCTAACTGAGGAAGAGTTTAAATCACTAGACAAGAAAGATAGATATATAAACAGACGATGATTTGTTGTCCATTTGTTGTCCATAACCTAGTTATGATTAAATATAACAAAATATAATAAAATAAACAAATGTGTAAATATCAATCAAAAAGATATATTTAGATACAATTAAATATTAATTAAAAATTATATCATAAAGAAATTTAAAAATTATATACAAAGTTCTATTTTATAGTAGTTTTTTTTATTGTGATGTACTATAATAAAGATATAAATGACAAGGTGGTGACATTATGAACATTACAGATGTAAGAATTAGAAAAATTCATGGCGTAGGTAATCTAAGAGCAGTGGCTTCTGTCACTTTCGACGATGCATTTGTTGTCCATGACATCAAAGTAATTCAAGGAGATAGCTCATTATTTATTGCAATGCCTTCAAGAAAACTTTCAAACGGAGAATTCAGAGACATTGCGCATCCAATCAATCAAGAAGCAAGAAGCTCAATTGAAAAAATCATATTTGAAAAATATGAAGAGCTTCCTGATGAAGAAGAAGCTGAACTTTCAGAAGAAGGCACTGAAGAATAAGTGCTAATTAGAAGTACCAATAGGTGCTTCTTTTTTTTATAAAATTTTTAAACAATCACAATAAAAGATATATTATATAGTAATTAAAACATAATAAATTTTATTTTAGAAACGGTTATCAAAAATAAAAATATTGTTAAATATTTAATTATGATGGAATCAACCTTTACAGAGCTATTACTCTGTTAAATTGATAACAAAGAGAATAAATTTCTTGTTTATATATGCATATATGTTATAATTATATTATATACATAAGGAGGAGTTTTATGAGCCGTTTAGAAATTATTTCGCCACAACAAGCGAATATAGTAATGGACAGTCTTTATAAAGACTTAGAAAGAAGAATCGAATCTTCTCCACCAGGACTCTGTCCAGTGGACATGGCTAGAGTTTTTGTAGAACTTTGTCATGCACAAACTTGTGGAAAATGTGTTCCATGTAGGGTTGGTCTAGCACAACTTGCAAAACTAATAAAAGATGTACTAGATGGAAACGCTACCTTAGAAACACTTGATGTTATAGAACAAACTGCACTTACAGCTATGGAATCATCCGACTGCGCAATCGGTTATGAAGCTGCCAATATGGTCTATAAAGGACTTATTGGATTTAGAGATGACTATGAAGAACACATACTTCATGGAAGATGTAAGTTTACTTATGCACAACCAGTTCCTTGTGTGGCACTTTGCCCAGCAAGAGTTGACGTTCCAGGGTATATTGCACTTATAAGGGAAGAAAGATTTGCCGATGCGGTTAGACTTATTAGAAAGGATAACCCTTTCCCAACTACATGCGGATTTATCTGCGAACATCCATGTGAAGAAAAATGTAGAAGAAATATGATGGATGACGCTATAAACATAAGAGGTCTTAAGAGAATGGCGGCAGATTATGCTGGATTTGTAGATCCACCAGAATGTGCTCCATCCACTGGAAAGAGAATTGCAATCCTTGGTGGAGGTCCAGGAGGACTAAGCGCAGCATACTATCTGCAACTTATGGGACATAGTACAGTAGTTTATGAAATGCTACCAGAACTTGGCGGAATGCTTAGATATGGTATTCCAAACTACAGACTTCCAAAGGATAGGCTCGATGAGGATATCAATGCAATTCTAAAGACCGGAGTAAAAGTAATCCATGGAGTTAAGATCGGCGTTGATTTAAGTATAGAAGATTTACAAAAAGATTATGATGCAGTACTAATAACAGTAGGTGCAAGTACAGATAAGAAACTTGGACTTGAAGGAGAAGCTGCAGAAAATATCGTATCTGCTGTAGAATTTTTAAGAGCAGTTGGCGTTGGAGAAAAGATCGACTTAACTGGAAAACACGTTGCGGTTGTCGGTGGCGGAAACGTATCTATGGACGCTGTTAGAACTGCTAAGAGACTAGGAGCAGAAAAAGTTTCTATTGTGTATAGAAGAAGAGTGGCTGATATGACTGCCCTACCTGCAGAAATCGAAGGTGCGGTTTCAGAAGGAGTAGAAGTAGTAACACTTAAGGCGCCTTCAAAACTTGAATTTGACGAAGAAGGAAAACTAAAAGGTCTTTGGGTAACTCCACAGATGATTAGTAAGATAAAAGACGGAAGAGCAAGCATCAAACCAACAGGGGAAGAAGATCAATTTATCCGCTGTGAATACTTAATAGTTGCAATTGGACAAAATATCGAAACTAAGTATTTTGAAGACTTAGGATTCCCAGTTAAATGGGGTAGATTTGTAACCGATTCAACAGGAGCAATAGAAGAATTCCCAGGAGTATTTGCAGGAGGGGACTGTACTTCAGGACCAGCATCCGTTATAAAGGCCATTGCAGCTGCCAAAGTTGTAGCGGCAAACATTGACTCATATCTTGGATATCATCATATAATTTCTGTAGATATAGATATTCCAGAAATAGGAATCGAAGATAAGAGCCTATGTGCTAGAGTAAATATGACTGAAAGAGATAGCAGTGAAAGAGTCTGTGACTTCGAAGGAGTAGAAAATTGTATGACCCTATCAGAAGGATTACAAGAAGCATCAAGATGTCTTCGTTGTGACCACTTTGGATACGGCGTATTTAAAGGAGGCAGGGAACATAGATGGTAAATTTAACTATTGATGGAAAGAAGATAACTGTTCCTGAACAAACTACGATTATGGAAGCTGCAGAATCAGCAGGAATCCATATACCTAGACTTTGTTACTTAAAAGATTTAAATGAAATAGCTGCATGTAGAGTATGTGTAGTAGAAATAGAAGGAAAAGATAAACTCATAACTTCATGTAACAACGTGGTACTTGAAGGAATGGAAGTATTTACAAACTCAAAAAAGGTAAGATCTCATAGAAAGACTACAGTAGAACTGCTTTTATCACAACACTCCAATAAATGTGTTTCCTGTGCAAGAAACCAAAACTGTTCACTTCAAGATTTGACCTATGATTTAAATATTAGAGAAATTCCATATGAAGAACATCTAGATAAACAAGAGTGGAACAACAACTTCCCGCTTATTCGTGATTCTACAAAATGTATTAAGTGTATGAGATGTATCCAAGTCTGTGACAAGATGCAAGGACTACACGTTTGGGATCTAGAAGGAACAGGTGCTAGAACCACTGTGAACGTACGTGGTGGAAGAAAGATAGAAGATGCTAACTGTTCACTATGTGGTCAATGTATAACACACTGCCCAGTAGGAGCTCTTTCTGAAAGAGACGATACTGAAAAAGCATGGCAAGCCTTTGAAGATCCAGACAAGACAGTAGTGGTACAAGTAGCTCCAGCAGTGCGTGCGTCATGGGGAGAACAAATGGGCATCCCTGATGAAGAAGCCAAAGTAGGCAAAATATTTGATGCACTTAAGAAGATGGGTGCTGACTATGTATTTGACACAGTATTTGCAGCAGATTTGACCATCATGGAAGAGGCAAATGAATTCTTAGAAAGATTTACAAGTGGGGAACTTAAAAGTAGACCTATGTTTACATCATGTTGTCCAGGTTGGGTAAGATTTGTAAAGACAGAATTCCCACATATGTTAAATAGCCTATCAACAGCGAAATCTCCACAACAAATGTTTGGAGCAGTGATGAAATCATACTTTGCAGAAAAAATTGGCAAAGATCCAAACGATATAATCACAGTATCAGTTATGCCATGCGTAGCTAAGAAAGCTGAAAGAGAAATGGATATGTTCTACGGAGAATTTGCAGGTCACGAAACTGATATAGTAATCACCACAAGAGAACTCGTAAGAATGATTAAATCAGCTCATATAAACATTGATGAATTAGAAGACATACCTGGAGACAATCCAATGGAAGATGTAACTGGAGCTGGAGTTATCTTTGGAGCGACAGGTGGAGTTATGGAAGCAGCACTAAGAACTGCATATTTCACTCTTAAAGGCGAAAATCCTCCGAATGATGCATTCTTAAGAGTTAGAAATGACGGAACGAAAGAAGGATCAGGAATTAGAGAATCTGAATTCGACATAGATGGAGTAAAGGTAAGGACAGCTGTAGTAAGTGGACTTGGAAATACCAGAGAACTATTAGAAAGAATTGATAAAGGAGAAGCGAACTACGACTTTGTAGAAGTAATGGCTTGCCCAGGAGGCTGTGTAGGCGGAGGCGGACAACTTATCCATGATGGACAAGAAAAAGCCTACGAAAGAGGCAAGAAACTTTATGAACTCGATGACAACTATGAATTTAGATGCTCTCATGACAACCCAGATATAAAGAAACTTTACGATGAATATCTAGGAAAGCCACTATCATTCAAAGCTCATATGTTACTTCACACAGAACATAAAATAAATAACTAAAATTAAAAAATACCCAGGAGAAATCCAGGGTATTTTATTTAAATGGAGAGAATATGAAAATAGAAATTGCAAGAAAAGAAGATCTGGAAGAACTTTTAGAAATATATAAAAAAGCTAGAGAGTTTATGAAAAAAAGTGGAAATACCACCCAGTGGGGAGAGGACAAGCCGTCGAAAGAAACACTTGAAAGAGATATAGAAAATAAAAATTTATATGTAGTAAGAGAAGATAGAGAAATCGTAGGAGCATTTGCACTTATATATGGAGTAGATAAGACCTATCTTGAAATAGATGGCAAGTGGTTAAACGATGAACCATATGCAACTCTACATAGGGTTGCAAGCTCTGGAAAAGCAAAAGGACTTATGAAAAGCATTATAGAATTTTCTGAAGAAAAATACGAAAACTTGAGAATAGATACCCACAAGGACAACCATAAGATGCTTGAAAAAATAATAGAAAATGGATTTACTCACTGCGGAATAATAAAAGTAGAAGATGGAAGTCTAAGAGAAGCGTTTCAAAAAATATCAAAAAAATAAAAATCAAACTTTAAAAATAAATTTATAAAGAAAAAAGCCTCCTACTATGGAGGCTTAATTTATGTAATAAGCTTAACACGAACTTATTTTATTGTAATAAAAAAACCTCCCAAAGAAGGTTTAAAAAAAGGCTTCTCTTAAAATGGGAAGCCTTAAAGTGCTCTTTCTACCTTACCGCTTCTTAAGCATCTAGTACAAACATTAATTCTTTTTGTGGATCCGTTAACAACGGCTCTTACTCTTCTTAGGTTTGGAGCCCAAGATCTATTACCTCTTTTATGTGAGAAAGATATTGTATTACCGAATGTCCTTTGTTTTCCGCAAATTTCACATCTTTTTGCCATAGTGCCACCTCCATTCTTAATTGCACTCTATATTTTAACATAGTTTAAGATATAATTGCAAATTTTTCAGCTTAAATGTACCAATAGATTATATACTTTTTTTGAAAAAATGTCCAGGAAAAATAATATTTGAAAAATTTTTAAGAAGTGGTAATATATTAATTATGAGATTTATTATTATTTATGAACGGCTGAACATATGTATTTATGCACGAATGTTCATGCAAATATCAATTAGATAATAATTTTAAAATAGAAACTCAAACTTTTAAATGAAAAACAGGAGGAAATATGAGAAACATTAAGAAAATTTTTGCAGTAGCACTAGCACTAAGCATACTTCTTGTAGGCTGCAAATCAAATAACAAAACTACAAGCGACATGACAGACAAAGAAGATAACAGCACTAATACAGTCTACACGACCATCTATCCAATCTATGACTTCACAAAGAAAATAGTAGAAGACAAGATGAATGTTGTATACTTAGAGAGTGGAAACCAAAGTGCCCATGACTTCGAACCATCTGCAGAAGATATGAAAAATATAACAGACGCAGATCTATTCATCTACAATGGAGCAGGTCTTGAATCCTATATCGATAAGATAAAATCTGCAATCAATAAGGATATTAAATTCGTCGAAGCTTCAGAAGGAATTGAACTTCTTGCAAACCACGAAGAACATGATCACGAAGATGAGGATCATGACCATGAAGATGAAGATCATGATCACAACAATCATAACAACCACAACCATGATCATGAAGATGAAGACCATAATCATAACAACAATAACCATAACAACAATAACCATAACAACAATAACCATAACAACAATAACCACAACCACGATGAGCATGAACATGAAGGACATCACCACCATCACCATGGACCAAATGACCCACATATTTGGCTAAGTCCACAAAATGCAAAGACTATGCTTAAAAACATTGCCGATGCAGTAAGTGAGCTAGATCCAGAAAACAAAGATTTCTACGAAGAAAATCTTAAAAAATATACAGATGAACTAGATAAATTAGATTCTGAATTTAAGGAAGGTCTTGCAAATATCAAATCCAATGAAATTGTGGTAAGTCACGAAGCCTTCGGGTATCTATGTAATGAATATGGACTAACTCAAAAGGGAATTGAAGGAGTTATGGCAGAGTCTGAACCAGATGCAAAGACCATAAAAGAAATAATAGAACTTGTAAAAGAAAAAGGCATCAAAATAATTTTTACTGAAGAAGCCATGAATCCAAAAATAGTTGAAACCATTTCAAAAGAAACTGGTTCAGAAGTAAGAACTCTAAATCCTATTGAAGGAATAAGTGAAAATGACATGAATAAAGGAGCAGATTATTTCTCAATAATGAGAGAAAACTTAGAAAATCTAAAAGAAGCATTAAATTAAAAGAAGGAGGGGAAGTCTTAGACTTCCCATTTTATTATGAGTATACTGAAGATAGAAGATTTAACATTCGCCTATGAAAAAGATATAATCCTAGACGATATTAATTTAGAAATTGAAAAGGGTGACTTTGCGGCACTGATTGGCAGAAACGGATCGGGAAAATCCACATTGATCAAACTAATACTTAAAGAACTGGAGCCAGACTCCGGGAGAATCTACACAACAGGCATAGAAACCACAGACATAGGATATGTTCCTCAACTTCAAATAGGAACGACTAGGGAGTTTCCCATTACAGTTGGCGAACTGGTAAGTCTCGCTTTTTATGACAGGCTTAGAGGATTTAAAAAAATTACACCTGAGATAAAAGATTCCATCCTCTATGCACTTTCACAAGTTGGAATGGAAGATGAGTATGACACTCTCTACTCAAAACTAAGCGGTGGACAGAGGCAGAGGGTTTTAATTGCCAAGGCTCTAGTTAAGAATACGAAATTTTTAATCCTTGATGAACCGACAAATGGCGTGGATGAAAATTCAAGAAGAAGTCTCTATGAGCTTCTTCATCATTTGAACGCTGCCCACGACAAAACAATCTTGGTAATAACCCATGAACTAAGGGATATAAAGGAGTACTTGACCGCAACTTTTGAATTAAGTGAAAAGAAAGTAAGGAGGCTATGATGGAAATATTTGCTTATCCCTACATGATAAAGGCGCTTATAGTTGGAAGCATCATAAGCCTTATAATCCCACTTATGGGAGTAGTCGTTGTAAATAAAAAGATGTCAATCATAGGAGATGCTATGAGTCACGTGGCACTTGCGGGAGTTATGCTTGGCTCTGTTATGAGTTTTCAGCCACTTGTTATGAGTATCATCCTATGTGTACTAGCGGCAATCTTTATTGAGATTATCCGTAAGAAACTTCCTGGCTATGCGGACCTATCCACGTCCATTACCATGAGTACAGGTATAGGACTTGCAGCCCTATTAACTGGATTTGTAAAGACGAGGACCAATTTCGAGTCCTTTTTATTTGGGTCAATCGTTGCTATAACTGACGAAGAAATGTGGATCGTCATAGGAGTTTCTCTTGTAGTTTTAATATTATTTATATATTTTTATAGAGATCTTCTCTATATATCATTTGATGAAACATCTGCGAAGATCAGTGGAGTTCCTGTGGATCGCATCAACTTGATATTTATGATCTTAGTTGCGCTTACAGTGTCATTATCAGCTAGAACCGTAGGGATTTTGATAATAAGCTCACTTATGATACTTCCAGTTGCCTGTGCGATGCAGTTTGAAAAATCCTATTTCAAAACTACAATTATGTCTTCGGTCTTTGGAGTATTCTTCACCATTACAGGACTTTTTCTATCCTTTTACCTAGGACTTAAACCAGGAGGAACCATAGTCCTACTTGGTGTTATAACTCTTATCGTCGTAATTCTTTTGAATAGTAGAAAATGGGGTAAATAAAGAGTATGAAGAAAACGAATGTAATGAGAATATTAGATAGTGAAGAAATTAAATATAGAAGCAGTTCATATGAACCAGACGATGCACTAAGTGGTGTAGACGCTGCTGCAAAACTAGGAGTTTCTGAAAGTATAGTTTACAAGACTTTAGTGACTGAATCAGCAGATGGACACTTCGTCTTCGTGATTCCAGCAGCTGCAACTTTAGATTTGAAAAAAGCTGCAAAAGTAGCTGGAGTTAAGAAGGTAGAGATGCTAAAGGCGAAAAATCTTCTTCCTCTTACTGGATATGTCCATGGTGGCTGTTCACCGATTGGAATGAAGAAGCAGTTTCCTACATTTATTCATAGGGATGCGGAGGAGCTGGAAGAGTTTTACGTTTCAGCAGGACATATAGGAGAGCAAATAATTATAAATCCAAAGAAACTTTGTGAACTAGTGGATGCAAAGTTTTGCGATGTAATTAAAGAATAGAGGGACTAAATGTATAGAGAAAATTATGAAAAATGGCTAAACTCTGATTTTTTAAATGAAAATGAGAGAGAAGAGTTAAAAAATTTAAGCGAAGCTGAAATTAAGGATAGATTCTATAAGGATCTTGAGTTCGGAACTGCAGGCTTAAGAGGTATCTTAGGACTTGGAACCAATAGAATGAACGAGTATGTAATCACAAGGGCAACAAAAGGTCTTGCTAAGACAGTGCTAGCAAGGGATGGTGGCAAAGAAAAAGGCGTGGTAATCGCCCATGACGTAAGACATAAATCCAAAGAATTTACAGAAATAGCGGCAAGAGTATTTGCGACAATGGGCATAAAATGCTATATATTCGATGACATTAGACCAACTCCTATGCTATCCTATGCAGTTAGATATTTAAAAACTCAAGCAGGAATCGTTATAACTGCATCTCACAATCCAAGAGATTACAATGGATACAAAGTCTACTGGGACGAAGGATCTCAAATCCTTGATGACATTGCAAATGAAATAGAAAAAAATATACAAGACTCAGACTACAGTATAGAAGGATTAATGAGCCTAGAAGAAGCAAAAGGAAAAGGACTTGTAGAAGTCTTAAGCCACGACCTAGACAAATCATACTTCGAAGAAACTCTAAAGAGAAAAATCCACGAAGACGACGAACTGGACTTAGGAATAAAAATCGTCTATACACCACTAAACGGAACTGGAAATAAACCTGTAAGACATATTTTAAGCGAACGTGGATTTAAAAATGTAGAAGTAGTGGCAGAACAAGAAAATCCAGATCCAGACTTTAAGACCGTAGGATATCCAAACCCAGAAGATGTGGCTGCATTTAAGTATGCAATAGAGCTTGGGGAAAAGACAGATGCAGAGCTCATCTTTGCAACTGACCCAGACTGTGATAGGGTTGCGATGCTTGGAAAATATGAAGGCGGCTACTACGCATTTAACGGAAACCAAATAGGTTCGATGCTAACTTACTATATTTTAAGTGGTCTAAAAGAAAAGAATAAGATTTCACAAAACGGCGCAATCGTAAAATCAATAGTAACAGGAGATATGTCTGTTAAGATTGCAAAATCTTTTGGAGTAGAAACCTTTGAAACCTTGACTGGATTTAAAAATATCTGCAACATTCCTAATATTTGGGATAGAACCAAGGAACACGACTTTATATTCGGCTATGAAGAATCCATCGGTTATGTATATGGCAACCATGTAAGGGACAAGGATGGAGTAATCATTTCCATGCTTATCTGCGAAATGGCAGCCTACTACAAAAAACAAGGTCTAAGCCTTTATGATGTACTTCAAAAAATGTTTGAAGAATATGGATACTATAAAGAATTCCTAAAGAGCATTGTCTTAGAAGGCATCGAAGGACAAAAGAGAATATCAAGGATGATGGACTACTTTAGAAAGACTGATTTTAAAGAGTTTGGTGGAATTAAAGTAGTGGAGGTAAATGACTATCTAGGAGGTTTTAACGGTAATCCAAGCTCAAACGTATTGATCTACAAACTTGAAGACGGCTCCTGGTTTGCAGTTAGACCATCAGGCACAGAACCAAAGATAAAGTTATATATCTATTCAAATAGTAAAATAGAAGAAGAATCAAAGGATAAAGTATTAAAAATTGCAAAAGTTGTAGAAGAAACACTCTTAAGTGTAGAGTAAAGGAGAAAATATGATTTGTTTTTGTGACTTTAACCCAAGGCTAATAAAAGAATATAGCCTCGATGGATTTACAAGAGAAAGAGAAAATGTAGCAGAAGCTACAGAGAAAACCATAGGCAAGACAGGCATAACATCTGCCTTAATTCTAAAAAGATTGGGAGAAAATTCCAAACTTTTGACATGCCTAGGTTTGGAAAATGGAAAAATAATAAGAGAGTATCTTGAAAGTTCAAGAATAGATGTAGATATTGTAAAATTACTGGATGAATCAATAGAACAAGTTAAAGTTACAATAAACGGCGAAGAAGAGGAAGAAAACAAATCCTTTGACATAATATCCAAGACTCCAAGGATGACCTCTGCAACAGAGACAGAAATACTTTCAAGGATCAATGAAATTTCAAAAGAAGAAGGCATCTTAGTTCTAAACGAAACCGACAACAAAAATCTTGAAGCCGACTTCTACGAAAATGTGGCGATAATAGCAGAAAATAATAAAAAAGATTTGTTAGCTTCATTTGAAGATGAAGTCCTAATAAAAAATACCAAGATCAAAGGACTGGTAATCGACAA
>QWBY01000178.1_pt1 | contig 49995 bp, 49 predicted proteins | sample 1972471 | NCBI WGS metagenome assembly QWBY01 (sample SAMN09866722, study PRJNA288562) | Human gut metagenome isolate term6_stool, whole genome shotgun sequencing...
GTCGTAAACACAAAAGGTGCTATTTCTGTTGGCTCTACAATAGAAGGACTTGATGCAAAAGGAAATAAAGTAAATCCTTTTACTCGCCAAATCACAAATGTTGCAGCAGGAACTAAAGATACCGATGCAGTCAATATCGCCCAACTAAAAACAGGACTAGAAAGCAAAGCCGATTTAAATGCAGAAAATCTAAGCAATGAAACCGGCAAAGTAGTAAACAATACGAAAGAAACATATGCTGATGTATGGAGAGAAAAACTTGGCATTAAAGATTTAAATGCAGAACAACTATTTACAGCCAAAGCAGATAAATCAAAAGAAGGCGCAAAAATTGGTGCTAATGGAGAATTAAATTTCTTTGGTGATGAAAACGTTAAAGCAAGTAGTGATACTAATGGTATAAAATACACACTAAATAAAAATCTTACAAACATAACTTCTATAGAAAACAATGGTAAAAAATATACATTTGGAGATACAACAGATACTACAAATAATGTTATAACTGAATCTGATTTAACTAGCAAGCTAAATAATTATGTAACAACAGGAAACGATAAAACAGCAAAAGTAGTAGTTAGCGGAAGAGGATTAAAAGTAACTGATGATAGTTCTACAAATCCAAACCAACCAACTTACACTCTATCTCTAGTTGAAGATGACATTAAAAATATTGCTGGAACTAAAAATTTAACAGCTGATTTAGCTAAAAAAGCTGATAAAGATGCAGGAAATTTAGAAACTGCTGATGTAAATTCTTGGCAAAATAAACTTGGTATCAATGACAAAGCTGATAAATCAGACCTTACAAATTTAGCTAAAACAGATTTATCAAATATCACAGATGGCGGTAAAACAACAATCAAAAATTTAGCTAAAGGTTCAGTTGAAGTTGAAGCAGCTGATGGTCAAGATATTGTAGAAGTAGCAAAAACAGAAGCAACTGATAAAGATACATACAAAGTATCTGTAAATGCAGATAAACTTGCAAAAAACAATACCTTTATAACTTCTCTTGGTAATAACTTCGCTAAAAAAGATGCTTCAAATATTGCAGATAATAAAGCTGCTTGGGAAACAGCTTTAGGTTTGGGTGAATATGTAAAATCAGTAACTTCAAAAGATAACTTTATTCAAGTAGATGATACTAATAAACAAAACCCTAAACTATCACTTAATACAACAAATCTTGCAAGTGATAAAACATTTGTAACAAATATCGCAGGAAATAATGACTTTACAACAAAACTCGGTGATACATTTGTAACAAAGACAAATTTAGCAGGTGATTTAGCAGGTTATACAAAACTTGACGGAAGCAATCTTGCAACAATTCAAAAAGATAAATGGAGAACTGCTCTTGGTGTAAGTGATGATAACATTAAAACCTTAGCTCAAAATTCTGTAGATGTAAAAGCGGAAACAGGAAGCAAAATTAAAGTTACTGATAAGGGTGTAGTAAATGGCAAACAAACATTTGAAGTAGGTGTTGATCTTACAGGGCTTAACGGAACAGTTTATAAGTTTACTGCAGGAGATAATCTAAGTGTAACTGATGATGGAAACGGAAACGTTAAATATAGCCTAAATAAAGAACTTAAAAACATAACTTCTATTACAAACAATAATAAAACATACACATTTGGAGATAAAAATTTAGTAGATACAAGTGTTATTACAAATAAAGACCTTACTGAAAAAGGTTATGTAACAGCCGATACTCAAAAAACAACCTCTGTTTCAACAGATGCAAATAGCGGTATAATAGTTAATAGTGAAACAACCGGAAATAAGACCGATTATAAACTAAGCCTTGATGAAACTAAAGTTAAAGAAATAGCTGGAACTAAAAATTTAACAGCTGATTTAGCTAAAAAAGCCGATAAAGATGCAACAAATTTAGCAGATGATGATGTAGAAAAATGGCAAAAAAAATTAAAAATAAATGACAAAGCTGATAAATCAGATATCACAAATTTAACAACCAATATAATAAACAACGGAAACTTCAAAAGCTTAAGCGTATCTGCAAATGGCAAGACACCAGATCAGATAAAAGCAAACGAAAATATTGATTTTACTGCGAAAGATGGCATAACAGTAACTTATGATGCAAATGCGAACAAATTTACATTCAAAGCAGATATTAATTCAATTGCAGATAATAGTGTTTTCTCAAACAAATATGCAATGCTTAATGGAAGCAATTTGAATAATAATGATTTTGATCAAGGTGTTTGGAGAACTGCTCTTGGTTTAACTGATAGCAATATAGCAAATATATTTGAAGGTAAAAACGGTATATCTATAAAACAAAATGGTAATAAATACACTATAGCCTATACAGGCGGCGGCACAGGCACAGGCGGCATTAATGAAACTAAAGTTGAAGAAATCATCAAAAAATATATCGGTGGTGATAATATTGACAGCTCTAAAGGCTCAACTGATAAAATTGTAACTCACAATGTAAGCGAAAAACAAACAACAAACAACAAAAACATAATCGCTGCAATAAATAAAATAAATGAACAAGGAATTGGTTTTGTGCATGTAAATGGTGGTCATCTTACTCCTGATGCAAGTGGTAAATCAAAAAATGATTCATCCGCAAAAGGCGAAAATGCAATCGCTATCGGACCAAGATCAGAAGCAAATGGTAAAAATACAATAGCACTTGGTTCTGATAGTGTTGTAAACGGAGATAATTCAGGTGCTATGGGCTATAAAAATAAAATATATACTGGTGCAGATGGAAGTTTTGCTATTGGAAACAATGTAGTTATAGAAAAAGATGCAAAAAGTTCTTTAGCTCTTGGCGAAAATACAAAAGTAAGTGTTGCTAGTGGTGTAGCTCTTGGAAGTGGTTCAGTCGCAAACAGAACAACAAATTTAGAGGGTTATATACCTGCTGGTGCAACTGCTGATCAAGAAAAAGCTATAAAAGAAACATCAAAAGGAAGCTTAGGAGTTGTTTCAGTTGGAGAAACTACAGCTGATGGTAAAACTGTTATAGCCTCTCGTCAAATTACAGGTGTTGCAGCTGGTACACAAGACTCAGATGCAGTAAATGTTGCTCAACTAAAAGCAGTTCAAAGAGTTAGTCAAAGTGCCCAGTGGATAGCAGCAGATAATCGTAAATTTGACAAAAATGGTAAAATTGTAGATAATAACATTCAAGCAGAGGCAAAAGGTGTAAACTCAGTTGCTATTGGTGCTGGTTCAAATACAAAAGTTGTGTCAAATGGAAAAGTAGCTGAAAGACCAAACACAGTATCTGTTGGTGGGTTAAATAAAGATGGCACAGTAACTCAAAGAACTTTAAGTAATGTTGCTCCTGGTGTTTTAAACTCAGATGCTGCTACTATGGGACAACTAAGAGCTGGATTAAACGATGTTTATGGAAAACTTGGCGAGTATAAAAAAGAGGCTAGCGCTGGAACAGCTTCAGCTTTAGCAGTAGGAAATCTTCCACAAGCAACAATCCCAGGAAAGGGAATGATTAGCTTAGGAAGTGGTTTTTATGATGGTCAATCAGCTATGGCTATAGGTTTATCAAAAATGAGTGATAGTGGAAAATGGGTATTTAAAGGTAGCGCAAGTTATGACTCACAAGAAAAAGCCGGAGCTGCTTTATCTGTAGGATTTCATTTTTAATTAAAAGAAGGAGCTTATGCTCTTTCTTTTTTGACATTATAAAAAGGATAAAAATATGAAAAAAATTTCGTTAGTAGTTTTAGCAGTTGCAGGGATGCTTTTCTTGCAAGGTTGTACTACAAAGTCAAGCACAAAAGTGCCAAGAAATGGCATAATGACAAAAGATGAAGTTACTTTTCCAAAACCAGAAAAAAGCATTTATAAAAAAGCTTTGAGTGTAAATTTGGAAAATATAAGAAAAATTGAAGTTGGAATGAGCAAAGATGAGATAAGAAAACTTATCGGAGTTCCACATTTTTCAGCTGGACTTGCATATGTAGTTGAGTGGGATTATCTTTTTAATCTTAAAGAAAAAGCTGGTGATAAAGATATGATTTGTCAGTATAAGGTAGTTTATGATTTTGATACGTATAAGGCAGCTAGTTTGTTTTGGAACACTAAAGAGTGTGAGGACTTTGTAAATAAAAACAAAAAAACACAAAGCGTTGAGCTATCAAGTGACTTTTTATTTAAATTTGCAAGTGCTAATTTAAGTCAAAATGGAAAAAATGAAATTTCAAATTTAGTAAATAAATTTGGTAAAGAAAATATAAAAACTATTTTTGTTGTAGGTCATACAGACTTAATTGGAAGTGATAAATCAAATCTTATCCTTTCGCAAAAAAGAGCAAATTCAGTTAAAAATGAATTTGTTAAAAACGGAATATTAAGTAGCAAAATCACAACTAAAGGAGCCGGTGAAAGCCAGCCTGTTAAAGAGTGTGACTCAAATCTTGCTAAAAATAAACTTATTGAGTGTCTTGCGCCAAATAGACGCGTAAATGTTGATATCACAACTTATTAATCTATAAAGCCCAAAAATTTTGGGCTTTTCTTTAAAAAAGCAACTAATTAATAATTTTTATAATTTCATAAATTTTTGGTATAATTTCATAAATTTTTTAAAAGGATTTATGATGAGATTTATTTTAGCCTGTTTTATCTCGCTTTTTTTATTAGGATGTTCAAATGATAGTAAAAAAACTGATGAAAAAACTCAAGACGCACAAACCGAAAATGAAATAAAAAATAATGAAACAAAAAATACAGTTAAAACCTCACAAACTAATGAGAAATTTACTAAAAATATAAATATTTTTAACGGCAAAAGTGTTGATGAATATTTTGATTTTAAGTGTGCATCTTGTCATGGTAGATATGGTGAAAAAAGTGCTTTAAAAGCTAGTAAAATTATAAATGAGCTTGATGAAAATCAGATAAAAATAGATCTCATGGGATATAAAAACGATATAAATTATGGTGGAAATCTAAAAGCCACAATGCACAGAATAGCAAGTGAGTTAAGCGATGATGAGATAAATGCATTAGCTAAATTTATACCAACGCTTTAATCAATATTGTATTTGTAGATAAGATACTTTATATTAAATACTGCAATAAATTAGTTTAATTCTTTTAGTTGCTAAATTAAAATTTAATTTATTGCACTTCCCAAGATATTTTTAAAAGTTTATAAACAGAACTTATCAATTTTAGGTTTTATTTCTAAATTTTGATAGCTTATAAATTTACCCATTTTATACTTTTCTACTCCAACTCTTGCTATCATTAAAGCATTATCAGAGCAATATTTAAGAGGTGCGGTTAAAAGATTTGCATTAAATTTACTGCATAAATTTTCTAAATTTTGTCTTAAAACTAAATTTGCACTAGCTCCTCCAACAACACCAAAATTTTTCCATTTTTTAACTTCATAAATTTTACTTAATTTATCCATTATATGTGAAATGGCTGCTTTTTGAAATGAAAAAGCTATATTTTCTTTATCGGTTTGACTTAAATCCCCGCACTCTTCTATGGCTAATCTTACTTGATTTTTAAGTCCTGAAAAGCTGTATTCTACTCTTTTATCATGTAAGAGTGGTATTGTAAAGTTATATTTGCTCGTACCGTTTTTTGCTAAATTTTCTATTACTGCACCACCAGGATAGCCTAAATTCATCATCTTAGCTACTTTGTCAAAACTCTCACCAAAGCTATCATCTCCAGTTTTTGCTACTATTTTTATATTTTTATCTGTATCTATATCTAAAACCATTGTATGCCCGCCACTAACTAGCAAAACTCCAAGTGGAAATTTAGCCTCGCAGTCTAAAAAAAGTGAGTAAATATGCCCTAAAAGATGATTTATTTCAATTAATGGAATGTTTAAAGATATGCTTAAAGCTTTTGCCATACTTACGCCACCAACCAAGCTCACACTAAGGCCTGGCATATTAGTAACTGCAATGGCAGCTATATTGTCAAAGTGTTGCTTTATTTTTTCAAGTAGCTTAGGAAGTGCAGTTGTATGAAGCCTTGCTGCAAGTTCAGGTACAACTCCACCAAACTCGCAATGCTCTTTTTCTTGAGATATTTTTAGATATTCTACGCAGTTATATGTTTTTATATCTATTAAAGCAATTGAGCTATCATCGCAACTACTTTCTATACCAAGAATTAAGTTTTTTTCCATCTTTTGCCTTAAATTTTATTTTAAAATCAAGCTATTTTAACCATAATAACTATAAAAATAGATAAAAATTTAAAATTTGTAAATAAAATTTTATAAAAAATAGTAAGAATTTAGAAGTTTTTGCTTTAAGAAAATGGGGAAAAACTCCCCATTAAGATTATAGTTTATCTGCGTTTTTACCTAGATAATCAGCAACTCCATCAGGATTTGCTTTCATACCTTCTTGACCTTTGTTCCAGCCAGCTGGACAAACAACTCCGTGCTCATTTGTAAATAGCATAGTATCAACCATTCTTAGCATCTCATCTATGTTTCTACCAAGTGCATCATCGTTTAAAACCATGTGTCTTACAGTGCCATCTTTATCAAGTAAAAATGAACCTCTAAGCGCAACTGCATCAGCATAAAGTACATCAAAATCTCTTGAAATTTGTTTTGTGATATCTGAAACTAAAGGATATTTAATATTTCCAATTCCGCCTTTATTTACTGGAGTATTTTTCCAAGCAAGATGAGAAAACTCATTATCAGTGCTAATTCCAATAACTTCAATTCCTCTTTCTTTAAAATCATTATATCTGTGATCAAATGCAATTATTTCACTAGGGCAAACAAATGTAAAATCTTTTGGATAGAAAAAAACTACCGCACCATTTTTACCTAAATTTTTATAAAGATTAAAATCTTCAACTATTGTGTTATTTCCCAATACAGCTGTAGCTGTAAAATCAGGTGCTTTTTTTGTTACTAGCATCTTTTCTCCTATTAATTAATTTTCGTTCGCAATATTATAAAGCATTTGAGTTAATCAAATCTAAATTTATATTAAAGTAATAAATTCATTATTTTTTTTATAAATTTCAAAGTAAATTTTACTTTTTATTAATTCAAATTATGATATTATCAGTTCCTAAAATTATCGATAAAGGAGAAAAAATGGCAGTTAAAATTACTGATACCTGTATAAGCTGTGGTTCATGCATAGATGAATGCCCAGTTGAGGCTATTGTAGATGATAGCGATAACCCAAATGGAGAAGATATTTATTATGTTTATGCTGATAAATGTGTTGAGTGTGTAGGTCATAATGACTCACCAGCTTGTGCAGATGCATGTCCAACTGATGGATGTATTGTTTGGAGTGAAGTTGTTGATGGTCAACCATACAGAGAAGAAATTCCAAACGATCAAAGAGATGACAGCGTAGCTGTGGTAGATTAATCACTAGGCCCAATTCATTTTGGGCTTAAACTTTTTTTAATCAAATTTTAGATATTATCACAACTTTATAAATTTCATATAATTTATACTATTTTCAAGGAGAATTTATGCAAAGAACACTATCTATAATAAAACCTGATGCTGTAAAAAAAGGCGTTATTGGAAAAATAATTGATAGATTTGAATCAAATGGATTAAGAATTGCTGCTATGAAAAAAGTTAAACTTAGCAAATGTGATGCAAAAGCATTTTATGCAGTTCATAAAGAAAGACCTTTTTTTGGTGAGTTGGTTGATTTTATGGTAAGCGGTCCTGTTGTTGTTATGGTTTTAGAAGGCAATGATGCAGTTGCTAAAAATAGAGAGCTTATGGGAGCAACAAACCCAAAAGAAGCAGCAAAAGGAACAATTAGAGCTGATTTTGCTGAAAGCATTGATGCAAATGCAGTTCATGGAAGTGATAGCTTGGAAAATGCAAAAACAGAAATAGCATTTTTCTTCGCGCAAAGAGAGATTTGCTAAAAAATTGAAAATAGATTTTTTAAATCAAAAAATTTCTTTTGTAGAAACTTCTTATAATGGTGTAAATTTAAAAGGAAGTTTAGAAAAAGTTAGTGACAAAGTTATAAATTTAAACGCACATATTTTTGGAGAGATTCCATATATTTGCAATAGATGTGGCAAAGATATCACTTTAAGCTTAGATGAAAATGTAGATATAATTTTAAGCAACGGAGTTTATAACTTGCAAACACTTGATAATGTTATAGAGTTTTTTGACGGTAAAATAGACTTTGATGAAGTTATTCAAAGCGAAGTTGAATCTTTTAAAAGTGGCTATTTTTACTGTGATGAGTGCTCAAAACAGTAATAAATTTATAAAGGAGAAAAAATGGCAGTTCCAAAAAGACGCGTTAGTAAAACTAGAGCAGCGAAAAGAAGAACACACTATAGTGTAAAACTTCCTATTCCTGTAAAAGATAAAGACGGTAGCTGGAAAATACCACACCGCGCAAATAAAACAACCGGCGAATACTAATGATAAAGATAGCAGTAGATGCTATGGGTGGGGATTTTGGCTGTGAGCCTATTGTAAAAGGTGTTGTAGAAGCCTTAAAACAAAGGGAATTTGAACCTTTCTTAGTAGGTGATGAAAAGGCCATAAAGGAATTTATCCCTAATGAGTTTATGGATAAAGTTAGATTTGTTCAAGCTGATGAAATTCTAACCATGAAAGAGGAAGCTACAAGTGCTTTTAAAAAACCAAATACAAGCATCTACAAAGCTATTGAGTTGGTAAAAGATGGAGTTTGTGAAGCTATTGTATCTGCTGGACATAGCGGCGCAACTATGAGTTTGGCAACTCTTAAAATTGGTAGGTTAAGTGGAGTTTTAAGACCAGGTATTGCGACATTTATGCCTTGTAGTAAAGAAGGAAGCAAAACTCTTTTGCTTGATGTTGGGGCAAATGTTGATTGCAAAGCAGAGCATATTTTCCAATTTGGGGTTTTAGGACTTGCCTATGCAAGAAATATTATGAATATTAAAAATCCTAAAATAGGAATTTTATCCAATGGAGAAGAAGAAAGCAAAGGCGATGAGCCAACAAAAGGAGCCTTTAAACTTTTAAAAAGGTTGGATTCTTTTATTGGAAATGTCGAAGGGGCTCAAATTTTTGATGGCTCGGTTGATGTTGTTGTTTGCGATGGGTTTGTTGGAAATATCGTTTTAAAAACAAGCGAAGGTGTAGCAACTGCTATAAGTAAGCTTATAAAAAATGAAATTAAAAACTCATTTTTGGCAAAACTTGGGGGGCTTCTTTTAAAGTCTGGATTTAAAAATATCAAAAAACAAACTGATTATGCAGAGTATGGTGGAGCACCACTTTTAGGCATTAAAAAGTGCGTTATCATAAGCCATGGAAAAAGTTCATCAAAAGCTATTAAAAATGCTATCTTTCAAGCAATTGATTTTGCAAAATCAGACATTACTTGCGATGTTGTAAATGAACTTGAAAAGTTTAAAAAAAATAAATAAGGTTATAAGATAAATGAAAAAAGCATCTATGATATCTATTGCAGCCTATGCACCTGAATATATTTTAACAAATCAAGACTTAGAAAAAATGGTAGAAACAAGTGATGATTGGATTACAAAAAGAACTGGCATCAAAACTAGACATATAGCCAAAGATGAAGTTACGAGTGATTTAGGATATAAAGCTGCAAAACTTGCTATAAAAAGAGCAAATTTGACCATAGATGATATTGATTGTATTATTTGTGCTACTATTTCGCCTGATTATCTTTGCATGCCATCAACTGCATGTAGGATAGCTAATCTTTTAGGCATCGATGATATTATGGCATTTGATATAAGTGCTGCTTGTAGTGGATTTATCTATTTAATCGAAATAGCAAAAAGCATGGTTGAAAGCGGGCTTAAAAAAAATATTTTAATAATTGGAGCTGAAAAGCTTAGCTCAATTGTTAATTGGAATGATAGAACGACTTGTGTTTTATTTGGCGATGGTGCAGGTGCGGCTATTATTTCAGAAAGCAAGGATGAAAACTACATTATAGACACACACACTTCAAGTGATGGAAGTAAGGGTGATTTGCTTATAACTCCAGGATGTGGATCAAAAAATCCTACTTCTAGTTTTGTGATAGAAAACAATCTTCAATTTATCCATATGAAAGGTAATGAAGTTTTTAAAACAGCCATTAACACTCTTACAAATGATGTTTTAAAAATTTTAGAAAAAAATAAAATTTCAAGTGAAAAAATCAACTTATTTGTTCCCCATCAAGCAAATTTAAGAATAATAAATGCAGTAAAAGATAGACTTAATTTAAGTGATAATCAATGCGTTGTAACGGTTGATAAATTTGGAAATACCAGCTCTGCTTCTATTCCAATGGCATTAAATTATGCTTATGAAAATAACAATTTAAAAAATGGAGATTTGCTTTTGCTTGATGCTTTTGGTGGAGGATTTACTTGGGGATCTGCTCTTATTAAATTTGGTGGCAAATAATTAAAAATTTCTAAAATTAAACTATTAAACTCTTTAAATAAAATTAATTTAAACTACTCAATTTATAAATTTACTTTTTTATTATAAAATTACGGCTGATTTAAATATTAAGGATTTAGTATGGAATTTAGCGGTAAAAATGTTTTAATTACAGGAGCAAGTCGTGGCATTGGTGCCCAAATTGCTAAAACTTTAGCTTTAAAAGGTCTTAAAGTTTGGATAAATTATCGCTCAAAGCCAGAAATTGCTGATGCTCTATGCGAAGAGATTACCAAAAATGGCTTTAAAGCAGCGGTTATTAAATTCGATGCAACAAATGAAGATGATTTTATAGAGGCTATAAAAACTATAATTGACTCAGATGGCGAGCTAAGTTATTTGGTAAATAATGCAGGTATTACAAATGATAAGCTAGCTATTAGAATGAAACTTGAAGATTTTACAAGTGTAATAAATGCAAATTTAACATCTGCATTTATAGGAAGCAAAGAGGCTTTAAAAGTTATGAGTAAAAAACGCTTTGGTTCAGTTGTAAACATTGCTTCAATCGTTGGTGAAATGGGAAATGCTGGTCAGGTTAATTACTCAGCTAGTAAAGGTGGAATGATAGCCATGAGTAAAAGCTTTGCAAAAGAAGGGGCTAGTAGGGGAATTCGCTTTAATTGCGTAACTCCTGGATTTATCGCTACAGATATGACAGATGTTTTAAGTGATGAAATAAAACAAGGATATATAAACGCAATTCCACTTAAAAGACTTGGAGATCCAAAAGATATAGCAAATGCAGTTGCTTTTTTATTAAGCGATGATGCAGGTTATATTACAGGAGAAGTCTTAAAAGTAAATGGTGGATTGTATATGTAATAAAAGCTTATAATTTTATATATGATATAAGCTAAATATGATATAATTAAAAATTGTTTTAACTAAAACAAAAGCTTAAATATTGTAAAATATTAAATATTTTTATTAAGGAGTGCTGAAATGGCAGTTTTTGAAGATGTAAGAGATGTAGTTGTAGAACAACTTAGTGTAGATGCGGATGCTGTAAAGCTTGATTCTAAAATTGTAGAAGATTTAGGTGCTGATAGCTTAGATGTTGTTGAGCTTATTATGGCTTTAGAAGAGAAATTTGATGTTGAAATTCCAGATAGCGATGCTGAAAAACTACTTAGCATAAAAGATGTAGTTGATTATATAGAAAAACTTTAATTTTTATTGTTAAGGGAGATATTTTGAAAAGAGTGGTAGTAACAGGTATAGGCATGATAAATGCACTAGGTCTTGACAAAGACAGCTCTTTTAAGGCTATTTGTGATGGCAAAACAGGTGTTGGTAAAGTAACTTCATTTGATGCAAGTAGACTTCCTGTTCAAATAGCTGCCGAAGTTAAAGGCTTTGATCCTCTTAGCGTTGTAGAAGACGGCAAAGAGGTAAAGAAAATGGATAGATTTATCCAGCTTGGCTTAAAAGCCGCAGCTGAAGCTATGGAAGATGCCAAATTTGATAGTTTTGATGGTGATGAGTTTGGTGTTAGTTCAGCTTCTGGTATAGGTGGACTTCCAAATATTGAAAAAAATGCTATTGTGTGCTCAACAAGAGGCCCTAGAAGAATTTCTCCTTTTTTTATACCATCAGCACTTGTTAATATGCTTGGTGGAATGGTGTCAATTGCGCACGGTTTAAAAGGTCCTAATTTATCAAGCGTAACTGCATGTGCAGCTTCAACTCATGCTATTTGTGAAGGTGCAAAAAGCATAATGATAGGTGAGGCTAAAAAGATGCTTGTTGTTGGTGCTGAATCTGCTATTTGCGAGCTTGGAATTGGTGGATTTGCTGCAATGAAAGCTTTATCTGAAAGAAATGATGACCCAAGTACTGCTTCAAGACCTTTTGATAAAGGTAGAAATGGTTTTGTGATGGGCGAGGGTGCTGCTGCACTTGTTTTAGAAGAGTATGAAGAGGCCAAAGAAAGAGGTGCAAAAATTTATGCAGAAATAATTGGCTTTGGCGAAAGTGGTGATGCGTTTCACATAACCTCTCCAACACTTGAAGGTCCTTTAAGAGCTATGAAAAAAGCTTACGAAATGGCAGGAAGTCCAAAGATTGATTATATAAACGCTCACGGAACCTCAACAGCTATAAATGATAGAAATGAGACAAATGCTTTAAAGGAACTTTTTGGAAAAGATAATGTTCCAGCAGTTAGCTCAACTAAGGGTCAAACAGGACACTGCTTAGGTGCAGCTGGTGCAACTGAAGCAGTTATTTCTATTATGGCTATGGAAAATGGAATTATCCCACCTACAATTAATCAGATTGAAAAAGATGAAGAGTGTGACTTAGACTATGTTCCAAATGTAGCTAGAAAGGCTGATTTAAAAGTAGTTATGAGTAATTCTTTTGGCTTTGGAGGGACAAACGGTTCTGTAATTTTTAGGAGGATATAAAAATGGCTAATTATTTGGATTTTGAAAAAGGAATAAAGCAAATTGATGAAGAAATTTCAAGTGCAAAAATTAGGGGCGATGATGATGCTGTTGAAATTTTAAATAAAAATTTGGAAAAAGAGGTTGTAAAAACTTATAAAAATATTTCAGAATACCAAAGACTTCAATTAGCTCGTCATCCTGATCGCCCATATTCACTTGATTATATAAAGCTTCTTTTAAAAGATGGATATGAAATTCACGGAGATAGAGCCTTTAGAGATGATCCTGCGATAGTTTGTTTTATAGGCTATATGGCTGATAGAAAAGTTGTGATTATTGGTGAGGAGAAGGGAAGAGGCACTAAAAATAAAATAAAAAGAAATTTCGGTATGCCAAATCCTGAGGGCTATAGAAAAGCCTTAAGGGTTGCAAAAATGGCTGAAAAGTTTAATCTTCCAATTTTGTTTTTAATAGACACTCCAGGTGCTTATCCAGGTGTTGGTGCAGAAGAAAGAGGTCAAAGCGAAGCAATAGCTAAAAATTTATATGAGTTTAGCTCTTTAAAAGTTCCTATGATTTCTGTTGTAATTGGTGAAGGTGGAAGTGGAGGGGCATTAGCTATTGGTGTTAGCGATAGGCTTGCCATGATGCAAAACTCTATTTTTTCAGTTATTTCACCTGAGGGTTGTGCTGCAATTTTGTGGAATGATCCTACTAAAAGTGAGCTTGCAACAAAGGCTATGAAAATAACAGCTAGTGAGTTAAAAGAACATAAACTCATAGATGATGTTATACAAGAGCCTAAAACAGGAGCGCATAGAGATAAAGAAAGTGCTATAAAAGAAGTTGGCGAGTATTTTTTAAAAGAACTTAGCGAGCTTGAAAAGTTAAGTGTAGATGAGCTTTTAGAAAAAAGAATGGAAAAAATTCTAAACATTGGAGCATATAAAGAGCGCTAATTTTAAATCATAATTAATATTTTTTATTAAATAATGATTTAAAAAATAGTTTTATAATATGTACATCTATTATATAGAGTTTAGTTTTTTGTAAGACTTTAAATGTAGTTTTATATAACTAAAAAGTAAAAATAAGGAGAATAAAAATGAAAAAACTTGCATTAAGTTTAGTAGTATTAGGAGTTGCTTTTAGCGGAGCTTTTGCAGCTGATGGTGCAACTGTTTATAAAAAATGTATTGCCTGTCACGGCCCAAAAGCTGAAAAAGTTTATCTAAATAAAATACCTGCTTTAAAAACACTTGATCCAGAAGAAATGGTTCAAAATATGATTAAATATAAAGCTGGTGAAATGGGCGAAAACGGAAAAGGTCTTTACAATATGGGTGCTATTATGAAAGGTCAAATGGCAACTCTAAGTGAAGATGATATGAAAGCTGTAGTTGAATATATTCAAACTTTAAAATAGTACTTCGAGGGGAAATTCCCCTCATTTTAACTTACTATATTTTTTAAAAAAATTATTTTATTTATCTTATAAATTTACATAATTAATCAGGTGGTCTGTAGCCTTTATCTTTTTCTAAATCTTTATTATCTTTTCTGTTTTTCAAAGCCTCTTTTTTCTTTTGTTCCATTTTATATGCATCATTTAATGCATCTTCGCTATCAAATTTAGTTCCATCTAGAAATTTAGAATAATCCTCAAATTGTTTTGTTTTTATTCCCCATAAGAGCCCAAATAATGCACACATTCCAAGTAGTATTGATACAAACATCATTAAAGCTATGATTCCAGTCATTTTTAATCCTTTAAATTTTTTACACTATTTAGCACTACGGCAAGTGAACTTAGACTCATTGAAAGTGCTGCAATTAGTGGTATTATGTACCCAAACACAGCAAGTGGAATTGTTATGGCATTATAAAAAAATGATATTGCTAAATTTTCTTTAATGGTTTTTAATGTTTTTTTAGAAATTATTATCATCTCATAAAGACTTTTTAGACTATCATCCATTAAAGCTACATCGCTTTTTTCAACACTTATACTAGCGCCATTTCCCATTGCAATACCTACAGTTGCTATGCTTAGAGCATTTGCATCATTTATGCCATCACCAACCATTATAACTTTTTTAAGATTTTTTACAAAATCAGCTTTTTGAAGTGGAGAAAAATTAGCCTTATAATCATTTATTCCAAGTTTTTTTGCCACATTTTCTACAACTTTTTCATTATCGCCACTTAAAATATATGGTTTTAATCCAAGGTTTTTAATGTTTTCAATAATTATTTTAGCATCATCTTTTAGCATATCTTCAAGCTCAAATTTTGCTACAACTTCACCATCAATAGCAAAAAAGTAGTTCGTTAAATCACTTTTTTTGCACTCTATACCGCACTCATTTAAAAACTTAAAATTTCCACCTATCAAATCAAAATTTTTATATCTTGCTTTTACACCTTTTGCTGCAATTTCACTAAATTCGCTAAATTTAAGTTCGTTAAATTTAACCTTATCATTTATAAATTTAAAAATAGATTTACTTACTAAATGGTTTGATTTTTTAACTAAATTTAAAAGTAGATTTCCATCAAATTCTTTAAATTTAGTAAAATTTATAACTTCAAATTCACCTTTTGTAAGAGTTCCAGTTTTATCAAAAACTATATTTTCACACCCAGCAACACTTTCTAAAATAGCAGCTTCTTTAAAAATGATTTTATTTTTAAGTCCTATGCTAAGTCCGACCAAGGTTGCAACAGGCGTTGCAAGTCCTAGTGCACATGGACAAGCTACAATTAAAACACTTACTGCAACTAAGATTGATTTTTGTAAATCTGAATTAAAAATCATCCAACAAATAAAAGTTATTAAACTAAGTGATAAAATAACTGCTGAAAAATAGCCTGAAATTTTAGTTGTAAGAAGTTCTATTTTAGATTTTTTAAACGAAGCATTTTCAAGTAGGGTTATTATTTTATTCAAAAGTGAGCTTTTAAAATCACAACTTGCTTCATATGTAAGGCTTCCATCAAGACATATCGCACCACTATCAACAGATAAATTTTTTTCTTTAAAAAGTGGCAGGCTTTCACCACTTAAACTTGCATAATCAAAGCTTCCAGATCCACTAATTACTTTGCCATCAACTAATACTTTATCGCCACTATTAATTAAAATAATATCACCTTTTTTTACTAGATTTAGATCTTTGGCTTCAAAATTATCTCCATTTTTTACCATGACTTCGCTATTTAATAAATTTGAAAAACTATCAAGCCTATCTACAGCTTTTTTTTGTGCTAAAAGCTCTAAATATTTTCCACCAAAGACAAAGGTAATTATCATCGCAGCACTTTCAAAATAAACCTCCCCACTTCTTGTAAGCATTACATAAATTGAGTAAAAATAAGCCGTCAAAGCTCCAGTTATAACAAGTAAGTCCATATTTGGAACTCTTGTTTTTATAGAAGTTTTTGCTCCTTTAAAAAAAACACTTCCTGTATAAAAAATAACTGGCGTTGTTAAAATAAACTCCACAAAATGAAGAAGATCTTTGTTTGCTTGTGAGATTGAACTAAAATATCCACTATAAAGTGCCACTGCTATCCACATTATATTCATAGTTACAAAAATTCCTACTAAGAGTTTTGAATAATACTCCCTTCTTTTTGCATCCATTCTTTTTTGAGATCTTTTTGGATCATAAGCAAAAGCATTGTAGCCGATTGAGTTAATAAGATTGAAAATATTTGCTAAGTTTGTGGTGTTTTCATCCCAGATTATTTTTGCTTTATGAGTTGAGGCATTTATACTAGCTTCAATAATTCCAGGATGGTTAAAAAGGACTTTTTCATTTAGCCAAACACATGCAGCACAATGAATTCCTTCTATTATTATATAAATTTCATTAAAACCTTCATCTGTTTTTTTAACATAATTTTTATAAAAATTTTCAGTGTTTTCTTTTGTAAATTTTTTCAAGCTCGAGACAGGATCTAGTTTATTTTTGCCAAGTTTTTCATAAAATTCAGCATAGCCTTCACTATTTAAAAGGTAAAACACCTCTTTACAGCCATTACAGCAAAATTTATTTCCAAACTCATCAGTAATAAGTTCATTTTCATTAAAGCTTAGTTGGCAGTGATTACATTTTTCCATTTATTTTCCATTTTTATTACAAATTTATTCCAAATTTAGTCTTGTATTTTACAAATTATAGCCTTTAAATTCAATATATGCTAATATTATAAAGAGGTAAATTTATGAAAAGTTTAGCAATTATATTTTTTATTTTTGAATGTTTTGATATTTTTTTAAACAAAAGCGAGAATTTACAAGGCTTGATTTTAAGCTATGCTAAAAAATGGCAAAAATCTCCATTTTTATTTTTAATAACCCAGTTTAATTTTTTATTTTTGAGTTTTTGTATTTTTTGCTTAAATTTAAAAAGTCCTATTTTAATAACACTTTATTTCTTATATCTTTTTGATAGTTTATGTAAAGCTTATTTTTGTGCAAAAATTTCTAAAGGTGAATTAAGAGATGATATAAAATTTTTTCTATCAAATGATGTTAAAATTCCACTTCAAACCAGATTTATCTTTTCACTAAGTATTACTTTTTTGTTTTATTTAGGTCTTTAAGCAAAGCCTTTTTAAAGCCTATAAAGAAAGTATTAAGTTAAATTTGACTAAAATAAACCTTGCATTGTAAAAAATGCAAACTTCAATTATATTGAAAATCTACATAAATTTATATTCTGATTTTAAAGAAGGACAGATGGAAAATAATACTAATAATAAAAAACAGCACACGCGAACACATATACCTGTTGATGGGCATAAAATAGAAGATTTAAGGATAATGGATATTGAGTCTTTGGCTCAAATGGCAACTGAAATGGGTATAGAAAATCCAAGAGAATTTAGAAAACAAGAACTTATTTTTGAAATTTTAAAAACACAAACAAAGCAGGGTGGATTTATTTTATTTACTGGAATTTTGGAAATTACAAGTGAGGGATATGGTTTTTTAAGAGGAATTGACGCAAATTTAAGTGATAGTGTAAATGATGCGTATGTAAGTCTTAGCCAAATTAGAAAATTTGCTCTTCGTGTTGGAGATATCGTAACAGGTCAGGTTAGAGAGCCAAAAGATCAAGAGAAATATTATGCACTTTTAAAAATAGAAGCGATAAATTATAAAACAATAGCAGAAGCTAGACAAAGACCACTTTTTGATAACTTAACCCCACTTTTCCCAACAAAGCAGCTTAAACTTGAATACGATGCAATGAAACTAACCGGAAGAGTGCTTGATCTTTTTACCCCAATTGGAAAAGGTCAAAGAGGACTTATAGTAGCTCCTCCAAAAAGTGGTAAAACTGAACTTATGAAAGAACTAGCTCATGGAATTGCTAAAAATCATCCTGAGGTTGAGCTTTTGGTGTTGTTAGTTGATGAAAGACCAGAAGAGGTTACTGATATGCAGCGCTCAGTAAAAGGCGAAGTATTTAGCTCAACATTTGATGAGCCAGCAATTAATCACGTAAGAGTTAGTGAGCTTGTTATAGAAAAGGCTAAAAGAGCTGTTGAAATGGGAAAAGATGTTGTAATTTTGCTTGATAGTATAACTCGTCTTGCAAGGGCTTATAACACAGTTACTCCAAGTAGTGGGAAAGTATTAAGTGGTGGTGTTGATGCAAATGCACTTCACAAACCAAAAAGATTTTTTGGAGCAGCTAGAAATATAGAAGAGGGTGGAAGTCTTACAATAGTAGCAACTGCCTTAATTGATACTGGTTCAAAAATGGATGAGGTTATATTTGAAGAGTTTAAGGGAACTGGAAATAGTGAAATTCTCCTTGATAGAAATATAAGCGAAAGAAGAATTTACCCAGCAATTAATATCCTAAAATCAAGCACTAGAAAAGAAGAACTTTTACAAACTCCTGATATGCTTCAAAAAGTTTGGGCTTTGCGTTCAGCAATTGGAACAATGGATGATGTAGAAGCTCTTAAATTTCTATATTCAAAAATGCTTACAACTAAAAACAATGAAGAACTTTTATCTATAATGAATGAGTAAAAAGGAATTTGAAGTGAAAAAAGTTTTATTTTTAATGGTTTTTTTGTTAAATTTTGTTTTGGCTGATGGTTTTGTAACAGTTTATGGAAACTCAAATTTAACTCTTTCGCCAAATAGTGCAGTTTTAAATTTAGATATCTACTCAGATGGTGGGAATTTGCTAAGCGTAAAAGAACAAAATGATAAAATCACAAAAAAAACCAATGATTTATTAAAAGAACAAAACATCTCAAAAAACAGTATTCAGATACAAAGAGCTTTTATAAGCTCACGCGATAAATATAGCAAAAATGGCGAAGTTATTGGAAAAATTTACTCTGTATCTAAAAATGCAAAAATTAGCATAAATGATATAAATAAAACTCACTCACTAATAGATGCATTGATAAGTGCAGGAATTTCAAATATTAATATAAGTTATGAAAATAATGAGATAAAAGCCTATGAAAATAAAGCCTTAAAAGAAGCTTTAAATTTGGCTAGGCAAAAGGCTTTAAAGCTAGCCGAAGCTTCAAATAAAGAATTAGGTGAAATTATAGAGGTTGAAGAGCTTGGTGCAAATTCGCAAAACTATTTTATGAATGCAAAAAGTCTAAATGCTGCTGATAGTTTTGGAAATTTAGATGGTGTAATTTCAGTTGGCGCTAGTGTAAAAGTTAAATTTAACTTAAAGTAAAATACATGTATCAAGTTTTATCTTTAAAGTATCGTCCTAAAAATTTTGATGAGCTTATAGGTCAAGAAGCAGTTTCAAGAAGTCTTTCAAATGCGCTTGATAGTAAGCGTTTGGCAAATGCTTATCTTTTTAGCGGGCTTAGAGGAAGTGGAAAAACAAGTAGTGCTAGAATTTTAGCAAAATCTATGCTTTGTAAAAATGGTCCAACGAGTCATCCTTGCGAAGTTTGCGATAGTTGTAAAATGGCAAATGAAAATGCTCATATTGACATTATAGAAATGGATGCAGCAAGTAGAAGAAAAATAGATGATATTAGAGAACTCATTGAGCGAACAAAAACATACCCATCAATTTCACGCTATAAGGTATTTATCATTGATGAGGTTCATATGCTTACAAAAGAGGCGTTTAATGCGTTTTTAAAGACTTTAGAAGAGCCACTTGAACATATTAAATTTATTCTTGCTACAACTGATCCATTAAAACTTCCAGCTACGATTTTATCAAGGACTCAGCATTTTAGGTTTAAGCCAATTTCTCAAAATTTAGTGATAAACCATCTAGCAAATATTTTAAATAAAGAAAATACCCCTTTTGAGGATGAGGCTTTGAAAATAATTGCAAGAAGTGGGGAAGGCTCACTAAGAGATAGTATAACCTTGCTTGATCAAAGTATAAGCTTTACAAATGGTAGTGTTAATGCAAAAGAAGTTGCTTCCATGCTTGGACTTGTAGATCCTGTAAAAATAGATGAAATTCTAAACATTGTTTTAAAAAGAGATAGAAAAGGCGTTATAAGCATACTTGATGAATTAAGTAGTTATGAGGCAGATTCGATAATTGATCAGCTTACCTTGAACTTAAAAGATAAATTTTTAAGCAAAAATCCAAAATTTAATGTTTTTATGTACGAGAGGTTTTTTAGAGTTTTAAGTGAAGCTAAAACTATGCTAAATATGGGAAGCGATAATGGATTTACCATGGCCATGACTTTGTTTTTAATGATAGAATCAATGAACTTAAAAAGCATAGATGATGTTATGAGTGAAGTTTCAAACAAAGAACAAGACAATATTTTAAAAGACTCAAAAAATTTAGAAAAAGATAAAAAAGACTTAATATCAGAAATAAAAACAACAAAAACCTCATATGATGAGTATTTGGCAAATATCTATGATAGAAACTATGAGCTTGGTGAATGCTTTAAAAGAAGCGTTAAATTTAATGATTTTAAAGATAATACTTTATTTATAACATCATTTGGTGATGAGTCTGATAGTGAGTTTTTAAGAAAATCATCAAAAGTTATAATGGAAATTTTAAGAAAAACTTTTAATAAAGATAGTAAAATAAAAATTTCTAAGTTAGAAAATGAGCAAAACTTACAAAATAAAAAATCTGAAACTATAAATAAAAATTCTAATACAGCCACGGAAGGTTTTAATAAAGATTTGTCTATAAAAAAAGAGGATAATTTAAATAAGGACCTGCAAGAAAATGATGATAGTTTAAATAACTCAGATTTTGATGATGAATTTAACAAAGATCTTGCAAATTTAAAAAAATTTAATAAATTAAAAAATAGTTTGAACTCGCAAAATTTAGAAGAAAAAAATAAATTTTTATTGAATGAACTAAAAAATTCAAACAATTTTAAAGAAAGTGAAGAGACTAAGAATCTAAAAGAGTTAACTAGACTTTTTGGAGATCCTAAGGTTGAGGAAAATTAAAATATTTTCCATAAATAGCTAAATAATTAAATAGAAGCTACCATTAAACAATTCGAAAATTAATAAATTTTCAGATAGCAAAAAATAATAATGTAAGTAAAATAAAATATAAAAGCTTAAATTTAAGCTTTTATAATAAACTTATTTAAGATAGGTACCTTGATTTGTTGGATTTCTTGAGATATTTGTGTTTTCCATAGCTTTATCTTTAAATATATAATCATCTTCACCTTTTAGATAAGCTATTATATAGCCTAACTCCTCGCTTGATGTTGAGGCTGCGATTGGCTGCATTATGATTCTTCCAGCTTTTCCATAAGTTGAATCATTATAATATGCTTGAAATGAGTAATAAATCTCTTTTCCGCTCATTTTAGATAGTTTTCTAACTCCAGCGTAAGATCTTCTATCGCCTTTTTCGCCATGGCATTCAAGACATTTTTTATCATAGATTTTTTTACCTTGCTCAGTGGAATAATCAATGTTTTTATTAATACCAATACCTAAAAATCTACTATCTCCAACATTTGGAGTGGCACTATAGACATTAACTTCAACGCCTTCATCTTTAGAATGTTTTTCAACTAAAGCTTTTAGTTCTTTTGCAAATTCGCCTTTTGCTTCAAATATATAAGTTTCATCGTTTGCATCGCAAAAAGAGATAAAAAGACATGCTAAAAATGAAAATTTAAGTAGTTTTTTCATAGGTTTTCCTAGATGTAAGTTAATAATTAATAAAGTGAGAGCCTAAAGCTCTCACTTGAGTAAGAAAGATTAGAATGAATATTTAGCTTCAAATCTAACTCTATCGTTTTTCTCATCACCCTCTTTTACATGTGAATACCATGTTTTGAATTTAAGTTTATCTGAGTGAGCATACTCTAATCTACCAACTATTTCTTTCATTTTTGTTTTTTCGTCAACAACTTTATTTTTACCATCAAGATAGTCAGCACCGATTCTTACACTAGTATCTGGGATAGTATATCCAGCTGTTATAAACCAGTAGTTGTTTTCACCATTAAATAGAGTATAGTCAACTAACTCTTCACCTGGTTTTATAAAGCTACCGCTATCTTCGAAAGATACTAAAGATACTTTATCTTTTTTAGTTGAGAAATCAACATATCCAGCTGTTAAATCTACACCATATAGTTCTGTTCCAAGCTCAATACCATAAAAATCTGCATCATCTACAATATTGTTCAAATCTTTTTTGAAAGAGCCATCAATATCAGAAAAAGCATATTGGAATTTTGCATTAAGATTTACATCCTCATTAACATCAAATGATGTAGCAAGTTCAACTGCGAAAAGATCAGTTACATCCTGAAGTATAGCATACCATACTTGGAAACTTACTGGGTCATAACTACCAAGAGCTGCTACACCATAAAGGTTGTGATCTGTAACTTCTTTCTTTTTACCATCTCTTATTCCTAATGTTCCGATATCACTATCTCTCTCTAAGGCATCCATCCATAAAGCAGCAAGAGTTAAGCCCTCAATATCGCTATTTAGAACTTTTATACCATCGCCAAACATATCATCTGTAAAGAATGCTCCAACATCTTGACGACCAACTTGAACAACAGTATTTCCTACTGCATAGCCAAAGTACGCTCTATTTAAATCAAATCCATCACCTCTTGTATTTTTTCCACTTAATGATGTTGATCTATCAGTATCTAGATATCTTATACCTGCAACTGCAAAGAAGTTATCGTCAATTTTTGTTTTTAGGTTAAGCTCGCCTTTGAAATTCCAGTTGCTATCTCCTGTTCTGTTTTCATTAACATTTTTGCTACTGTCGTTAGTATATCTTACTCTTAGCATTCCACCTACATCTACATCTTTGATAGCTTCTTCTAGTGGGGTAGCTGAAGCAGTAGTAGCCATAATACCTGTTGCCATTGCGGCGATTAAACTTAGTTTAACTAATTTCATTTAGAACTCCTTTTTTCAATTAAAATAAATTGTTAGATGTAATAGTAGCATAAAAATTTGAAATATTTGCTTAAAGTTATCTTAAATTTGCCATTTTGCGGCTATTTTGTTGCTAAGTGTTAACCAAAGAGCCTAAAAAACAAGGTTTTTGTAAACAAAAACTTCTAAGAAAAATTTTCTTAGAAGTCAAAGGAAGTTCAAATATGATCTTATTACTTAAGCAAAATTATATTTAAAATAGGTAAACACTTGGCAATAATAAATTTTATTAACTTTAAATTTTTAAAATAATAAAACATGTAGTAAAATTTATAAGCTTAAAACAAACACTAAGTATTTAAAATAATTTTGAATGTTTTGTTATATCGATAGCTTCTAAAATTAAAATATCATCATCTTTTTTATATATTAAAACTAAATCTGGCATTATATGGCAACCTCTAAAACTTTTTAGTTTTCCTTTTATTGGTGGTCTTTATATTTTTTATCTAAAGTTTCATCTTTTGCCAGTTTTTCTAATAAATTTATTGTTAAATCTTTTTGTTGTGTAGTTAATTTTTTAAAAGATGTTTTAAAATTTTTAGAGTATATGATTTTATATTTCATCAAGTGAGGCTCTTAATTCTTTCATATTATCGTAAGCTTTTATATTTCCAGCTTTATAGTCTTTAATGGTTTTTTGTGGATAGAGAGAATTTTATCTTCATAAGAGATTTGTTTTATTTCAACTTTTAGGTAAAGTTTTGCAACAGCTTTTAAAGCATATAAAAAAATTTTTTACTTTCCAGCCAGTTTAAAAAGCTCGTTTTTAATCTTTTCTTTTGCCTCATCAAGCTCTAAATTTTCTACGCTAAAAGGCTTGCTTAGGCTATAATAAATAGTTGAAAAAGGTTTTGGAAGTATCATCTCATCCCAACTTTTAAACTGCCAAAATCTACTAGCTTCATAATTAAGCGCATAAATTTCAAGGTGCTGTTTTTGAGCTATGATGACCGCGCCATCGGCAACACTATGTTTTGGGCCTCTTGGACCATCTGGAGTTATGATAACATCAACTCCATTTCTTATCTCTTTAAAGGCATTTATTAAAGCTCTTGCCCCGCCTTTTGAACTACTTCCTCTAATAGCACCAATTCCAAATTTTGATATGATTTGAGTGATGATTTCGCCATCTTTATGATCTGAAATGATAACTTTGCCTTGCTTTTGTTTATTAAAGGCCTTGCTCCACCAATGTCTATAAGCAAAGCTCATCATAGCAAGTCTTCCATGCCAAAAAACAACTACACAAGGTTTTGAGGGTAAATTTGTAGGAGTAAATTTCTTTTTGCAAGTTAGATAGATTATCCAAATAACAAGATAAGCTATCCACTTAATAAAAAAAAGCTTAAGAGATGATTTCGCCATCTAAAGCCATTCTTTTAGCAGATTTAATCAAAACTTTTTTTGTCTTACCTAAAAGCTCTTCCGTGCCATTAGCTAAAACATTAAAATTTGAAAAGCTTCTGCCACTTACTTGCATATTTGGGCGAAGCTCTTCAAAATACACATCAAATGTTTTTCCAACTTGATTTTGCATGATTTTATCTAAAATTTCATTTTGTCTATTTTGTAAAAAAGTTAGTCTTTCGCTAGCTATTTCATCATCAATTAGAGGTAAATTAGCAGCTGGAGTTAAGGGGCGAGGACTAAATTTAAATGAAAAAATTTGTTCAAATTGGACTTCATTTACAACTTCCATTGTATCTTTAAAGTCTGCATCACTTTCACCAGGATATGCCACAATTATATCGGTGCTAATACTAACTTCAGGGCACATTTTTCTTAGTTTTAAAGCTCTGTTTAAAAACCACTCTTTTGTATATCCTCTTTTCATCGCCTTTAAAATCGCACTTGATCCACTTTGTAAAGGCATGTGCATTGATTTGCATATTTTGTCATTATTTGTAAAAACATCTAGAAATTTATCATCCATGTGAAGTGGATGTGGGCTTGTAAAACGAATTCTCTCAATTCCTTTGACTTCGCTAATTTTTACTAACAAATCACTAAAATCAATCTTTTCATGAAAACTTGAAAATCTTTTTCCATAATTATTTACATTTTGTCCAAGTAAAAATACTTCTTTTGTGCCATTATCTGCAACTTTTTGGACTTCCTTTAAAATTAAATTTAAAGGTATTGAAATTTCATCGCCTCTAGTTTGTGGGACGATGCAATAGGTGCATTTTTTATCACATCCTATCATTATATTAATGTAAGCTTTATAAGGACTACTTCTAAACTCACCAAAGGTATACTCGCTATCATCATAATTAATATCTGTGCTTATAAATTTTGGAGAATTTATAGCTTTTGTAATCTTAGATGTGTTTCTAGCTCCTAAAACAAAATCAACATACGGAGCTCTTTTAAAAATTTCTTTTCCCAAGTGACTTGCAGTGCAGCCTAAAACTCCAATTTTAGCTCCATCTTTTTTTACTTTTTCATATCCCCCAACTTCACTAAAAAGCTTATGAACAGGCTTTTCTCTAACTGAACAAGTGTTTATGAGTATTAAGTCCGCTTTTGAGATATCGTCTGTTAAAATATAATCATCTTCTTTTTTAAGTTCTGCGATGATATGTTCAGAGTCTCTGACATTCATCGCACAACCTAGAGTTTGAATAAACAGTAATTTACTCAAAGTATATGAACCTCATACATAAATTCATTCTCATCAAGACCATATTTTACAGTTCTTAGATATGCGCTCATATTTTTTTTCTTAAAATGCTCTATTAAAGCGATTAAGTCTTTGTGTTGATTTTCTCTATCAAAATAAAATATCCTTTGACCTGTTTTGGCGACTTCTTTTTCAATATCACTTAAAGATATATTATTAGGAGCTTTGCTTAGCTCGCTTCTTGCTATTTTTAACTCCATTTTAACTCCTTTTACTTTTTGCCTTTACTATTTTGAATTTGTGAGTATATCAAATTTTATGTAAAATTTCGTTTAAACAAAACAAAAGAGTAAAAATAGTATAATTAGTACCCTTTCAAAATTAAATCAAAGAAATACAAGTGTTAAAAAAGGAATAATATGGAAAAAATAGGCGATATAATCGAGTCAATCGCAAATGAAAAAAATTTAGAGATAAAAGATGTAAAAGAAACAGTTCAAACTGCATTTATAAATACGGCTAAAAGAATGTTTGGAGAAAACTATGAATATGATGCTATTTTTAATGAATCTTCTAAAAAAATAGATCTTTTTCAAAAAATTTTAATAGTAGCAGATAGTGAATATAAAGGTGACTCGCATACAGTTTCATTAAGCGATGCTAAAAAGATAGATAATAGTGCTGAAGTAGGTGATGAGTTAAGTTCGCAAATAGATATAGAAAGTTATGGTCGCACTGCATCTGCAAATTTAGCAAAAGAGCTAAACTATCACATAGACAAGCTTTTAGAAGAAAAAGCCTATGAAAAATATAGTCAAAAAATAGATAGTTTAATTTTTGGAAATGTTGTTTTTATAGATGATGAAGAGACTACTTATATAGAATTTGATGATTTGAGGGCTTTTATGCCTAGAAAAAACAGAATAAAAGATGAAAAATTTAAAGTAGGTGATGTTGTAAGAGCAGTTATAAGAAAAGTTTTTATAGATAAAAAAAGAGGCGTTAGAATTGAAATTTCAAGAACAAGTCCAAAATTTTTAGAAGCACTTCTAAAATCACAAGTTCCAGAAATTCAAGATGGAAGCGTTATAGTAAAAGCAAGTGCAAGAATTCCAGGACGTAGAGCAAAAGTAGCACTATCTTCTATCTCTCCAAATATCGATCCAATAGGCGCAACAGTTGGCGTAAAAGGTGTAAGAATAGACGCAGTAAGTAAAGAGATAAAAAATGAAAATATTGATGTTATAGAGTATTCAGCTCAGCCTGAAATAATGCTCTCTCGCGCCATGGCACCTGCGATAATTAGCTCAGTTAGAATAGATGGCAATAAAGCAATGGTTCATTTAAACAGCGATCAAAAAAGTAAAGCTATAGGAAAAGATGGTATTAATATCCGCCTAGCTTCAATGATAACAGGACTTGAAATACAACTTGTTGAAAATGGCAAACAAACAGTTGATGACAGCAAAGACCTAGTAAAAGATCTAAAATCACTTTTTGGATAAATATAAATTTATAAAATTTAAAAGCTGAAATTTAAAAATTTTGGCTTTTATTGTGTGGATTTTAGCTCATTTGCAAATTTGTTGGCTCTAGTAAACCTATATATATTATTACTACCAAACATATTCACACTATTTTTTGATAAAAAAGAGGCTTTAGTGCTTGAAAAAGTTATGAATTTTTAGAAATTTTAGCAAATTTCAAATAAATAAAAAATTTTAAACCGCTATATTTAGGGACTTACAGATAAAAATTTGCATTTAAATTAAAAATTTGCTACAATTCTTTCAACATTTTACATAAGGGTATGTAAAGTGAAATAAAATTTAAGGAGAAAGCCATGAAAAAAGGTTTTACAATGATTGAGTTGATCTTCGTGATCGTAATTTTAGGTATTTTAGCAGCAGTTGCTATCCCAAGACTAGCAGCTACAAGAGATGACGCAGAAGTTGCAAAAGCAGCTACAAACCTTACAACATTTATAAGTGACTTGGGTTCATACTATACTTCACAAGCTAAATTTGCTCCGAATTTTAGCGATATGAGTAATGTTCAGTTTCTAGCAGCAAAAGCAGGAACTTTAGATCAAACTGGTAGATTAACAGCTAGTCCAGAAGGACAAATAGCTGCAGCAGGTAAAAAGTGCTTAAAACTTACTCTTACAGACTATAATGCTCAAACAAACAAACCAGCATTTTTAAAAGTTGATGAGGGTGATGATAAGACTGCAGCAGTTTGCCAAAAAGTTCTAGGCAATGGTTCAGTTCAAAAACTAATAAAAGGAAAATTTGGCTATAGCGAACTTAAATCAGCTGCAACAGCAACAAAAGATGCTGAGTATGAGGATGCAGATTCAGGAGAGGGTGAAGTAGCTATAAGTGGTGTTGGAGTTAAATGGTAATATTTTATTAATTACCAATCTAACAAAAGCCCTAAGTTTTTAGGGCTTTTTTTATTTATATGTATTCTATATTATTTTTTACGTTTTTTTTATTTTTTTTATTTTTTACAAAATCTAGAATTTTTATAGTTTTTGGTGTATTTTTTTCATTTATATTTTTATTAATAACCTTATTTAATTATCTTTTATATCACTATACTGGAAATTTTTTAAATATTTCTATTTTGAATATAATATTAATTAGTCTGGCTGGTACCCCAATATCAACTTTTTGGAAGAGTATAGTATTAGTTTTTTTATTTATGTTGGCTATTGTTTTATTTTGTATTATTTTATATAGAAAAATATCTTTTTATGGCAAACATTTGAGATTTGCAGAAGTGTATTGTCTTTTCTTCATCTGCTTAGCTATATATTTTAATCCACTTACAAAATCACTTATAGAAATTTATCAATTTTTTAATCCTGAGTTTCATCCAAAAATTAGTGAAAATTTAGAAAAGTCACTCTCGAAACCAAAAATACTCAATGCTAATTTTAATAAAAATATAGTTTATATTTATTTAGAAAGCTTTAGTAGAAACTTTGTTGCAAACTACAAAGAACTTACTCAAAATTTAAACTCTTTTGATAATAGACTTGATTTTACAAATATAAATCAAATTCCTCAAGGTGCTGGTATAACAATTGAGGGAATGTTTGCTAGTCAATGCGGATTGCCTTATTTTTTAACAAAATATGGAAAGAAAAAAGATGACGGTAATGTTAATCTAGAAAACGCTAAACCAAAATTCCCAAAATCAAATATAATTTGCGCTCCTGATGTTTTACAAAAGTTAGGATATCATACATATTTTATAAAAGGAGCAGATTTAAGCTTTCAAAATACAGATATGTTTTTAAAAAGCAGAAATTATGATGAAGTATATGGTAAAAATGAGCTTATAAAAAGAGGCGCTAAAAATATCAACTCTTGGGGTGTTGATGATGATGAGCTTTTTGATTTTGCTTTTGAAGACTTTATAAAAATGTCTGAAAAAAAAGATAAATTCTTACAAGTTGTTTTAAATGTGAGTATGCATGTGCCAGATGGCTTTGTATCAAAGAAGTGTAATGAGTTATTAGGTCTATCATCAAATGAAATGTTAAGTGCAGTTAAATGCACAGATTTTTTACTAGGTGAGTTTATAAATAAAATAAGATCGTCAAAATACTCTAAAAATACTATTATTGTAATACAAAATGATCATTTAATGCCTTATATGGTTGCCAATGGAGTTGATAGCAAGAAAATAGAAAATTCAAAAATGCTTTTTATGATATTAGATGATAGTATAAATGGAGTTAAGGTTATTGACAAGTATGGTTCGTCTTTAGATACATTCACAACATTTTTAGGATATATTAGAGTGACTGATGAGATGAATTTAGGAAGAAATATTTTAATTGAAAATTCCATTGATAACACAACAGAAAATATCAATATGTTATATAAAGCTGCAATGGGCGGACTTTTAAGCATAAAATATAAAAAATAATTTTTAAAATCTCCTTGTTTTATATTTTATAAATCTAACTAAAATTTCATCTAAAAAATTTAAATTTACTTAAATATAATCAATTTTAATTTAAAGTTAAGATGTTTTTGGCTAAACTAACTTAAATAAATTTTAAGTTTAAAAAGGAATTTAAGATGAAAATTAGTGCTAGAAATATACTTAAATGCAAAGTAGAAAGTTTAACTCCAGGAGCTGTTAATGAAGAAGTTGTTTTAAAACTATCAAATAGTGCAAAAATAACATCTATCATCACAAAAAATTCAGTTTCAAATCTAAATCTAAAATTAGGCGATGAAGTTTTTGCCATCATTAAATCAAGCTCGATAATGTTTGGTTTAGGTGAGCTTAAAATCAGTGCTAGAAATATATTAAAAGGAAAAATTGTTTCAATTAAAAAAGGCGAAGTTAATGCAGAGGTTTGCCTTGATTTGGGCGATGGTGAGATAATAACAGGGATTATCACTTTAAACTCAGTTAAAAAACTTGATTTAAAAGTAGGTGATGAGGCAAGTGCTGTTATAAAATCAAGCGAAGTTATGGTTGGCGTGGAGTAAAATATAACTGATTTGTTTGTAAATTTTGCAAAAATTTAAATATCTAATAAAAAAGGATAGAGATGAAAAAATTTTTAGTGTTAGCTTTTAGTGTTTGTATTTTGAGTGCAGCTGAGATTAAAATAGCTGCTGCGGCAAATATCGGCTATGTTTTTGAGGAACTAAAAACAGAGTTTTTAAAAGATAGAAAAGGCGATAATGTTGTAGCAGATCTTGGAAGTAGTGGTCAGCTTAGTGCAAAAATTCAAGCAGGTGCAGACTATGCTATTTTTATGGCGGCAAATATGAAATTTGCAAATGACTTGAATGAAAAAGGTTTTAGTGCAAGTGGCCAAGCGGTTCCTTATACAAGAGGTGTTTTAGTTGCATTTAGTGATAAAAAAAGAGATTTAAGCGATGTTATGAATCTTTTAAAAGATAAAAGTATAGAAAAAATCTCAGTTGGCAATACAAAAACCGCACCTTATGGAATTGCAGCAAAAGAGGCATTTGAAAATGCTGGAATTTACAATGATATAGAGAAAAAACTTGTCTATGCACAAAGCATATCAGGTGTTATGCCACATGTTATTTCAGGTGCAGCTGATATTGGCTTTATCCCAAAATCAGGCTTGGTGGGAAAAGATAAGTATAAAAAAGATGAAAATTTCGTAGAGGTTAATAGAGCACTTTATACACCACTTGATCAAGGTATGATTTTATTAAAAGGACATGAAAACGATAAGTTGGCAAAAGAGTTTTTTAAATTTATTCAAAGCGATAGAGCAAAAGCTATATTTACCGAGTTTGGCTACGAATAAAAATGAATAAAATAAAAGCAAAAGTTACTAAGATAAAAGAGTGTGGGGACTTATCCCACCTCTTTTTAGATACTTGTATAGGAAATCTTAGTCTTGTTATGTTAAGTGCTGATTTTAATATAGGTGATGAGATTGAGATAGGCTTTAAAGAAAGCGTTGTTGCAGTTTTAGTTGGCAAGTGCGATACTTTAAGTTATTCAAATCAAATAAAAGTAACTGTAAATTTGGTTGAAATGGGCGAAATTTTAACCAAAATTTGTGGCATTTATAAAAGTAGCAATGTTGAGATAATAAGTTTAATAACTACAAACTCAGCCAAAAGACTGAATTTAAAAAGTGGTGATGAGGCTACTTTTTTAATAAAAGCAACAGATATGTTTGTGGTGTGAGCTAATGAAATTTAAAAGTATAAATTTAAGGATAAAATTATGCAAGGGTTAGATTTTACTCCTTTTATAGTTTCTTTAAAATTAGCTTTCATCACAACCATAGTGCTTTTTTTCGTGGTTCTTCCTTTTGCTTGGAAATTAAGCCAAAGTAAAAGTAAATTTAAACCACTTATTCAAAGTATTTGTGCGTTGCCACTGGTTTTACCACCTACGGTTATGGGTTTTTACATCCTCTTTGCATTTTCAAAAAATTCCCTCATAGGTGGCTTTTTATATGAACATTTTGGAATTCAGTTAGTTTTTACTTTTTGGGGACTTGTTTTTGCAAGTTGTATTTATTCACTTCCTTTTATGTTTCAACCGCTTCTAAGTGGCTTTGAAAGTTTAAATAAAAATGTTATCGAAGCTTCATATTTAAGTGGAAAAAGTAAATTTACAACACTTTTTAAAGTAGCTTTGCCAAACATAAAACCATCTTTATTAACAGCGTTAGTTGTTACTTTTGCTCATACAATTGGAGAGTTTGGTATAGTTTTGATGGTTGGGGGCGGAGTAAGTGGAGAGACTAAAGTAGCTAGCATAGCCATATATGAGTTTAGTGAAATTTTAGATTTTAAATCAGCTCATATTTATAGTTTTATAATGTTAGTTATGAGTTTTGTGGTGCTTTTAAGTGTATATTTATTTAATCAAAAGGCTAAAAAATGATAGAGTTTAGTTTAAAAAAAGAGCTTTTTGGTGTTAATGAAAATATGGAACTTAATGTAAAAATTAGCTTTAAAAGTGGAAGTTTTATATCTTTAAGCGGAGAAAGTGGGAGTGGCAAAACAACTATTTTAAGATGTCTTGCTGGACTTGAAAAAGCAAATGGTTTTATAAAAGTTGATGATGAAATTTGGCAAGATGAAAAGATATTTTTAAGTCCACAAAAAAGAAGAATCGGTTTTGTTTTTCAAGATTATGCCTTATTTGAAAATTTAAGTGTAAAAGATAATTTTTTGTTTGTAGAAAAAGATATAAATCATTGCAATAAGCTTTTAGATATGCTAGGTCTTATGAGTTTAAAAGATAGATATCCTACAAATTTAAGTGGGGGACAAAAGCAACGCGTTGCGCTTGGTAGGGCAATGATGAGAAAGCCTAAGCTTTTGCTTCTTGATGAGCCACTTTCAGCACTTGATCCACATCTTAGAGCTAGACTTCAAGATGAAATTTCAAAAATTCAAGATTTGTTTAAAACAACTACGATTTTAGTAAGCCATGATCCAAATGAAATTTATAAACTTGCAAATTATATGTTTGTTTTAAAAAATGGAAAAATTGTTAAAAAGGGCACTCCAAAAGAAATTTTACTAAAAACAAGTGGAAGTCAAAAATTTGCATTTTCAGGCACTTTGTTAAATCTAGAAAAAATTGATACGATTTTTATAGCCACTGTTTCAGTTGGTCAGCAAATTACAGAAGTTGCATTGGCAAGTGATCTTGGGCTTAAAATAGGCGATGAAGTAACGATAAGCTCAAAAGCATTTAATTTAAATATAAGTAAGACTTTTGAAAAACAAGATGTTTTGTAAGAAGTGTTTATAAAATTTTGGTAAATTTATATAAATTTTTGAAAAAAGGAATAAAAATGAAAAGACTTTTGGTTGTTGTTGATTTTCAAAATGATTTTGTTTGTGGAAGTTTGGGCTTTGAAAAGGCTAAAGAACTAGAAAAAGTTATATTAGAAAAAATAAATGAGTATAAAAATGATGATATTGTTTTTACTTTAGATACTCATGAGGATGATTATTTAAATACAATTGAAGGTGAGCATCTTCCTATAAAACACTGCATAAAAGGCGCTTTTGGGCATGAAATTTATGGAGAGATAAAAGAAATTTCTAAAAATTACCCCTGTATTGAGAAAGAAACTTTTGCTTCAAAAGAACTTTTGCATTTTATAGAAAACAGACCTTTTACTTATGAAAGTATTGAAATTTGTGGTCTTGTAAGTGATATTTGCGTGATATCAAATGCAATAATTGCAAAAGCTGCAAGCCCAAAAAGTAAAATTTTAGTTGATAAAAGAGCAACCTCATCAGCAAATTTAAAAATGCAAGAAAAAGCTTTTGAAGTGATGCAAAATTTACATATAGAAGTAATATAAATTTATCAAATTTAGTAGTAATAACTTTAAATTTTTAAGACACAAATCCATTTAGATTGTGTCTTATTGGACCTTTTCCATTTCCTAGTTTTGGAGCAAATTTTATAGCACTATAAACATAGTTTTTAGCCAATAAAATCGCTTCTTCTATATTTTTTCCAAGAGCTAAATTTGCAGCAATTGCAGTTGAAAAGGAACACCCTGTTCCATGCAAATTTGTACTATCTATAAATTTAGTTTTAAACTCTTTAATTAAGCTATTTTTATAATAAAGCTTATCAATGCTTAAATCACCATTTTTTATATTTGTGATAACAGTGTCGCAAGGTGCGATAACTTCAAAATCACCATTTGGTTTTGTTTTAAAAAGCTTCTTTGCCTCATGTAAATTTGGTGTTAAAATGGTTGTAAATTTAAAAAGCTTTTTTAAATGAGATATGTTTTCATCACTCATTAGCGTTGAACCGGCTTTTGAGATAAAAACAGGATCTAATACAATAGGAATTTTAAGATCTTTTATAAACTCATAGGTTAAATCAATTACATCTTTATTTGAGAGCATTCCTATTTTAACGGCATTTATTTTAAAATCCTTTGTAATAGCATCAAGTTGTTTTTTTATAAAATCAGTAGGTAGATCAAAAACAGCTTCTACGCCAAGGCTGTTTTGAGCAGTAACTGCTGTGATGGCTGTTGTGCTAAAAACTTTAAAATATTCAGCCGTTTTAATGTCTGCTTGGATGCCTGCTCCACCACCACTATCACTTCCTGCTATTATTAAAATAGTTTTCATAAAACCCCTATAAATTATAATCGGGGCTTAAAGAAGCCCTTTCTAAATAGATTTTTTGAAGTTTTGCGTTTTCTTCTTCAAGTCTTATAATGTCTTTATAAAGAAAAGCTTTTTGGTTTTGGAGATTTTTTAAAACTACATAAGAACGGTTGCCAAATAGTCCATCTCCTATATAAATACCAAGTCCTATCACTAAAATAACAGCTACAAATATCTTGCCAATAAGCTTTATTTTATAAAATTTCATAAAATTTTAAATTTTATCTCCTAGATATTCATCTGTTATCTCTTCGATATCAAGCAAGCGGTTATATTTAGCATTTCTTTCGCTTCTTGCTGTTGCACCTGTTTTTATTTGGCCTGCATTTACAGCTACTGCAAGATCAGCTATAAAACTATCCTCGCTTTCACCACTTCTATGGCTTATGATGGTCTTATAACCATTTCTGTGGGCTAATCTTATGGCTTTTAGGGTTTGGGTTAAAGTGCCAATTTGATTTGGTTTTATTAATATTGCATTTGCAACACCATCTTCTATACCTTTTCTTAAGATTTCTTCATTTGTTACAAATAGATCATCTCCAACAAGTTGAACTTTGTTTCCAAGTTTTTTAGTAAGTTTTTTCCAACCTTCCCAATCATCTTCATCAAGAGCATCTTCTATCGAATAAATCGGATATTTTTCGCATAAATCTTCATATCTATTTATTAATTCATCTGAGGTAAATTTTTTATTTTCTAAGTGGTAAAAACCATCTTTAAAAAGTTCGCTTGAAGCAACATCAAGAGCTATTTTTATCTCTTTTCCAGCCTCATAGCCTGATTTTTTGATAGCTTCTAGTATTAATTTAATAGGCTCTTCATTGTCTTTTAAATTTGGAGCAAATCCTCCCTCATCGCCAACTGCAGTGCTATGCCCAAGATCATTAAGTAAGTTTTTTAAATTTTGATAAATTTCAGCAGCAGCTCTTAGGGCATCATTAAAAGTTTCAAATCCAAAAGGCATTATCATAAATTCTTGAAAATCAACACTATTGTTTGCATGAGCTCCACCATTTATGATATTAAACATCGGAGTTGGCAAAACACTAGCATTTACACCGCCTAAGTATCTATAAAGTGGTAAATCCAGGCTTTTTGCCGCTGCTTTTGCTACAGCCATAGATACACCTAAAGTTGCATTTGCTCCTAGTTTTGAGTAATTTTTTGTAGCATCTAGTTCAAGTAAAACTGAGTCTAAAAACCCTTGATCAAAAGGATCAAGTCCTATAATGCCATCAGCAATTGTAGTTATAACATTTTCACACGCTTTTAAAACACCTTTGCCGCCAAATCTTTTTTTATCGCCATCTCTTAGTTCAAGTGCTTCTTTTTTTCCAGTACTTGCACCACTTGGCACGATTGCATCGGCTTTTGTTCCATCACTTAGGTAAACAGTTACTTTAACAGTTGGATTTCCCCTGCTATCTAAAACTTCGTTTGCGTAAACATCACTTATACTAATCATCATTTTGCTCCTGTATTTCGTCATCATCGCCACTTGATAGAATTCCTTGTTCTCCCAAATGTTCTAAAATTTGATTTTCTATCTCTTTTGAAATTTCTGGATTTTGTAGTAAGAAATTTCTTGCGTTTTCTCTTCCTTGACCGAGTTTATCGGCTTTATAGCTAAACCAAGCACCACTTTTATCAATGATATCAAGCTTTACACCATAATCAATTATTTCACCAGTTTTGCTAATTCCCTCGCCAAACATTATGTCAAACTCAGCTTGTTTAAATGGTGGAGCTACTTTATTTTTTGCAACTTTTACTTTTACTCTGTTTCCTATGCTTTGATCATTTTGTTTTAAAGTTGCTATTCTTCTTACATCAAGTCTTACAGATGAGTAGAATTTAAGTGCGTTTCCACCGGTTGTAGTTTCTGGTGAGCCATAGCCTATCATTCCTATTTTCATTCTGATTTGATTTATAAATACAACAGTTGTGCCCATTTTATGCACAATTCCGGCAAGTTTTCTAAGAGCTTGAGACATAAGTCTTGCTTGAAGTCCAACATGAGTATCACCCATATCTCCTTCAATTTCAGTCTTTGGAGTAAGTGCTGCAACACTATCGACAATTATCAAATCAACAGCACCACTTCTTGCTAGTGTTTCAACTATATCTAGGGCTTGCTCGCCAAAATCAGGCTGTGAAACATATAAATTTTCAGTATCTACGCCTAAATTTGCAGCATATTTTACATCAAGAGCGTGTTCTGCATCGACAAATGCACAAACTCCACCTTGTTTTTGGCACTCAGCTACAATGTGGAGCGTAAGGGTTGTTTTACCGCTACTTTCTGGTCCATAAATTTCGATAATTCTACCTTTTGGAACACCACCAATTCCAAGAGCTATATCAAGCCCAAGAGATCCTGTTGAGATACTATCAATTGGCTCAACTTCTTTATCTCCAAGCCTTAGAAGTGTGCCTTTGCCAAATGATTTATCGATTTGCTTCAGGGCTAAATCAAGTGCTTTTTTCTTTTTTTCATCCATTTATTTGCCTTTTTATTAAATTTACGTATTATAATGAAATTTTACTTTAAGGTAAGTAAAAATATATTATACTAGTTTAAAACTAATAAAGGATTTTTTATGTTAAAAAACATATCTGTGGCACACTCTCCAGATGCAGATGATATTTTTATGTATATGGCTATTAAATTTGGTTGGGTTGATAGTGAAATTTTAAGTTTTAACAACAAAGCAGATGATATAGAAACTTTAAATAAAGCCTCATTAAATGGCGAATATGATGTTTGTGCGATAAGTTTTAGTGTTTATCCATTGATTGCAAATGACTATGCACTTTTAAAAACAGCAGTTAGTTTTGGTGAGGGATATGGTCCAAAACTCATAAAGAAAAAAGGGTCAAAACTTAAAAAGAATTTTAAAGTTGCACTAAGTGGTGAGCATACTACAAATGCTTTGCTTTTTAGGATAGCTTATCCAGATGCCAGACCTGTTTATAAAAACTTTTTAGAGATTGAAAATGCGGTTTTAAATGGTGAAGTTGATGCTGGAGTTTTGATACATGAAAGTATTTTAGAATTTAATGAAAATTTAGAAGTTGAAAGAGAGGTTTGGGACATTTGGCAGGAGTTAAGAGGTGATGAAAATTTACCTTTGCCACTTGGTGGAATGGCACTTAGAAGAAGTTTACCTTTAACAGATGCCATAGAGTGTCAAAGAGTTTTAACAAAGGCAGTTGAAATTGCCACAAAGCATAAAACTCTTTTAAGCAAAATGCTGATTGAACGCAATTTGGTTAGAGTTGATGATAAAAAGCTAGATAAATATCTGAATTTATACGCAAACGATACTTCAGTTTCAATGAGTGAAATTCAGCTAAAAGCTGTAAATAAACTATTTGAGATAGGCTATAAGTACGGATTTTATAAAGAAAAAGTTGATGCATTTGCTTCGCTAATACCAACTGAATATAAAGATTTTAGATTTTGCTAGTTAAAGAAATTGACTTTAATAAATTTAGTTCTATTAAAATAGGTGGAGTTTTTAAAGTAGAAGTTTTAAGTGGAGATTTTGGTGAGTTTAACGGAGCTATAATTGGTGGTGCAAATAACATTTTAATCTCACAAAATCCACCAAGGCTAGGTATTTTAAGCAGCGAATTTGATTATATTAAATTTGATGGTGAAATTTTAGAAATTGGTGCCTTGACAAAAAGTGCTAAAATTTACAATTTTGCAAAAAAAAATAACTTAGCAAATTTTGAGTTTCTAAAAGGAATTCCTGGAACATTAGGTGGATTAATAACCATGAATGCCGGACTTTTAGGATATGAAATTTCTAGTAATTTAATAAGTGTTTTAACAAATTTCGGCGAGTTTAAAAAAGATGAATTAGAATTTTCTTACCGAAAAAGCAAGATAAAAGGCGTTATAAAAAGTGCTAAATTTAGAATTTCAAAAGGCTTTGATGAGAATTTAAGCGTTGAAATTTCAAAAAAAAGAGCAAATCAACCGCGTGGAAATAGTTTTGGAAGTTGTTTTAAAAATCCAGTAGGATTAAGCGCTGGTAAATTAATTGATGAATGTGGTTTAAAAGGTTATAAAATCAGAAACTGCGGGTTTAGCCAAGAGCATGCAAATTTTCTCATTAATTATGGTGGCGGGACTTTTGATGAGGCTTTGTCTTTGATAAATTTAGCTAAAAAACGAGTTTTTGAAAAATTTGGCATAAATTTAGAAACTGAGGTTGTGATACTTTGAAAAAGATAGTGTTTTTAATTTTTTTGGCTCTAAATTTAAACGCTTTTACTTACGATGAAATTAAAAGTTTGTATTTTAAAGATGTTAATTGTTCCAAATTTGAGTTTAAACAAAGTCAGCAAAAATTTAGCGTAGATGATTTAAATAACGCCATTGAAAATGTTGATGAAAACAAAGTTTTAGAGATTTTAGGAAGTGATAAAACACTAAGTTTTCAAAACGATAGCAAAGGCATTAGCCCTTTTATAAAAAACCACAAAACCACAAATAGTATCTTGATGGAAGATATGCTTTTTTGCGCTGATGAAAGGGCTTTTAAATTTAATGTTTATGTGCCGGCTGTTTTGACAGATAAAAATATAGGCGAAGATGAAACTATCGCTATTTTAAATGAGTTTTTTGATGAGGGGTTGGATAAAAATACAGTTTTTTTATATGAGGATACTGGGCTTTTAAATTTGGCTTTAGGAGAGGAGAAATTTAAAGTTTTTGATTATTTGCTTGATAAAAATTGTCTTATAAATGATCGCCTTGGAATGGATATTTGGTTTTGTTTTACGAAGATTTTTCGAGATAAAAATATAGCCTTAAATATCAAAACTACACACCAAAAGGAGCTTTTAAATTTATTAAACTTACAAAAATATAAAACGCACCGCACTTTTTGGTTAAATTTAACTAAAAAAGTAATCAAAAAAGGGCTTAATCCCAAAAACTTAAACTACCTATATATGACATTTGAGTATCTGGGCGATGAAAACTCTATGAAAAAACTTACAGATTTAGGATATAAAAACGATGTCAAATAAAAGTAAGAAGTTTTGTAGTCGCAATAGTTTTTAAATTTCACTAGCTGTTAAAAGCTCGCATTAAATTTTTAAAATCTCATCAATTTTATTTAAAGTTTGCTCTTTTAAATGAATGCTATTTTTATCAATGGCAACAAATGGCGAGTTTAGAAGCTTTTTGCCATTGTAAAGGGGGTTTTTTTTAGTTTTTAGGTCAATTATCTCTCCACCACTTTGCACAACCAAAAAATCCCCCGCCGCAACATCCCAAAGATAGCTATCGCCAAAGCGTGGATAAAGCATGGCCTGGCTTTTTGCAATTTGGCAAAACTTAATTGCTGAGCCAACTCTTTTAAAGCTAAGATTAAAGCTTTTTGCCAAAGCTATGCGTCTTTTTCCCATTCCGCTTCTTCCAAGTAGGAGTAAATTTGGAGTTTTGCAGTCTAAATTTGGTTTTATAAGTTCATCATTTATAAAGACTTTATTTTCTCCAGCGCTATAAAATAGCTCATTTTTGGTTGGTATAAAAATTACAGACAAAATTGGACGAGAGTTTTTAATAAGTGCGATACAGACACAAAACTCACCATTTTTTGCGATAAAATCGCGTGTTCCATCTAGTGGATCAACTAGCCAAAAAGTGTCATTTTCGCCCATTTTATCAGCCTCTAAAATGTTCTCTTCAGAACAAATTTCAATACCAGTTTTTCCTAAAATTTTAAAAATAGCTTCATTTGCAGCAAGATCAGCCGAAGTTAGCGGAGAGTTGTCGGGTTTTTTAACAACTTTGTAGTCGTTATAGTGCTTTAATATCTCTTCTCCAGCATTTAATGCAGCAATTTTAGCTAGGTTTAAAAGCTCATTCATACTTTTTCCTAGCTTTTAATCGTGTTAAATTTATAAATTTATTCAAAATTATTGCTTTCCAGAATACTCAATCTTTGTTTTTTGTAAATTTTCATGATGAGTTTTTAAGGCATCTGTTTCACCTAAATATAGCTGTCTTGGACGAACAATTTTACTTGTTTGTTCTTTTAATTCCATCCATTGAGCCATCCAGCCAGGTGCTCTACCGATGACAAACATAACTGCAAACATATCGGTTGGAATTTTTAATGCTCTTAAGATAAGGCCTGAGTTAAAATCAACATTTGGATATAAATTTCTACTTACAAAATACTCATCTTCAAGTGCAATTTTTTCTATTCTATTGGCAATTTTAATTAAATTTGAGTCGATGTCAAGCTCATCCATGAGTTTATCTCTTAAACCTTTTAAAACCTTGGCCCTTGGATCATAGCTTTTATAAACTCTATGACCAAAGCCCATCAATCTAAATGGATCATTTTTATCTTTAGCTCTTTTTATATATTTATCTACATTATCAACACTTCCAATGGCTTCAAGCTGTCTTATAACACTTTCATTTGCTCCTCCATGAGCATGTCCCCACAAAGCCCCAATGCCCGCACTTATACAAGAATATGGATGAGAGTGAGTTGAAGCAACTGTTCTAACTGTCGTAGTTGAGGCATTTTGCTCATGATCTGCGTGAAGCATTAAAACTGTATCTAGAGCTTTTACTTCGATTGGTTTTATATCAACATGTGAGTGTGGAAAGGCTCTCATCATATAAAGGAAATTTTCTGTAAAACCACGATCTAAATCTGGATAAATAAGTGGATATCCCATTGCGTGACGGTGATAAAATGCTGCTAATGTTGGCATTTTAGCTACAAGTCTTTCGGCTAATTCCATATATTCATCTGGATCATCATAATTCATATCTCTTTTATAATATGTGCTAAGTGTTGCTATACAGGCTTGTAAAACTGCCATAGGGTGAGCTTTATCAGGAAATGCGTCAAATAAAGCTATCATTCTTTCATTTATAAAAGATTTTGTTTTTAGTTTTTTTCTAAAAGCATTAAGTTCATCTTCATTAGGAAGTTTTTTATGCAAAAGAAGATGAATTACATCTAAAAAAAGTTTGTTTTCAGCAAGCCATGCAATATCGTATCCACGGTGTTTTAAAATGCCTTTTTCTCCATCTATAAATGTTATTTCTGAGCTGCACATTGCAGTTGAAGTATAGCCTTTATCAAATGTAAAAAACCCTGTTTTTTTATACAAATCTGAAATGTCTATAACAGATGGACCAAGTGTGCCATCAAGGACATTAAATTCATAGCTTTTGCCATTTCTATTGTCAGTTAGTGTTACGGTATTTGACATCCTTACTCCTTAAATTTAATCTTCGTAAATGATACCTAAATTCTCATTAAAAAATCATTTTTTATTTAAATAAATATTTTTTATAATTTTTATTACAGTTATTCCAACTATTGCTTCAAATATGCTTGTTAAAACTAAAGCGTAGTAAATTTCATCGCTTATATAGTTTGTTTCATGTCCGATTGTTGCAGTTGCAATGAGTAAGGTTAGAGGAATTGATAAAGAAATTCCAAATAAAAAACTTTGTCTAAAGCCTAGGTTTTTTACCATTACAACAGAACTTAAAAGTCTAACTACAATCATTAAAATAGTTAAAAATATTACATTTTTAACAACTCCTGGGATTAAAAGCGCATTCAAATTTACAGTTGAGCCAATATAAGCAAAAAATATTGGAACTAAAAAGCCATATCCAAAAGATGAGAGTTTTTCAGGAAGATCTTTTTTGTGGCTAAAAAATGTCGGTATAAAAGTTCCTGCTATAAATGCTCCAATTATTATTTTTATATCCAAAATAACTACAACCGCGATAACTAGACAAAGCATAGCGATAGAAAATCTTATGTCTTTTTCATTTTTATCAAATTGTGGCATTATTATTTTTTTAAGATTTGGATACCACCAAAAAAGAACATCTAACCATCTAAAAATAAGTGTGGTTACTATTAAAAATCCAGCTAAAGCACCTAAATTTACAAATAATTTTATATCAAGGCCGTATTTTGTATAAGCGTTTAAAAGTGTTAAAATTGCTATGCTTAAAACCTCTCCTATAACTCCAACAAGCATTGCTAAATTTAACCAATTTTCATTTTTACCATACTCTTTATATAATGTTGAGAGAATTCCTACACTCATCACCGGAATTATTACTATAAATAGCTCACTTAATCCAAAAGTATAAACTGCAATTATAGAGAAAATATACAGAAGTCCTAAAAATAGAGTAGAATTTTTAAGAACACCTTTTTTTGCATTTATAAAAATTTTAAGATCAACTTCTGTTCCAGCTAAAAACATAAGGTAGTAAAATCCTATATCTGCCACATCTTTAAATAACTCATTTGGTGGTAAAAATCCCAAAGTTCCAAGTAAAATCCCTAAAATTATCTCAGTTGCTGAAATTGGAACCTTGATTAAAGCCGATATATAGGGTGAAGCAAATATCACAAAGGAAAGTGCCAAAAGTATTAAAACCGCTTGCATTTTTATCCTAAAATTTAAAAATTTTTAGTTTAAGCATCAATTTTTCTTTTATATTTGCACTCAGTGCATTCTAGAAATGTTCCGCTTTTAAGTTCTTTTTTAATTAAATGTTTATTATCACAATTTGGGCATGCTTCATTTGTGAGTTCGTAATTGCTTATAAATTTACATTTTGGATAGTTAAGACATCCATAAAATTTGCCTCTTTTTGAAAATCTTTCTACGATTTCTCCACCGCATTTTGGACACTTTACACCTATTTTAACAGGCTCTTTTTTTTCCTTTTTATCGGTGCTTAAATTTCTACTATATTTACATTTTGGAAAATTTGAACATGCTATAAACTCACCAAATCTCCCACTTCTTTTTACAAGTTCACCACCACAATCAGGACATTTTTCATCTATTGGGATAGCTATTTTTTGACTTTTTATATTTTTTTTGCCATCTTCTATTTTTTGCATAAATGGGTAGTAAAAATTTGCTAAAATTTCTTGCCAATCACTTTTTTCATCTGCTACATTGTCAAGTTTTTCTTCCATTTGTGAGGTGAATTTGCTATCAACGATACTTTCAAAATTCTCTTCTAGAACTTCTATTACTTTAAATGCTATTTCAGTTGGAATTAGTTGCCTTTTTTGAACTTCTACATACTTTCTAGATGTTAAAAGTGAAATAGTTGGAGCGTAAGTTGAAGGTCTGCCAATGCCTAGGCTTTCAAGTTTTTTAATTAAACTTGCTTCGCTATATCTTGCCGGAGGCTCAGTAAAATTTTGTTTTGATGAAATTTTTTGTAAAAACATCTCATCGCCAACTTTTAAATTTGGCAAAATTTTATCTTTATCACTTGCTCCATAAACTTTATAAAATCCATCAAATAAGACTTTTCTACCACTTATTTTAAACTCAGTTTTTTTACCAGCTACAAAAACATTTTGTATCTCGCTAAGGCTTGGCGTCATTTGAGAGGCTAAAAAACGGTTATAGATAAGTTCATAAAGCCTTGCTTCATCTTTTGGAAGAGTTTGATTTGCCATTTGCGGTGTGAAGCTTAAATCAGTTGGGCGAATAGCCTCGTGAGCTTCTTGAGCTCCTTTTGTTTTAGTGGTATAAATGTTTGCCTTTTTTGGTAAGTATTTATCTCCAAAATCTTTTTTAATTAAATCTCTTGCTTTTAAAACAGCTTCTTTTGATAAATTTAAACTATCAGTTCTCATATATGTTATCGCTCCGCCATTTGGAGTATTAACTCCTTCATAAAGACTTTGAGCTATCATCATAGTTTTTCTTGGGCTAAAGCTTAAATTTGAACTTGCGGTTTGTTGTAAAGTTGAGGTCATAAATGGAGGCTGTGGATTTGTTTTTCGCTGACGGCTTTCAATTTCTCTTATTTTATATGTTTCGTTTTTGCAAATTTCAACTATATTTTTAGCCTCTTTTTCATTTTTAACGCTTAATTTATCCATTTTTTTGCCGTTGAACTCAACAAACTCACTTTCTAAATCATCTTTAAAAATAGCATCGATGCTGTGATATTCAACTGGTTTAAAGGCTTTTATCTCTCTTTCTTTATCAACAACTAATTTTAAAGAAGCACTTTGAACTCTACCAGCACTTAGTCCTTTTTGAATTTTTTGATTTAAAAGAGGACTTAGTCTATATCCTACGATTCTATCCAAAAGCCTTCTAGCTTGTTGAGCATTTACACTATCCATATCAACAGTTCTTGGATTTTTAACAGCGTTTAAAATAGCATCTTTTGTAATTTCGTGAAAAACAATTCTTGGAAGTGATAATGGATCTTTTCCAATTGCCATTGCTATATGATATGCAATAGCTTCACCCTCTCTATCCTCATCAGTTGCAAGGTAAATTTTTTCTGCTTTTTTTGCTTTTTCTTTTATCTCTTTAACGACTTTTGAGTGATCACTACTTATTCTATATTCGGGTTCAAATTTATTTCCATCTATTTTTATCCCAAAAGTTGTTTTTGGAAGATCTCGTATATGCCCAACTGATGCGATAACATCATAGTCTTTTCCTAAGAATTTTTTTATAGTCTTTGCTTTTGCAGGAGACTCAACGATAACTAAATTTTTCATATTTAAACCCTAAATTTTTAATTTTTCCATTAGTATATGCAAAAAAGATTAATTTTATTTTAAAAAAGTCAGATTTTACAAACCATCTTACTCATTTTAAATTTAAAATATTTTTAAAATTTTAATCTATTTTAAAATTCTTGGAAGAGTTATTCCTTTTTGGTTTTGATATTTTCCTTTCTTATCAGCATAGCTTACAGCGCATGGCTCATCACCTTCTAAAAATAATACCTGAGCAATTCCTTCATTTGCATAAATTTTAGCAGGAAGTGGGGTTGTGTTTGATATTTCAATTGTTATATGTCCTTCAAATCCAGGCTCAAATGGAGTAACATTTACTATTATTCCACATCTTGCATATGTGCTTTTTCCAAGGCATATTGCTAAAACATTTTCAGGCATTTTGAAATACTCAACTGTTCTAGCTAGTGCAAATGAATTTGGCGGAACTATACAGATATCGCCTACGAAATCAACCACATTTTTTTCATCAAAATTTTTTGGATCAACAACTGTTCCACCGATATTTGTAAAAATCTTAAACTCATTTGCAACTCTTATGTCATATCCATAGCTAGAAAGTCCATAACTTATTACGCCAAGTCCAACATTTTCTTCACAAAATGGCTTTATCATCTCATCTTTTAAGCTTTTTTCTTTTATCCATTTATCGCTTTTAAGTCCCATTTTTACCCTTAAATATCAAATTTAAAAACTAATTATAGCAAAAAACATTTAAAATTTATATTCGAAACTAAGATGAAAAGTTCTTCCTGGGGCTGGAGTTAATCCCATATTGTTGGCATCAAGATAATATTTATTTGCCAAATTATCAACACCTGCTGAAATTGTTAAATTCTCTTTTGGATTATAATTTGCATAAATATCTACTATAGAGTAAGAGTCCCATTCAGCACTGTTTGTCTCTCCAATTGGTGTGTCTGCTGGTTGCCATATAGAGACAAATCTTTTGCTTGTGTAGCTATATCTTGCACCTATGTCAAGTTGTTTTTTAAAAAGTCTTGTTCCAATATTGGCATATAATGTCGTTTTTGGAGGGACTGCATTTGATAAATTTGACCCGCCAATTCCACCTTTATAACATTTTTGCTCACCAGGTTGTAGGTTTTCATCTTTTTGGCAAAACTTTGTTTGTAGGATTTGATTCACTCCTAAATTTGAATAAAATTCACCATTGTCAAAGTAAAGCGAACTCTCCAAGCCTCTAAACAGTGCACTTTCTATATTTGTAGTTTGTTGGAAGCTGCTTCCAATAATGTTTGAGCGAGTTAAATAGTTTTTTGTGTAGTTGTTATAAAATGCAAGCTTAAATCCTAAAACATTATTAAAATCACCTAAATTTTCAAGTAAAAAGTTTCCTCCAACCTCAAAGTCAAAGTGTTCTTCTGGTTTTAAAGTCGTAATTTTTTCGCCTTGATTTTGCTGTCCAAAACCCTTTGTGGCTTGAAAAAGGCTTGGATTTCTCACAGCTTTTGCATATTTTATATATAAATTTATATTATCATTTGGCTTAAATGTTAGCATAAAAGCAGGACTAAACGCCGATGTTTTAATATCTGGCGTATAAATATAACTTCTTTTATTATTTGTATAAATTTTTTCAATTGGATTAAAATCTTTTATTTTTGCGTTTATATATCTAAGACCAAAATCAGCCTCCAACCACTCTAAAACAGGATATTTTGCCCATAAAAACGCACTTATTTCATCTCTTCTTGCATCTCTTTCATAAAGTTTTCCAACAGCTGAATAGTCTTGTAAGACAATTTTATTTGGGTCGATATTTAGTTTTTTAGCAACCTTTTTAGCAAATTCAAATGGACTATTTATATTTGGATAATTCTTTTTTATAAGACGATCTGTTGTATCGCTTGGCGGAGTAAATCTTTCATAAAAATAAGAAACTCCATAATTAAGCATTAGCGGTTGGTTGATTAGTTCAATTGTGCTTGTATTTTGTAAGCTAAAGCCAAGTTGCTTAGAGATTAGAAAAGATGCATATCTAGCGTCTGATTTAGAGTGCATAGAATTTTCATCCAAATCAACCAAATCCTCAATAAATGGCATAAATAACGATGTGTCATTTTTAGTGTAAAATGTGTTAAATTTAAGATCTACATATGGATTTTGAGGGTTATATCTATATCCTGTGCTAAAAGAGTCAACTATAACTTCACCGCCTTCTCCTTGCAAAGCTCCATCACTTCTAATGCTAGTCTGAGATGGCATAAGCTCGCCAAAATTTGACTCATATCTGCTATAAGCAAAGTTAAATGTGTGAAAATCGTTATATAAATTTAATTTAGCTAAATACGATTTGTTTTCTTGAAAGGTATTTAAGACCTCTTCTCCAGATCTATAATATGTATAATTATTTTTATCAAAAACAAGTTTTTTAGAGATTATGTCGTATGATTGTGGATATATAGTATATATATTCAGTCTTTTGTTGTGGTATACTTTATAATTTGATGGATCTTCTATCTCTGTTGGTAAAAACTCATTAAAATTTGGATTTGGCTCGCCATTGATAAATCTTTGTGAGCTTTGTGTCCCTACGATTTTAGGTGTTGAGCCATGCTTTCCCGCAAAGTAGTTTCCTTGATATTTTCTAGCATATCCCAAAACCATATCTGCATTTTCCCATTTTTTTGCAAATGCCAAGCTTCCATTCCAACTTTTTCCCAAATTTTGAAATAAATTTCCATTTTGATATCTTGCTGGTGTGTCATATGTTTGAGGATGATCTTTTAAAAAAGCCTTGCACTCATCATCATCTTCATATTTACACTTATCCACCCATTTGGTACGATATCCGCCACGCGTGTAAAGTGGTGGTTTTTTGTTTGTATTAGACATCATGCCACCTGCAATTCTAAATCCCCAGTCTTTATCATCAGGTATAATATCTTCCCAGCCAATAGTTTTCATTCTTATAACTCCGCCAGTTGCACCAACACCATCAGCTCCAAAACTTACGCCTTTTTGAATTTCAACATTTGAAAGCAAATCAGGATCAAGATAAGTTCTAGTGCTAGATCCTGCATATCCTTGCCAAGAAGGTGTAGATCTAAAAGCTCCATCGATTATCACAGGAACTCTATTTTCATTTTGCAAGCCTCTAATATTAACTGTTATCGCGCCACTGTTTCTTTTGTTTGTAACAAAAACTCCTGGAATTCCACTTAAAAAATCTCCAACCGAACTGCCACGAAATCTTTGAATTTGTGTTTGATCTAGATATGAATAAGAACCAGCTTTTGTATAGGTTTTAAGCTCAGGCTTATCATGATAAATTTGCTTTTGTCCAGTTACGCTTATTTCATCAAATGAAATATCAGCTTCATCTGCAAAGCAATGAAGTAATAAAATTGTTGTGCTAAGCACTAAACTCTTTTTTAACATAATCTCTCCTATAATTAATAAAAAATAAACTTTGGAATAATACCTATTATTTTCTTAATAAATGATTATAAGTATCAAAATAGAAATATAAATTTCCATAGAAATTTAAAGATATTTATAACTATTATCATATATAAAGTAAAATTTAAGCTAATATTATTATAATAACTCTCAAAATTATTTTTAATGGTTTGAAAATGAATTTATATAAATTTAGACTTTTATTTACTATTTTTTTAGTATTTGGCTATTCTTTTGGGGCTGAAGAGTTAGATTTTAATACTCTAGAAATTTTGGCTAAAAAGATAGATGATGACAAAAAGGGCTATTTAACGCCAGGTGCGGTTGTTACAAAAGGCGATGAGATAGGAGCCAAATCAACCAAAGATATCGATAGTGTCGTTAGAAGTATGAGTGGCGCTTATACACAAGTTGATGAGGCAAATGGCGGAATTTCAGTAAATATTCGCTCTCAAACCGGATTTGGGCGGGTAAATACTATGATTGATGGTGTAACTCAGACCTATTTTGGTTCATCGAGCGACCAAAGTGCTGGAGTTCATAGCTTTGCGACAAATATCGGAACATCTGCATTTGGAGCGTTAATTGATCAAAATTTTCTAGCTGGACTTGAGGTTGAAAAAGGTACATTTAGTGGAGCAAATTTTGGCACAGCAGGAAGTGCAAATTTTCGTACAATTAGTGTTGATGATATTGTAAGAAGTGGCAAAAATTTTGGCTTTTTGGGCAAATATTCATATGGAAGCAACAAAATTGGACCAAGCTATATGGGAAGTTTCGCTGGAAAATATGAGTTTAAAAATGGCTTTAAATTTGGTACTTTGTTTGGATATAGTGGCAAAAAAACAGAGCAAAATTATAAAATCGGTGGTGGATATGAAAAGCAATTAATTGATAAAGACATGCTAACTAGTCGTCCAAAAAATACTCTTTTTAAAATTGAACTCGAGGATGAGAAAAACAGAGCTATTTTTTCACATAGAAATTATGATAACCACTTAGGAAAAAGAGAAATTTCAAGTAATTCTTATCAATTAAATTATAATTTTTTACATAATGATTACTTAAATTTAAATTTAACTACTTCATATCAAAAAACCGATCAAGATTTTGATAAAGGTGCATCCCTTGGGTGGTTTACCTTAGATAAAGAGGGGATGATGGAGTCGCAAAATGAAGCGTTTATTTTTAATTTAAGTAATGATTTTAATTTTGAAATTTTTGATAATTTTATTTACAAAGCAAGACTTGGGATAAGCTTTTTAGACAATGAATATAAAAGAATTTCAAACGATAAAGATTGGCAAAATTTAACAACAAGTTTTGGTCTTATACCAGAAGGTAAGCAAAAAA
>QWBY01000181.1_pt1 | contig 49535 bp, 42 predicted proteins | sample 1972471 | NCBI WGS metagenome assembly QWBY01 (sample SAMN09866722, study PRJNA288562) | Human gut metagenome isolate term6_stool, whole genome shotgun sequencing...
TATTTTTCTAAGCCCTAACCTTGTATCGCCCCAAACTAAGTCAATATCGCCTAAATCTTTTTTATAAAACGCCCCTGCAACTTGCCCTTGTTTTTCAGCCAAAAGCTTGTTAATCGCTCCATTTGGGTTGTGGTAAAACTCAGCATAGTTTTTGCCAAACTCTTTTATAGGAGTGATATTTAGCTCTTTTTCTAAATTTATTCTTGCTAGGTCTTTTTCTTCGCCTTTTAAAGTCTTTATAAACTCTTGCTTTTTAGTGATATTTAAACTATTTTTATCTACCACATTGCTATTGTATTTTGCTGTTTCAAATGGGTGTAAGCTCTTACTTTGTATGTATTGACCTTGTAAGCTATCTATCCAAGCAACTTCATTTATATTTACGCTTTTTTCATATACTTTGCCATTCCCAGCATAAGCCATAGCTTCCATTTTTGATGGAGTTACAAAATTGCCACTTGTTATTGGCTTTGAGCTATAAACTTTAACTTCGCCATTATTTACTGCTTTTTTATAATCTTTTAAAGTCCAATCTGGTGTTTCTATAAAATCATCTTCTTTTATTTTTTTAAAGTCTATTATGTCATCTTCACTTCTTACCCAAGTGTGATAATCATCATTTACTGGATTTTGTCTATTTATGATTTTAGATTGTTGTTTTGGTGTTAGATTTAATCTACTAACTACATTATCTCTTTCAAATTTTCCAAAATCATCATATAATTTTGCTCCATTTTTAAAACCTGCATACTCTTTATGTTGTATTGCGTTTTGAATTTCTTGCATTAGTGCATTTTTAATATCACTTTTGCTTAAATTTGGATTTATTGTAATTTCGCCATTTTTTGGATTAAATAAGCTATTTGTTTTTATATTGCTATCAAAAAAGACATAGTTATTTTTTAGCTCAGGATAAGCCTTAAATAGTTCATCGTGCTTTAACACATTGCCAAGTCTTCCTTGTTTAAGAGTTTTTATCTTTGCATCGCTATCGTTTAGTTCAAATTTCCAAATATTATCTTTATCTTTAAACCAGCCTGTTTCTCTCCATATTTTTAGCTCATCATCTCCATTTATTTGCATTTGCTTTGCTGTGTTTAGATTTTTAATAGTGTCTTTTTTAATATTTGTAGCACTATTTTCATAAGCAAATAAGTTCTGTTTTATTCTTGCTTTTTGTGCGAAGTCATCAACTTTTTGATAAACGTTTGTTGGCAAAATACTGCTTTTTATATTTTCTTTTACAATTTTATTAAAAAGTTGTGGATTATTTTTAGCGATGTTTTGATATTTCTTTGCTTGTGCTGATATAAAAGTATCAAAGCCTTTATTTACTCCGTGTCTAATGCCAAGCCCAGCAAGTCCTCCAAGCATTGCTCCACGAAGTCTATTTTCTTCATCTAAGTTAGCTCCTATACCTGCACCAATTCCACCACTAGCGATATCTTTTGCTAAATTTGGAGTTATAAACCCACCTTTCATATTTGGGTTTTTTAACACCAAATTTGGATTGTTTTTTATAAACTCCTCTGTTTCTTTTATCCTTTGAGGAGTAAATAGCTCAGGCTCATTAACTAGTTTTTGTCTTAAAGAACTAACTAATTCAGGCTTAATGCCTCTTTGTTCTAATGAAGTTAAATAGTCATCTACATTTTTAGAAAAGTTATCATACCCATAGCCTAAATGCTTACTAGCTTCTAAATCATCAGCTAATTTTTGGATTGTTTGATTTGTTGCAGTGCCGTTTTTTATAGCATTTACATCAGCTTTTGTAGTTTGGAAATCAGCATTATAGTTTGGTTCTGTGATTTGCCTTGTTCTTTTATACTCCCAGCCCCCATGTCCTTGATTATCCACTATTTTAGATGGTTCAATTTGTCTATTATTATATCTTATATCTTTTGCTAAAACACCGGCTCTATCATTTAAAAAGCCATCTACATCATAGTATTTTTTTAGATAATTTATATCCGCATTGGCAGGTTTGTTTTTTACAAACTCATCATACCAATTTGGATTATGCATTGGTTCTTTTGGTGGTGGTAAAAGCTTATTATTAGGCACTTGTGCATTTTTTGCACTAGTGGCATTTAACCTATCATTTTTAATTTTATTTAAAACTAGGTTTATATTTTCATTTATATCTTTGCCAAACTTAAAGCCACTTTTGTGTAAGTTTATAGCCTCTTTAAAAATATCATCTGTTGTTATAGGTGCTTTTAAGTTTTGATTTGGCAAAAGATTAGGCTCAAATGGAATTTGCTTTGTCTCACTAGCTATTTTGCTATTATTTGGCTGTTCTTTTGGTCTATTGGCTTGATATGGTGGTTCGTTATCTCTTTGCATCCTAAAGCCATCACCTTTTATAAACTCACTATTTTGAGCTTGATTTCTTGCAAAAGCTTCATTATAAGGTGTGATATTTGCTTTTGGTAAAGGTGTATCGATGCCAATATCATCATATACATTTTTAATATTTTCAAAGATTTGAGAGTTTGTCTGCTCTGGTGCTTGTGGCACTTCAACACCACGCCTAAAATTACTATAAGCAACTTTTTCTTTACCTCTTGCACCTCTATAAGCATTAGCTATTTTATTGACTAGCACATTTCCCGTTTTAGAGGCAAGGAGTGAGTTTATACCACCACCAGCAAGGGCGTTTATAAGAGTGTTTGACATCATTTGTTTATTGCTTACACTCTCATCGCCATAATCTTTCAACGCTCCTGCTGGAGTAGCTATCGCAGCCCCTGCTAAACCACTTTTAATGGTGTTTTTAAATCCTCTTGTTTTTCCAAGTATCCCAAGTGGAAGCATTATAGTTGGGTCTCCTGCTATCTCACCACCAAGCCCAACATATTTGTTTTTTATCTCTTCATTATCTCTATTTATTAAGTGCTGATTTCTATAATAGTTATCCTCAAACCAATCAGCAGTTTTATTAGCTCCTAGCTTTTTACTTGCCTTGCCTAGTGCCTTATTTATTCCTGCACCAATTTTCATATACCCTCTATCTACACCATGAGCCACATCCCAAAAAAAGTCATTTGGAGTGTAAGATTTTGTTTTGTTAAACTCTCCCATTTGTGGCATTGGCTTTTCGCCTTTATCAAATACTGCATTTTGTAAAGGGTCGTTTATAAATGGATTTTGGTTTTGAGTGTTATAAAGAGGCGTTTTTTGTGTAGATGCCATTTGTGGTTCTGCCAATCTCCAGCCTTTTGGAGTAGATAAAGAGCTTGTTTTAGGCTTTGGCTCATCGGCTAATTTCCAACCCTTTGGAGCTTGTAAGTTTTCATCGGCTAATTTCCAGCCCTTTGGCAAACTCTCGCTAGTAAAGTCGCTATTTGGGGCTATTGTTATACTATCATCATTTATTGTTGTTTTTAGCCTTTTAGGGCGATTTGATGAGTAGTTTATATCTATTACTTCACCCGTATCAGCAATTCGCCAACTCATTGTCTTATTTCCTTTGTGTTTTTATTCATATACGCAACTTCGCCATTATCATTTACTACTTTTACCCATTCATCGCCATAAGGGTTATCGTTTTGTGTGTAGTTTTGTGTGTAGTTTGGTGTATCATAGTTGTCGCCATAATAATCACTGCTATCTATAAAAAAGTCATTTTGATTAAATGTGGGCTGTTGTTGTTGTGGTTGGTTGTCATAAGTAGGAGTTAAACTACTTGAGCTTAAAAATCCCCCTTTTTTGCCACTTGTCCCACTTGGTAACATTGCATTATTTACCCAGTTGTTATATACGGTTTGCTGATTTTCCTCATCATAATCATCATAATTTGGTAAATTTGTGGATAAGTCAATTCCCATTCTTTGATTTCTTAGTCTTTCATTGTCATAATTTAGCTTTCTTTGATAATCTTGCATTTTTAAGGCTCTATCTCTGTTATCTTTATCAACTCCATAGTTAAACTCTCTTTGAGCATTTAACATATCTCTTTGTTTTTGTTGATTTTCTCTTAAAAGTGCATCGTTTCTTAAGTTATTTTTTGTCTCAGCTAAGCCTTTTAAAAAGCCACTTACATTCCAACCGTATTTATCTCCTACTTGGCTTCCATCAGGTGCGTAGCTATTTAGATTTGCATAAGGATTAGCGTTTGTATTTACTGACGAAGTTTGATTAAAGTTTATATAAGGGTTATTTTGGTATCTATTTACACTATTTGCAGGTATAGAGTTGTTATAAGCTCTTTGTTTTGTTTGATTATAGTAGTTGTTTCCCTCCATAGTATAGGGGTTATCTTTAACCATTTCATTGACTAGATTTGCAAACTCTCTGTCATCTTGATATTTTGGATTATAGTTCATTGTTCCACCTTTTAAGTATTTTTAAAAAGCCTACCTAAAAGGGTCTTTTTTTTATAGGGTTATTTTACGATTTTCAAAACTCCACTTTTTGGGCGATTTAAAAATCGTGTCTTATAGAAATCTATGTTAAAATAATAGGGGAATTTTAACACTTAAAAAACCTATGTTAAAAAAATAAAGAGCCTTTAACACTCAAACAAATAAAGCTCTCCAAAGTTATTATGAAAATCAGTTGAGTAAAAACAAATTCTTTTTTTATTTCCTTTATAAAACCTTGCATAGCTCATTGAAGCGATATTTACTCCATTAAAGCTTTGTAAAATTCTACGGTTTATTAAAAACTCATCTCGCCCTAAGTCCCCGTCATCTGTTGAATTTAAACAAAAATCTCTATAATCTCCTAATGAGTGTTTTATACATTTTGTAAATTTGCCTATTTTATAATCAGCCTGTGGGCTTCTTAATTCTAAAAAAGGATAATGCCCCCTATAACCTAAGGTTTTGGCATATTGGCTTAGTTTTGGTTCGTTAAAGATATCATCTATCATATAATCAAACTCTAAATTTCCCATCCAGCCAATGGCATATTTAGAGATTATTGGACTTAGTTGTTGCCAATCATGGATTACATTTATCACATTAGGATAAATTTTAAAAACCTTAAAAAGAGCATTATTTTTTATACAAATGCTTTTTAAAACTGGGTTAAAGCTTAAATTTGTAAAGCTTTCATCTATTTTTTGATGAATTACCTTTGAAGTTCTTTTATCTAAAAGAATAAATCTTTTATTTGAATACGCTAAATCAAATTTATGCGTTCTAAAAAATCTAAGTCTTTCAAATGGCTCTAAATTGGTGCTAAAAATAGCGTTATCGTTTTTTATAACTGCAAACTTAAACTTATGATAGTCATAGTTTAGTAAAAACATATCCCCGTAGTAAAAGCTCATTTTATAAAGTGGATAAGGAGCTAATTTAAATCTAAAAATATTTGTTGTTTTTAAACTGCTATCTAAAAGCAAGGCATAAAAGCCATCATCTTCTTTGCTTTTATAAATTGGCTCATCGCTTGGATCGTAGTCATTGTAATTATGGATATTTTTGCCTATTTTTTTGTTATTTAGCTCACCCAAGCCGTTGCCACCAATCACTAAAGCATCATAACTTCCATTATACCCACACATCGCATATTCACTAAGCCCAACGATAAAACCAAATGGAAAATCTTTTAAAGGAGCGCTACCAAATTTATCTCCATTATAAAAGTCATATTTGCCTAAAAACTCCATTTTTTCAAGTGGTGGAGTAAAAACTAGCCTTTTAAGTTTAAACTCATCTACTTCTTTAAACTCTGGATAATACCCAAGTCCTGCATTTATACTTTTAGCGTTATAGCTTACCCCAAAATAAGCATATTTATCACTTGCATCTAATAAAAACCTTTTACCGTATCTATCATCGATTAAGTCTTTATAAAGCTTTTTTGAGTTGTATTTACTGCCTGTTATTATCTCGGCAATTTCCAGCTCATCACCACTATAAATTGGCTCTGTATAATTAACCTTAATACGAGCCATAATTTATATTATAAACTAAAATAATACCCGCATCAAGCCTTATCATATTAAAGGTTGCGTGAGTGCTATTTTCTATCTTTGTAAAGTTATTACGCATTAAAACTAAGCTTTCTTCAAAACCTAAGCTAAAACTATTTAACTCTACTATAAACTTATACTCTACTTTTTCTTTCATTAGTATTTCAAAATTAGAGCTTTGTTTTATCTTTAGAGTTTCATTTTTTGTTAGCTTTAAAAGGATAAATGTGTCATCTCCTAGTTCTAGCCCCTCACTATAAGTTATCTCTCTTAAAGCTGATGAAGTAGGCGTTATACTTGGCTCATTCCCTGTGCTTGTATTATTGCTTGAAGTTTTTGGCATATCAGCCCATTCTAGCCTTAGCCCAGTTGATACTAGGATTTTGCCTTTTTGATGAGTTTTTGGGAAGTCTTTTAAATCAGTTAAGTTACTAGCTCCACCACCATTTCCACTAATTAATGGAATAGCCTCGCCCCAACTATCAAATTGATAAATTGAAAAGTAGTTATCCCCACTTTGATAGCTTGAATGCCAACTGCTTTTATCAGGGCTAAATCTAAATGCTAGATTTGAGATATCTTTTCCATCTGGGATTACCACACTTCTTTCATATTCGTTTAAAATATCTCTAGCATTGTCTTTAAATTCACTTAGCCCAAAGCTATCAAGTGTGTCATAAACACTTGCCAAAGCCAAAGGCTCATCAAGTTCGATATCTCCCCCAATTTCTATTTTCTTAGGCTTTTTAATATCAAAGTCTTTATTAAAGTTTCTTATGATGTCTTCGCCACTTCCTTTTTTAACAAGTAATTTTATAGGCACTTGCGATACACAAATAGTTAGCATTTGGGTATAAAGCCTTTCAATTATTGAGTTTTCATCAATCAGTGAAAAAGGGTGGCGGTAAAACTCATCCCCTCTTTTAAACTCAAAGTCTTTTATCTCACTATCAAGTGCGTTATATTTTTCTACAATATCTCTTTTTGCTCTAAAACTAAGTTCGTTTTTTATGAAATTTAGTGCATATTCAACTGTCATTTTTACTCCTTTATGCCTGACCTGTTGCGTATATTCTAGCCTCTGTTATTTTTGCATCAGCTTCCATTTTTGCAGTTTGGATTTGAGTAGCTAAGCTTTTAGCTATTGTTGATGCTTGGCGATTTTTTAGCCTTGCTTCCTCTTTTGTAAGCTTTAACTCACCATCTATTTTTTTAAGCTCATTTAAAACTTGTCTTTCTTTCAAGAAATATTCTTTTTTCATCAAGTTTATTTTCTCACCCTCTAGCCTTATTCTTAGCCTATCTATTTCAAGCCCTGCTCTTGCAACTTCTGCTTTTACTTTTTCAGTTTCAAGTTGTGCTTTTTTAAGTGGAAGTTCAGCTCTTTTGATTTGAATTTCCTCTTTAGCTATTTCAACTTGTGCTTGTTTTATAGGCACTTCAGCTCTTTTAATTTCAAGTTCAGCCATAGCAATAGGCACTTGCATTTTTTTAATCTCTTTTTCCATTTTCTTAATAGGCAAGTCCTCTTTTTTGATTTCTAACTCAAGTTTTTTAAGTGGTAAATCCTCTTTTTTGATTTCAAGTTCTAGCTCTGCTAATGGAATAGCTAGTTTTTTTATCTCAATTTCAGCGCTTCTAAGTTCTAACTCTTTGTGCTTTAGTGGGATTTCAGCCTGTTTAAGAGCAATTTCACTATCTTTTAATTCTAAATCTTTTTTCTTAAGTGGAATATCAAGTTCTTTTAACTCTAATTCTTTTAGATTTATTTTGTTTTGTGTATCTTTTAGCTCTAAGTCTTTTTTAACTAATGGAAGTTGTGCTTTTTTAAGTTCAACCTCTGCTCTAGTTAGTGGAATTTGCTCTTTTTTGATTTCAAGCTCAGCCCTACTTATCTCAACTTGAGATTTTGCAACCTCAACTTTAGCTTTTTCATTTTCTATTTGGGCTTGTTTTAATGGGATATCTGCTTTTTTAATCTCTAGTTCAGCTTGTTTTATTGGTAGTTCTGCTTTTTTGATTTCAAGTTCTGCAGTTTTTATCTCTATTTCCTTGCCTAAAAGTGGAATTTGAGCCTCTTTATACTTGCTTTCTGTTTTTTTAAGTAAAATATCGGCATCTTTTAACTCTAATTCTTTAGGCAACATTTTTTCTTTTAGTTCTAGTTCTTTTTGAGCTGTTTTTGCCTTTGCTTCAATTTCCATTTTCTCAAACGGTAAAAGTGCCATCTCTTTATCTGCTTGAGCTGTTTTAAGTCTAGCCTCTGCACATTTTAAGCCAAGTTCAAGTGCTATTTCTTTAGCGTTTTGTAAGATTTGCTGAATTGAACTAACATTTAAATTTGTTAAAAAATCGCTATAAAACTTTGCTTTTTCACTATCGCTTAATCTGCTTTTATTTAAAAAATCAGCCAATTTATCTTGACTATCTTTAAAAAGTGAAAAGCTTTCCTTTGTTACTTCTTCTGAGCTTACATAAATCACTCGCCTATAAACTTCTTCATTAAATACCATTTTAATTTTCCTTTACATCTAAATAAAAAAATATCCCATTGCCCATAAGAGCAGTTTCTTTTATATCAGTGCCTAGGCTTGGAGGTAGAAATTTAATATCTTTTCCACTATTAAAAAGAAGTTCTAAAAACTCATCATCATTTGCAGGTATAGTTGAAATGTTTTTGCTACTGCTTGAAAATGTTGCTCCATTTCCACTTAGTTTTGCCCCAAATGGATAGAAAAATACTGGATACCTACCAACGCTATTTTCAACTACATATTTATGCCCTGTGAATTTACCTCTTGGGATTTTTAGTTTATCTTTACTAACTCCACCAACTCCACCCCATTGCCCTATTGTGTAGTTTTTAATATTGCCAAAGAAGTTTTTAAAAATAGCAATTTCGGTGTTGAAATTACTTAAAAAGTTCCTTGCCTCGTTTAAACTTGCACCAACACCAACTTCATAAGGCAAACTTGCATTTATCTCAACATAGGCATCTTTTTTTATTTTATTCCCTAACTTTGATACAACTCCCTCTTCTTTGCTTGGTGGAGGAGTAAGAAACTGGGTAACTGAAATAAATTCTAAGCCTTGTAAGTTGTTTGTTAGTTTAAACTCTGCCCTAAGCCCATAATTGGTAATTAGTGCTATTTCTGGTTCACCTAGTCCTTTAGATATGCTTTGTATTGCTACAAATTGTTCTGCTTGTGAAACAAAATACTCATCAACTAGCTTTATAGGGTCTTTTTCTTGTATTTTAATATCAGCAAGGATATCCCACACTATTAAATTGCCATTTTCAATACCTATAAAAATAGGATATTCCTCATAGTCCCAGTCATCTTTTTGCGTATAAAGTATCTCAAAGTCATCAACGCTAAATTTTTTATTTACTCTTATAACCGTTGATATAAATTCTTTTCTAGTTACCAATTTATTCTCCTACTATCCGATAAACAAAGGCTTTGCCACTTTATATCACCACCATAAAAATAAGCCTCTTTTTTGTTTTTTTCATCTATTTTTATCCCTTTAAAGGTGTTATAAAAAGCAGGTTCTTTTGCTAGGATTAAATCTTTTAATGGTTCTTTATTTAAAAAAGCTAAAAACTCTTTTGCAATTATCATTTTTCCACTTTCTAAAGTCTCTTTTGTAATTGGAATACCCAAAATTACATCTAACTCTATTGCGTGGTAAAAAATAATTTCTGTTGGGCTTATAACTCTAAACCTTATATTTGTATTGTATATGTAAAGTTTGCCAATTTCTATGTCCCCAATTTCAAAACTTCCTTTTTCTATTTTTAACCTTAAATCTGTTTTTTCTACACTAAAAGTTAAATATGAGCTATTTGCTATACTATCTGCTACCTCTTTTTCATAATTTCTACTTTCGTTGTATTGAGTTCTTGTTGTTGTATCTTTTCTTTTTTCGTAGCTTTGTATTTGAGCTTCTTTTTCTCTTTGAGCTTCTTTTGAGCTTCCCTCTTTGTATGGGTAGTCCTTTTTCCCTTCACTAATTAAATACTCTATTGTTTTTCTATTTTCCATAAATTTTGCACAAAACCAGCTAAAAGCCGATGATAAAAAGTCTTTGGTTACGGCATCATATACTATTTTTTGTCTTATTGTTTTTTTATCAAGCCCTTGAACTTGGGTCAAAGTAACAGTGATTTTTTCTGAATGACTATAAGTAAAAGTCACATCTAAAAATTTTAAAATATACTTATCTTTTGTTCTTTGTATTGAATAAAACGGCTTTAAAAACTCAGCTCCAGGCTTTAGTTTTATCTCCCCACTTATATAATCCATATACAAAAAATTAGCAACATCCCAAAACTCACGCTTTTTACTAGTAAAATCATCAGCTGACCCTCTAGGATCTTTTGGGGTATTTGGCTTTGGTGTGTGTCTGTTTAGAGTAGTATTTGTTATTTTATTTGGATTTCTTTTTTTTGGCTTATAGCCTTTATCTTCTTTGCTATCATCTATTTTTTTAAACTCATCTAAAATTTCATCTGCTTTTTCCTCTTTTAGTGTTTTTACTCCCCGTCTTATTTTGTCTAAAAGGGTTGTATATCTTTTTTCCCCACTTAATTGAGTTCTTGCCTCATTAAAAAGAGCCTCGGCTATAAGTTTATTTTTAAGGCTTTCTAAAATGCTTTCTTTTGTGTCTTCTTTGCATGGAAAAAGCAAGGTAAAATTAAAATTTAAATTATTTTCAAACCAAAGACCACGAGGTATTTTGTATTTTGATTCAATTCTGCCAAAAAGCCAAGCGATATTAAAAGCCTTATTAATGGTTTCTTCTTTTGTATTTAAAGGAGTGATTATTATTTTAAAATCATCATATAAAAAATAAAAATCATAAAAAATAGCTGACCGTGTGCCCTCCTCTTTTTGGTCAAACCAAACACAACTTCCACCACTTACAATTGTTACTTTGAAATTTGTAGTATAAACTCTTAAAAATAGCTCTCTATCTTTTGGCTTTTGAGTGTTTACCCTGCTCCACTCACCATAATCTACCTTCTTTTCTTTATCAAATTTTCCACTTACCATAGGAAATTTGCATTCAGGCTCAATGGCATTAATTACATTAAGCACAAACTCTTTAAACTTTGTGTATGGATAGCGTCGTTTATACTCATAATTTGCATCTCCCCCATAAAAAGAGGCATTATTGCAAATAAATAAAAAACCTATTAGGCTGTAAAAATGATAATACCCATCTTTTTCCTCATAAATTATATTCTCAAATTTATCTTTAAACTTAATAGTTTCATTTTCAACCACCTTACTTAGTCCATCTAATAAATTATAGTTTTTAAATAAAGTATAAATATCTTTTTTATATGCTCTATCATAATTCTTATCCATAATATAAAAGTCAGAATAATTTTGTTTGTTAATAGCATTTTTATCTTTTAACAAAACGCCCTTATAAAGTGCTTTATTTATTTTATTACCCCTAAAATTCGCCATTTTATCTGTTTTCCAGTCTTGTTACTCTTTTTCTTATTTCCTCTAGCTCTGTATTTATTTTAGAAATATTATTTAGGGTATTTAAAGTATCTCTTTTTACCGCTTCTAGGCTATCAAGGAGCTTGTCAAGTTCTAAATTTGCGTGGTAGTCTGTTCCTATGTGAATTTTAGATGCAAGTTCGGCAAAATTTGCATCAACTTCATCAGGTGTTAATGGTCTATTTAAGTCTTTAAAAAAAATCATTTTTATCCTTATTTTATCTCTATGTAAATATCATCATCACCATATAAAGATAGTGTTCCTTTTAGGCTTCCATCGTTATTTTTCCTTAATGGAACATTTATAGGATTTCCATCTTTAAATATTGTCACATTTGCCATTGTAGGGCTATAATTTATCTCTTTGCCGTTTATTTCTAAAATCTCAATGATTTTATTAGCAAGGATATTTAGTTGATTTTCGCTTAATGAGTTTGATATAATATTTTCTATGTAGCCCTCATTTTTAAGAGCATTAACTGCCATAACAGCCTCTCTTTTGATTTTTTGATTAAGATCTTCTTTTAGTGTGTTTGTTTCACTATCAAGCCACATCCTTACTTTATTTTCATCAAAACTTTTATTTTCATAAGTCTTTAATCCCTTGCTTTGTAAAAAAGCACTTGGTATCACCCACACGGCATTTGGCGTGATTAAATTTGCGATTAGTTTTACGCTATTAGTTTCTTTTTGTTCTAAAAAGCTAAGTATTTTTTGTTCACTCTGGCTTTGGGCGTTGCTTGTAGTTATTGTTATAGTTTTTACTATAAACTCATCGCTACTACAACTACCATCGCTTTTTATAAAACCCTCTTTTATAAATCCCTCTTTAACAAAGGCATTTCCCCCACAATTTGTTAAATTAGAGGGGTTAGAGCGTATAAATCCCTCTTTGACAAATCCCTCTTTAATAAACATTTTCTAATCCAATTTAAAAGTGTTGCTGTCTAAATCTGAGTTTATTTTATTAAACTTCGCCTCATCTATAATCTCATATTTTTTTAGAAATTTAGCTATGTTTTTATAAAGATAATGATTACTATCAGAACCCTCAGCGAGAAAATAAATCTCTAAAATATTATCTACAAGATAAAGTAAAAATAACTCAAATTCCTCAGCCTCAAAAGGTTTTCCTAAAACAGTTCTACAAAGCCCGTTAACGCTAAACCCTCTGGAAAAAAGACTATCTATAACCTCAGATGGGGTGCGACTAGAATCACCTATGAAAGGTAATTTGGTAACCCTTAGCCCATCATATTTTTTAAAAGGGTCTTCTCCCCCAGTTCCACCCCCTGAAATACCTCTATTTACTTTTAATTTCATTTTTTGCATTTCATTCATCTTTTATCCTTTTATAGACTTAGTAAAAACTCTAGCGTTACGCCATCGCTTATTAACTCATCTTTTGTTACTAACTCATCTTTTTTTGGAATATCTGTTTTTAAAACATAGTTGTTTAACTCTGTTTTATCTACTTTTTTATCTATTTCTTCGATAAGTGTATTAGTTTTGGCTTTTAGTATGTTAATATCGGATTGAATAAAAGTTTTTATTTCTTCTGTTTTATTTGATGAATAAACAGTGCTTGTTGATTTTTGGTTATCATCAATTACTGCTCCATTTATCGAACTTGAAATTTGTTTTATAATTTCAGTCTTTAAAGCCTCTTTATCTATTGCCACACTTAAATCAGTTGAGCTTACTCCTAAATCAAGCGTATTTTTAATGTTATCGCTATAAGCTAGATACTCTTTATTATCCCTTGGGTCAAATACTGATGCATAGTAGCTTATCTTATAGCCACTCCCTGATTTATTTGTGCTAACTTCTTGCTTTTGATTTAAGTTTGCAACTATTTTATTTATTTGAGTTTGTATCTCACCACTACTTGTTTTTTTGATTATGTAGTCTAATCTTTTTAAAATTGCCATTATTATTTCCTTTTTTTAATCTATTATTCCACCATCACTATGAGCTGAAAAAACCTCTACTCTAAAATCATTCTCCCCACCTTTTATGGTTATAAATGTTTTATCGTTTTCATCAACTGCTTGTATGGTTACGATGTTATCTTTTATCTCTAGCACTTTAACTGCACTTGATGATGAAGTTGCTTTTATAACTCCACCACTACTATTTTCTACTAAAATTTGAGCTTTATCCCCCACTGCTAAAGAAATGAATTTAAGTATTGGAAGTGGAGTTGGTAAAGGCTCATTTGGATTATTTTGTGTATTTGGTAAAGCTAGTAAATAGCAGTTAAAACATCTTGGATTTGCTCGAAAATTCACATTTGTATCATAAATCGTTACTATCTCAACTGCATCTTTTTTAAAGCTTTCTTTCCTATCTCGTGAGTATTTAGCACATAGAAAATAAACAACTGCCATTGCTAACTCTTCTTCCATATCAAGCTTTGCATCATCGCTTAAATCAACATGTGGATATCTAAGCCAATAGTCTTTATTTATTCGCCTAAAGTATTTAAACAAATAAACATCGCTTTTTTCTTTAACAATGTGAGTTCTTGGCTTTGTAAGGCGGAATACACTAAGCAAGGCATCATATAAAAACGCCTTACTTAACTTATAGTCTGCATTATCGCCTAAAAGTTCAGCATCTAAATGCTCTTTAACCTCACTTATTAACATTAGCTATTACTTCCACCAGTTGTTTTTGATGAAGATGGTTTAAGCCCCGTAGCACAAGCAAAGTGGTCTGGGTTTGGAACTTCTATACAAAGGTCTGAATAATATCTTTTAGCAATGATTGTCTTATCAGTGCTAATATCTTCTATCTTTGTATCTGTTAGGTATTTAACACTACTTTCATCAAAGTTACCTACTAAAATCGCATCTTTTAATTTATCGCCCTCAAATAGTCTATGAAGTTGCAAATCTATCGTTCCAAAATCAGTAGCTATTTTAGTTATGAGTGGATTTAAGCTTTCTTTGTCTTGATTTACGATGATATTTGGGAACTCTTTTCTCCAATTCATCACCTCAGCTTTTAAAAGACTGCCTAAAAATACTTTGAAATTTCCACCATCAATTCCACCTCTTGCCCAAACTGGCTGTAAAACTTCACATAATCTTTGATATGTAAAAGCTCCAGTTGTGTATTTCTTTCTGTGTTCTGCTGGTATGTAGTGGAAAAATCCTGCTGTTCTTTGTGGTGTTGAGGTAGTGCCTATTTTTGCCTCATCAAACAAAGTAGCATTACCAAGTCCAAGTATTGCAAACTCGATATCTTTTGCGTGTTCTATTGCTTTTTTGCCTGTTTGATACTCTACTTCATAGCCACCATATTGAGCGATTTCACTCTCTCTTTTAGAAACTGCAAACTCCGTTTTAATGATTTGAGTTCTATTTTCTATTTTTTCTCTTGTGTTTTGTGTATCTTCATCAAGTCCGGTTATTTCAAGATGTGCGTTATCTTTTGCATCAGCATATCTATCAACAAACCAACCATGTATATCACTTGTGATATTACCTCTTTTTAGCATATTTAAAATAGGTGCAGTCTTTACACCTTGTAATGCAATGACTTCTCTTAGAGATAGCTTTTGTGCTACTCTGTTTTGAGTTGAAACTACTGCCATATTTCTTCCTTTTTTTTAAATTTGCTAATATGCTACGAAAAGAAAGAATTAAATTATAGGGTTAATTTATATAAATTAAGGGGTTAAAATAGTGAGATATTTTGTGTCAATTTTGTGCCAAACGCACTAATAAAAAGTATGAATTTGTGTGTAATTAAGAAGTATTTTTAAAAAAGCAAGGATGCCCATATTGTTATAAATGCCCCAACCTAGGGGCAACTTAGCCATATCACAACCAATAAAGCCGTTAAATGATTAATGATAATGCAAAATATCATTCAAAAAAGCAAGACTGAACCGATTGAAATAGACACATTGTCAAGCAACATTGGAATTAGCAATAAAGATACTTTTGAAGCAATTTATACACTTCAAAAAGAGAATTTAATAAATTATGATAACGATATTTCAGTATTAATAAATAAAAAAGTAAAAAATGAATTTTTCAATCATTTAAATCTTGAAAATCAAATTTTCGATCATATAATGGAAAAGAAAAAATTTGATATTCGAGACATTGAAAATAAAGATACCAAAAAAATTACAAAAATCAAAAAAATTATCCAAAGTTTTTCATCTTTATCAAAAATTCATAACCAAACTCTAAATGTTTATTTTTATAACTTTTTTACTACTATAGAACTAAAAGATGAAAAATCTTTTAAAATTTTATTAAAACAAAGACAAGAAATTTGTAAAACTATACTTTTTGAAATTTTAAATCTCTTAAAAGAAGATGAAAAAGAGATAGAGTTTGCATCTATGAAGCTTCAAAGCAAACTCGGTATAAGAACTGAATTTTTCCATCACTGTCTTGTTTATTTACATCAGATTTTAAAAAATTTCGAACTTAGAAAAGGAAGATTAATTTATTATAAGGCTTATAAAATAGAGCTTTTAGACAAAATAAATGAAAATACACCATATCAAAAAAGAAGAGATTATAATCAAACTTTAGCAAAATATTATGAAAGAAAAATAGAAGCTGTGCACATACAGGCTAAATTTTTAGAGCTTTTAACTAACAAAGATAAAAATGTTAGCAAATTTATAAAAGATTATTTTAGCCTAGAGTATGAAAAATTTAAAAAAATATATAATTTTGATAAAAATATAAAACTTCCAATTACCAAAACTAAGTTAAATAAAATTTTATCATCTTTAAGCACTGAACAAAAAGCAGTATTTGAAGATGATAAAAACAATTCTATTATGGTTTTGGCAGGCCCTGGAAGTGGAAAGACTAAAACATTGGTTCATAAAATTGCTTCATTAATAACAAAGGAAGGCTTTAAGGCAGAATATTTTTTAATGCTTGCACACTCAAGAACTGCTGTTAGTGAATTTAAAACTAGGCTTAAAAATCTAATTGGCAATCAAATTTACAAGGTTAAAATTTATACTTTTCATGCGTTTGCCTTAAATTTATTATCTTGCAAATACAGCAGTGAGGATGAATTAAAAAATGCCATTCCTAACGCTACAAAAGCCCTACAAAATGGAGATGTAGAGCTTCCTTTAATCCAGATGTTGGTTCTTGATGAGTATCAAGACATAGGGCTTAAAAGTTATGAGTTCATAAAAGAAATTTATAAAAACATGCCAAATGATAAAAAAATAATTGCAGTTGGAGATGATGATCAATGTATTATGGATTTTGGTGATAATAAAGCTGATATTAAATTTATTAAAGAGTTCAAAAATGATTTTTCTATAAATTATAAAGCTTACAATCTACTAACAAATTATCGAAGTTGTTATAATTTAGTTAGTTTTTTTAATGCTTTCAGAAACGAGTTTAAAGAAAAATTAAAATATGAAAATTTAATCTCAAACTCTAATAATATGGGAGATATTGTATTATTACAAACAAATGATTATATAACTAACATACTAACTAATTTGGATACTAACAAACAAAATGCAATCATAGCAAAAACAAATAAAGAAGTGCTTGATATTTACTCTTTTTTACTCCAAAAAAATATAAAAGCAAAACTTTTAACAGATAAAAATGGCTTTAGACTCGGAAATTTGATAGAATTGAGAGCTTTTTTAGAGTATTTTTATGAATCCAGTTTCAATACTGCTCTTGACAGATTTATAAAAAATTTTAATAATTCTTCAAATCTAGCACTTGCACTTGAAGTAATAGAAAAGTTTCAAAATGAATATGATATGAGTGAAAATGAAAAATATCTTAAAAAAGCTTTTAAAGAATTTATAGAAATTATCGATTTTGATGAGTTTGAAAATACAAAATCAAATGTGATAATCTCTACTATGCATAAGGCCAAAGGTAAAGAATTTGATAATGTTCATCTTTGTTTTAAAGATAAAATAGACAATGAATACGATAAAAGGCTTTTGTATGTTGCAATAACAAGAGCAAAAAAATCACTTTTTATCTATTCTAAAAATGAAATTTTTCTAAAATACAAAAGCTATTTTACTAAAATATTAGATTTTAAAAATAGCTTTTATACTCCTAAAAATATAACTTTAACAATGGGGTTAAGTGATGTTAATCTATCACGATATGATTTATTCTTAACAACCAAAAAATTAAATTTACAAGCTGGTCAAGAAGTTAGAGTAAATACTCAAGGAATTTTTAGTGAAAATTTTTGTATTGGAAAGTTTTCAAAAAAATTTAAAAAAGAGATAGAAAAATATGAAACTCAAGGATATAAATTAAATCAAAAATCTAAACTAAAATATATTGTAGTTTGGTATAGTAAAGAAAAAAATAGCGAATTTAGAATAGCTTTATGTGAAATAAAAATGAATTTATAAAATTTTAACGAATTTTTACGGGTGGAATAAAGTATTAATTATTCTATTGAAAGGATTTTAAATTGCCTAGTTATTCTAAAAAGATGTTTTCAAACCTGATCAAGCTTAAGAAAACTTGCTATTTTTTTAATTGTAATAAAGCTATAATAACATAGAAAGCCATACAAAAGCTGATGGGACGTTTTTTAATAGAGAAGATGTTGTAAAATCATTTTAGTTAGCCTTGACCTAGATTTTCCTGAACCTATATTCTAATCTAGTCCTATAATACTATAATTTTTGTTATATTTTAATTTATATCTTGCATATGCTATAGAGCACAATATTATCTTAAAAATTTACAAAAGCGCTTGATAAAGAAAATGATGAAACTCTTTTTTAAAAAAGTGGTAAAATAATTTTTAAGTATAATTGTTTTTTTATAATATTTTTTATTATTACTGGAAATTAAAGGCGGAAAATTCCGCCTTTTTATCTTAGTACTCTTTGAAGTATTTTTGAATTTTATCTTTATCGCTTGTTTTTGTTAAAGCAACCATTAATAAAACTCTAGCTTTTGCAACATTTAAGTTATCAGCTGTTAAAAAGCCATATTTAGCATCATCAACCTCAGCACCAACGCTAGTTGAACCACTTCCTACTCTGCTTCCTCTAACAACTACAACGCCTTGTTTTACAGCATCTGCTAAAGCTTTTTCAACACTTGGATAAGGGTTTCCATTTCCCATACCAGCTAGAATTATACCTTTTGCACCGTTTTTAACAGCAGTTTCTACAAAATCAGGAGTATCTTGTGTATGTCCATATACTATGTCAACTCTTGGTAGACTTTCAAGACCTTTTACACTAAATTCTGAATTTACAGTGTGTTTTCTAACTGGAGCAAGATAGTAATTTACTATGCCATAATTTACAGTTCCGATATTTCCTGTATTTACTGATTTAAAAGTATCAACTGCGGTTGTGTTTGTTTTAGTAACTTCTCTAGCAGCATGAATTTTATCGTTCATTACAACTAAAACACCCTTTCCAACACTGTTTTTATCCATGGCAACATTTACAGCATTATAGATGTTTAAAGGACCATCGGCACTCATTGATGTTCCACTTCTCATAGCACCTACAAAAACAACTGGTTTTTTGCTTTTTGTAACTAAGTTTAGGAAGTAAGAACTTTCTTCCATTGTGTCAGTTCCGTGAGTTATAACTATACCATCAACACTCTTATCTGCTAAAAGCTCATTTACTCTATTAGCAAGTTTTAACCAAACTTCATTATTCATCTCTTGTGAGCCGATATTTGAAATTTGTTCACCTTTAATAGTAGCAATTTCATTGATTTGTGGAACTGCAGCAATTAGCTTATCAACTGTAACTGTTCCTGAAGTATAACTTCCACTTAACGCACTATCACCAGCTCCAGCGATAGTTCCACCTGTTGCTAAAATGTAAATAGTTGGCTTTGCAAAAAGCATAGTTGTTCCTAACAGCATAAAAAATGCTAATTTTTTTAAAATCTTCATTTTTTCCTCCTTTAAAGATTTTATTTTGTGAATTTTATCCAAAAATTTTGTAAATGTCTTCTAATAGGAAATATTTTGCCTCAACTTCATTTTTATAAAATGGAACAAAAGTTTCATTAAATATCTTTCTAAAAAATCCTTGTTTGCTAAGTTTTACCATTTCATTATTTACGGCATCTAAAAGCTCATTATTTCCCTTGTTAACCGCCGCACCTAAAAAGCTGTTAAATCCCAAATTCCTCATGCCTTTTGGAGCGATATAATTTCTATCTACTATAGCATAAGCCATAACGACTAAATTATCATCTATATACGCATCTGCTTTATTGTCTCTTAATTTTCTAAATGCCTCCATAGAGCCTTTTGTTTTTACTACAGTAGCTCCAGGAATTGTTTTAACATAATCCTCCATTGTAGTTCCCTCTTGAATAACAATGGTTTTATAATTTAAATCTTTTTCAAAATTTAAAGGCTTATCTTTGCTGCTTATCGCACCCATTGCTACGGCAAAATATGGAAGTGAAAAATCAACTTTTTTCTTTCTTTCGTCTGTTTCAGTAAAACTTGCTATTACAACATCAACTTGATTGTTTTGTAAGAATTTAATTCTTTCGTTTCCACTCTCAATACCAACTAAGGTTACTTTTCCTCCACTTCCAACAATGTTTGAACCAATGGCTTTTGCCATGTCAACTTCAAATCCTTCAAATTCCCCATTTTCTAAATTTGAATACGGAGGTTGGCTTGTCCAAACACCAATCTTAATTTCGCCATTTTTACGAATTTCATCTAAACTACTACTAAAAGCAAACGTTGCTGCAAGTAAAAATAAAAACGCTATCTTTTTCATATTCCTCTTTCTTTTTTTATTTATTTAAATAGATATTAATAAAACCATATATATATATAATATGCTAAGACTAATAAACTATTTCGAATCGAATTATACTAATTTTTTAAGAATTTAGCAAGATTATAAGTGACTAATTGAAAAAATAATTTTATATTTGTTTTGACTAATAAAAATAATTATTAAAATATTAGAGATTTAGCTATACTTAAAATTTTTAAACTATTAAAAATATACGAAATTTACTAGATTAAAATATTGAATGTTTTGATAAGATTTACTATTTGATTTTTTTTGAAAATATACTTAAAAGTTTAGGCATAATAAATTTTTTGTCAATCAAATTTACTAGTGCCAGTGTAATTCTACCTCTGTTTATGAGCTGTAGCTCTTCAGAAATTTCCAAGCCTGGATCAGATTTTAAAAGCTTTAATTTTGCCATCTCAACTCTTAGCTTAGTATCTTTTTTATCTACTACATAGCTTTTCCCATCAAGCATAGCAACTACTTCATTTAGTTTTTTTCTTACTTTTTTGTTTTCCATAAATACACCATATAAATAATAAATGATAATAAAAAAGCCACTCCGGATGTTAAAAAATAAGCTCCAAGTTTGCCAACCCATATTTGAAAAACTAAATTTAAACCAAGAAGTAAGAAAATAAAACCCACAACTGCAATTATTGCAACAACACACAAGGCTATGATACTTCCAGCACTTTTTACAAAAGAAGCCTTTATATCATCAGCCTGTGCTTCTACTAGCTCTACAACTGAGATTAAAAACTCAGAAATACTAAAACTAGCCATTATTTCCTAAGTAACCAACCAAGCACAAAACCAACAGCAAGGGTAATACCAACACTTTTTAAAGGTTCATCTTTAATGTTTTTACTAACATAATCAACCCCATCTTTTCCCTTGCTCTTTAGCTCATCAATTGCTTTTTCAATATCTTCGATTGACATACTGCCATCAATTTTATCTTTTGCATCTTTTAGTGCTTCTTTACCAGAATCTTTAATTAATTTTGCCATATCTTTTAACTCTTGTTTTAAACTATCAATTTCTTTTTTCATAGCATTAACATCTACTGTTTCTTGTGCTGCCATCTTTTACTCCTTTAAAAGTATATCTATTAAATTACTTGATATTATATAATTTAATAGTAAACTGTTAGAAAACAAAAAATATTAGTACCTAACATTATTTTGCTTTAGAAAATCTCTTAAATCATCATATTCTGAGCTTGTTAGATATCTCCATTTCCCAGGCTTAATCATGCCTAAATCCACCCTTCCAAAACTAACTCTTTTTAACTCCACAACCTCTAGATCAAAACATCCAAAAAAGCGTCTTAGTTCTCTATTTTGACCCTCATTTATAATGACTTTTAGTTTTGTATAACCACCACTTGATCCAAGCACTGAATAGGCTAAAAAAGGCTTAAATTCCATTGATTTGATCTGCGTTTTTTCATGCGCTCCTTTTGTGGCATCTTTGGCAAAAAATCCTTCTCTCATCGCTGCTATAACATCATCAGTTATCTCACCTTTTACCTTTAGATAATACATTCTTTCAATATCGCTTCTCATTAAAGCCTCAGCTATAGCAGGTGCATCAGTAAGCAGTAAAAGTCCTTCGCTAGCAAAGTCAAGCCTTCCAACACTTATAAACTTACTAAAACCTTTCGGCAAGGTATCGAATATTGTTTTTCTACCCCTATCATCACGCTTTGTAACTAACTCACCTTTTTGTTTGTTATAAACAATAACTGAAAACTCGGTTTTTTTCTTAACTAAACGCCCATTTATCTTGATTTTATCTTCATAACTAACTTCTACAAAATCACTAACAACTCTTCCATTTACACTAATTTTCCCACTTTTTATAAGCTCATCTGCTTCACGACGTGAATAGTTAGTGTTGTGTGAAATAAATTTATTAATTCTCATTTTTTCCATTTATAATCCTAAATTTGTCAAATCATGAATGTGCAAAATTCCAATTGGAATTTTTTTATCATTGACAATTACAAGCAATTGAATTTTATATTTTTCTATTATTTTAAGGGCAGTTGATGCTAAAATTTCATCATCATCTATAATTTTTGGCTCTTTTGTTGCATAGTTTAGGGCTTTATCATTTATATCAAAATCGTCTCTTTGTAGTGCTCTTCTTAAATCCCCATCACTTAAAATCGCCACTAACTTACCATTTTTATCTGTTAGTAAAACGGCTCCAAGTTTTCCATGGGTCATCGTATCTATAGCAACTTTGAGACTAACATCATAACTAACAACTGGCAATTCATTAGTTTTCATAACATCTTTTACTTTTAAAAACAGTCTTTTTCCAAGACTACCACCTGGATGAAAATTTGCAAAATCTTCAACTTTAAAATTTCTCATCTTCATAAGACAAATTGCCAAGGCATCGCCCAAAGCTAAAGTTAACGTAGTAGAAACTGTTGGCGCAGCACCTAATGGACAAGCCTCTTTTATTATATCAAGACTTATTATTTCATCGCTAAATTTAGCTAAGGAACTGCTGAATTTAGCAGTCATTGATATAATTTGAACACCAAATCTTTTAAGGTGAGGCATTATTTTTATAAGCTCATCACTTTCGCCACTAAAACTTATCGCTAGTATCACATCGCTTTTTTGCACCATTCCAAGATCTCCGTGCAAAGCTTCAGTTGGATGTAAAAAAAAACTAGGAGTGCCAGTACTAGCCATTGTAGCTGCTATTTTTGCGCCTATATGGCCACTTTTTCCAACTCCTGTTACGATAACTTTTCCTTTACAAGAATAGAGCAAATTTAAAGCATTTTCAAATTTATCATCAAGTAAATTCGAGTGTCTTAAAAGCTCATTTCCCTCAAGCTCTAAAACTCTTTTTCCAATTTCTAAAATTTCACTCATTTTATGCCTCACACTAGGTAAATTACAGGAACAATTGTAGGGTACTTTTTAAGACGTCTAAAGATATGCTTTCTTATGGCTTGTCTTATTTGATTTTCTAAAGCCCTTTGATCTCCTAAAAGCTCATTTTTTAAATTACTTAGAAACTGTGTTAAAACAAGTTCCATATCTTTTGCAAAGGCTCTTTGTTCTTTTGCATTAACAACTCCATAAGTTATAACTCTTGTTTTTACAAGCTTTTTATTTGCTTGATCAACTTGAGCGATAACCATTACAACACCAGCATCCGCTAAATTTTGACGATGTTTTACCATATCATCTGAGATTTCTTTGTTTATCTGATTGTCGACAAAAATTTTGCCAGTTTTTACAGTTTTTACTCTTTTTATATATCCACTTGTAACTTCAACTTGATCACCATCACTCATCAAATAGATATTTCTTGGATCGACACCACAATCAATGGCTGTTTTAGAGTGCTTTTCTATATGATTATACTCCCCATGAACAGGCAAGAAAAACTTAGGCTTTGTAAGACGAAGCATGAGCTTTTGCTCTTCTTGTGCAGCGTGACCTGAGACATGAATCTCACTAAAATCTTGATACGCAACTTTTGCACCACTTTTTAAAAGATAGTTTAAGATATTTGAAACACTTGCCTCATTTCCAGGGATTGCTTTGGCTGAGATAATAATTTGATCGCTTGGCTTTATCTTGATATATTTATGCTCATCCGTTGCCATTCTATATAGTGCGCTCATAGTCTCGCCCTGACTTCCTGTTGTTACTATCAAAACCTCGTTATCAGGGTATTTTCCAACCTCGTTAGCATCTATAAAAATTTCCTTTGAAAGATCAATATATCCAAGTTCCATAGCAGTAAATAAATTTCTCTCCATTGATCTTCCGATAACACAAATTTTTCTATTGTGTTTTAATCCATGTTCAATAGCCTGATAAATTCTATGAACATTTGAGCTAAATGTGCTCATAATAACTCTTCCTTTTGATTTGGAAAATATTTCGTCAAAGGTCTTTCCAACTGTTTTTTCACTTTTTGTAATGCCTTCTCTATGAGAATTTGTGCTATCGCTCATTAAAAGGAGCACCCCTTTTTCTCCATATTCTGCTAATCGCCCCAAATCAGTCGGATAGCCATCTATTGGCGTATGATCTATCTTAAAATCCCCTGTGTGGATAATTGTGCCAGCCTCTGTTTTTATAGCAAGGGCTGAAGCGTCAATTATAGAGTGAGTTATATGTATCCATTCGACATCAAAATCGCCTATTTTATAGACTTTTCTTTTTTCTACTGGTCTGAAAAGTGCTCTTTTTGCCTTTAAGCCATGCTCTTCAAATTTATTTGATATCATTCCAAGACAAAGTGGCGTAGCATAAATTGGATAATCAAACTCTTTATAAAAATATGGCATCGCACCGATATGATCCTCATGTGCGTGAGTTATAATTACAGCCTTAATTTTGTCTTTTATCTTTCTTATGTAGTCAAAATCAGGTATTAAAATATCAACTCCAAGCATACTTTCATTTGGAAAACTCATACCGACATCAACTATAATCGCACTTGTATTTGTCTCAAAAACAGTTATATTTCCACCTATTTCACCAAGACCACCAAGTGGGGTTATGCGGATCTTAGAATTTGATTTAAAGAATTTTAAAGGATTTAGTCTTTCATCGTGAACTTTTTTGTTTGCGATGATTGCTTTTTCCATCTCTTTTTGCCAATTTTCATTACCATTTAAGCATTTAGAAACATTTGATTTTTTTCTTCTTTTTGACTGAGTTTTTTTAGGAGTTTCTTTTTCGCCTATGCCTGATTCTTTTTGAAGATTTTTCTTTCGGTTTGCATAACGATTTGTCTTTTTAAAACCATTTTGCCTACTAGTATTTGATTTTTGATTGTTTATATCGTTTTTATTATTTGTGTTATTCTGGTTATTTTGTTTGTTTTCACCACTACTATTTTGATTCTTTTCCATTTCTCACCTTTAAATAATTAAAAATTTTTACTATTAAGGTGTTATTTAATTGATGAGCTCTTAAATTTTGATCTAAGTTTAACTCTTCAAGGCATTTTTTTAAAATCTCTTTATCAATCTTAGAGCTTAAATTCTTCAAAATTGTTTTTCTTGGACTTAAAAAACATGTTTTTAAAAAATCTTTATAAGATTCATAGTTGATTTTATCAAGCTCATTGAAGTTATCAAATTTACTAAATTTTACAACACTTGACATAACTTTTGGCTCTGGTTCAAAACTACTTGGAGGTACGTCAAATAAAGTTTTTATCTCTCCGTTTAAGCTAGTTATTAAACTAAGCGAATTTGAACCGCCAAAGCCACAAAATTTCAATGCAACTTCACGCTGGATCATGACTATAAATCCTAAGCAATTTGGATCATCTACTGCTTTTAGCATGATATTTGTTGCCACATAATATGGTAAATTCGCAACTAAAAAATAGTTCTTTTGACTAATTTTGTCCCAAATTTTTAAAGCATCACCAAGTGTTAAGATCAGTTTTTTTTCGTCAATTTCTTTTTTAAAAGTTTGATTTAAAACTATAAAAAGATCTTCATCAATTTCATAACTTTTAACTTTTGAAATTTTTAATAATTTCTTAGTTAAATCACCTAAGCCAGTCCCAATTTCAACCAAATCACAATCTTTGGTACTAAAAATATCTTTGGGAATCGCTTGGATGATCTTATCAAGAACCACACTATCTTTTAGAAAATTTTGTCCGAATTTCTTTTTTGCCTTTATCATCGAAAGATTATAACTAAAAAAAACTAACAAAGCTACACATTAGAAAAATTTCGATAAAATAACACTCTATTTTAATACAAAGGCAAAAGATGAAAAAGATAATTCCTTGTCTTGACACAAACAAAGGCAGAGTTGTAAAAGGTGTAAATTTTGTAAATTTAGTCGATGTCGGAGATCCTGTAGAAATAGCTCAGTTCTATGAGAAAGAAGGTGCTGACGAGCTTTGCTTTTTAGATATAACTGCAACTAATGAAAATAGAAAAACAACAGTCGAACTTGCTAAAAAAGTAGCAAATTCTATAAAAATTCCACTAATTGTTGGCGGTGGAATAAAGACAATTGATGACATAAAAACACTTTTAGATGCTGGCGTAAGCAAAATTAGCATAAATTCAGCAGCCATCAAAACACCTAATTTAATCAATGAAGCAGCTAAGGAATTTAACTCACTAATTGTAGCAATAGATGTAAAAAAAGTAAATAATAATTATAATGTTTTTATAAATGGTGGCGAAGTTGATAGCGGCAAAGAAGCTTTAAAATGGGCTTTAGAGGTTCAAGATAGAGGTGCTGCAGAAATTCTTCCAACATCTATGGATAGAGATGGTGTAACTAACGGATATGATTTAGAAATAACAGGTTTGTTAGCAAAAGAATTAAATATCCCAGTTATTGCAAGTGGTGGCGCTGGAAAAATAAGTGACTTTTTAGATGCTTTTAAAGTTGGAGTTGATTCAGCTTTAGCAGCCTCAGTATTTCACTTTGGAACAATTCGCATAAATGAATTAAAAAAATATCTTTTAGAAAATGGTATAAAGGTTAGAATTTAATGACTAACTTGTTAGTTTGTGCAGGAAAAAGTGAGAGCTTTGAATTTGCCCAAAGTATTGGAATTGGGCTAATAGAAAGCGCTATAAAACTAACTGACATACTAACAAAAAAATCTATAGAAGACGATTTACCTAAACAAATCGTCTTCGTTGGAACTGCTGGAATTTATAAAAAAGGTGAAATTTTAGAAATTTATGAAAGCTCTAAAGCTTCAAATTTAGAAATTTCTAGGCTTTTAAATTTGTCGTATTCTCCTTTAAATTTAGAAAATCCACTAAATGTTTCACGTGAAACATCACTAACAAACAGTTCAAATATTGTTATAAACTCATCAAATTTCATAACACAAGATAAAAATTTAGCGGCAAAATTTTATGAAAATGGGTTTGATTTAGAAAATATGGAGTTTTATTCTGTTTTAAGTGTAGCAAATTTTTTTAAAATTAAGTGCAAAGCAGTAGTTTGTGCTACAAATTTTTGTGATGAAAATGCTCATAAAATGTTTATAAAAAACCATGCCGCAGCAAAAGAAAAATTAAAAATATATATAAAAGAAAAAGGGTTGATTTGAAAAATTTACTTGATTTTACAAAAGATGAACTCGGTGAATTTGTAAAACCAGCTTTTAGAGCTAAACAAATTTATGAATGGATTTATAAAAAAAATGTTGATAGTTTTGACGAAATGTTAAATTTACCAAAAGATTTAAGGCAAGATTTAAGCCAAAATTTTTATTTTGATCCACTAAAAGTTGTAAAATCTGAAAAAAGTAAAGATGGAAGCATTAAATATCTTTTTGCATTAAAAGATGGAAAAACTATAGAAAGCGTTTTGCTTCCAATGAAAGATGATGAATTTGATGAAAGTGGAAAACTTATAAAACACGCCAGGTATACTATTTGTGTCAGTTCACAAGTCGGATGCAAAATGGGCTGTAGTTTTTGCCTAACGGCCAAAGGTGGGTTTGTCAGAAATTTAACTGCCGGTGAAATTGTAGAACAAGTTCATTTTATAAAAAAGATTAATAAAATTCCATATGAAAGACGAGTAAATGTTGTTTATATGGGAATGGGTGAACCTCTTAATAATCTTGAAAATGTTACAAAAGCTATCAAAATTTTTACCGACAATGACGGACTTGCAATCTCGCCAAGAAGACAGACAGTAAGCACAAGTGGACTTAGCTCACAAATAAAAAAGCTTGGAGAGATGAATTTGGGAGTTTTATTGGCAATATCACTTCATGCAGTAAATGATGAGTTAAGACAAGAGCTTATGCCAATAAATAAAGCTTATAATATAGCTTCCATAATGGATGCTGTAAGAGAGTTTCCTATTGATATGAGAAAAAGAGTGATGTTTGAATATCTGATGATGGACGGCGTAAATGATAGTTTAAAAGATGCAAAAACTTTGGTAAAACTGCTTCATGGCATAAAGGCAAAGGTAAATTTAATCTATTTTAACCCGCACGAAGGCAGCATTTATAAACGTCCATTAAAAGAAAATATGGAAAAATTCCGTGATTTTTTACAAAGCAAAAGTGTAACTTGCACTATAAGAGAGTCAAAAGGAATTGACATAAGTGCAGCTTGTGGACAACTAAAAGAACGAAGTGAAAATAAAATATAAATAAAAGGGAAAAAATTGACAAAATTAGATTTAATAGAGATTATTTTTATAACTATTGTTTTGATTTTAGGCTTTGGTCTTATGATTAAAGTTATATTATCTGAAAACAAAGATGAGTAAATTTTACTAACAAAAGTTAGTAAAATTGTATAAAATATAAACTTATTTTGATAGATATTACTCAAAGCATTCTAACAAAATAAATAGTTATTGTTATTTTACCATTTCCAAATTTAATAAAATCCTATTAGTTTTTCAAATTCATTTTTTGCATCGAAATTACTTTTGATATTATAAGTTTTTCCATTAAACTCAAATTCTAAACTTTCTGAGTGAAGTAAAAGTCTTTTGGCTCCAGTGATTTTTACCCTACTTTCAACACTTATTTTTTCATCTAAAAAATCACTAGCAAACTCATCACTAACTCCATAAAGTGTATCTCCAACTATTGAATGTTTCACGTGAAACAATTGCACTCGTATCTGGTGCTGGCGCCCTGTTTTTGGTATACATTTTAAAAGTGTAAAACCTATTTTTTCATAAATTTGGACTATTTCAAACTCGGTCTTTGCAAATTTTCCACTTGTTTGGACAAAAACTTTATTTTTTAAACTCGTAGCTGTTTTATCAGTATTTAAAAAATTTTCTACTGTAAATTTTTTTTCAACAATGCCTTTAACCATAGCAAAATATGTTTTTTTTATTTCTAAATTTTGAAATTTAAGCTTTAGCTCTTTTTCAACAGTTTTATTTTTAGCAACAAGTAAAACTCCACTTGTTTCTTTATCGAGCCTATGTGCCACGCTTGCATCTCGCCCAAATTTTGACCAAATTTCATCATTCATAGAGTAGTTTGAATTTCTTCCATTTGGATGAGTTAAAACTCCACTTGGCTTATCAAATGCTGCCAAAATTTCATCTTCAAAAATAGGCTCTAAACCTTTTGGCTCACACTCATAATCAATTAAAAAAACATCTCCATTTAAAATTTGATTTTTAGATATAACAATTTCATCAAAGTTAAAAAGTCGTTTTTTATCTATAATTTTTTGAGCTTGACTCATCTTATAACCTAAATTTAGTAAAATTTGATAAGCTTTTTCACCATTTACAAAAGCTATTTTTTTCATAATATAAGGCAATTTTTACCCTCTTTTTGCTAAAATGATAGATTATAACTTTATAAAAAATTTGTTTAAAAGAAGGTAAAAGATGGTAGAAAGATATGCTAGAAAACAGATGAGCGACAAATGGACGATAAAAGCAAAATACGATGCTTGGTTAAAAGTTGAGTTAGCAGCTGTAAAGGCCTGGAATAAACTCGGGTTTATAGATGATGAGTCATGCAAAAAAATTTGTGAAAATGCAAAATTCGACATAGATAGAATAAATGAAATAGAAAAAGTAACAAAGCATGATGTAATAGCATTTTTAACAAGCGTTAGCGAAAATTTAGGAAAAGAAAGTAGATTTTTGCACTACGGCATGACTTCAAGTGACTGCATAGATACAGCTGTTGCACTTCAGATAAAAGAAAGTTTAGAACTAATCATAGAAGATGTTAAAAGCTTAAAAGAAGCTATAAAAACCCGTGCATTTGAGCATAAAAATACACTAATGGTTGGCAGAAGTCATGGAATTCATGGCGAGCCAATAACTTTTGGACTTGTTTTGGCGATTTGGTATGATGAGATAAATAGAAGCTTAGAGCTTTTAAATCATGCTAAAAAAGTAATTAGTGTTGGAAAAATAAGTGGAGCTATGGGAAATTTTGCTCACGCTCCACTTGAGCTTGAAGAGTTAGTTTGCCAGCATTTAGGCTTGAGCCCAGCGCCAGCTAGCAACCAAGTAATACAAAGAGATCGCTACGCACAAGTTATTTCAGCCATTGCAATTTTGGCATCAAGCTGCGAAAAAATAGCCATTGCCATTCGTCACTACCAAAGAACAGAGGTTTATGAGTGCGAGGAATATTTTAGTCCTGGGCAAAAAGGAAGTTCTGCAATGCCTCATAAAAGAAACCCTGTTTTGAGTGAAAATGTAACAGGGCTTTGCAGAGTTTTACGAAGCTATACAATTCCTGCAATGGAAAATGTCGCTTTGTGGCACGAAAGAGATATAAGCCATAGTTCAGTTGAGAGATTTATACTTCCAGATGCCTTTATAACAGCTGATTTTATGCTAAACCGCCTTACAAATTTAATTAAAAATTTAGTTGTTTATCCTGAAAATATGATGAAAAACCTAAATTTAACAGGCGGACTTGTCTTTTCACAAAGAATTTTACTTGAACTTCCAAAAAAAGGAATTTCAAGAGAAGATGCTTATAAGATAGTTCAAAGAAATGCAATGAAAGTTTGGGCTGACTTGCAAAATGGCAAAAAAGCAATCGATGAAAACAATCATAGTCTATTTTTACAAAACTTATTAAAAGATGATGACTTAAAAGCAAATTTAAGCGATGAAGAGATAAAACAGTGTTTTGACTACTCATATTACACAAAAAATGTAGATAGAATTTTTAAAAGAGTCTTTGGTGAGTAAATAATATTTTTAAAATATATTTAAAATTAAATTGTTAAATTACAGTAAAAATATGAAAGGTAAAATAGAGTAAATGAAAGTAATAAAAAGAAGTGGAAGAACTGAAGAACTTGATATAAGCAAAATCAAAAAATACACAAAAGAGTCTGTTGAAGGGCTTGAAAATGTAAATTTAAGCGAGCTTGAAGTTGATGCAAAAATTCAATTTAGAGATATGATAACAACGGAAGAAATTCAACAAACCCTTATAAAAACAGCTGTTGATAAGATAGATATCGACCGCCCAAACTGGACTTTTGTAGCAGCGAGACTATTTTTATACGATCTTTATCACAAAGTTACAGGATATACTGGATATCCACATTTACGTGAATATTTTGAAAGAGGCGAAGAGGTTGGACGAATTTTACTTGGCTTAAAAGAAAAATATGATTTGGATGATTTAAATGACTATATTGATTCGAAACGTGATTTACAATTTACTTATCTTGGTATAAAAACACTTTATGATAGATACTTATTAAAAGATAAAAACGCAAATCCAATTGAGCTTCCACAACATATGTTCATGGCAATAGCTATGTTTTTAGCTCAAAATGAATTTGACTGCCAAAGTTGGGCTAAAAAATTTTATGATTTAATATCCAAATTTGAGGTTATGCCAGCAACCCCTACCCTATCTAATGCAAGAACAACACGCCACCAACTTTCATCTTGCTATATTGGCTCTACACCTGATAATATTGAGGGAATTTTTGATAGCTATAAAGAGATGGCCCTACTTTCTAAATTTGGTGGCGGGATTGGCTGGGACTGGAGCAAAGTAAGAGCTATGGGTGGCAGTATAGATGGACACAAAAACGCAGCTGGCGGAATAATACCATTTTTAAAAATAACGAATGATATTGCTGTTGCGGTTGATCAGCTAGGCACAAGAAAGGGGGCGATTGCTGTTTATATTGAGCCTTGGCATATGGATGTAAGTGACTTTTTAGATCTTCGCAAAAACTCAGGTGAAGAAAGACGCAGAGCTCATGAAATTTTCCCAGCACTATGGATAAACGATCTGTTTATGAAAAGAGTTGAAAATAATGAAAAATGGACACTTTTTGACCCGGCCGACACACAAAATTTAACAAATTTATATGGTGAAGAATTTAAAAAAGAGTATGAAAAATATGAAAATGATCCAAACATTCCAAAAACAATTATGCTTGCAAAAGAACTTTGGAAAAAAATTTTAACTTCATATTTTGAGACTGGAATGCCATTTTTAGCCTTTAAAGATAATGCAAACAAAAGAAACCCAAATTCTCACTCAGGCATAATAAGAAGCTCAAATTTATGCACTGAAATTTTTCAAAACACAGAGCCTGATTACTATAAAATAAAAGTTATTTTTGAAGATGAAAGTGTTATGTTTTTTGACGAAGATGATATTGTAACAGTCGATAATGGCGTAACAAAACGAGCAAAAAAAATAACTTCGCTTGACTCTATAAATAATAAAAATATCTTTATTGTTGAAAAGGAAAATATTCAAGGAAAAACCGCAGTTTGCAACCTTGCAAGTATAAATTTAAGCAAAATAAACACCAAAGAAGATATTCAAAGAGTCGTTCCAATAGCCATTAGAATGCTTGATAATGTGATTGATCTAAATTTCTACCCACACGAAAAGGTAAAGCATACAAATATTCACTCAAGAGCAATTGGACTTGGTGTTATGGGTGAAGCACAAATGCTTGCATCAACAAAAATACCGTGGGGAAGCTATGAGCATTTTGAAAAGATAGATGAAATTATGGAAAACATAAGCTACAATGCCATATTAAGCTCATCAAATTTAGCCGTTGAAAAAGGAAAATATGCCGATTTTGAGGGCTCAAACTGGAGCAAAGGTATAATGCCAATTGATAATGCAAACGAGGAAGCCAAAAAACTTGTAAAAAGAGGTGGGCTTTTTGATGAGAATTCTTGCGATTGGGAAAGCTTAAGACAAAAAGTTCAACAAGATGGTATGAGAAATGGATATTTAATGGCGATAGCACCAACTTCTAGCATAAGCATTTTGGTTGGAACAACACAAACAATTGAGCCAGTTTATAAGAAAAAATGGTTTGAGCACAATCTTAGTGGAATGATTCCAGTTGTAGTTCCAAATCTAACGCTTGATACATGGAATTTTTATACCTCAGCGTATGATCTAGACCAAACTCTACTTGTAAAAGCAGCAGCCGTTAGACAAAAATGGATAGATCAAGGGCAAAGTTTAAACATATTTATAAGTCTTGATAAAGCTTCGGGTGGGTTATTAAACAGTATTTACACACTTGCTTGGAAGCTTGGAGTAAAATCAACTTATTATCTAAGAAGCCAAAGCCCTGATACTGTGGCTGCTGAAAAAGCCGCAATGGATAGAAGCATAGAGTGTGAAGGTTGTCAGTAAAAATATCTTTAAAAATTAGGAAGTTTTAATGAAATTAAAGCTTCCTATAAAAATATTAAAAATCAAATTTTATAAACTAATACATAAAAAATAAATTACTGCCTTATCCTAAAATCATTTTATAATTTTTGCTTTTGCACTCATAGAAATTATTTCAAATTTATAGATATTTGTTCTTTCTAAACTTGCACTTACAGCCAAGTCAAATGCTTTCATATATTTTGGAGTATATTTTTCACATAACAACCTTAATGCTCTAATCTTTTCATCGTTATCTAAAACCTCATAAGCTAATGTTTTTAAAACCGCACTTTTATACTCTGTTGTAAAAACATTACTTCCTAAGCTTTTTGGATTTTGCATAAATTTATTAAGTTCTTCATCGCCTAAATTTGGCACTTTTACATAACTTACACAAACTATTGTAACCTCTTTGCCGTCCCAAAAAAGCCTTTTTTTGCTTCCATCAAGTGCTCCGTGAATATAGATAAAATTTCCGCTTCTAGCAATAGATAAAGGGATACTAAAAACTTCATTTTCATCCATTGTAGAAAATGTCGCATACTCACAGTTATCTACTATTTTATAAGCGCTTTCATCACTTAGTTTTCTATCAATTCTACGCATATTTTTTCCTAAAAAGTTGTTTAATTTATTATATAATGATTGGCTTAAAATAGCCTTTAAATGGAACTTGGAGTTATTTTTAAACAACAAATTTATAAACTTAATTTATGATATTTGATATCAAAAATAACAGCAAAATTTATGCTGTTTTTAAGAGTGCTTAGTTATAATATTTTATCAAATTTCAAAAAATCAGGATAAAAATTGGCACAAAAAGAGATTCTAAAAAGAGATGGAAGTAAAGAGGAGTTTTTTCCATATAAAATTGAAGATGCTATAAAAAAAGCATTTAAAAGTGAAAATAAGCCTTATGATAAAAGTATTTTTGATGCAGTTATGGATGAAATAACTTTTAAAAAAATAGTTGCTGTTGAAGACATTCAAGATATTATTGAAAAAGCGCTTTTTAAGGCAGGCTATTTTGATGAGTTAAAAAGTTTTATGCTTTATCGCCACACTCATAAAATGCAAAGAGAACAGATTCTAGGGTTGAATGATGATACGACATACATTAACTCAACACAAACAATAAATGAGTATATCAATGGAACTGATTGGCGAATAAGTGCAAACTCAAATACAAGTTATTCAAACGCTGGTCTTATAAACAACACAGCAGGAAAAGTCATAGCAAACTACTGGCTAGATGCTGTTTATAGCAAAGAAGAGGGTTTAGCACATAGAAATGGTGATTACCACATTCACGATTTAGATTGTTTAACTGGATATTGTGCTGGATGGAGCTTAAGAGCACTTTTAAATGAAGGATTTAACGGAGTTAGAGGCAGAGTTGAAAGCCGCCCTCCAAAGCACTTTAGAGAAGCACTTTATCAAATGGCAAATTTCTTAGGTATATTACAAAGCGAATGGGCTGGAGCACAGGCTTTTTCAAGTTTTGATACATATTTAGCACCTTATGTTTTTAGAGATAAACTAAGCTATTCTGAGATGAAAAAAGCCATTACAAATTTTATATTTAATCTAAATGTGCCTGCAAGATGGGGTCAAAGCCCTTTTACAAATATAACCATCGATTTAACTCCTCCAAGTGACTTAAAAGACCAAATTCCAACTCATGATGACAAACATCTTTTTAGAGACTTGGAAGATGATAAAGAGCTTTTAGAACTGGCAAACAAACGAGGCAAAAAGCATTTAATCGACATGACTTATGGCGATTTTCAGCCTGAAATGGATGCTATAAATAAAGCATTTTATGAGGTAATGACAAAAGGCGATCGCCTAGGACAGCCTTTTACTTTTCCAATTCCTACTGTAAATATAACTGAAGATTTTAACTGGGATAGTGAAGTAGCTGATGCATTGTTTGAAAATACAGCAAAAATAGGCTCAAGCTATTTTCAAAATTTCATAGGAAGCCAATATATAAAAGATGAAAATGGAAATTTAGTTGAAAACCCAAAAGCCTATAAACCAGGCCATGTAAGAAGTATGTGTTGTAGATTGCAACTTGATTTAAGAGAACTTTTAAAAAGAGGTGGTGGACTTTTTGGAAGTGCTGAAATGACTGGAAGCATCGGTGTTGTGACTATAAATTTGGCCCGTCTTGGATATTTATATAAAAATGACAAAAAAGGACTTTTTGAAAGACTTGATTATCTTTGTGAGCTTGCCAAAAGCACACTTGAAAAAAAGAGAAAATTTATCCAAGAAATGTATAATCGAGGGCTCTATCCATACACCGCAAGATATCTACCTGGGTTTAAAAATCACTTCTCAACTATCGGTATAAACGGTGCAAATGAGATGATAAGAAATTTCACAAATAATAAAGAAAACATTACAACTAAATTTGGAAGGGAATTTTCACTAGAAATAATAGAGCATTTAAGAGAAAAAATTAAAACCTTTCAACAAATTACTGGGAATTTATATAATCTTGAAGCAACGCCAGCTGAGGGCACGACATACCGTTTCGCAAAAGAAGATATAAAAAGATACCCAGATATAATCCAAGCAGGAACTAAAGAAAATAACTACTACACAAACTCAACACAACTTCCCGCAAATTTTGGAGATGATCCATTTGAAGCACTGGATTTACAAGATGAACTGCAAAGTAACTATACAGGCGGAACAGTGTTTCACCTGTATATGAAAGAACGAATTAGCTCAAAAGAGGCATGCAAAAACCTAGTTAAAAATATAGTTACAAATTACAAGCTTCCATATATTACAATCACGCCTGTTTTTAGTGTATGTAAAATTCACGGATATATAGCAGGCGAACATGAGTTTTGCCCATATTGTGATGAAGAAATTTTAAAACAAACAAATTAAAAGGAGAATAAAATGAGTAGAGATGAAATTTTAAATGCAAACAAAGACAAAAGAACAAAATGCGTTGTTTATACAAGAGTTATGGGCTATCACAGACCGGTGGAAAGTTTTAATATTGGCAAAATTGGTGAACACAATGAAAGAGTTAAATTTTGCGAAAACCCCAAAAAAGTAAAATCTGCCTAAAATGGGACTAATTTATTCTATAACGCCATTTACAATGCTCGATTATCCTGATAAACTAGCGTGTATTGTTTGGTTTTCAGGGTGTAATATGCGTTGTATTTACTGCTATAACACTGAAATTGTAAAAAGCAGTGGCGCTATAGAAAATAGTGAATTTTTACGCTTTTTAGATGAACGCATAAATAAACTCGAAGCCGTTGTTTTTAGCGGTGGGGAATGCACATTAAATAAAGATTTTTTATATCTGGCAAAAGAGGTTAAAAAAAGAAATTTCAGCCTTAAAATAGACACAAATGGTTCGAATTTAGAAAATTTAAAAAAAGCTATAAAGCTAAATTTAATTGATTATATTGCACTTGATTTTAAGGCATTAAAGGAAAACTATTTTCTAGTAACAAATTCTAATTTATATGAAAAATTTATAAAAACTTTAAAATATCTAATAAGTTTAAACTTTCCTTTTGAAGTAAGAACTACAATTCACGCCGATATTTTTACAGAAAACGATATTTCAAAAATGGCAGAAATGCTAGAAAAATTTGGCTATAAGGGAATTTATTATTTGCAAAATTTTCTAGAAACTGGTGAGAATTTCGGGGTTTTACAAAACCCAACAAATAGTTTTGATCCAAAAAAAATTAAATCAAATTTAAAAATAGAGTTAAGAAATTTTTAATTGCTTACTATTTTCATTTTCTTTAAAGACTTATTTAGATAAAATCATTTAAATATTACAAATTCAAGGGACAAAATAAAATGATAATTGATAAGAAAAAAATATATAATCCAGAGTCAAATGAAACACTTGGTGGTAGAAAAGTTTTTGGTGGAAATCCACACGGAATTTTAAATTTCACAAAAGCTAAATATCAATGGGCTTTAAAACTTTGGGATTTAATGGAAGCAAATACTTGGTTTCCTAAAGAAGTTGATACAACCGATGATGTAAGAGACTACAATTTTAACTTAACTGGGGCCGAAAAAAGAATGTATGATTTAGTTTGGAGTCAGCTTATCTCGATGGATAGCTTTCAAACAAACAACTTAGCTGATAATATCAATCCTTATATCACTGCTCCTGAAATAAATGCAATTTTAGTTCGTCAAGCCTATGAAGAAGCGAATCATTCTAAAAGCTATGCTGTAATGGTTGAGGCAATCTGTGAAAATACAGATTTAATATATGAAATGGAAAAACATGACGCAGTTTTGAAAAAAAAGAATGATTATATTTCAAGCGTTTATGAAGACCTTGCTGGTGATGTAACAGAAGAAAAGTTAGTTTTAGCAATGGTTGCAAATCAAATTTTAGAAGGAATTTATTTTTATAGCGGATTTACTGCAATTTACGCATTAGCAAGAGCTGGAAAAATGTTAGGCTCTGCTCAAATGATAAGATTCATCCAAAGAGATGAAATAACTCACCTTTTACTTTTTCAAAACATGATAAATACAGTAAAGAAAGAAAGACCTGATCTGTTTAATGAAAAAATTATAAATAAAATATATGAAATGTTTGAAAAAGCTGGAGAGCTTGAAATAGAATGGGGAAAATACATAACTCAAAACCAAATTATGGGCTTTACAGATGATATTATAACTGATTATATTCATTATTTAGTCGACCAGCGACTAACTGCGATTGGCTTAAAGAAAAAATATGATGTAAAACACCCAATAAAATGGGTTGACGACTTTGCTAAATTTAACGATCAAAAATCAAATTTCTTTGAGAGTAAGGTTACAAATTACAGCAAAGGCAGTCTAAGTTTTGATGATTTTTAAAGTAAGATTATGGAAAATTTTGAAATTTTAAAATGCCAAAAACTAGCTGATGAGATAGCAAATTCACTAAATCTAACACCGGCTTTATATGAGGCGTTTTGTAAGGTGCCAAGAAGTATTTTTGTACCAATAAGTGCTTACGCTTATGAGCTAAACCCACAGCCCATTTTAGGTGGTCAGTGGATAAGCTCGCCTTTGACAGTTGCTAAGATGAGTTTAGCCTTAGAACTTGATGGGGTTGATAAAGTCTTAGAAATTGGCTGTGGAAGTGGGTATCAAGCAGCTATTTTAAGTAAAATTATAAGGCGAGTTTTTACAATCGAAAGAATTGAAAAACTTGTAAATGAGGCTAAAAAAAACTTTGAAAGCCTAAATATTACAAATATTCATTTAAGATATGATGATGGCAATGCTGGCTGGAAAAAGTATGCTCCTTATGAGAGAATTTTACTCTCAGCCGCAGCAAAAGAGATAGATAAAAGACTTTTGGATCAGCTTGAAGTTGGGGGAGTTTTAGTTGCACCACTTTATAAAGACGGCTGTCAAAAAATAGTAAAAATAAGAAAAATTAGTGAATTAGATTTTAACCAAGAAATAATTGATGAGTGTGAGTTTGTCCCACTTTTAAAAGGAGTTGAGCAATGCAAATAGAAGTTGCAATGGATCTTTTTTTAGAAAAAAGTAGTCCTATAAATTTAAAAAAAGAGGTTACAAAAGTAGTTGACCTACTTCAAAATCTTAAAGCAAATGTTTTAAGTTTTAGTCAAAACGAAAATGACTTTTTGCAAAATTCATACATTGAGTTTTGCGGTAGTGATGAAACTGGAATATTAAATTTAAGTTCTAGGTACCCAAAAGCGGGATATTTTTTCATAAATAGATTTTTTGAAAACAATATGGAAAATTTTTATAGAAATTTTGCACTAAAAGATAAATTAGAATCTTGCAAAGAAGTTTTTGAAAATAATCAAAACTCAGCAGTTGAAGATGTCGTCAAAGGCGAAAGTGCAAATTGCGTTTCTTTATATATTTTTATGGAAAATATCGCTAGAAAATATGAAAAATATACTGAAGATAGAGAACTTAAAATAGGATTTAAGAAAAAAATTATAAATTTTTATGATCAACTCTATAAAATTTTTGAAATTTTAAGTCCAAATTTAGCCCAAAAGTATTTTGATATAGTTTTTCACAACCATCCAATGATGTTAATAGAACTTATTAAAAACTCTCTTTCATCAAACTCTATTCAAAGTGTTGTAACTACTTTTAGCGAAGAAAATAAAATAAATGCTGGTTTTAAAGATAAAAATGAGTTTCACATACTTGATCAAAATAGTTTAACTGAGTTTATATCTATTATTTTTATAGAAAATAACAATTTACACTCTTTTATCTATAATCAAAACAATCTTAAAATTCTATCAAGCACTTTTGCTAAAAAAATTGAAAATTTAGATGACTTTACAAAACTTTGCACTGAATTTGCTTCTAAATTTAAACCATACCCTGTAGATGTGGCAGAATTTAATAAACAATGTATTTATTATGAGCTATTTTTTAAATTTATTTTTAGTTATGGAAGTAGTTCAGTATCAAAAAATACACTATTTATTGGCTCTTTTGGTGTTGAAAAAAATAAAACCGCAAGAGAAATTTTAAATATAAAAAATATCCCTATAAATAGATATTGTGTTATCTCAATGCATGAAAACTACAAATATGAAGATTTCATGGATGGCTTTGTAAATGGTGAGTTTGTAAATGGTGAGTTTAAAGAAATTTGCAAAAAAGCAATCAACGATAAAGAAAACGACTACTATATGATTATAAATGATATAAATAGTTGTGATATAGCCTCTATATTTGGCGAAAGTGCGGAGCTGTTAGAAAACAGATATTCAGACAAAAACCCTGCATTTATAAGAACTAAAAACTCAAGAATAATTGATAAATTTGATAATATCAATGATTTTAGTGTAATTGAAGAAGAAGGAAAATCTTATTTTGCAATACCTGAAAATTTATTTATTATAGCTACACTTGATACAAATTTAGGATATAAAAACACTCCTCCAAGCTTTTTGAAAAGATTTAAGAAAAATTATATAAAATGTAACTATCAGGCTATAGTTTCAGCCCTTGAAGGCATAGAAAATGTAAATAGTTACATAAAAACCTGTGAGAGAATAAATGAAATTTTAGCAGATAAAACGCTTGATGATGAGATAGAAATTGGGCATTTTGTGTTTATTGACATAAAAAATTATATAAAAGATGGTGAAATCTCTCAAAATTCATTAAAAGATTTTTATGAAAATGAGTTAAAATCCATCCTAAAAAGTATATTTGCAAAAACACTTTCTCCAAAAGAAGCAGATGATGCACTAAGTACTATAAAAAATGCTTTAAAACAAGGTTATTAATTAAGTTTAGCCAAAATTTAATTTTTGGCTAAACAAAGTTCTTTTATAACAAACTCAGGTGTTATGGTATTTCTAAAAGAGTTTTTTATAACAGAGGCTATCAAATCCACCCTATCGCCCTCTTTTGGCATAAAATCATAATTAAAATAAAGTGCTTCTTTGTAGATATTGTTTTTTTCAATTGTAATTTTTATATGATTTTTCTCTTTTCCAATCGTTCTAATATTACTTACTACCGCATTTTTTATTTCAAAAATTGGTTTTGGGTTTTTTTGCCCATAAGGTTCAAAAAATTCCAAAATGTCTAAAAGCTCTAAATCAAGTTCTTTTATATCAATTTCACCTAAAATTTCATCAGCATAAGGCGAAATTCCATCTAAATCTTGCAAAAAACAACTTGAGTTGATTGCTTCTTTAAATTTAGGTAAATTTTTACTTTCTATGACAATTCCAGCTGCGCCTTTATGCCCTCCAAAGCTTATTAAAAGTTCTTTTTGAGATGCAATCAGCCTTAAAATATCGAATTTATTAACACTTCTTGCACTTCCTTTTGCACGGTGTTCATCTACACTAAAAACAATCGCTGGTTTTTTATAGTGTTTGCAAAGCCTTGATGCAACTATACCAATAACACCTTCATGCCAATTTTTTCCCCAAGCTACAATTATTTCATCATCTTTACTAACAAGAGCTTTTGAACTTTCATAAAGCGTTTTTTCTTCATCTTTTCGTGATTCGTTTAAATCAACGATTTTATCTAAAAAATATTTTGCATTTTTATAATTCTTTGCTCTTAAAAACTTATATGAAAGACTTGCATCATCCATTCTACCAGTTGAGTTTATAAGCGGAGCTATTAAAAAACTAATATCATCAAATTCAAATTTATCTTTTGAGTATAAATTTTTTATCGCAAAAAATGCTGGTCTTTTTGATGAGTTAAGTTTTTTTATTCCAAGTTTTACAAGCACTCTATTCATATCTCTTAACTCCATCATATCAGCAATTATAGCAATTACTAATAAGTCAAGATCGTTTGACATATTGTATTCAACGCCACAAACATCTTTTAAAGCACCAACTAAATACCACGCAACCTCAGCTCCACAAATTTCAACATTTGGAAATGAGCAATCACTTTGTTTTGGATTAATTATCGCGTATGCTCTTGGTAAAACTGGCGGTGGCATATGGTGATCTGTTATAATTAAATCAATTCCCTTTTTTTTACAAATTTCAGCCGCTTCAACTGCACTAATTCCATTATCGACTGTAATTATAAGTTTTACACCGCTAATTTCTTCTAAAATTTTAGGATTTAATCCATATCCATCACTAAATCTATTTGGAATTTTTACAAAAAAATCAACACCTAAAAGATCAAAAAAATCAGCTAAAATCACACTACTTACAATACCATCAACATCGTAATCTCCCACAATTGCAATTTTTTCATTATTTTCAATTGCAGTTTTAATACGACTTGCTGCTTTGTAGCTATCTTTTAGACTTGATGGAAGTGGAATTTCTGAAACTTTGGTGTGAATATCTTTTTGAAATCTAGTTTCTAAAATTTCCTTTATCTTTTTTTTATCTAACATTTTTTGCCTAACATATTTTACCAAGCATTTTATTTGCTATTTTTCAATGCGGCACTTAAAAACCCAGTTATAACAGGATTTGGCTTTGTAAGGCGTGATGTAAATTCGGGATGAAACTGAACTCCTATAAAAAATGGATGGTCTTTTAACTCAACTGCTTCAATTAATCCATCACTTTCACCGCTTACTATAAGTCCTGACTTTTCAAATTTTTCTTTATATTTTGGGTTTGCTTCAAAACGGTGACGATGTCTTTCTTTGGCTGTTTTTACTCCATTATAAATTTTACTTAAAAGCGAGTTTGATTTGATATTATACTCATATCCACCAAGTCTCATAGTGCCACCAAGTGGGCTTTTGTGAGTTCTAAGCTGCTTTTTACCGTGGCTATCTATAAACTCATCAATTAGATAAATAATTGGCTCTTTTGTATTTTCATCAAACTCAACTGAATTTGCCTCTTTTATACCCAAAACATCTCTTGCAAACTCAATTAAAGCAAGCTGCATACCAAGGCAAATTCCAAGATAAGGAATTTTATGAGTCCTAGCGTATTTTATAGCTTCCATTTTGCCTTCAATGCCTCTTTTGCCAAAACCACCAGCAACTAAAACACCATCAACATCTTTTAATATTTCATCTACATTTTCAAAGTCAATTCTTTCGCTATCGCACCATTTTATATCAACTTTTGTATCTAAATTTGCACCTGAGTGAATCAAGGCTTCGGTTAAGCTTTTATAGCTTTCTTTAAGTTCTAAATATTTTCCAACAAAAGCAATTCTTACTTTATTTGTAGGCTCATTTACTCTTCTAACTAGCTCATTCCACTCGTTCATATCTACTTTTAGCTCGCCTAAATCCAAACATTCGCTAATTGGAGTTAAAATATCTTGTTGTAAAAAAACAATTGGAATTTGATATATACTTTTACAATCAGGGCTTTCAATAACGCAGCTTTTTTCAACCCCGCAACTTACTGCAATTTTATCTTTTAATTCTCTATTTAGCGGCTTTTCACTTCTACAAATTATCATATCTGGAGTTATGCCTATTCTTCTAAGCTCGCCAACGCTGTGCTGTGTTGGTTTAGTTTTAAGCTCGCCTGCTGCTTTGATAAATGGCACCAAAGTTAGATGCACATTCATAGATCTTTTTTTGCCAAGCTCTATACGCATCGCTCTAATTGCCTCTAAAAATGGTTGACCTTCGATATCTCCAACAGTTCCACCAATTTCAATTATTAAAACATCTTTACCCTCACCTGCTTTTTTAAATCTATCTGTTATCTCATTTACAATATGAGGAATTACTTGAATAGTTTTTCCTAAATAATCCCCCCGTCTTTCTTTTTCAATAACCGCACTGTAAACTCTACCCGTTGTAAAGTTATTATTTTGACTTAAATTCTCATCTAAAAAGCGCTCATAATGACCAAGATCAAGATCAGTCTCAGCTCCATCATCAGTTACAAAAACTTCTCCGTGCTCTAAAGGACTCATGGTTCCAGGATCAACATTTATATATGGATCTGCTTTTAAAATGCTTACTTTAAGACCTGCTTTTTTTAAAAGTGTAGCTATACTTGCTGAAGCTATTCCTTTGCCAAGTGAACTTAAAACTCCACCTGTAACAAAGATATATTTAGTATCTTTTTTTGCTGACATATTTTTCCTTAAATTTATAATTTTACAATTATACCTTTTTAACTTTTATACTTGGTAAAATTTATAAAATTTAAAGTGTTTTTAATAAAACTACAAAATATTTTTTAAAATTTGATAATAAAATTCTCTTAATAAATTTAAGTTACTATAAAGTTGTTTTAACTATTTTTGTGTTAAAATAAAACTTATGAAAACTTTAAAAAATATATTTAATTTTTATATAGATGGTTTTAAAAATATGAAACTTGGAAAGACGCTTTGGCTTGTAGTTTTTGTAAAACTTTTTATAATGATTTTTATATTAAAAATGTTTATTTTTGACAAAAATATTCATACTGAGTTTCAAACCGATGAAGAAAAAATCAATTTTATATATCAAAATTTAAAAAAGGATTAAAATGGAGGATTTAATAAGTACGGTAGATTGGTCAAGAGCACAATTTGCCTTAACTGCACTTTACCATTTTTTATTTGTTCCACTTACTTTGGGGCTATCATTTATGCTTGCATTTATGGAGACTTTATATGTAAAAACTGGTAATCCAGAATGGAAAAGAATAACTAAATTTTGGCTTAGACTTTTTGCTGTAAATTTTGCAATTGGTGTTGCAACTGGCATAATAATGGAATTTGAGTTTGGAACAAATTGGGCAAATTACTCATGGTTTGTTGGAGATATTTTTGGAGCTCCTTTGGCAATTGAAGGGCTTTTTGCATTTTTCCTAGAAGCTACATTTTTCGCTGTTATGTTTTTTGGCTGGGATAGAGTTAGCAAAAAATTTCATCTTTTCTCAACATGGATGGTAGCACTTGGCTCAAATTTAAGCGCTTTTTGGATTTTAGTTGCAAATGGTTGGATGCAACATCCTGTTGGTACAGCCTTCAATCACGAGACTCTAAGAAATGAGATGATAAATTTTGCACAAGTTGCACTTTCGCCAGTTGGAATAAGCAAATTCTTACACACAGTTGGTGGCGGATATATAACATCAGCCTTATTTGTTTTAGGAATTTCAGCATATTTTATGCTTAAAAACAAACATTTTCAAATGGCTAAAAAAAGCTTTATAGTTGCTGCAAGTTTTGGCTTTTTAAGTTCAATTTTTGTTCTATTTAGCGGTGATGAAAGTGCATACCAAGTAGCACAAAAGCAACCCATGAAACTTGCTGCAATGGAAGGGCTTTACAAGGGTGAAGTAAATGCTGGAATCGTTGCAATGGGAATTTTGACACCAGATAAAAAACCAGGGGACGAAAAAGAGCCTTTTATTGTAGAAATTCAAGCACCTTATTTGTTAGGACTTATGGCAACAAGAGGAATAAATAATTTTACTCCTGGAATTGATGATTTAGTTTATGGAAATGAAAAATTTAATATCCCATCTACTCAAAGCAAAATTGATAGTGGAAAAATTGCCTTAAATGCACTGGAAAATATTAAATTAGCAAGTGAGAAAAATGATGAAAAAAGCATTTTAGAAAATAGAAAAATTTTAGATGAAAATATGCATAATTTTGGATATGGATATTTAGATAAACCAGAAGATATCGTTCCACCTGTTGCACTTACATTCTATAGTTTTCACGTAATGGTCGCACTTGGAAGTTATTTTATAGTACTATTTTTGGCAACTCTTTATTTGAGCATGGCAAATAGAATTGAAAAATATAAAAAACTTCTTTGGGCATGTGTATTTAGTATACCGCTTGGATATGTAGCGTGTGAGGCTGGATGGATAGTAGCAGAAGTTGGGCGACAACCTTGGGCAATACAAGATTTAATGCCTGTTGGAATTGCTGCTACAAATTTAGCAAGTGTAAATGTTAAATTATCATTTTTACTATTTGTTGTTTTATTTACAGCTTTATTTATAGCTGAGATAAAAATCATGCTTAAGCAAATTAAGATAGGATTTTAAGATGTATGAATATTTACAAATTTATTGGTGGATTGTAGTTTCGCTAATTGGTGGGCTTTTTGTTTTTATGATGTTTGTTCAAGGTGGACAAACTTTGGTTAAAAAAATAGCCAAAGATGAGGCACAAAAAGATCTTTTTTTAAACTCAGTTGGAAAAAAATGGGAGCTTACTTTTACAACTTTAGTTATGTTTGGAGGGGCTTGTTTTGCGGCTTTTCCATTGTTTTATGCAACTAGCTTTGGTGGAGCTTACTGGGTTTGGCTTGGAATACTTTTTTGTTTTATTATCCAAGCAGTTGCATATGAGTATAGAAAAAAACCTAATAACTTTTTAGGGCAAAAAACTTATGAAAATTTCCTTTATATAAATGGCTCTTTAGGGGTTATTTTAATAGGCATTGCAGTATCAACTTTTTTTAGTGGAAGTAGTTTTGCTTTAGATAGCAATAATTTTGTTGATTGGCAAAGCAAATTTAGAGGACTTGAGGCCTTAAAAAACCCATTTAACTATATTCTTGGAATTGCTCTTTTTTTCCAAGCAAGAGTTGGTGGGGCAATGTATCTTATAAATAATATAAACGATGATAAAATAAGAGAAAATTTAAAGAAAAATCTAAAATTTGATGCTTTAATATTTGTTGCTTTTCTAGTGGCATTTTTACTATTTTTAGTTTTAAAAAACGGATATGGTGTTAATGAAAACGGTGTTGTAGAAATGGTTAGATTTAAATATGGCTTAAATTACTTAGAGATGCCAATAGTTTTAATCTTGCTCTTAATTGGACTCATTTTAGCTCTTTTTGGACTTTATAAAGCTATCTTTACATCTAGCATAAAAGGAATTTTCCCATACGGTCTTGGTGTTGTTTTAGTTGTAATGAGTGTATTTTTGGTAGCTGGACTAAACTCTACAGCATTTTATCCATCACACTTTGACTTACAAAGTTCACTTACTATAAAAAACGCTAGTTCTAGTTTTTATACTTTAAAAGTCATGGCAATAGTTTCACTTTGGGCACCTGTTTTACTAGGTTATATTGCTTATGTTTGGAGACTTATGGATGCTAAAAAACTCACAAAAGATGAGATAGAATAAGGAAAATAAAATGATAAAATCAATTATATTTATAGTTATTTGGTTTATTTTAATCTTTGCAAGTTATAAATTTATAAAACTAAATATAAATCAAGTTGAGGAAAACGAAGAGAGATATTTTAGAAAATAATAAATTTAATCTTTTAAGATACAATACCAACAAATTTAAGGGACAAGTTTTGTCCAAAAACATTTAAAAGGATATATTATGAAGAGAATTATCTAGTCAAAATTACCAATTAATTGAATGTGATAGTTACAAGGAAAAAATTAATCAAGAAATTAAAGAAAGATACAAGGTAAATAAATCTATAAGAAAAGATGCCGTTTTATGTGTAGAAACTGTATTTACTTCTGATAAAGATTTTTTTGATAAATTAACACCAGAGCAAGAAAGATTATATTTTGAAAAATCTGTTGAATTTTTAAAAGAACAGTTTGGAGAAAAAAATATAATTTTTGCAACTGTCCATAAAGATGAAACTACCCCCCATTTACATGCAGGATTTATTCCTATGACAGATGATGGAAGATTGAGTTATAAAAATTTTGTAAATAGTAAATATGATTTGATAAAACTTCAAGATAAATATTTTGAAAAAATGGTGGAATTTTTTCCCGAACTAGAAAGAGGGCAAAATTCAAAGGAAACTAAGGCAAGACATTTGGCTAATCAAGAATACAAAATTCAGCAAAAAGAAAAAGCTATGGAGTTACAACTGGAACAGATAAATAAAAATGCTATGGAACTGGAGGAGAAAAAAAAGAAACTTGAAGTCAAAAAAGAAAGATTAAAACTTGAAGATGAGAAACTATATAGTCTTGAGAGTATAACAGAACACGTGAAAGAAAGTAAAAGTTTTTTATATAAAGATAAAATAACAGTAAGTATGGACAAGGATATTTACAAATGTCTTTTAAAATATGCTCGTGATGGAGAGAAATATCTTGATAATTATTATGATTTAAAAGACAAAGAGGAGAATTATAAAAAATTTGTTACCGAGCAAATAGGAATAAAAAATAATAAAATAGAACTTCTTACTAACGAGAATGATAAACTAAAAAAAGACAACCTAGAATTGAAATTAAAAACAATAAAATTGGATAGACTTGAAAAATTAGAAGCTTGGCTTCCAGGAGAAATAAAAGAAAAGTTTAAAGAATATGAAAAAGAACTTGAGGAACTGGAAAAAACTCAGAGAAAAACAACTCGTGATAGAGGGAGAATTTCAAAATCTTGGAGTAATAAAATTGAGAATGATAAGGACAATGGAATGGAATTATAAAAAAAATACTCCTATGATGATTTTTTTTCTTTTTGATTTTGGCAAAACACACAATAGCAGACAGTCCAGAGGAATTTGTACAATCCCTAAAAAAATTTTAGAATAAAATTTTTTTACCCTTTGGGCAAGGGGATTGACAAATCTTGCTGTCTGCTTAAATTGTGTTGCAAAATCTCAAAAAAGAAAAAACACTCTATTTTTAGAAAAACGAACTTTATATTTATAATATAGAAACATTCGACGCAAGTATGTAACAAAGTCAATAAAATCAAGGGTTCTTGGATTTTAAAAAAAATCAATTTTTTTGAGTTTTTTGTTGTAAAAAAAAATGCCTTGTGGTATAATTTAGTTGACTAGACAAAACTAACCTTGGCACTTTTTTAAATGCTTGGACTGGCAATCCAAGACTTTATTAAACCCAAGGTAAATGAAAGGAGATTCCATGAAAAATTTACACAATCATTTACTAAATTGGGGGTTATTGTTATGAATAACTTTCAATTAAATTCTACTAAAAATAACACAAAAAATCAAGAAGAAATTTTGCAGGAAATAAAGCTGAATTTTTTAAAAAAATCTTCTGTGAAAATGGCTAATATTTTTTTAGATTTTGATAAGAAAAAAGGAGCTAGAATGATAGACTGTGCCAAGGTATTATTATTTAAAAAATTTGAGCAGATAGAATATAGAAAATTATTCAAGGCTTTTATGTGTAAAATATTGTTATGTCCATTTTGTATGACTAGGAAATCAATTTTAATTGGGAATAATTTATATAAAGTTTTACAGTTTGGAGCTGATGAAAAAAAACTTGAATATATACACCTAACTTTAGCATTAAAAAATTGTAAAATTAATGAATTAAAAGACACTATTGAATTGATGTTAAAAGCTTTTGAAAAATTTAGAAAAAGAGATATATTTCAAGAGCGACGTGGTGGAACTATAAAAGGGTGGTTTAGAAATTTAGAAATAACTTTTAATCAAGAAGATAAAACTTTCCATCCACATTTTCATATACTTTTGGCAGTAGAAAAAAGTTATTTTTTCAAGGAAACTAACCCCGATAAATATCTTACACAAGAAGTTGCTTTGCAGATGTGGAAAGAGTGTCTTGGAGTTGATTATCTTCCTACAACTGACTTGAGAAAAGTTTATTATCTTGATGAGAATGGAAACAAGATTATAAATTTTACTGATGGTGAGGGATTGAAAAAGGCAGTTGAAGAAGCAAGTAAGTATATAAC
>QWBY01000339.1_pt1 | contig 49226 bp, 38 predicted proteins | sample 1972471 | NCBI WGS metagenome assembly QWBY01 (sample SAMN09866722, study PRJNA288562) | Human gut metagenome isolate term6_stool, whole genome shotgun sequencing...
TCGGCTTCGGCGTGGTGCTCTCCCTCTACAAAGGGGACATGTCTGGCCAGCTGGAGGCTCTCATGTTCGGCCGCCTCCTGGAGGTCTCCGACGCCCGCCTGGTGCAGTCCATCCTCGTTTGCCTCATCGCTCTGGTAGCCATTGGGGTGTCGTGGCGCGCCCAAGTGTTCCGCGCCTTCGACCGGGACGGGGCCATGGCCTCCGGTATGAGTGCTACGGCTGTGGATTTCTTGGCCAATGCCGCTATTGCCGCGGTGGTGGTGGCATCTAGTTCGGCGGTGGGGGTGTTGCTGGTGATCGGCTACCTGGTGGTGCCGGGTGCGGCTGCCCGCCTAGTGACGCACCGCATTTCCACCATGGTACCGGTGGCCATTCTGGTGGGTGTGGCTGGCGGTTGGTTCGGTATGTGGTTGATGACGGTGGACTCCCCACACCCCATTTCCCCGCAGGCTGCTGTCGCCTTGTCGGTGTTGGCACTGTTTGCCCTGTTGCTGCCGGTGGGCTATGTGATGCGGAAGCGGGGTGCCGGGGCATGAGTTTCCTTACCCTTGCTGCCGCTGGCAGCTCCGCCGCTGCCGTTAGTACGTCTACTGTCACCGCCAGTATCTCCGCTGCTGCCGTAGATGTAGCCAGCGTGTCCGGCTGGCAGATTCTCCGCCTGCCCCTCCTGGAGGCCATCCTGGTGGGGGCACTTGGTGGCCTGGTAGGCTGCTTGGCCGTCCTCCACCAGCGCATTTTCTTCACCGAGTCTGTCACCCACGCTACTTTCCCCGGCGCTGTACTGGGGGTGGTGTGCGCGGTGCCGCTGGCTGCCGGTTTGTCCACTATGCAACGCCACATGGTGCTGTCCTTGTGCCTCTTCGCCGGGGCGGCCCTCATGTGTATACCGATGGCCTGGCTGATGCACCGGCTGGCGCGCATTCCCGGCCAGTCCTCGCAGGCGGCCGCCGGAATTGTGCTCACCCTAGGTTTTGCGCTGGGCTACTTCCTGCTGAAGTGGTTCCAGCCGCTGCCGTTGCGCATCGAAAGTTTCCTTACCGGCTCCATTTTGAATGTGCGGCCGGCGGATGTGGTGGCTGCTGCGGTGGTTCTCCTGGTGGCGGTTGTGGTGGCGCTGGCGGTGGGGAACAAGCTGGTGTTTTATGCCTTTGATGGGTCTGGGTTCCGGGCGGCGGGGCTGTCTGGGGCACGTGCCGAGGGCATTATTTTGATGCTTATTGTGGCGACCATTGTGGTGCTCATTCCCGCGGTGGGAACTATTCTGCCGGTGGCGTTGGTGGCGGCTCCGGCTGCCGGATTGACACCATTGGTGAAGTCCTGGCGGACTCTGCTTGTGGTGGCGCCGCTGGCGGGTGTGGGCATTGCGCTGCTGGGTGTGGTGGTGAGTGTGCTCTTTGAGTTGTCGGCGGGCGGCATGATTGCTGTTATGGCCGGGCTCTTCTACCTTGTCATGATGCTTGTGCAGCGGGTGGTGCGCCGGGTGCGTGGCTAAATGCCTAGGCTGTGTTGCTTTTTCACCCGTGGCCTAATAAACTTGCACCCAGTGTTCACGTGGTTCGCCGCGGTTCACATAACTTCACCTGGAGGCGTGCCAGAGCGGCCGAATGGGGCTCCCTGCTAAGGAGTTGACCCCTTGCGGGGTCCGGAGGTTCAAATCCTCTCGCCTCCGCAGTTGTGACGGACCCCCGATTGCATCAGCAGTCGGGGGTCCGTCGTGTTCTCATTATTCACGCGGCACAGGCAGCCCACTCCGTACAGTCCACGCCGCACAGGCAGTCTGCCGGGGCTGCTCTGCCGGGGCTGTCTAGTGGCCCAGCCGGTTGGTCAGCGGATTGGTGAGCACCAGCTCAGTATTGCCATCACGCACCGTCCCAATCAGCGACTTCCAGTCATTCTCGAAGTCGTTCAACGCCAGCTCGCGGTAGAGGGAGGCCAGCCGGTCCTGTGCATTTGCGGCGGCGCCGGGGTTGTGAGGAATGTCTGGCTCGAAGAGGGTGGTGAAGAGGGAGAGTGTGCCGTCATGGTTGTCGGCCAGTTCAATCATGCGGCCCATGTGGGGCCAGTCCACGAAGCTCGGCGTATTGATCTCCCAGAAGCTGCGCAGCGGGTTGCTGTGTTTGTGGGGGGTGATGCAGCTGCCGTGTGTGTGCCCGTTCACCCACGCCACCACGCTGGGGAAGCGTTGTAGGAGGGTGACGATCTCTGCGGCGCTGTGGCTGGAGGGGCAGTCTTCGCCGTCTCGCGGGGTGGCTTTGCCGCGACTGTTGATGTTGGTGGAGGGGTGGTGGGTGAAGAGGAACACTAGCTTGTCTTTGACACCGGTGCGGTGGAGTGTGCCGTCGGTGTCAAAGTAGCGGGAGTTGAGTCGCTTTAGCTGTTGTTCTAGCCATGCCATTTGTCGGCCGCCGAGCCAGCCGTCGGGGCCGCCGTCGGGTTTGTTGGTGTCCAGTACGATGCCGGCCACGCCAGGTACCATTTCGAAGAGGTAGTAGGGGCGGGTGTTGGTGCCGGTGAAGCCGTGGCCGCGGGGGCCGGGGCCCAGGTTTTCGGGTTTGAAGTGTTCGTTGACGTATTCGGTGACGGTGAAGGGGGCGCGTCGTTTGTCGGGGGTGACGGTGGTGAGGAATTCTTTCTTCCCGGTGATGATGTCCGCCAGCGGGTTGGTGTCTTTGTCGAGTTCGGGGTAGGTGTTGCCCAGCAGGTCGTCGAGGTCGAGGTTCATGAGCTTCTTCGCGCCCACATAGAACTGGTTCACGATGGGGCTGTCGGGGAAGGCGCCGATGAAGCAGTTGTCGTGGTTTCCTTGGACGGCGTACCAGGGCACTTTGAGTCCCGGGCACTGGACGGGGGTGCGGAGTAGGGTGTGCCAGAAGTCGCGGATGGTGGGGAAGCCGCGGTTTTTGTAGACGTCGGCGGCGGAGCTGCTGGGCTGCCAGTAGTAGGGGTCGCCGGTGGCGCCGACGCCTTCCCACTTGTGGGGGTGGCCGGTGTTGGCGATGAAGGAGCCGCCGTTGAGGATCCGCATCACCCAGTCCAGTTCGACTTTTTCGTGGTTGTCGGTGGCGTCGCCGCCCATGACGACAAAGTCTAGGTGGCGGCCGGTGATGGGTCCGTAGGGGTAGCGGTTGATGCGTTTGACGGCGGCGTTGACGCCGAAGGGGATGAGGGGTTCGTGGGGGCGGTAAGCGGAGCGGACGCGGGCGTGAGCGAACTCCATGCGGGAGGGGGATTGTGCGTCGGTGACGTGGAGGTCGGAGAGTTGTGCGAAGGCCAGTAGGGGGTGGGTGGGGCGGAGACTGTGTCGCTTGGCCAGGTCGGTGCGGGTGACCAGGGGGAAGGGTTTTCCGGCGATGGCGGGGGACCAGGTTTTGCCTTCTTTGCGTTGGACGGTGATGAATTCGAGGGCGGTGGCTTGGATGCGTACGTTGCTGAGGTAGGGGCGTGTGGGGGGGGGGGCGGGGGCTGCCCAGGCGGTGGGGCTGGCGATGTTGAGGTGTGAGGTGGCGAGGGCTCCGGCGGCGAGTGCGGTGTAGCCGAGGAACGCGCGACGGGACATGCCGTCCGACATGGGTTCTCCTTCACGGGTGAAGAGTGGGTGGTGCCGGAGGGGAGACGTCGGGGGGTGAGCGTGGTGACGTTCCGGTTGGTTAAATTCAGTTGTCTCGGGGGCAAATTCCAGTTTAAAGACAGTGCTCACTTGGGGGAACGGTTGGACAATTTTGTTTCCGCCACAAAAACGCATATACTTCTTTTTGCTGAACTTAACAGCGGGCGCTCGTAGCTCAACGGATAGAGCATCTGACTACGGATCAGAAGGTTGGGGGTTCGAATCCCTTCGAGCGCACGGTTAAAATCCCTGGTAAATAAGCTTTTTGAGCTTTCCGCCAGGGTTTTTCGTATTTTCACCGCATTGCCCTGACCTGCATTATTGCCGGCCTACTGACGCCCGCCCAGTAACCATTTTCATAATGGTGGTTTTTCATTTGGCTGTGCCGGTAGGTTTAGCCCTATGAGCATCTCCAATCTAGACGGCAAGCAGGCCAGAGCGACTTTCGATAGCCGGACGAACACCGTCACCGTGACGCATGAGGATCCCCGCAAGAATCAGGGCGAGCCGTTGGAGATTCCGGTGGGCGCATTGCGGAGTGTGGCGTGGCAACGGACCCCGCAGGAGGGCAAGGAGAAGCCCGGTACGGTGGTGTTCACGTTCCGTAACCCTCCGCGGGACCTGCCGAAGCAGATGCAGGTGGGCCGGGTGGAGGCCGTCACCACACGTACCAATGTGGCTTTTGTGGAGGGGCTGCAGGACGCTGTTGCGCATACGCGGCCGGACGACACGTGGCAGCAGCCGGTGGATATGGAGACGTTTGCGCAGTTGCACCAGCGGCGGGTGTGGGGGAAGACCTTGTTGACGGTGTTGCTGGTGGCGGTGGTGACGGCTGCGCTGGCGTTGGGGGTGCGAGCCTGGCGGGATAACCATGGGGGTGCTAGTAACCAGGCGGGGGATGCGCTGGCGTCGATGTCAGAGGAGCAGAAGGCGCCGTTGTTCCATAATTATCTTGTGACGGTGGGGATTAAGGGGACGCAGGCGGATGAGGTGGCTGCGGCGAAGTCGGTGTGCCGGCAGTTTGATAAGGGTTATTCCTTCGACCAGATCGCTATGGCGTTGCTTCTTGTTGACAATGGCATGACGGCGGAGCAGAAGGGCCAGTTTATTGGGGTGTCTGTGAGCTGGTGGTGTCCACAGCATCAGGCTGCTCTGCATGCGGGAGTGTCGGAGAAGTAGAGCGCGTGGGGGAGGGGTGGAGTCTGTGTGTTGGGGCGGTGATGAGTCGCGTGGGCGGGTAATTAGGGCAAATAGTTGCCAAAGTTTCCGTCCCGGATCTGTATGAATTGGACATCTGAATAGTGATTTGTTCAACCGTTTTTTTGTGTAACGCGAGTTTGTCTACATGAGACAACGGTTTACAAAGTAACAAATTTCTTTCTGGAAGAAGATTTTCCACGGTTTAAAAATAGTGTTTTACCAGTGTTAATTGGTCAAACTAGGACTTCTATCTGCACGAGTTACAGTTTTACAGTGTTCTCCACATTTTAAGATCAGCGGACATAGTGGAAAGTTTGCTCAGAGCGATTTTTCATATGTGTAAATGGAAACTTGGTCAACTGGCTAGGCAAGCGGGTAGAAGATATGTACACTGAAGGCAGGACAAAAACGAATAGTGTTGATAGTCCTCAAAGACTGCCGCCTTTTGAGCGATTGAGGCGGCTAAGTGACTGTGGCGTTGCCTGACGGATGGGAGACCGTCAGTGCAAGAGAGAGAGCGCCGGTATTGTGTGCAGTCACTTACTTGAAGAGGCCAAGAAACGATTTACATGGGAGCAATTAGTAGTCGTTTCTCGGCCTCTTTCTTTATGTGCTCACGGATTCTCTCACACCTAGCATCCAGATAGCTACTGCCTTGTCGATTCCTATCTTCCACGATTCAGTACGCGCAGCACAGGAACGCCCATAATTTGTATTCATTCCGAATACAAGTTTATAGTGGAGGTCATGAGTGAAACCCCGGAGAACCGCCAGCCCATCGCGAATCTTGTCGCCGAGATCGCCCGGCTGAACCGTACCTACCGGCGCGTCACCATCGCCATCGGCGCCTCATCAGGCCTCAGCCACACCGAATTTGGCATCCTCTGGCACCTCAAACTCGAAGAGGACTTCTACGCCCACGCCCAAGAAAAAGGCACCATCGCCGGACCCCACATCGACGACTGCCCTAACGGCAACTCCGGCAGCACACAAGGCGGCATCCGCATCAACGACATCGCCAAGATCCTCCACCTCAGCCAATCCGTCATCTCCCGACAAGTGGCCAGCATGGAAGAACGCGGTCTCATCTCCCGCACCTCCGACCCCCAAGACGCCCGCGCCACCCTCATCACCTTGAGTGACAAAGGCCGAACCACCCTCAAAGACGTCACCGAGCAACACTCCATTTTCGCCAAACAAGCCCTCGAAACCTGGTCTGACGACGACATCGAACACGTCACCCAGACACTCGAACGCCTCAGCGCGGACATACGAAAAAAACTCCGAGAGAACCCCTAACCCCACCATCAGACGCCCCACCAGCAGGCAGAAGCCAAGCGGGCCACAGCGTCCCCCACACCCCGGCGTCCCGCGCCACACACATCATACGCAGCACAAACGCAACGAAGAACGACAAGACGAACAAAGGACAGTAGTGAACGACAAGCAAGGAAAGAAGACGCGCCGGCGCGAAGTGCTCCAAGCACTCGTCGGCGTCATGGTCGGCATGTTCGTCGCCATGACCTCACTAACCATCGTGGGCACCTCCCTACCCACCATGATTAAGGAACTGCACGGCTCCCAGACCGCCTACACGTGGGTCATCACCGCCAGCATGCTCTCCTCCACTATTGCCACCATCATCGCCGGCAAACTCGCCGACCAATTCCACAAAAAGCATCTACTGATGGCCGGCTTCGTCATCTTCGCCCTCGGCTCCCTACTCTCCGGCTTCGCCTGGAACACCGGAGCCCTCATCGGCTTCCGCATCATCCAAGGCTTGGGCCTCGGCCTGCAAATATCCCTCTCCCAGGCGGTCATCGCCACCGTCACCAGCCCCCGTGAACGCGGCCAATACAACGGCTACCTCGGTGCCGTCATCGCCGTCGCCACCGTGGCTGGCCCTGTCTTCGGCGGCTTCATCGTGGACCTCATGGGCTGGCGCTGGTGCTTCTGGATCGGCGTCCCCTTCACCGTCATCGCCATGATCGTCGTCCAACTCAAACTCACCGTCCCGCCCGCCCCCAAACGCAAGCCGAAAGTCGACTACCTAGGTGCCGTCCTCATCACCCTCAGCGTCACCGCCTTCATGCTGTGGATGTCCGAAGCCTCAAAGAAGGCCACGTTCTCCACCTGGCAATTCTGGGTACCGCTCGTCGTCGCCATCATCATCGGTATCGGATTCGCCTTCTGGGAGCGCAAAGCCGCCGAACCGATCATCCCCTACAAGGTTCTCAACAGCCGTATCACCAAACTCGCCATCGCCGTCTCCATCGTCCTGGGCATCTCCCAGAACTCCGTCGGCGTCTTCATGGGTCAGTACTTCCAGATGGGCCGCGGCTACACCCCCACCCACTCCGGTCTCGCCCTCCTCCCCATCGTGCTCGGCTCCCTCGTCGCCTCCACCGTCTCCGGCTTCATCGTGTCCGCCCGCGGTAAATGGAAGCCCTCCGTCACCTTCGGCATCGGCATCATGATGCTCGGCACCATCATGATGAGCTTCTGCGACGCCAACACCCCCTACTGGTTCATCGCCCTCGGCCTCTCCCTCATCGGCATCGGCCAAGGTGCCTCCATGCAGAACCTCGTGCTCGCCGTCCAGAACACCGTCGCATACAAGGACATCGGCGCCTCCACCGCCGTCGTCACCTTCTCCCGCTCCATGGGCGGTACCGTCGGACTGCAAGTACTGGGTGCCTTCTTCAACAGGAACCTTACCAATAACGTCACCGCCGGCGCCCACGAACTCATGAAACAAGGCGCCAACGCCAAACAGCTCTCCGAACTCTCCCACGTCAAAGACCTCTCCGTACTGTCCTCAGGGGATAAAGTTGCCGAGATGGTGATGAACGCCTACGGCAACTCCATCAACGTCATCTTTATCTGCATCGGCATCGTGTCCGTCCTCGCCTTCATCGGCGTGCTCTGCATGCGCTCCACCGTGCTGCGCGACTCCATCGACCTGGAACCCTCCGAATACGACTCCAAGAACACCGCCGCCGGTGCTGCCGCCAGCAGGACCACAGGCAAGAGCAAAGGCAAGAGCGTAGCCGGACTGGCCGACACCGCCAACCACGGAGTGCCCCTCCTCCGCACTGCCGACCGCGACGACCTCCAGCCCATGGACCTGGGCGAAGTGTGGGACCTGGGCGACAACGTCCGCCTGCAACGCGTCTACAGCCCCGGCACCGGCCCGCGGCACAACACCGACGACCACACCCCCGAACCGGTCGACGCCTAACCCCCGCTAGCGGCCCAACTCCTTCATCATGGTGCGATAACGCTGGTGCGCGGCATACCCTGCCTCCACCAGCGTTTCGCATGTCCCCTGCTGGGACAACTCGTCATAGCTCTGCTGTAGCAGCGCAATCGTCTCCGCCAACACCGGCAGCACCGCCTCACGATTCCCCTCACACATCGCCCGTACCAGCGCCGGGGCGGACCCCGCCACCCGCGTCCCATCGCGGAATGACCCCGCAGACAACCGCAACGCAGTATCGCCGCCACCCACCTGCTCCGTCACCGTCACCGCCGCCACCGACAGCGCCTCCGCCACCAAATGCGGCACATGCGAAATACAGGCCACCGCGCCGTCATGCGACACCGGATCCGTCTCCACCACCACAGCGCCGGCCGCTTCCGAAATCTCCCGCACGCGGGCGGTGACGGACTCCGCCCCACCCGTCATCACCACCCACGTGGCGTTCTCGAACAGCGAGGGATCCGTCGCACCCCAGCCAGAATTCTCCGTCCCCGCCATCGGATGCGAGCCCACATAGGTGGCGGCCAACCCCGCCTCCTGCACTGCCCGCAGCACCTGCACCTTCACCGACACCACATCGGTCAGCGGACACTGCGGGGCATACTCGGCAATCTGCGCCAGCAACTCTGGCACCGCGAACAACGGCACCGCCACTACCAGTAACGCGTCCTCCCGGGCGGCACGCTGCAACGTGGCGGGCAAGTCCCCGGACACGTCCATTCCGTCGGCTGCCGCCTGCTCGACGGTCGCGGTACTACGGTTCCAGCCGAACGCCGGATAGCCACACGCCGTCAGCCGCCGAAGCAGGGAGCCACCAATGAGGCCCAAACCCAGCACGCAGACAGACTGTGAAGGAGACTTCTCCCGAGGGGACTGACAATTCGAGTTCATATCGCTACCGTATGTCATATGGCAAAGAATTACCCGCAGAACGACCGTTTACAGAATGATTATGAGGACTTGTCGAACGTGCGACCCACCGGTGCGAACCCCCCGGAGGACACCAACGTTGCGCCGTCATACGGTCTAGCGGTTGCCCGACCGGATAACATCTGGCGCGTCACCCGTCTGCCTGCCGACGCTTTCGAAAACTACCGCTTCTTCGAAGAAGCAGTGCGCAATATCCGAGCCGAGGGGGTCAACTTCGGCATCCTCAACCGCGCCTGCGAATACTTCATCATCGTCCGCCCCGGGCCCAACGGCACCAAACTCTTCGTCAGCGACCTCGACGCCGCACTCGACGACGGCTTCGTTATCGATGCCTTGGAAGACCGCGGCTACGAGACTGAGATCGACGAAAACTGGGAAGGTTCCTGGGGCATCGGCGACTTCAACATCCTGGAAGACCTCGGCCTGCCCGAATCCGTCCTGAGCGTCATTGTGGACGACGACGAAAGCTGGGCCGACGACCAGATTATGGAGATCGCAGAGACACTCGGTTTTGACGAGGAACTGGATCGGGCGGTAGGCCTCTAGTGGCCCTCATCGGGATGGGCCTTCCGCAACCCTCCCAAACGGCCACCGATGAAGCGCTGGTGCGCCGGGCATTAGCGCTGCTCGTTGACGACGCCGGCGACGATGTGCGGCCCGCAGACTGCCAGGCCGATGTGCCGGTGGCCGCCCTGGTGGTGGACCCGCAAGGGAAGGTCGTAGCGGAGGCCATCAACCGGCGGGAAGCCGACGGGGACCCCACGGCGCATGCGGAAGTGCTGGCGCTGCGGGCGGCCGCGAAAGTGGTGAGGGACGGGTGGCGCCTGGAAGGGTGCACTCTGGTAGTGACGTTGGAACCCTGCGCGATGTGTGCGGGTGCTGCAGTGGGGGCGCGGGTGCAGCGGATTGTCTTTGGGGCGTGGGAGCCCAAGACAGGTGGGTGTGGCTCGTTGATGGACATTCCGCGGGCGCCGGGTGCAATGTTTGTGCCGGAAGTGGTGGGGGGAGTGTGGGAAGGGCCCTGTGCGGCGGTGTTAGAGAGGTTTTTCCGCGCTAAGCGCTAGGGGTGGGGTGGATGGTCTGTCACGTTCACTTTCCTCTTTTCGCACAATTCACGTATAGTTTTCCCCGGTGGCGTGTCTGAGCGGCCGAAGGTGCTCGCCTCGAAAGCGAGTGTTGGTTAACCCCAACCGCGGGTTCAAATCCCGCCGCCACCGCGGTGAATAGTTCAGCCCCGCATATGGGAAATCCGGTGCGGGGCTGAACTTTATATTCTATCTGTCGGGTTGCTGTGACGGCAGCGTTACAGCACAGTGTTGCAGGACAGCGCTGCACAGGCGAGCTGTGTGCGCAGTGCTACTGCTTCTCGGGGTGGGTGTTGCGGTTGCTGAACACCATGGTGTTGGTGGAGAGGACACCTTTGGTTCCGGCCGGGTAGAGGGAGAGGTGTTGTTCTCCGCCCGGGAGGGTGACGACCTTGTATCCGTTGGGGCGGCTAAAGAGTGCGGTGAAGGCCTGCTGGGTGGCGTGCCCTTGGTAGCAGTAGCGGCTGGTGGTGGCAATAGGTCCGAAGGTGAGGACGTTGCCAGCAGGAGAGCGGGTAATGGTGTAGTCGCCGAACACCAAATTGCAGGAGTCGCTTCCAGATACCTTGCCGTTCTCAAGTTTTAGGTGGCCGCCGTCGGGGCTGAGGTAGTGCCAGTCGATGCCTTCGATGATGGGTGTGGACTGGGGGAGACAGGCGGAGGCGATACCGGTGGAGAGCGCGGTACTGGCGATGAGGGCGAGGGCGCCGGCGAGGGGGGCGCGCAGGGTGCGGATGGGGAAGCGTTTCATATCATCCTCCTCAACAAGAAAATGAAACTTAAGTTACGAATGTGATGCGTGATGCAGTGAAGTAGGTCAATCGTCTAAAACGTTGAGATTCTCTGATTATAACAACCTGATGACCGTGTTTCTTCCCATAAAATAACCCTTACCAGGTCAAAGGGTAAATAATTAGTTGTGGACTCGTCGTTGTAGCTGTGTAGACTAGGTTGGTATTTCCTCACTATCACCATATATAGGAAAGAGAAGCGTATGCGTCGACATTTCGCTAAGACACTGGTCGCAGCGATCACCGCCCTCGCGGTAGGTTTCGGGCTTAACGCCGCTCCTGCAGAGGCAGCCCCCACGGGAAAGCTTGTGAGCAAGCGCTGGATCGGAAACCAGCTCATGGAAGTCAAGGTGTACAGCCCCTCCATGAAGCGCACCATTACCAACCAAGTGATGACCCCTCCGAATATGGGGTGGGCTCCCGTCTTCTACCTCCTCTCCGGCATGTACGGCGGCAACGGCGACCAGTGGTCCCACCCTGCCTCCGGGGCCCGCAAGTTCTTCCGTAATAAGAACGTCTACGTGGTCAACCCCCTCGGTGCTCCGTCCACCTACTACACGGATTGGTATCGTGAGGACCGCACCCTGGGCTACAAGCCGATGTGGGAAACCTACCTCACCCAGGAACTTCCCCCTGCCATTGCGCGCGCTTTCAAGACCACCGGTCGTAACGCCATCGCCGGCTACTCCATGTCCGCCGGCACCGCCCTGGCCTTGCTGGCTCACCACGGTAAGCTCTACGACGCTGGCGCCTCCTACTCCGGCTGCCCCGTCTCCGCGAACCCGCTCAGCCAGCTTGTCATCATGAACTCCATGATTCTCAACACCCCCGGCGTGAACCCGCTGAACGCCTACGCTGGCTTCATCTCCCCCGCCTGGTACCACTACGACCCGGCCCTGCACCTGGACAAGCTGCGCGGTAAGCCGATCTTCCTGTCGGCCTCCCTCGGCAAGCCCAAGATGCCACCGGACGACCACGACATGCGCAAGCAGCCCGACAAGTCCATGGTCGAATTCGGTGCCTACCTGTGCACTGGTCTCTTCCGCGGCATGGCTAACGCTGCTGGCGTCAAGTACGAGTACTTCAACCAGCCCTACGGTGCCCACAGCTTCGGCCAGTTTGGCCAGGCTATGCGCAAGAGCTGGCCGATGATCGCTCGCGCACTGCACACCCGCTAAGTCGCCCGACCATCGTCCGTCACAACTTCACACCCCCACCGCTCCGTGCTTACCGGCCGCGTCAACTGACTGCGTTAACAGACAGTGCTAACCGACTGCGGTAACCAGCTGTGCTTATCGCGCAAGGCCACAAAGCCGGGGCGGTGGTGTCTCTTATATACAATGTTTGCATGACAGTCGACCAGCAGCCGCGTACCCCCTTCACCCTGGGCACCTACCTCAGCGAACCCACCAGCGGTGAACCCATCACCCGCCGCCGCACAGGGGAACCACTCGGCCGCACCGGCACCATCCACACCCCCCACGGGGACATTCACACCCCCGCCTTCATCCCCGTCGGCACCCGCGCCACCGTCAAAACCCTCACCCCCGAGCAGATCCGCTCCACCGGCGCACAGGCCGTCCTCGGCAACGCCTACCACCTCTACCTCCAACCCGGCCCCGACATTGTGGACGAGGCCGGCGGCATCGCTTCCTTCATGAACTGGGACGGCCCCACCTACACCGACTCCGGCGGCTTCCAGGTTCTTTCCCTCGGCTCCGGCTTCAAAAAAGTGCTGGCCGCCGAATTTGCCGGCACCGACCGCGACGGTGAAGTCCGCAAAGGCAAAGAACGCATGGCCAATGTGGACGACGACGGCGTCACCTTCCGCTCCCACCTCGACGGCTCCCTGCACCGCTTCACCCCCGAAGTGTCCATGCAGATCCAGCACCACCTGGGCGCAGACATCATCTTCGCCTTCGACGAGCTGACGACGCTCCTCAACTCCCGCGGCTATCAGGAGGAGGCCCTGGAACGCACACGCCTGTGGGCGGAACGCTGCCTGGTGGAACACAGCCGCTTGACGGCAGAACGCACCCACCGCCCCCCGCAGGCCCTCTGGGGTGTTATCCAAGGCGCACAATATGAAGACCTCCGCCGGAAAGCCTGCCGCGACCTCCAACAACTCTCCGTCGAATCAGAAGAACGGGGTGGGGTAGGCTTCGGCGGCTTCGGCATCGGCGGTGCCCTCCAGAAGGAAAACCTGGGCACCATTGTGGGCTGGTGCAACCAAGAACTTCCCGAGGACAAGCCGCGCCACCTGCTGGGTATCTCCGAACCGGATGATATTTTTACTGCCGTGGAAAACGGTGCCGACACCTTCGACTGCGTAGCACCCAGCCGGTTGGGCCGCCACGGTGGTGTCTACACCAGAGATGGCCGGATGAACCTGGTGGCCGCCAAGTTCAAGCGGGACTTCCGCCCCATTGACCCGGAGTTGGCCTCCTACACCTCACAGAATTACAGCCGCGCCTACCTGCGCCACCTACTGAAATCGGGGGAGAAGCTGGGCCAAACCCTCTGCACCATCCACAACCTGTTCTTTATTGTGCAGCTGGTGGACGGCATCCGGGAGGCCATGGAGAACGGCACCTACTGGGAGTACAAGGCGGAAGTGCTGGGCCGCTACTACGGCGGTGCCCGTTAGTAGCTGCTCTCTCACGGGCGCGTCGGAGGGAGTGTCGGAGAAGAGAAGGGGAGAGGCTGCTACTGCTGCTACTGCTGCCACTGCTGCCAACGCGCGCGAACGCCCGCTAGCTGGGCAACTCTTCGAGGGCAGCCTGGTAGCTGGGCTCGCGGCGCTTAATCCACCTCACAACCTGATAAGTGAGCGGCATAACGACAATCTCCGCGCAGGTCTTCCACAAGTACCCCACCACCACATAGTTGAGGAAGTCCCGGCCAGTGCTAATGCCAATAGCGGACGCCGCAATACTGCAAAAGATCAGCGTATCCGCCAGTTCTCCCACCATAGTGGAACCAATAAGACGAGCCCACAGGCTCTTCTCCCCAGTGCGCTCCTTGATCTTGACCAGCACCCACGAGTTCATAATCTCCCCCACCAGGTAGCCAGCTAGGCTGGCGCCCAGAATCTGCGGCACTAGAAACTGGCGGCGGGCAACTCAATGGTGATCCACATGCAGAGGCTCATCAGGATGAGTGCTGCGAACCCCACCCACACCACACGCCGCATAGTGTGGAAACCGTACACCTCGCTGATGACGTCACCCAGCACGTAGGCCAACGGGAACAGGTAGAACGCCCCATCGGTATTGAGGGGGCCCAGCTGTACGCCCTTCGTGCCGGTGAGGGTGGAGATCATCATGACCGCCACAAAAAACACCGCCAGCGGCATCACATAACTACTGGTGGTGCGGGCGAATACGGCTTTAGGTGACGGCGACTCGGGAGACGAGGCATCAGCTGGCGAGGATGCCCGCAGCTCCGGCCCCGCTGCCTGCTCGGAGGCCAAGCCCGGCTCGGGGGACGATGGCGAAGAAGATGGTGTCACCCTGCCATTATCGCCTGCCATCCCGCTTTTAGGGAAAGAACACTATCCCCGGCAGCCCCACCGCGCCCTAAACCTGCAGCACCGAAAGCCGACGACACGCTGTCACCAGCAGTAACGTAACAACTGAACATGCGACTTGTTGGGAGACACATCATGGTGACCTATCATCTCCACCGCCGATTCCTGACCTGCCTCGCTGCCGCCAGCCTCACCCTGCCGCTGCTCACTGCCACGCCGGCAGCCGCACACTCCGCCACCACCCCACCACAACAACCCTCGGTGGTGGACGGTAACGCCCGCTTCCAAGTCCTCAGCCCCACTCTTATCCGCGTCGAATACGCCGACGGGCAGCGCTTCGAAGACGGCACTACCATCAACGTCCAACACCGACCCCGCATCACCCCCTACACCACTTGGGTGGCCAACGGCATCCGCTACCTCAAAACCAGCCGCATACTGCTCACCTACCAGCAGAAGAGCGGCCGGTTCACACCCCGTAACCTCAGCCTCACCCTCACCACCGGCAGCCGGCGCACCGTCGCCCACCCCTCCTGGAACATCACCGGAGACAACCTGGTCGTTCCCCACAACCAACTAGGCGGATGGCAGCGGGACCTGCGCGCCAACATGGGCCGCATCCCCCTCAAACCGGGGCTCCTCAGCCGGGACGGCTGGCAGCTCGTCGTCGACACCGACACCGCCCTATGGGCACCCGGCAGCTGGCCCCGCGTCCGCAAACATTTCGCACAACAGAGCACTGCCGTAGAAGCCGGCAACCCACGGGCCTTCACCGAAGCCGCAGCCACCCGTCACTTACCCCGCCGCTACGCCTACCAGGACGGATATCTCTTCGGGTATGGGCTCAACTACAAGCAGGGCCTCCGCGACCTGGCTACCCTCACCGGGCCCAGCCCCGTGCTGCCCGAATGGGCCTTCGGTAACTGGTACTCCAACTACTCCGCGTTCACCCAGCAGGACTATGGCCGCATCCTCGGCACCTTCCGCCGCTACGGGGTACCCCTCAGCGTCCTCATCGTCGACACCGATTTCAAATCCCCCAGCCACTGGAACGGCTGGAACTGGAACAAGGAACTCTGGCCCCACCCCGCCCAGGAAGTCTCCTGGCTCCACAACCTGGGCGTAAAACTCGGCTTCAACATCCACGACGGCATCAACCACGACGACCCGAAACTCCCCGGCGTCCAACAGCGCCTCCACCATGGGCTCATCCCCAACGGGCGCGGCCACTGGTGGGACATCACCGGCTTCACCTGGGCCATGGACGTCTCCAAACCCAGCCATGTGCGGGAATTCTTCAACCTCCACAAGGACTTTGAGGCAGCCGGCATGGACTTCTTCTGGCTTGACTACGGCTGCGGTATCCCCCTCGAAGAAGGCCTCCCCACCGAGAAAGGCTACGAAAACACCCTGCCCTCCACTGGCGTCAACGGAGTGACCATTCCCGGCCTCAACGCGGAACAGTGGCAGAGCTACCTGTATGTGCAGCGGCTCCGCGATAAAGGCAAACGCGGGTTCATGCTGGCCCGCCAACGCGGCCAGTGGGCAGAGCGCCGCAACACTGTGCACTTCACTGGGGACACATGGGCCTCCTGGACCACCCTCCGCTTCGAGTCCGAGTTCACCGCCGCCGAAGCGGCCGCCCTAGGCCTGCCCTACGTGTCGCACGATATTGGCGGCCACAAAGGGAAGACTCTGCCGGATGACCTCTATGTGCGGTGGACCCAGTTCGGAGTATTCCAGCCCATCAACCGCCCTCACGGGGACCACGCTGCCCGCCTCCCCTGGGAGTATTCCCCCCAAGCGCGCCGGGCCGGGGTGAAGTTCCTGAAACTGCGGGAAGAACTGGTGCCCTATCTGTATGACCTTGCTTGGGAGGCACACCTCGCGGGCATTCCCCTGGTGCGGCCTCTCTACCTGGAGTACCCGCAGGACCCTGCCGCCTACACCCACCCGGACCAGTACATGCTGGGGGAGGATGTGCTAGTGGCCCCGGTGAGTATCCCGGGCAAGCGCACTACCCAGCAGGTGTATTTCCCGGCGGGCCGCTGGGTGGACTACTTCACCGGCACTACCTACCAGGGGCCGGGGATGCACCGGGTGACGACCACCTGGGACACCATGCCGGTGTTCCTGCGGGAGGGCGGCATGCTACGCACCTCGGGTGGCCAGGCTTCCCAGGACGGGAAGAATTGGCTGCGGTCCGATAAGAGCATTGTGGGTGTGCGGGTGAATGCGTCCACCCCAGGTGTGGATCGGCGGGTTGTTCACTATCAGGATGATGGGCAGTCGTTGGCGTATACCCGCGGCCAGGTGTTGCGGACTCCTCTGCGGGTGGTGACGGTGCCGAATCCGCGGGCTGCGTCGGGCGTGTCCGCCGAGTTCCGTATTGGGCCGTCTACCGGCGGCTACCAGGGGATGCCAAGCCGGTTCACGTACCGGGTGGAGCTGCAGGTGCCGGAGGCGAGTTCGGTGCGGGTGAATGGGCGGGTGGTGCGCCGTGGTTCACCGCAGCAGTATCAGCAGGATCCCGCCCACTTTTACTGGTATGACGCACTGCGGGGTGTGGTGCATGTGCAGGTGGCGGTGACGGGTTCTGGGGGTGGGTTGGTGCAGGTGTCGTAGCGCCGTCCCTGCTGTTGGGAACGTATTTTGGCGAAGAGACAACCTTTAGGTAAACTTCTTCCCGGAGGATTCGCCTAGTGGCCTATGGCGCTCGCCTGGAACGCGGGTTGGGGTTTATAGCCCCTCGCGGGTTCAAATCCCGCATCCTCCGCCAGTCAGGAAGATCCCCAGTTTTCACAACTGGGGATCTTTTCATCTATGTGATTCTGGCTCTTACTGTGTGGCCCTATTGTTCTGTGTTATCGCGATTTAGTTTGGCTTGAGGGCGTCATTCGGTAGTGGAGGAGAGTATCCCTAACCGACATGGGATGCGATTTGTTCCTTGCGTTGGTGAGTTCAGCGTGAGGGGGTTATTTCTGAAGGGCCTCCGGTAAAAGCCTGTTGAGTTCTTCTCTGGTGAACTCTTTCAGTCCGTCCTCTTTCAAACGTTTTTGGGCGATACTGAAACTCTTATCGTCTGTGCGTTCCACGTTGCAGTAGGTCTCAGCGGTCTCTGCGATCAGCGCGTCACGACGCTTCCGAGCTTCAGCGAGGTCAAGTTCCGGGAAATCAACCAGAAGGGATAAGTACTTTCGTATGAGAAGCCACAGTTGATCACCAGCTTTACGGTGTAGTGCAGCCTTAGCTCCGATTTCGAGACGGAAGCTGTATGAGTTGAGGAACAGTAGAAGGAAGGTAATAACCGCAGTGATGGAGGTTATCCAAATCTGCTGGGTAAAGAACACTCCTACCAGTCCAGCGGTTGAAAGTGCGGATAGCACAATTTGAGCCACTTTGATACGGTGTTCGGTTCGAGTGAGCCGTGTGCGTTGCTCTTCTTGTGCAGCGTGGGAGTAGACCACGTTACCGTATTCGTTCTCAATTTGTGAGTAGAGTACGTCGCGTTCATGCTGCTGGGAATTTGTCACCATAAATCGACCTCCATATCTGCGCCGATTCTGAATCGTCGCAATAAATGGCATTATGGCTGAGACGTGCATAGTATTCCAGGAGCGCAAGCTCCTTCTTGTTGAGAGATACCTCGATGTGCCTATGACTCCCTGGAGCTTCTATCCGCCCGTTATGGTTGAATTGATTAACCCAATAGGCGAAGAAGTCGCGAGTGTGAAGGTCAAAGTACCAGAAGGGCTCCTCATCGCTATACTCACTGGTCTGCCAGTATTTGTATGCCATGGCATCAAGGGCCTGGCCTGGTAACTTCAAGCTCTCGGCATTCCACGCTCGCAGCATTCTGCATAGCTTCTTTAACCCGCCAGGCTTATTCCGTGACAGTTCAGCGAAAGCTTGAGACTCTAGTTTTGGCTGCATCTGCGGCCAGCTACCGCCTTTATGAGTGTTGGGATAGATGAATGTCGTCTCGTCTTTAGTAAAGATTGGGACGACCTCAAAACTAACACCGTCGGAAAAGTCGACGACGACTACCTGCCCATCACCCCGTAGCCTTGTTGTTGGATACGTTTTCTGGAGACTGTTCTTGACTTGCTGAAGAAGATCTGATGGCCTATTTTGACCAAAAACAGTTGACCACCAGTACCTCTCATACAGGTCATTGGGGAGTTCGAAGTGTATATCGATGTCGCTCGTAGAGATTGCTGTACCTCGTCCGTATGAGCCCGCATACCACGAGTGTTGCTCTTCTGAGCCGATCCCCCAAAAGTCTTTGTTAAGGCTCCACGTGATCCTCCGATAACGCTGTTGCACTGAATCCACGGTGCTTGGCGACATGCGCAGCCTCGCTTCGAATTGACGAAAGAGCGAATTCACATCAGTCATCGAAGCTATCCTCGCTTGCAAGGTGCTCAGCTTGCTCGATGATGAGCTTTACCGCTTCTTCTTGCTTGTCGGGTGGGTACTTGTATTTCGCGAGGAGTCGTTTGATTCGTGATCTCATGCGGGCTCGTACGGACTCTTTCAGTGTCCAGTCAATGGTGGCTGAACGGCGGACGGTATCGACGAGCTCGTGGGCGATGGTTTTGAGTGTTTCATCGCCCATTTCCATTATGGCGGAGTCGTTTTTGATGATTGCGTCGTAGAATGCCACCTCCGCGTCTGTGAGCCCGAGTTCTGCCGCGCGTTGTTGGTTTTCGCGCATTTCTTTGGCGAGTGCTACGAGTTCAGAGATGATCTCTGCGGTGGTCAGCGAACGATTCGTGTATCGGTTGACGGCGTCGGTGAGCATCTCGGAGAACTTGCGTGACTGGACGAGGTTCTTTCGCTGCAAGGTGCGGATTTGGTCGTTGAGCAGGCGGCGTAGCAGCCCGAGTTGTAGGTTGGGTTTCCCGCTCTTTCCGATGGAATCCAAAAACTCATCGGATAGCAGGGATAGTTCTGGACGTTCCATTCCCACGAACTGGTAGATATCAACAACTTGATCAGCTGTGACCGATTCGTTGACCAACTGTGCGAGCACAGAATCAATGTTTCCGGTTCCGACTCGGCTCTCACCAGCATCAGGGTTGAGGATCTTCAGTGCGGCCGCCCGCACGTCGGTGAACAGTCGGACATCATCACGGATTGCTTCTGCCTCTGGGCGGGATGCCACGAGTGCATAGGCTTTGGCTAAGGCGAGTACTTGGTCGTTGTACCGTTTGGTGATGTCGTCATCCGAGAGGACGAAGTCCAGTACGGTCGCATACTGTGAAAGTCGCTGCGAAGCAGGCAAGGCTGGCGATGAGTCGTATGTGACGGTGTGCAAGATGCCTTTGATGATGTCGTACTTTTCTTGCATCACACCCACGAGCTCGTCGATGGGGACGCCGGCCTGTTCACGATCCGAGGGCGAGTAGACGGCCAGCGCGGTTTGTAGTGACTGGAACAGCCCAATGTAGTCAACGATCAGCCCGCCTGGTTTATCTTTAAAGCGGCGGTTGACTCGTGCAATGGCCTGCATCAAGCCTGCGCCTTGCATTGGCTTGTCCACGTACATGGTGTGCAGGGATGGTGCGTCGAAACCGGTTAGCCACATGTCACGTACGATCACGATTTCTAGCTCATCGTCTGGGTTTTTTGCTCGTAGTTTGAGATCGCGGCGTTCGTCTTTCGAGTGAATATGGGGCTGGAAGTTGGCTGGGTCAGCAGCCGATCCTGTCATGACGACTTTGATCTTGCCCTTGTCTAAATCATCGCTATGCCACTCGGGACGTAGTGCGACGATCTTTTCGTACAGTTCGACGGCGATGCGGCGGCTCATGGTGACGATCATGGCTTTGCCGCGCATCGCCGCGCGGCGTTCTTCCCAATGGTTAACGATGTCTGCAGCCACCGTATCAATCCGGGACTCAGCACCAACCAACGCTTCTAGCTGGGACCACTTTGTTTTAGCTCGCTCTGAAGAATCGAGAGAGTCACCTTCACTGGCCTGTTCAATTACGTCATCAATAGTGGCCAGGGAATCGTCAGCCAGCTGGATCTTGGCAAGGCGTGACTCGTAGTAAATCTTGACTGTCGCACCGTCTTCAACCGCGCGCGTGAGGTCATAGACGTCAACGTAATCACCGAAGACCGCGCGGGTCGAGCGGTCATTGGACTCGATTGGGGTGCCTGTAAATCCTAGGAACGTAGCGTTCGGTAGCGCGTCACGCATGTGCTTGGCCAGACCTGCTTTGAGTCGGCCTTGCGAATCCAGAGTTTCCGAGAACCCATACTGGGAGCGGTGGGCCTCGTCTGCGACAACGACGACGTTGCGCCGATCAGTGAGTACCGGGTTCGTGTCTCCATCCTCACCGGGAGCAAACTTGTGGATCGTGGTGAAAATGATCCCACCGGATGCGCGGGTCAGCAGTGAACGCAGTTCGTCTCGTCCTTCTGCTTGTATGGGTGTTTCGGGCAGAATTCGCGCTGGGGCGAACACCTCCCCGAACAGTTGATCGTCCAGGTCGTTGCGGTCGGTGATGAACACCAGCGTCGGGTTCGCCATCCGTGGGTCACGCATCAGCTTGGCCGCATAAAACACCATCTCGAAACTCTTGCCCGAGCCTTGGGTGTGCCATACCACGCCACCACGACGATCACCGTCAGGCCCAGAGGCGCGAATAGTTGACTCAACCGCCGCATTGACCGCCCAATACTGGTGATACTTTGCCACTCGTTTGATGAGTGCACGGCGGCGCTGACCAGAGGCCTCATCCATGACAGGTTCGTCAGAAAACACGACAAAGTTGCGCACAATATCCAAGAACCGTTCTGGAGCGAAAACGCCCTTGAGCAGTACCTCCAATGCGGGGCGGTTCGTGATTACATCGCGCCCGTCGATGGTCTTCCATGGTGCGTAATGTTCAAATCCGCCGGTGAAGGAACTCATTGCGGCGGCGGTGCCATCTGAAATCACTGTCACCACGTTGGGCACAAACACCGAGGGGATCTGGGAGCGATAGGTCTGGATTTGGTTCCAGGCGTGCCGCATGGTCGCGTGCTCATTGGCAGGGTTCTTCAGCTCCAACAAACCAACTGGAAGGCCGTTTAAGAATACGAGCACATCAGGTCGGCGATTATGGCCATTTTCAACGATGGTGAATTGGTTGAGCGCCAGCCAATCATTATTACGTGGACGATCGAAATCAACCAGCCGCAATAGCACAGTAGCAGGCTGGCCATCAGCGGCCTTCGTCTCAACTGGCACACCATTAACCATCAGGTCATGCAGGCGCTGGTTTTCGAGCACTGTGTCTTGTGACTCGGCACGCTGAATCCGCTTGAGAGCTTCACCAACCATCATTGGTGACGCGTCTGGGTTCAGACGCGATAAGGCCGACGTAACTCGATCCCACAACGTCACATCCGACGGTGAATCACGCACGGAACCAACCGCAGCGTCCACCGGTGCGTAACCAGTGCAGTAACCCAACTCTGCGAAATATTCCAGCGCAGCAAGTTCTACAGTGTTTTCATCAAATGCGCTCATGATGCAACCTCCACTGTCGAATCATCAACCCATCGTGCCAACACGCTTAGTGCTGCTAAGTACTCAAGCGCCTGTTGCTCAGACATTTCTTGCTCAGCCTCATGAGCAAGAGGATTACGGATACCAGCGAACACGCCCTCTGCAAACATGCGTGCGCCACGCTGCACTGATTTGAAAGTCTTACCCCCATTATCAAACATACGATGCAAGCGGGGGCTATTTATAGCAGGAGGTTGTTCACTAAAAGCCTGATTGAAAAGGTCTGTCTCTGAAAGATCACGGCGTCCCAACTTATTTTGAGTTTCCGCATTCAGTTTGCGAATAGCACCTTCCACGGCTTCACGGAAATGTCCAGATTGCCACAATGACGAAGCGCCGCCCCATATCCAAGGATGTAGCTTTGCAGCCGATAGTTCAGGAGCATCATCGCCGAGATTTACGTGGATCTCTTCTTCGCGTTCAAGCTCTACTTCCGCTCGTATAGCAGCTTCACGATGCCGCGTCCAACGGTTACGCTTATCTAACTCAATTTCGGTACGCCACCTAGGGATCACCCGATCCAGTATTTTCTCGACGACTTGAGCTTGCTTAGCCACGTCTTCGTCTCGTGCAATAGTGCTTGAAGTAGTGGCAATGCAAGTAATGCCATTACCGCTGAAGCTATCATTTCTGAGGACCGTCATTTCGACGAATTTGTCGAGCTCTCCTATTGCCCACTCGACATTAAGTCCAGTCATTTGGAAACCTCTTCAACGGGCACACGAATCCGACCTGACATCAACCCGGGCAGTAGAACGCCTCGCAGTTCTTCAAGACGTTCGTTTTCCACACGAAGAGTGTCGGTTTTTCTGAGTAACGCGAGGACTGTTTGCTTTAACTGTTCAGGTGCTTTAATGAAATCGGGTACTTCAATTGAAAGAGCGTCATCAGGCCGGACTCGTTGATGACTTCCAGATGTACCAGTGACACGCTGGGGCAATTCTTCACGGAAAGCGGAGGAGCGAACGGCCAACCACGTTGCAGCAAGCTCAAGTTCTCTCTCCGCTGTCAGAATGAGAAACTCCGTTGATGCTAGGCCTTGTACACGAGAGTCCGTGCTTGCCCACCAAATTCGTTCGATACGCGGGTTGAGTCGTGAAATGAGTATTGCATTGCGCGGTACCAGCAGCTTGGAACTACGAATGGTTGAAGCAGAAACTCTTTCCGGTCTGCCTCCTTCGTCAAATGCAGGAAGGCTGAAATGGTCAACGGGAGCATCTCCCAAGCGTGTTGGATTTATAGATTGCTTGACTGGGCAGGCAATGCTGTTCAAAGGAACCAACTGAAGTTTTTCTCCGAATAGCTCAGACAAGGAATCGATGATTTCCAGAATCGTAGAGATCAATCGCAGGTTAGATTCGATTTTGCCGTCAAGAGTGCCCAACGTCGCCGCAATCGACCGCTGCTCGGTAAGAGAGGGCACCTCTATTGGGATTGAAAGGAGAGCTCTTTGGTTGAGCTTGGGTTGCGTTGATCCCGTGATAAAGCCTGAGATGTCCATACTTTGAAGGAGGTAGCACAAGAATCTCGTATCATTCTCCGCATTTCCACGTAGCACGTGAGCGTGATTATTGACCCAAAACTTGCCGTCTGCGAGAAAAGCAATCGGCAATTTCCTCGTTCTTAGGTTTTCTCCATCCTCAGCTACCAAAAGATGTGGGCCTTCAAAAATGTAGTCGTCTGTGTAATCGACAACACCCGAGGCGCCATAGTACGGGAACGGGCCAGCGACCCTGTCTCTCTTGGCGACCGGGCGACGTAAAGAGTCATAGACCTCTACGCAAGAACCTAAATTTTTAATTGTTTGGATCATGAGAGCCTGCCAAGCCTTACATGGATCTCCTGCTCAAGTTCCCGCCCTCGCTCAAATTCTGCGAAAAGTTCTTTGGTAAGTCGCTCGATTTTCTCCTCGATGGGTTCGCCGTCACTCTCGGCTTCAGGCACGCCCACATAGCGACCAGGGGTGAGCACGTAATCGTTGGCGACAATATCGGTTTGGCTGGCTACTTTGCAGAATCCAATCTTATCGGCGTATTGCGCGTAGTCGGCATGAGAGCGCCACGTGTTATAGGTATCCGCAATCTTAGCGATGTCGGTGTCGGTGAGTTCTCGGCGGGCGCGAGTGACCATGGTGCCGAGCTGGCGGGCGTCGATGAACAACACTTCACCGGTTCGCGTGCGATGCCCATTATCGTTGCGATCCTTGGCGAGGAACCACAAGCTCGCCGGAATTGGAGTGTTGAGGAACAGTTTGCCAGGCAGTGCGACGATGCAGTCAACCAGATCGGCCTCCACGAGTTTCTTTCGAATATCAGGGTCACTGCCATCTGAGGACGAGAGCGCACCGTTCGCCATAACAAAGCCAGCAGTGCCTTTTGGTGCGAGGTGGTAGAGGAAGTGTTGGATCCAGGCGTAGTTGGCGTTACCCTCGCGCGGGGTGCCGTACACCCAACGGGGGTCGTCAACGAGAGATTCGTCCCAATAGTCGGAGATATTGAAGGGTGGGTTAGCGATAATGAAATCTGCGCGCAGATCGGGGTGCAGGTCTTCGGTGAAGGAGTCTGCCGATTTTGCGCCAAGATCGGCATCAATGCCGCGCAGGGCGAGATTCATCTTCGCCAGCTTCCACGTCGTGTTGGTGAATTCCTGGCCATAAATCGATAGCTGGTTACGGTTACCCCCGTGGGCATCGACGAACTTGGCGGACTGCACAAACATGCCCCCGCTGCCACAGCATGGATCCAGCACGCGCCCTTCGAACGGCTGCAGCATTTCCACCAGTGTTTGCACCACTGAGCGCGGGGTATAGAACGCTCCGCCTTCCTTGCCGGTTTCTTTACCTGCGAATTGGCCGAGGAAGTATTCATAGACGGAGCCGAGCACGTCGTCAGAACCATGATCGGCGTCCGATCCGAACCCAATCGTGCCGATCAGGTCAACCAGCTCACCGAGACGTTTCTTATCGAGCCCTTCACGGCCGTAGTTGCGGGGAAGAACACCTCGCAGCGTTGGGTTCTCGCGTTCGATTAGCTGCATCGCTTCATCAATGAGCTGGCCGATCTCTGGCTGCTTGGCTTGATCTTGTAGCGTGTGCCAGCGTGCCCCTTCGGGTACCCAGAACACGTTGTGGCCCGCGTATTCGTCGCGGTCTTCGAGGAAATCGTTGAACTGGGCCTCGTCGATGCCGTCTTCGCGTAACTCTTTTATGAGCGTTGAGCGGCGTTCCTCGAAACGGTCAGAGACGTATTTGAGGAACACTAGACCTAACACGACGTGCTTGTATTCCGAGGGTTCCTGATTGCCACGGAGCTTGTCGGCCGCTTCCCACAGTGTCTGCTCGAGTGTTTTGTTGGTTTTCTTAGCGGCCATTCGATTCTCCTTGTAGGGCTGGGGTCGTGTGCTCGTTTGTATCGTCAGTCGGGATAGTTTCGAGGATGTCGAACAGGTCGCAGTCGAGAGTGTCGCAGATCTTAATCAGGACATCTGTGGTGATGTTCTCGTCTTTGCCTAGCTTGGCGATAGATCCGGCGCTGATCTTGGCGGCGGCTTGGAGGTCCTGTTTTTTCATGTTCTTGTCGATAAGTAGCTTCCACAGCGGTTTATAGCTGATCTTCATCGCGCGCCTTCCTCCTGCTTGGGGGTGGTGCTGGGTTCTTGCTCCATGCCCATCCGTAGCAGTAGTGGGAGTGGCAGTGGCAGTGAGCTAACCTAGTAGACCATCAACATCTCTGATTTTATCGAAATTTTCTCGCGGTTGAGAAGAATTATTGGTCTAGTCTGGAGATTGATGGAGGCGACGTATGGCTGGGAAAGTAATTAACCTCTTTTTAATGGATAGCGAGCCGAACGGTCGCATCAAGTGCACGTTGGCGAATTGGACGGGTATTGCCTACAAGATTCCCCGCACCATGTTGCAGAGCGCGGGCAGCATCACCTACCTGCAGCAAACAGGGGTGTATTTGCTGTTCGGCACCGCTGATGAGTCGGAGAATCCGGTTGTGTACATTGGTCAGGCGGGTGTGCGGAAAAATGGACAGGGTATTCTGAACCGCTGGCAGGAGCATAACCGGGATAACACGAAGTACTGGTGGACGGAGGCGGTGGCCCTCACTACCTCTAATGATTCTTTTGGCCCGACGGAGATCAGTTACCTAGAGAATCGTTTCCGTAATATGGCGGTGGCGGCAGACCGGTACGAGGTGATGAACGGTAACGAGCCCACGCAGGGAAACTTGACGGAGGAGAAAGAGAGCGAGATGGAGGAGTTCATCTCGTATGCGAAGCTGGTAGTGGGGGCGTTGGGCTACAAGGTTTTTGAACCGCTCGTTGCCCGTCTGAACACGGGGGAGCCCGCCGAGCAGAGGGATCTGGAGCCGCTGCTTTATTTCCATAGTGCGAGGGCGAATGCTACCGGGCAACGCACCGCAGAGGGTTTTGTGGTGCTAGCCGGAAGTACCATCTCCTCCATAGTGAAGAGGAGTTTACCGGCCAATATTCGCAAGTTGCGGGAGAAATATGCGGAGATTATTGGAGCCGACTGGGTACTCAGGAAGGATGTGCTCTTCAGCAGCCCCTCGGCTGCTGCGGGGTTTGTTGGTGGGGCATCCTTGAGCGGTAATGCCATCTGGAAAACCGAGGAGGGCGTCTCCCTCGGGAACCTGATCACTGACACCAGCAGCATGGCTGAACAGTAACGGTTGCACAAATCCAGTCTGTCGGCCAGCTGCTAGGGCAAGCGTTGTACGGAGTGTGTCGCGCTACGTTTCTTCCACGCGCACCAGGTTGGGGAAGTACGGCCGGAGTTGCCGGTCCACATGGAACAGTAGGGTGCGGCCGATCGCCGGGCAGTTTCGGCATGCCCCACCCATCTCAATGCGCACTACCCCATCTTGCACGCTGGCCAGTCGCATACTGCCACCATGTGAGGCGGCGAAATCCCCGGCTGCACCCCCCAACAGTTCCTTCACCGCCGTCCGCAACTCCGCATCGGTACTGCCCCCCAGGGTTGGCACGTCTAGGGTGCCGGTGGGCCAGCCTAGTTCACCCTGCTCGTTGGGGGTGGAGAGGACGGCGAAGAGGTCGCGGCGCAGTCGCGTCGCCAGCGCAGTTCCTTCCGTGTTTTTCTCCTGCCAGGACCCGTCAGCTGGCAGTGTGGTGGTGATGAGTCCCGGCGCCAGGCTGAGGTGAGCTAGTTCGCCGCGCTCTAGGTAGCCCAGAATTTGCTCCGGTAGTGCCCCTTGTGTAGCCAGGTCACGCCCTTCCGTTACCCCACCAGACCAACTGAACCGCACCAGGCCAGGGCCCACCACCCACTCGAGGACGAGTGGGTCGGGAGTAGTGCGCGGGTAGAACAGTAGCGGTGCGCTCACAGTGGGGCCAATCGGTGCGGCTATATGGCCATGATGCCGATGGTCGCCCATCTAGCGATGAATGCCAGCACCCAGGCCATCACTAGTGTGTAGCCCAGCGCAATGAGGGGCCACTTCCACGAGTTTGTTTCCGATCTGATGGCACCCACGGTGGACATGCATTGCAGGGCGTAGGCGAAGAACACGAGGAGGGCCACAATGGTGGGCGTGGTGAACACCTTCTCGCCCTCATGTGGGCCTTCCGTGAACGTCATTTTCTTCAGCGCATCGGTGGGGTTGTCGGGGTCGGCGGCTGCCGCGGTCTGCCCCATGGTGGCCACGAAAACTTCACGGGCGGCGAGGGAACCAATCAGGCCGATGGTGATGCGCCAGTCGAAGCCGAGCGGGCTGAAGACGGGTTCCACTGCTTTACCGACGGTAGCGGCTGCGGAGTGGTCGATGGTGTATTGTACCGCCTGCGTTTCGTCCATATGCTGTTCATCAATAGTCTGCTGTTGGGGGGGTATGTTCATGAGGGCCCAGATGACGATGGTAGCCACCAGGATGATGCGCCCAACTTTGCGAAGGAACATGCTGGTGGATTTCCACATGTCGGAGAGCACGGTTTTGCCGGTGGGGATGCGGTAGGGTGGCATCTCCATGTAGAAGGGCAGCAGTGTGCTTTTCAGGCTGGTGCGTTTGAACGCCCAGGCGGCGAACATGGCACTCGCCCCACCTAGCACGTAGAGGCCGAAGAGGGCGATGCCTTGGACGGAGAAGGGGCCGACTCGCTGGCCGGGGTCCACCAGCATACCCACCAGCAGCAGGTAGACGGGGAGGCGGGCGGAGCAGGTCATGAGGGGTGCGGCCATGATGGTGGCGATGCGGTCCTTGGAGGACGGCATGGTGCGGGTGGCCATAATGCCGGGGACGGCGCAGGCCACGCTGGAGAGCAGGGCGACGAACGCGCGTCCTTCCAGACCGGCGCTAGCCATGACGCGGTCCATTAAGTAGGCGGCGCGGGACATGTATCCCACGTTTTCCATGAGGCTGATGAGGAGGAAGAGCAGCAGAATCTGCGGCACGAACACGAGGACGCCACCAACGCCGCCAATGAGGGCGGTGTTGACGAAGCTGGAGAGCAGCGGGTTGGAGATGTGGGCGGCGCTGAGTTCCCCTAACCAGCCGAAGAAGTCCTCAATCCACCCTTGGAAGGGGGCGGCGACGGTGAAGATCACCTGGAAGAAGAGGAACATGATGAGGAAGAAGAACAGGGTGCCGAACACGGGGTGGAGCAGCACCTTGTCTACTTTGCTGGTAGTGACGTTTTCCTGCGGGGCCACATAGTGGGCGAGGGTGAGCATGGAGTGCGTCCAGGATTCGCGTTCCGGGCCGGGTTCGGCGGGTGGGGCGACGACAGGGACGGGCCAGCTGGTGGGGTTTTCGACGAGAGCGCGGAGTTCCGCGAACCCTTTTTTGCGGTTGCCGACGACACCGACTACGGGAACGCCGAGGCCTTGGGAAAGAGCGGCGAGGTCGAGGTCTCCACCGAGTTTTTCGAGTTCGTCGGTCATGGTGAGGGCGACGGCGGAGGGGAGTCCGAGGGAGAGGGCTTGAGCGACGAGGTTGAGGGAGCGGTGCAGGGTGGTGGAATCGACGACGATGAGGAGGGCTTGGGGGGAGGGGACGCCCTCGAGTTGGCCGGCCAGGACGTCGGTGACGACTTTTTCGTCAGGGCTGATGGGGTCAAGGGAGTAGGTGCCGGGGAGGTCTTCGAGGATGACGTTGGGAGTGACATGTCCCTCGGTGTGGCTGACGGTGATGCCAGGATAGTTTCCGGTTTTGGAGTTGAGACCGGTGAGTTTATTGAAGACGGAGGTTTTGCCGGCGTTGGGGGAGCCAATGAGGGCGATGCGGGTGGTGTCGTCGGCTAGGGCTGTGGCTGCACTTGTCCCCTTCTTCCCGTGTGGTGTCCTATGGGTGTGTGCATCGGGGTTGTGGCAGTCGGCCATTGTGCCTCCTCTTTTGTGTAGTTGTGCCGTCAACAACGTGGGTGCGACCTGGTGGTGGATGAGGTTGTGTGTGGCGTGCGCAGTGCGGTTGCTGCGCGGCTGGTGCGCTGTGGGCTAGCGGGTTGCGGGTTAGAGGGCTACGGGGGTGACGTGGAGTTGTTTGGCTTCGCTCTTGCGGAGGCAGATGTTGTAGTCGCGAAGGCGGAACATGCTGGGGTCGCCCATGGGGGCGCGGCGCGTCATGGTGATGGCTGTGCCGGGGGCGAAGCCGAGGTCGCTGAGGCGACGCCGGATAGAGTCGGGGGCGTCGTTGGCGATGGAGACGATGGTGGCGCTGTCGCCGGGTTTAAGGTCGGAGAGCAGGCAGGGAGAGTCAGACATAGCAGCTCCTTCCAGGGAGGGGCGGTGGTGCCGAGTGAGGAGCGGGGCATAACCTTGACGAATAGTCACAGAAACAGTGTAGCCTACCCTCACAAATCGGCTACTATCGGGGGACTGTTTATTCTCTCACAGACGAGGGTTGCCGTCATACTGAGCCCTCGTTTGCACTGTTCCCCTCGGGTAAGGAGGGAAGACGTGGCAGGACACTGTCATGTGCTCGGTTCTGGGGTTGGGAACGTCACGTCAATTGCCCTAACAGTTGGTGAGGGTGCCAGGTAGCATGTGCCATAGAGATAGAGTGGGCTGCCACTGCCGAGGTGTGCACCCAGGGAAGGCTCCAATGATTGACGACAATCTCACTCCCCGCCCCGTTGATGACGACGCCCAGCAGGCTGCTGAACCGTCAGCAGCAGATGCCATCGACCTCAACGAGATGGAAGAGGCTCCCCAGACTCCCGAAGAGATCGCCGCGATTGAGGCCGCCGATAAGCAGCGCGCCCGCAACATCAACAAGATCTTTGCGGCAATGATGACCACGCTGGTGCTCATTTTCGTGTTGTTCTTGGCTATCTACATCCCTTGGCGGAAGGATCAGAACCAACTTCCGGGGGCTACCACTAGTACTGTGCAAGTGGTTACACCGTCCTCGTCAGCGCCTGTACAGTAGTTCATCAACTGCGAAATCCACCTTTGCTACCAGCGGAAACGAATAATGCAACCGCTGGTTGCGAAAGTTCAAGGTGTGCTTGGTGGAGTGCAACTGGGATCCTCCGGAGAATTGAGACGTAAGAGCTTCGCATCACCGTGACCGCTCTGTTCCCTTTCCCGCACACGAGGAGGATTGATTCTCATGATTCTCGCCGACAAGATCATCGAGCTCCGCAAACAGAACGGCTGGTCCCAGGAAGAACTAGCCGAGAGAGTTGGCGTCAGCCGCCAAGCCATCTCCAAGTGGGAGGCTGCACAAAGCACTCCCGAACTCGACCGCATCCTTACCCTCAGTGAGATCTTCGGCGTCTCCACCGACTACCTCATTCGCGACGACTACGACGTACCCACACTCGCGGATGCCGGTACCTTCCAGGACAGCCCTCTCCGCAAAATCAGCATGGAGGAGGCAAACCAGTACCTCTCCGCTCGGCTCGCCTCGGCACGTCCTGTCGCCGTGGGTGGAATGCTGTGCGCCTTGGCGTTGGCTCTCCTCATTTTCATTTCCGACTGGCCGGGTCTTGCCGCCAACGCACGTGGGCCGCTGAGTTTCGCCGTCGCTGCCCTGGTGGTTGCGGTAGCCGTCGCCATCTTCATCATCAACAACAATCGCACTAAGCAGTGGAAGTGGATGGAGAAGGAACCCTTTGAAAGCGCCTACGGAGTAGAGGGTATGGCGAAGGAACGTTTGGCTGCCTTCCAGCCCGCCCACACCACCAACCTGGTCACTGGTCTGGTGCTCTCTATCGTCGCCCTCATCCTCTTTGTGGTGTCCGATCTACTGGCAAGCACCACTGGCCTGAACGATAGTACTTTTGTGGCCTTGGGCTTCGCTGTTGCCGCCGTCGCCGTGTTTCTCTTCGTCTACAACCATATTGTCAAGGGCGCCTACTGGGAGCTTCTGCAGGACGGCGACCGGAGCCCCAGGAAGAAGCTTCTTCACTCCAAGGTGGGTCCCATCATGGGCATCTACTGGATGTCCATTGTTTTCATCTACTTGGCCATCAGCTTCCTCACCGATAGCTGGGACACCAGTTGGATTATCTGGCCATTGGCCGGTGTAGGCTCCGCCATTGTCGCGACCATTGTCTCCTACGTGTGGGAACGCAAGCTCGGCATTGCTACCTCCGATGCCGCCACCGGCACTGGTACCGCTGGCATTGGTACCGCTGGCACTGCTACCACCGGCATTGGTACCACCAGCCCCAACGACTCTGCCGGCACCACCAACTAACTCCAGTCTCGCCCCGCGGTAGACTCGACTCCATGGGAGCTGGACGTTTCGCCCCCACACCTTCGGGGGACCTCCACCTAGGAAATCTGCGCACTGCACTGCTGGCCTATGACGCCGCCCGCAGCACAGGGCGCAGTTTCCGCATGCGTGTGGAGGATCTGGACCAGCAGCGTTGCTCTGCGGAGGTGGCGGAGCGGCAGCTCGCCGACCTTGCCGCCCTGGGCATCGAGTGGGAAGGCGAGACAATGTGGCAGTCGCAGCGTCACGCCGCCTACCAGGCAGCTGTCGACCAACTGGCGGCCCAGGGGCTGGTGTACGAGTGCTACTGTTCCCGCCGGGAAATCCTGGAGGCTCCCCGGGCGCCCCATTCCCCACCTGGCTCCTACCCCGGCACCTGCCGGGATCTGACGGAGGAGCAACGAGCCGCGAAACGTGCACAGCTTGCGGCTTCCGATAATTTCCGCCAGCCCGCGCTGCGCTTGCGGGCGCAGGTGTCGGAGTGGACGGTGTGGGAGGAGTGTGCGGTGGACGGTGCCCGGCCTGGCCATCCCCAGCCCTACACCGGTGTGGTGGATGATGTGGTGCTGCGCCGGGGTGATGGCGTGTGGGCCTACAACTTGGCTGTGGTGGTGGATGATGCCGCCCAGGGCGTGGACCAGGTGGTGCGCGGGGCGGACTTGCTGTCCTCGGCCCCCCGGCAGGCGTATCTGGCGCATCTGTTGGGGGTGGAACCTGTCACCTATCGGCATGTGCCGCTCATGCAGGATGCCCACGGGGAGCGGTTGGCGAAGCGTGCCGGGGGCGGCGGGATGACGCTCCGCTCTGAGTTGGCGCGGGGGAAAACGGTGGACGAGGTGCGGGAATGGTTGTTGTCCACGGTGGGGTGACGGGTGCTGGTGCGACGCGTGCGCAGAGGAAACTTTGTTTTTCTGTGGAAAGGCGTAAACTGTAACCACACGCAGAGAAACAGCCCCTGGTGGTGTGAGTGATCACCCGCTGGGGGCTGTCTCAGATTTGAATTCCCATGAATGGGGGAGAACCGCTAAACTATAGGTGGGCACCGCGCGGCGTCCATCCTGTGAATCCCCCCAGGGCCGGAAGGCAGCAAGGGTCAGCGGGCTCTGGCGGGTGCGCGGGGCCCGCTTTTTTTGTGCCCATTTTCAGAAAGGCCTCTCATGTCACTGTCGACCATGAGCCGCGAAGAGCTGGAAGCTCTTTCCCAAGAGATCAACGCCCGCTACGAAGAATTTAAGGGCAAGAACCTCGCACTGGATCTCACTCGCGGTAAGCCTTCCGCCCAGCAGCTCGACCTCTCCAACGGTCTCCTGACGCTGCCCGGTGAAGGCTCCACCAAGGATGAAGACGGTACCGACATTCGAAACTACGGGAACCTGGCTGGCCTGAAGTCCATTCGTGCCATCTGGGCCGAATTCCTCGGAGTTCCCGTCGAGGAGATCATCTCCGAAAACAATGCCAGCCTGGAGATCATGCACTACGTGCTGACCTTCGCCATGCTGCACGGCCTCCCCACCAGCCCCCAGCCGTGGGTGAAGGAAGAGACCCTTAAGTGGATCTGCCCTGTCCCCGGCTACGACCGCCACTTCGCCATCACCGAGACCCTGGGCTTCGAAATGATCCAGGTCCCCATGAACGAAGACGGCCCCGATGCCGACGCTATCGCTGAACTCGTCGCGAACGACCCTGCCATTAAGGGCATGTGGCTCGTTCCCGTGTTCGCCAACCCGGACGGTGCCGTCACCTCCCGCGAGGTGGCCGAGAAGCTGGTCTCCATGAAGACCGCCGCCCCCGACTTCACCATCATGTGGGACAACGCGTACTGCATCCACACCCTCACCGACGAGTTCCCGGAGATTCTGCCGATCGTGCAGATGGCTGCGGACGCCGGCAACGAGGGCCGCGTCTTCCAGCTCACCTCCTCCTCCAAGGTCACTTTCGCGGGTGCTGGTGTGAGCTTCCTCAACACCTCCCCCGCCAACCTGGCCTGGTACAAGAGGTACCTGGGTATCGCCACAATTGGCCCGAACAAGGTCAACCAGCTGGCCCACGCCCGTTTCTTCGGTGACGCTGCCGCCGTTAAGGCCCACATGCTGAAGCACAAGGGCATCCTCGCCCCCAAGTTCGATGCGGTGGAGCGGATCCTTGCCGATCGCCTGGGCGAGTACGAGGTGGCCTCCTGGACTGAGCCGAAGGGTGGATACTTCATTTCCCTCAATGTGGTGCCCGGTACTGCCAAGCGCGTCGTTGCCCTCGCCGCCGAAGCTGGCATCAAGCTCACCGGCGCCGGCTCTGCCTACCCGAAGGGTGAGGACCCGAACGAGACCAACATCCGTCTCGCCCCCTCCCTGCCCCCGCTGGAGGAGGTCACCGTCGCTATGGATGGTGTTGCTACCTGCGTGCTGAAGGCCGCCCTCGAGAAGGCGCTCGCTGCCTAACTCAACTCACGCAGCCCCCACAAGTACATAAAGAAATAGCAGAAAGCCCCGGTCGTACTCTCCAATATGACCGGGGCTTTCCTCACATCACCAAGGGCCAGCCTAAGGGTGCATGGTAGTGGCTGGTCCCTCCGGGTGATGCTTCTCCCGCCGGTTCACACTGGACGGGACGAGAGTTTGTGAAAACCCGTCCGCCACGGAAGCGGCAAGCTCAATGAAGGCGCGGCAGGCGCCCTTACTCATCTGGTCAATATCCACCTCTGCGCCCTCCGCCAGATGCTCATCGAAGGGAATCAGGTGGACGGCGGCGCAGCGCTGGTTGAACGTTGCCCGCAGCTGGTCCATATCAATGCTGGCGGAGCCGGCCCGGCTGGAGCAGATCGCCACCACGGTGCGCTCCACCAAATGCTGGTAGCCGTGGGCGTCCAACCAATTTAGAGTGGCCCAGGCGCTTCGTGCACCGTCAATGGCGGGTGACGAGACCAGCACCAGGGAATCGGCCAGGTCGAGCACGCCGCGCATAGCGTCATGCATCAGGCCGGTACCGCAGTCGGTGAGAATGATGTTGTAGAAGGATTGCAGAATGTCGATGGTGCGGCGGTAGTCTCGCTCCGAGAACGCTTCGCTAATTGCCGGATCGGATTCCGAGGCCAGCACTTCCAGGCGGGAGCGGGCCTGTGAAGTGTGGGCGCGCACATCGGAGTAGCGGCGGATGGATGGGTCCTCCAGGAGGTCGCGGACCGTTGAGTTGGTCTGCTGGGGGACACGCTGGGCGAGGGTGCCCAAGTCCGGGTTCGCGTCGATAGCAATAATGCGGTCGCCGCGTAGGGATGCGAAGGTGGAACCCAAGCCAATAGTGGTGGTGGTTTTGCCGACGCCGCCCTTCAGGGACAGGCAGGCAATGCGGTAGTCTCCGCGGACAGGTTGGCGGACGCGCTCTTCCAGCGCCTCCAGCTCTTTCTCGTCTGAGGAGGGGCCGGGGTTGATGGCGCCGCCGGTGGCCTTGTAGATGAATTTGCGCCAGCCCGAGCGGGGCGTGGCTTTCTTCTGTTGTAGCAGCTGCAGGTTGTTGACGGTGTTGTTGGCAGCTCCGGTGGTGGAGGTGGGGGAGAGCGGATTCAGTCCACCCGGCGGGGTGGTTCCGGGCATGCCGACACCTAACGCACTTGTGGGGCCTCCCATGGCTCCCATGGCTCCCATGCTGGCTATGCCTCCCGTGCCGGCCATGTTGCCCGCGGGGACGTCCCCCATGCCGGGGGCACCGGTGCTACCGGGGAAACCGTCGCCTCCCAGGTAAGGGGTGTAGGGGTTGACGAAGGGCGGGGGCGTGGTGTTTTTGTGCGCGGCCGGGAAGGCGGCTTCGAATGAGTCGGGGAAGGGGGCCGGTTCGTCAACGTCGTCGGGGAGGAGGAAGGGACGTTCGGCGGGTTCAGGATTAACTGGGGGAGCTGCGGGAAACTCGTCGGGGGCTGTAGGGGAGCCGTCGGGGGCTGGCGGGTAGGCGGAGAGAGGAGAGGTCTCGCCGCTGGGTGGTGTGGGCTGGGCATTCTGTTGCTCGCCACCGAATCCTGAATAAACCATGCTTTTACTCCTGGGTGGTCTAGAAGTGCGCACAGTATGGAGGATGTGTGCGGCTCATGGGGGAGCTACTTTCCCCACAGGGACCCATCAACCCCTAAAAACCCTATTCCACCTGCGGTAACAGTGCTTTCGGCACCTTTTGAAAAAACTTTAAAAAATTTTTGGCCGGTGACGGTGCCGGCTAAAGCCCAGGTGGCGAGGCCGGCAACCCTAATAATCCCGTTTGTCGCACCAGCCGGGTAGGCTCTAATGCGTGGCGCTTTACCATAAGTACCGTCCCGCTACCTTCGCGGAAGTAGTCGGGCAAGAGCATGTAACTGAACCGCTGATGCAGGCCCTGGACAGCGGCCACATTAACCATGCCTACTTGTTCTCCGGCCCACGCGGTACCGGTAAAACCTCCTCCGCCCGCATCCTCGCCCGCTCCCTCAACTGCGCTGAAGGCCCCACCAGCACTCCCTGTGGGAAGTGCCCCTCCTGCCTCGCATTGGCGCCGGGCGGTTCCGGCAACCTCGACGTCACCGAGCTGGATGCCGCCTCCCACGGAGGTGTGGATGATGCCCGCGACCTGCGCGACCGCGCCTTCTACGCCCCCGCCGAGTCCCGCTACCGCGTCTTCATCATTGACGAGGCGCATATGGTCACCTCCGCTGGCTTCAACGCCCTGCTGAAGATCGTGGAGGAGCCGCCGGAGCACCTCATTTTTATCTTCGCCACCACGGAGCCGGAGAAGGTCCTCCCCACTATTAAGTCTCGTACGCACCACTATCCGTTCCGCCTGCTCGCTCCCAACGCCATGCGCGGCCTGTTGGAGCGTATCTGCGAGCAGGAAGGGGTGAAGGTGGATCCGGCGGTCTACCCGCTGGTTATTCGTGCCGGTGGCGGCTCCCCACGTGACGCACTGTCGGTGCTGGATCAGCTGTTGGCCGGGTCTGGGTCCGAGGGCATTACCTACCACAATGCGCTGGCACTCCTGGGGGCCACCGACATTGCCCTAATTGATGATGCGGTGGAGGCCTTGGCTACGGCGGACCGGCCGGGCATGTTCAGCACCATCGAGCGTGTTATTTCTGCTGGGCACGACCCGCGCCGTTTCACCAGCGACCTGCTGGACCGCTTCCGCGACCTCATTATGCTGCAGTCCGTGCAGGACGCGGCGGATTCTGGGCTGGTTGATGCCCCCGCCGACCAGATGGAGCGGATGCTCGCCCAGGCGAAGGACCTCGGCCCCGCCACCGCCACCCGCTTCGCCGATGTACTGAGCACCGGCCTCAATGACATGCGCGGTGCCACCTCCCCGCGGCTGTTGCTGGAGATTATGGCTGCCCGGATGCTGCTGCCCGCCGTCGACGACTCCTACGAGGCGCTGCTACAGCGGGTAGAGCAGCTGGAACGTGGTGTGGGGTCACGGATTTCCCCCACCTCTTCGGTACCGCAGTCTGCTGATGCTGCTCGGCAGGGTGACGGCACCGCCACTGCGATGGCCACGGGGGATGCCGGCGATATGGCCGGTGACGGAGGAGTCGAACCTGTGGGCTTCGCCGCCCCGGAGGAGGATTCGCCCGCCCCCCGGGTGTCCCGAGCCGAGGCCGCCCATAGTGCTGCCGAAGGTGCCGCCCGCGCCCGCGCCCTGATGGCGGAGCGTCAAGCCAAGAAGAAGGCTGCCTCCCAGCAGGGGAGTACCAGTGCCGACCTGCAGAGAAGTAGTGGTGCCTCCCCGCGGCGGGCCCCCGTCACCCCTGAACCCGCTAATGAACCCTCGGAAGAGGCCGCGACGGCTTCTGCGGCTGCTACATCAGCTCCCGCATCAGCTCCCGCGTCCAGTACGCCAGAAGAGCAGGCGTCCCCCGCTGCGGTTGCTGCCGCCGACTTCACGGCAGAGGATTTCTCCTCCCAGTGGGTCGCCATCCGCAACGCTGTCCGGCCTGCCTCCCGCACCCTCGACGTCATGCTGGCCACCGCCCGCGTCATCGACTACCAGCCCGACAGTGCCCAACTGTCCATCAGCCACACCTCTGGCCCACTGGTCAGCCGCATCAACGAACCACGTCACCTCACTATCCTCACCGAGGCAATCGCCCAAACAATGGGTGTGCAGGTGCATGTGCGTTGCCTCACCGGCCAGGATGCCGCCCGCGGAGCCGCCAACTCCCCCGCACCCCAGAACGGGGGCGGGACAGCGGGAAAAGCCCATAAGTTCACCGCGCCGAAGGTCCCTCGGCGCTCCAGCAAGGCTGCCCCCGCCACCGCAACCTCAGCAGCCGGCACCCCCACCGGCCCGCAGGCCGTCACCACACCAGCCGGTAGTGCGGCACCCGCGAACGGTGCTGCACCCGCCCCCGGTATGCCGTCGCACAGTGATCCGTCATCCAGTGATCCGCCACCCAGCGGTCAGGTTCCCAGTGGGCAGACGGAGGACAGCGGCTCCAGCGACGAGGACGCCCTGGCCGAAATGTTGGCCGACGCCGCCGACCCCACCCAGCAGAATCTCGACCACCGCAGCGCCGTCGACATCGCCATTGAACGCCTGCAAGAAACCCTGGGCGCCACGCTCTTGGAGGATAAGTAGTGTACGAAGGACCCGTCCAAAACCTCATCGACGAGCTCGGACGTCTCCCCGGAGTCGGGCCCAAAGGCGCCCAACGCATCGCCTTCCACCTCCTCAACCAAGAGCCAGAGACTATCGACCGCCTTGCCAATGCCGTTGCCGCCCTCCGCAACGGCGTCACCTACTGCCACATCTGCGGCAACGTCTCCGAAACCGACACCTGCAGCATCTGCGCCGACCCCAAACGAGACCTCGACGTCATCTGCGTCGTCGAAGAATCCAAAGACGTGCAAGCCATTGAACGCACCCGCGAATTCCATGGCCGCTACCACGTCCTCGGTGGCGCACTCGACCCCCTTAAAGGCATCGGCCCCGACCAACTCAACATCCGCAACCTCCTCACCCGCATCGGCCAGCCCGTTGAAGACCACAACGGGGACCTCACCACTATCCACATCAGCGAAGTAATCCTGGCCACCAACCCCAATACCGTCGGCGAAGCCACCGCCAGCTACCTGGCCCGCATCCTCAAAGACTTCCCCGACCTCACCATCACCCGCCTGGCCACCGGCCTGTCCATGGGTGGGGACATCGAGTTCGCCGACGAACTCACCCTCGGCCGTGCCCTCCAAGGGCGCCGCAGCATCCTCTAAGCACGGCGAGCGGCCCTTAACCACCCCCGCTCCGCACTCTCCGCACCCAACCACAAACGACCCTGGCAGCATGTGCTACCAGGGTCGTATGGTGATGAAGCTATCAGGACGGCGGCGCGCGAAGGGCACCGGATCAGGATGGATCTCCGTTCGGCGCTCTGTGAGAAGCTCTGCTAGGGAACGTTGGGGCCATCCAGCAGCAGTCCACTGCGAACCTCGGCCGACTTCTCCACCGAGACCACCTCAGCCAGAATAGACAGCGCGAACTCCAGCGCCCAGCCGGGGCCATGGCCGGTGATGATCTTGCCATCCACCACCGCGGGAGCATCCAGAATGACTGCACCCTCGCAGTACTTCTCGAAACCCGGGTAGCAGGTTGCGTTCTTGCCCTTCAGCAAGCCCAGCCCACCCAGCACCATGGGGGCAGCGCAGATCGCGGCCACATACTTGTCGGCCTCTGCGCGGGCCACGACTTCCTTCTTTAGGCCTTCGTGATCGTCGAATGCGGTGGTACCACCGGGGATGATGAGCACATCCGCGCCCTGCGCATCCACGTCGGCGAACATTGCGTCCGCCTGTACCGGAATGTTGTGGCCACCCGTCACCACCTGTGAATCGGTCAGGGAAGCGGTGGTGACGTCCACTCCGCCGCGCCGCAGAATATCCACGGTGGCCAGAGCTTCAATCTCCTCGAAACCATCAATAAGAACAACAACAGCAGTAGTCATATCTCGCTCCTTCACTGATGAGAGATGTCTGGTGGAAATGCTGTTAGCGTGCGCCCTTGCCTTGGCGGTTAGCTTGGGCTTCGTCCTCAATATCCATGTCGTGAGCAGCCTCAACCATCTCTTCCCACTCCACGATCTTCTTCCGCTCGCGGCCTTCTTCTGCGCCGCGCCGCTTCTCGTGGGCATCCAGACGGTACCAGCCGGACCAGTCGGTGACCTTCTTCGGCAGGCTATCCAGCCAGGCCTCGGCCTCTTCGGGAGCCGGGTGGGCAGGCTCGTTCAGCTTGCCGCTGGCCCAATCGTCCAGCAGGTTCTGCACGGTCTCGTTAGCGTCGGACTTGGTGTTGCCGATGAGGCCCACCGGGCCACGCTTCACCCAGCCAGTGGTGTACAGCGGGGCAATGTGTTCACCGGTCTGGTCGATGACGCGTCCCGCCACATTGTCGATAGTGCCCAACGTGTGGTTGAAGGGGATGCCGGGCAGAGCAGAGGACAGGTAGCCGACCGCGCGGTAAACCTGGCCGACCTCCCAGTCCGTCATCTTGCCGGTGCCGGTGACGCCGCCCTGTCCGTTGAGCTCCATGCGTTCGGTGCGGAGCCCTACGACCTTGCCGTTTTCGCCCAGGATTTCTACGGGCGATTCGAAGAGGTGAATGTAGATCTTGCGGATGTTCGGGTTGGGGTCCTCGTCACGCATGGCGTAGTTCTCGAGGGTGGTGCACACCATATCGGTTGCCTTGGCGGCGCGGCGGGCTTCCTCGGATGCTTCGTCGTAGTCGATGTCCTCGGGGTCGACGAGTACCTGGACGTTGGGAGAGTGGTCGAGTTCGCGCAGTTCAACCGGGGTGTACTTGGCCTGGGCGGGGCCGCGACGGCCGAAGACGTGGACTTCCTTCACCTTGGATGCTTTGAGACCCGCGTAGACGTTGTCGGGGATCTCGGTGACGAGGAGTTCTTCGGCGGTCTTGCCGAGGATGCGGGAGACGTCTAGGGAGACGTTGCCGACACCAACCACGGCGACCTTTTCGGCCTCGAGGGGCCACTCGCGGGGGAATTCCGGCTGACCGTCGTACCAGGCGACGAATTCGGCTGCCCCGAAGGAGCCGTCCAGGTCGATGCCGGGGATGTCGAGGGCGCGGTCTGCTTTGGCGCCGGTGGCGAAGATGACGCCGTCGTAGTACTGGAGCAGGTCGTCTAGGGTGGCGTCGGTGCCGAACTCTACGTTGCCGAAGAAGCGCACCTGAGGCTTGTTGAGGACCTGGTGCAGGGAGCTGACGATGCCCTTGATGCGCGGGTGGTCGGGGGCGACACCGTAGCGGATGAGTCCGAAGGGGGCGGGCATGCGTTCGAGGATGTCAATACTCACGCCGGGGTCCTGGGCGGCGGCGGACTTCATGAGGCAGTCCGAGGCGTAAATGCCGGCAGGGCCAGAACCAATGATGGCGACGCGAATAGGTCGGGTCATAGTCACTTCTTCTACATTCGAGGTCAGTTGTGGTTTCTATTCTACAGAAGAGGGCAAGAAAACTTTTTTCAAAAAGTTTAACAGAGGACTTGCGCTAGTAGGTTAGCCTACCCTAATATAAGTAGTGCGAGATGGAGTAAGGGCAGATACTCCTCCTCGTTCGTCACAAGATATCAGCGGCCCCCACACACGCGCTCCGGTGGGGGTCGCTGGTAATTTCCCCCCATTTTCGGGGTAAAATTGCAGCCAGCAGCGAACGGAACCCACGAATAGTCCGCTCCCACCTCTCTCACCAGTAAAGTAGGCATCGTGGATCATGATGGCGATGGAATGTGCATTGGCCCCCAAGACGAGCATCGCTGGGGGGTTTTCGGCGCAGCCGGACTTCTCCTCCGTGCCCCCGCTGAAGACGGCACCCCCCTCATTCTCATGCAGCACCGCGCACAATGGACCAACGCCGGCGGCACGTGGGGTCTCCCTGGCGGCGCCATCGACTCCCACGAAACTCCAGTAACCGGAGCCCTTCGGGAAGTCTACGAAGAAACCCACATTACCGTCGACCCTGCCCGCGCCCGCTGGTACGGACCCACCGCCGGCATGCACTACATCAAACGCCTCACCCGCGACTTCAACCCCCTCGGAGACCGCGTTGCCCGCAACGGTGACCGCTACTTCGAACGCGTCGACATGGAACGCGGCCTGTGGACCTACACCACCGTCGTCGCCGACCTCAACGCACCTGCCGACTACGAAGCAGACGAAGAATCCGAAGAACTCGCCTGGCTCTCCGAAGACGACGTCTCCCAACTCGAACTCATCCCCGGGTTCGCCCACGCCTGGACCGGGCTTCAGACCATCGAAGCGGACCTCATTGTGGACGGCGAATCCGTCTATGCCGGCCGCGACACCCACTGGTGGCAGAGCCGACGCAGCAAAGCCGACCATATGCTGGGGAAAATTGCGAAGAGTCGCCCCTGGGTGTGGCGTCGCCGCCACAACATGGACTTCATCGACGAAGACGGCTACGCCAACATCGTGGACGAACCCGGCTTCTACTGGACTGCCCACTGCACCGTCGTACTCGGTGGAAAAATTGTGGGTGCACAGGAAGACCACGCACTGCCCTACACCGCCCAAAGCTACTTCCACACCCTCGACGCAGAAAGCGACTCGGCGTCCCTCGTGCAGAAGATGGTATTGGAGAATGTGGCGAAGCGGCGGGACACCATCGTCGTCACCGACAATGAAGACCTCATCAACGAGCTTCCGCAGAACTTCACCCACATCTGGGACAACACCTGCCTCTTCCGCTAGCGAAGAGCCCAGATAAAGCACAGGCCTGCGCAGTAGTGCGCAGGCCCTCGCCGTCTCCGGGGTAGTGTTCCGCTAGTCCTTGACCAGGTCGGAATCCTCCACACTCAGCGGATCCTTCGTGTGGCCCACCAGTGCCCCAACCGAATCAATAATGCGGCTGGCACGGTAGGGCCAGCTGTTCGCTTCCTTCACATCCGAGATACCGGAGAGCACCAGGAACGTGTGCATGCCAGCTTCCAAGCCAGACTTCACATCTGTGTCCATCCGGTCGCCAATCATAATGGTCTCCTCGGAGTGTGCACCCATCGCGCGCAGCGCGGACCGCATCATCATCGGGTTCGGCTTGCCAATGTAGTAGGGCTCTTTGCCGGTGGACGCCATGATGAGAGATGCGACCGAACCGGTTGCCGGCAGTACACCCTCCGGGGCGGGACCCGTGTTATCAGGGTTGGTGCAGATGAACTTGGCACCTTTAATAATGAGGTTGATGGCCTTCGTAATGGCCTCGAAGCTGTACGTGCGGGTTTCGCCCAACACCACATAGTCGGGGTTGGTGTCGGTCAGAATGTAGCCAGCTTCGTGGATGGCGGTGGTGAGTCCGGTTTCGCCCACCACATAGGCAGTGCCATAAGGATTTTGCTCATCCAAGAAGGCGGCGGTGGCCAGCGCGGAGGTCCAGATGCGCTCCGCGGGAATGTCAATGCCGCTGAGGGCAAGCCGGGCGGACAGATCGCGCGGCGTAAAAATCGAGTTGTTCGTCAACACCATGTAGTTGGTGTCGTTGTCCTGCAACTCTTTAAGGAACTTTTCAGCGCCCTCAACGGGCTTGTTCTCTTTAATCAGAACGCCATCCATGTCAGTCAGGAAGTTCCACTTCACAGACGATGACGTGTCCTTTTTCTCCTCTTTTTTGTCCTGCTGCTTCTTCAATGCGGAGTCCTCCTCCATATTTTCGGCAGAACCTGCACTCACTCGTGCCGTCTTGTCTTTCGTTGTCATATCTCTATTGTCTCAGGTCGCAGCGAAAAAGCTAGCTTCTGGTAGAGATCACCAGAACAGTGTGTATTCGAATAGACCACGCCGCAACGAGCAGTTCCACACCGCGACAAACACACCCAACCGAGCAGACACACTGCAGGGCACAGAGTGCACGCCAAGAAAATTCGTCTGTAGCTAATCGTGCTCACTAGAATAAGCGCTAAGGGCGCAACCCGGGGATCCACAAGACACCCGAGCTATAGCTAATTTACGACAACGACAGTGTCGCCACGCGACAAATCCGCACAACTCTTGAAACGCAAGGAATCGGTGACTTCTATGGAGCGGAACCAAGCCCCCTTCTACGTCATGGCATCGGCAGCCAACGCCGGCACCTCCATCATTACCGCAGCTCTTATCTACGGCCTGAAGGACGCCGGATACACCGTCGGCATTTTCCGCCCGGTGAACCCCATCCTCCCCGCCAGCGTCATCCCCTCCGAACAAGGGGACCCCATGCTGCAGGCCCTCACCGAGATCAGCAACGCCGACCTCACCTACCAGGACTGCACCGGCGTCAACTACCTTGATCTGCTGGAAGACCGTAACACCGCGCTTTCCACCATCATCTCCCGCTTCGACGCCATCCAAGCCAAATGTGACATCGTCGTCGTCCTCGGCAGCGACTACTCCACCGGCATGGCCGACGAATTCGACCTCAACGGCCAAATCGCCATGAACCTGGGTGCCCGCCTCCTCCTCGTCGAAAGCCTCCGCGACCGCGACGTCACCACCCTCCGCTCCATCTGCTTCGCCGCCGTCCAACACCTCCGCAAGAACCACCAGAACCCGGCCGCCCTCATCGTCAACCGGATCCCCGCCGACGGCGACAACTACCAAGAGCTCGCACAGGAAATCCGGGACTCCTTCGGGGACGCCCTCAACCTCCCCGTCCTCACCACCCCCGAAATTCCGCTCCTGCACGCCCCCACCGTCTCCGAGCTCCAGCGTGCCGTCAACGCCACCCCCATCAACGACGTCGACCCCGAGCTGCTCAACAATGAAGCCCTCGCCGTCACCGTCGCAGGCGTCACCTCACAGCGCATCCTCGACCACATCTCCGAAGACTCCATCGTCGTCGTCCCCGCCGACCGCGAAAGCACCATCGCCACCCTGCTCGCCAACCAGGACGATCCAGAAACCGCCAATATCGTCGGCATCATCTGGACCGCCAGTGTCGAACCCACCCCCGAACAACTCGAGATGGCCAAGGCCAACACCCAGGTTCCCATCCTCAGCACCCAACTGGGCACCTACGCCACCGCCACCACCATCGACAACACCCGCGGTGTACTGCGCACCAGCGCTACCCACAAGTTGGCCAAAGCACAAGAATTCGCCACCGACTGGTTCGACGCCACCCCGCTGGACGACCTCCTCGCCACCCCCGCACCCACCTCCGTCACCCCCCAAATGTTCCAGTACCAGCTGCTCCAGCGGGCCAAAGCGGACAAGAAGCACATCGTGCTGCCGGAAGGTGACGACGACCGCATCCTCGAAGCCGCCGACATCATCCTCCACGAAGGCTTCGCCGACCTCACCATCCTGGGCGACCCAGACTCCATCCTCACCCGCGCCAAGCAGCTTGGACTCGACCTCTCCGCCGCCACACTGCTCGACCCCGCCCACTACGACGGTCTGGAAGAGTTCGCAGAAACCTACTTCCAGCTGCGCAAACACAAGGGCATCAGCATTGATGACGCGCGCGAAAAGATGAAGGACATCAGCTACTTCGCCACCATGATGGTCCACCTCGGCAAAGCCGACGGCATGGTCTCTGGCGCCGCCCACACCACCGCCCACACCATCCGTCCCAGCTTCGAAATCATCAAGACCAAGCCCGGCGTCGCCACCGTCTCCTCCATCTTCCTCATGTGCCTGGAGGACCACGTGCTGGCCTTCGGCGACTGCGCCGTCAACATCGACCCCACCCCCGCCCAGCTCGCTGACATCGCCATCTCCTCCGCCGAGACCGCCAGCCAGTTCGGCGTAGAACCCCGCGTCGCCCTCCTGTCCTACTCCACCGGCACCTCCGGCTCCGGCGCGGACGTCGACAAGGTGCGCGAAGCCGTCGCCATCGTCAAAGACAGCGATATGCCGTACCCGGTGGACGGTCCCATCCAGTTCGACGCGGCCGTGGACGCCACCGTCGGCGCTGCCAAGGCCCCCGACTCAGTTGTCGCCGGACGCGCCACCGTACTGGTCTTCCCCGACCTCAACACCGGCAACAACACCTATAAGGCAGTGCAGCGTACTGCCGGTGCTGTCGCCGTCGGACCCATCCTGCAGGGTCTCAAGAAACCCATCAATGACCTCTCCCGCGGCGCCCTCGTGGAGGACATCGTCAACACCGTCGCGGTCACTGCTACCCAAGCTCAGAGCATTTAGGAGCCCCACTTGAGCACTGTATTCGTCATTAACTCTGGTTCTTCCTCCATCAAGTACCAGCTCATCAACCCGGCTCTGGAAGGTGCAGATGCCGTCGTCGCGTCCGGCCTCGTCGACCAGATCGGCCTTGAGAAAGGCAAATACTCCATCAAGCACGACGGAGAAAAGATCGAACACACCGCCGCAATCCCCGACCACAGCATCGGTCTGCAGCTCGTTGTCGACCTCTTCGCGGAAGTCGGACTCAACCTTGATGAGCAAGATGTCGTAGCTGTTGGCCACCGCGTTGTGCAAGGTGGCAACCTTTTCCGCGAGCCGGTAGAAATTGACGACACGGTGATGGACCAGATTGAGAGTCTCTCCCCGCTGGCACCTCTCCACAATCCGGCCCACGTGCTGGGTATGAAAGTTGCCCGCAAGCTGCTCCCCAGTGTCCCCCACGTGGCCGTATTTGATACCGCGTTCTTTGCTGACCTCCCCGCAGCATCCGCCATCTTCCCCATTCCGCAGGATATTGCTGACACCTATGCGGTTCGCCGTTACGGAGCTCATGGCACGAGTCACCAATATGTCTCCCAGCAGGTTCCCAAACTCCTCGACCTCGATCCCAGTAATCTGCGGCAGATCATCATGCACCTGGGTAACGGGGCCTCTGTTTCCGCAGTGAAGAACGGCAAGCCGATTGACACCTCTATGGGGCTTACCCCGCTGGGCGGTCTGGTCATGGGTAGCCGCTGTGGCGATATCGACCCCTCCGTGGTGCTTCACCTCATGCGGCAGGGCGGCTACACCGTGGATGAGATGGACCATATGCTCAACCGTGAATCCGGTGTGAAAGCTCTCATCGGTACGTCTGATATGCGTACCCTGGACGACCTCATGGCTGTCCACGACCCTAAAGGTCAGCTCTGTTGGGATGTCTACGTCACCCGCCTCAAGCACTACTTGGGTGCCTACATGGCGGAGTTGGGTGGCGTGGACGTCATTGCTTTCACCGCTGGCATTGGTGAGAATTCCCCCGAAATGCGGGAATCTTGCCTGGAGGGGTTGGAAGAGCTGGGTATCCAGATTGACCCAGTGGTCAATAACCACAAGTTCAAGGAACCTTGTGTTATCTCTACCCCCGAGTCCAAGGTGACGGCTATCGTGGTTCCCACCAACGAAGAGCTTGCGATTTCCCGGATGGCTCTCGCGTTCGCGAAATAGCGCGCTCGGGTGGGGGCTGCCGGGAGCTCTTAGAAGAGCGTTACCGGCCGCACTGTATTTGCCATATCCACCAGGCGGTACCGGTGTACCCGGGTGGGGGCATTGCGAGCCATAATACGCAGGCTCCGCTCCAGCCCGCCACGCACTCCATTGCGGGAGAAGTGCAGGTTGAAGATGGTCTTGTGGTGTTCGGCGTGCCGCAGCTTGTTGTAGCGCAGCCACCGCAGGGCCGCCTCCAACACCACGATGCGTATTTGCCGAATACGGGGTTCGGTCTCCGGCAGCGTCAACAGCATGTCGGCTGCCTTCACCAGCGCGTCCTCCGTCAGCTCGGCGGGCGGGCGGCGCACCATCATGAGGACGGCTGTCAGCACGGCAGTTGGGTAGTGGCGGTTGTTGGAGAGCAGCTCAGACAGTGTAGCTACAGCTTGCTCCACCTCTCCCAGATGGTTGAGCTGGCGCGCCAGGCCGAAGCCAGCTGACACGGTGGTGTGGTCGCAACGCCAGCAGGTGCGGTAGTAGCTGCGGGCGATGGCCTGCCATTCTTCCTTTTCTGCCAGGGACATGTCTGGCTCATCTTGCACGATGAGTTCGGAGGTGGAGGCGAGGGCTAGCTTGGGGCCGGTTTCGCCGGGGAGGCTGTCGAGGACTCTGTCGAAGTGCCGGTAGGCGGACCGGTAGCGGTGTTTGAGCAGGCTGGTGATGCCCTGGTGCCACTCGTAGCGCCAGTCCAGGATGTGCGGATGCATCTGGGTGAGGATGTCTTTGGCCATGGTGGGGTCGCCCAGGTCAATGTAGGAGCGCACGATGGCAAGGGGTACTTCGGTGGAGTGGCGGGCGGGGGAGTTGGGGTTTTGCAGTGCGGACATCAGCTGGTCGATGCGTTCCTGCGGGGTGGAGTAGCTGGTGGCGGTAATGAGTTGTGCGCCGGGGTCGTCTGGGTCAGAGAGTGTGAGGGGGAGGGCTTCCGCCAGCGATTCGGGGTTGAGGAGGAAGTCGTGCATACGGCCGTCGCGGAGGAAGTCAGTACGGGCTACCTCTTTGGTGATGCCGAAGGTGTTGCGCTGGGGGGAGAACTGGGTGGACAGGAAGGGGTATTCGCGGCCTTCCCGCTCCGAGAGGATTTCCCGTAGCACACCCATGAGCTGCACGGACATGTCGGTGGCGGAGGTGAAGCGGTGCTTCGGGTTGGGGTCGGTGGCGCGGCGGAGGAGCCGGTAGAGGCTGTCATGTTTATGCATGAGCGGCTCGTCCGTGGGGGAGGGGATGCCCGGTTTGTAGACGCCGTCTTCGTGGGGGAGCCGCATAATGAGGGCGGCGAGGGTGCGGCCGACGGTGTAAATGTCGGAGGCGATGGAGGGGCCGCTGGTGGCGATTTCGGGGGCCTGGAAGCCGGGGGTGCCGTAGATGTAGCCGAATTTGCCGATGGGGGTGACGGCTCCCATGTCGATGAGCTTTACCTGGTCCTCGGTGAGCATAATGTTTTCGGGTTTGAGGTCGTTGTAGGCGAGCCCGAGGGAGTGGAGGTGGTCGAGGGCGGGGAGGACTTCTAGGATGTAGCCGATGGCGAGGGTGACGTCGAGGACGTGCCCAGGGTTGGAGTTGCGGACAGTGCGCAGTGAGGGGCCGCCGACGTATTCCATGACGATGTAGTCGGCGTCGCCGGGTTGGTTTGCGCTGTGGTGGGCGGGGTTGTGGTCGATGACGAAGTTGTAGATGTTGACGATGCCGGGGTGGGTGACCTGCGCGAGGAATTCTTTTTCGGCGCGTGCGACTTCGAGGGATTCTTCCCGGTTGGTGTCGAGGAGGCCTTTGAAGACGACCCAGCGTTCGGAGACGTTGTGGTCGCGGCCAATGTAGATCCATCCCATGCCGCCGTAGGCGATGACGCCTTGGATTTCGTATTGGTCGCCTACCCAGTCGCCGGGTTTGAGGCGGGGGAGGGGGACGCCTTTTTGTTCGGCGACTTTGGCGACTTTTTCCTTGCTGAGGAGGGCGTCGAGGGGGTCGTAGGGGGTGATGAAGGGGATGGTGACGAGTCCGTCGGCGACGCGGCGGCCGGGCCGTTGCTGGACTTCGAATTCGGTATCGAGGCGGTCGGCGATGTCGGTGCGGTGGGGGTGTTCGCCGCCGTTGATGCCGGGGGAGACGGGGACTTTGACAACACCAACGGTGCTGACGACGTCATTGTCGGGTGCGGT
>QWBY01000210.1_pt1 | contig 49136 bp, 59 predicted proteins | sample 1972471 | NCBI WGS metagenome assembly QWBY01 (sample SAMN09866722, study PRJNA288562) | Human gut metagenome isolate term6_stool, whole genome shotgun sequencing...
AGATAAGGGAGTAGGTCTTGGAGTAGCTCTACAGGGGTGTGGGGGTTCAGGACCACGCCAGCCTTCATGCCAGCATCACGTATCTGTTGCATCGCTCTATGCAAGTGGCGCGACGCCTCGTAGTGCAGCGTGAGGACATCCGCTCCAGCATCCGCAAAAGCGGTGATATAACGTTCTGGTTGCTCTATCATTAAATGGACGTCAAGGGTCTTAGTCGTAGCTTTGCGGATAGCTTGGACTACAGGTAGCCCAAAGGAGATATTGGGCACAAATAGCCCGTCCATAATATCCAAGTGTATCCACTCTGCTTTGCTCTGATTGAGCATCTCTATATCACGCCCGAGGTTTAGAAAGTCCGCCGATAGCACGGAGGGTGCAATGATTCTTGCCATGTCTTAAAGTATTGGTTTATTGGTCAGTATTTGTATGTGAAGGATATCATTTTCGTCTTTTAATCGACGAATGAGATAATTCAGCTCTGTAATATTAGGAATACGTATGCGTAAAGTACCGATAGCCCGATCAATGGAGCTAGAGAAATGAATCTCTATCAAGGGAACTCTCAAATCTCTAATGGTACCGAGGACATTGTGGACAAAACCATCCTGATTAACTCCCTCCACCTCTAGAGTAACTCCAAAGTTGGAGTGGATATGAGGACCCCATGCCACTGCCACGATTCGGTCACCATAAGTGGCTTTGAGCTGCATAGCAATTGAGCAGCTCTTTTTATGTACTTCCACTTGGTCTTTCTGATTCAGTATCCCATCTACCTCCTCCCCGCAGATTGGTTTACAGCAGAGAGAACGGATATAATTTCTACGCCCATCTCTCGCCTCTAGGGTATAGAGTTTTTTGCGGTCCTCTGGAGCGATGCTAGGTACCTGGGTCTCATCCGAATCGAGCCACAACTGGCGGTCTTCGCTCATACGATTCCCCTTGTGCCGATCCTCTATTAATTGCTTGGTCAAGTCATCGTCTAGCGAGACCTCGCCCGACTGCACTGCGAGGAATAGATGCTCGGGTGTAGGGTAGCTCAGCACATGCCCAAAATTAGGGACCAAATCTCCCAACGCATACCCCTCTCTGTGGAGATGGGCTTCGAGAAGGTTTCGACCTCTTTGAATCTGCTTGGTACGAACATTACTCAGGTAATTACGAATATAACGCTTGGCTTGTGGGCTAGTAACATACTCCAGCCACTCCTCTCTCGGCTGTACCTTAGAGGCAGTGAGCACTTCTATCTGGTCACCACTATGAAGGGGATAGTCGATATTAACCATCACATGATTGACCTTGGCACCAAGGCAATGATCGCCATACTCTCTACCTAGCTCATAAGCAAAGTCGAGCACAGTGTACCCTTGAGGTACTCTCAATTGGTCTCCCATCTTGGTGAATATCAGCATCTCCTCCGTGGTAAACTTGTACATCATTGTCTCGTAGTCGTCAGATGCACTAGGTCCAGGATTGCTGAGGAGGACCCTCACGTTATTGAGAATATTTTGCTCTATTTCGTCGATCTCCCCAGGGTGCTGCTTGTATCTCCAATGTGCTGCCAGTCCTCGCTCCGCCATTTCATGCATTCGCTTTGAACGGATCTGCACCTCTACCCACTCTCCGAGGGGTCCCATAACAGTGATATGGAGGGCTTGATAGCCATTTTCCTTAGGCTTGGTGAGCCAATCTCGAGTGCGGTCGTCCTTAATCCTAAAATGCCGGCTTATGGCTCGATAGATCCTAAAGCAATCATCGTATTCGGTATCATTACGAGTCGGCTCAAACACAATCCGGATGGCAAATAGGTCATAAATCTCATCAAAGGATAATTGCTTGGTCGTCATCTTTTTCCAGATGGAATAGATGCCCTTCATCCGATGCTGAATTTCGTAAACTAACCCAGTAGCTTCGAGGTCTTCGCGCACTTCGGCATAGAATAGCTGAAAGAGCTTGGAGCGCTTGGCACCGCTGCGCTCTATCTCCTCCTGTATCTCGATGTATTGCTGAGGATGGTCGTACTTAAGTGAAAGGTCATTGAGCTCACTCATAATATCGTACATACCCAGTCGCTCTGCGAGTGGAGCATAGAATAGGCGTGTCTCGGAGGCGATCTTTGCTTGCTTTGCCAATGGCATACTTCCTAGAGTACGCATGTTATGCAGACGGTCAGCAATCTTGATAATAACAATCCGCATATCATTATTGGCCGTCAGAAGGAGGTGACGGATATTCTCGAGCTGGGCCGAAGCATTCTCCTTACCCATCATCATCTCCGCCAAAATCTCACCAGAGAGCTTGGTGAGCCCATCCACAATACGAGCAATGGTAGGGCCAAACATATCACGGATATCCTGCACTGTATATTCGGTATCCTCCACTACATCGTGCAAGAGCGCCGAAGCGATGCTCGTGGAGCCCAGCCCTATCTCATTACAGCAAATGCTTGCTACTGCGATAGGGTGTAGGATGTAGGGCTCTCCACTCTTGCGCTTTGCCCCCTCGTGTGCTGCACGTGCCAGATTAAAGGCCTTGCAAATAACATCGGTGCGCTTCCGATGGTTTGAATTGAGGTAATCAGCCAGCAATTGATCAAAAGCTGATTGCACCACTACTCCATAATCCTGCTCTGACTGCATACTTATCTATTATAGGTCTTGTATTCCATACCTTAACAAAAGTACACAATTTTAATGAGATAATATAGCTATGACCAATTCGCCCTAGACAAAGAGGCCATAAGATCATCTGCAAAATATAGAGCTACCCCACTAGTCGCACAATAATCACTTTTGAACCGACTTAAGAGGTGGAATACGACGCACTAGCTTTTTAGAGTTATTGACCTCCTCCATCTTCTGTACAAGGTTCTCGGCATTTCTATTGGCTAGCTCCTTAACTGTATCAACGCCAGCAGCCTCTAGTAGCTCGGCATACTGAGCTCCAACGCCTTGGATACGGAAGAGATCCACATGATTAGCCCATGTAAGTATCTTATCCTCATTAATGCCAGTCGCACCGGCCAATTCTTTTCTCTGCTTCTTGGTCTTGGTTGCTTTCAGTAACTCGTCAGTTGTTTTGATACCTGCCTCTCTAAGCTTCTGACCAAAAGCTGAGCCAATGCCCTCTATCGTTTCAATCTTGTAATTTGCCATAGTAATAATACTTTCGTTTTTTGTTATTGAATTATTTGTAACTATCTCTTTTCCACAAATGTATAGAATATATTTGACTTAAGCAGCCTATGCCCCTACTCTTTTTGCACCGCCAATTTATGAGATGATGCAACACACCTTTGGATCCACTACTTGATGCTATTTCACTAACCACCGAAATGCAAAGAAGAGATGGGCAAAAAGCGTCTTTACCCACCCATAGTGGCGACCCATTATCTCGAACCGCTCCTTGAGAGAGGCACGGTGATTTCGAGTGGTAGCCGAAAGGTAATCTGTCAGGATCAACCGACTATTATAGGTGTGCTGAGCATTTGACAAGATGTTAAGGCACCAATCAAAGTCGCTAGAAAAGCGGTAGCCAAGATTATAGCATGGCACTAAGTCCCTACGTGGATAGAAGGATTGGTGGCAAACCACCATCCCCTTTAAGAAACTGCGATAGGTAAGTTGCTCTGGGGTACTCAGGCGTCGGGGTCTGAGGAACTGTCTATTTTCATCGACGATATTTGTTTCTCCATAGATCACATCAGGCAAAGGGCTTTTGATCTGAGCAAAGACCTCTGAGAGGGTAGCTGGAGAATGAAAGGTATCACCAGCATTCATAAAACAGAGATAATCGCCTGTAGCTGCCTGAATCCCCTTATTCATAGCATCGTATATCCCCCTATCTGGCTCACTTATAAAGCGATCGATATGACTTCGGTACTGCTCAATCAGCGCCACGGTACCATCAGTAGAGGCGCCATCCACCACTATATATTGAATATGAGGATAGGTCTGGCTTGCTACCGATTGGAGTGTATGCCCTATCTCTCCTGCCGCATTATAGCAGACGGTTATCACACTTATAGATATCTTTTCTTGCATATCAAGAATAATAATGGTAATTTTGCACCAACTTTAGATATGGGTTCGATTCCCGTCGGGGCTACTTTTACAAATCGTATAAAACCGCTTTAAGTTGGATATAAGCCACTTAGAGCGGTTTTTGTTTGTTTTAGTCTGTGGCAAAGTCGTGTAAATGGGTTTAGATATGGGGTAATTCGCCCCACATTTGGTCCCACTTTTGAAATCTGTCCCACTTTTCATATTTTGCTATCGTTTTCGTGTCGGGAGGTGAACATATCCATCATCTCTCGCTTTGTCTTGTCGGTTATGGTAATGTATGGCTCCATTGCTTTGTAGTCCTCGTGCCCACTCCATTTCATCACCACTGGGACGGGTACGCCCCTCTCTATGGCATTACTGATGAAGGTGCGCCTCGCTGCGTGCGTGGACAGGAGTCGCCACTTTGGTTGCGTGGTCTCCACTCTCTTGCCTGCGATGTAGTCCACTTTTTTTATCGGCTCGTCTATTCCACAGAGCTGTCCCACCTCCTTGATGTACTTATTATATTTCTGATTGCTCAGCCGTGGGAGGTGCTTATCGTATTTCTCTATTATTGCCCTGCTGTAGGTGTTGAGCTCGATACGTAGGGGCTCGAAGGTCTTTTTCGTGACGATGTCAATGTAGTCTTCCTTGATATCCTCGGGCTTGAGGTTCTGCAGGTCGGAGTATCTGAGGGAGGTAAAGGAGGAGAGGCAGAAGAGGTCTCGCACTCGGTCAAGGTACTCCGCTGGCATCTCGGCGTGGTACATTGTCATCAGCTCCTCCCAGGTGAGTGCAATCACGGGTGGCTTGATGACGCGGAGGCGTGGGGCAAAGGTTTGGTAATCGTTTGGTACTCGCTCCCCTTGTTGTTTTGCCCAGTTAAGAAACCAGTTGATCCGCTTTAGATAGTCTCGGACGGTGGAGTTGGATAGCTTTTGGCTGTAGGTGAGCCACTCTACGAAGCTCTCCAACCAAGCGGTGGTAACCTCGGATAGCTCTGTATCCTTTGCTCCGTAGAGTGTGAGCTTATTCCGAACCGCTTCAAATCGCTTAATGGTGGCATCTCCCCACTGCTGCAGGGTGCTCTGATGACGAATAAAGCGCTCTAGGGTGGAGGCGAGCGTACTGCTGCTCTCGGGTGTGCGTTGCAGGGCGGAGTTGAAGTCCTTTTTGAAACTGTCCCCGGTAGGTGCCTCTCCGTCGGTGTCGTACTGCAGGAATAACCGCTCGGCGGTGTCGATGTAGTTTTGTATCTCCCTGTTGATGTAGTTGGCAGGTACTTTCTTGCGTCCGTGAGTGACGTTAGGCTTGCTCCTCTGCGCTTCGCTGTTCCACTTCGCTAGCTCCACTCGGATGCCTATGTTGAAAGCCACCCTACTTCGTCCGAAGGAGACACGGAAGCGTAGTCTGCCAGTGCCATCGGGGAGCTTGTCGGGATTGACTGAGTAGGTCCACTTCATAGCTGACAATGTCTATACAATTAATGCGACCTTATTTATCACTGGAGTGCTTTGAAATTCTCAATGTAGTAGTCTATATCATCACTTCCTAGCTTTGTTCTCCTTGTCTCCTTCTTGCAGTCCAAGTCATACGTTATGTCGCTAATAACAACGCCCTCAAGGATAGATTTATTGTCCTTCTGACATCCTTTTACACTCTTCCCGTCATCAAGTGCAATCTCCCAGCGCCCTGTCTTTATATTGCAGGACACAAATGAGCCTCTCAGCTCCACGAGCTCCACATTTATTACCTCCTCTGTCTCCTCAAGCTCGTTGTAGTACTCTCTTATCTTTTCTGCAGGGATATATACAGAGTTGTCTCTATTGTCATCTTCGCTAATCTTGAAGTTGTATTTCAGTGCCAGTCCTTCCTCACAAAGTGCAGAGTAAATCTTTTTTACAGCATTATATTCATTTGTGAGCATTTCATCCATTGGTACGTTATTCTCCAATAACTCTTTCATTCTTCGCAAAGCAGCTTCAGTCTCTGCCGGTACCTGCCCAAACATATCAATATCTTTCCCTACAGAGATATGCAAATTCAATGAGGCTGCAGACGCTCCTATTAGATACAGTTTGTTTTGCCTATTCCGAGCTACTGCGTTGTAAAGGGATTCAGATGCTCCAAGTAATATACTAGCGACATCCGTCGGTGCTCTATGCGTGCCAACAACGTCATCTACGCCTATCGTAAAGACTGGAGCTTTCATACGTTTTTGTTCGGAAACAATTAAGTCGTCATTATTCGGAAAGTAACACCTGTAAGCCTCATCTGGCAACATCTCATCGGTGGGTAAAAAACCAGAAGGAGCCCTCTCGGCAAGTATTTTATTACCTTCCTCACAATCCATGAAATAATAGTCCCCGTCCTCAGGGTGCGTAAATGCGAATCGGAGTGACTTCGTATTGTGCTTTAGTTCGTTTATCCTCTCCTTGCTCACTCTCACGCCTAGATACCTTTCATATCCAAGTTCAGCATCAAAGACGAGTACGCAGATATAGCTGGCTCCAAATCGGTCGGATCCGATAAAAAGCTGCACCCCATCATAATAGTCAAGAACCGTATCTATCGTAATTGGCATCATAGCTCTACTATTGTACATCTTGATATTGAGAATTTATCTGTCTTCCACCACGTCCAATGGTGATCTCTCCCCTCTAATACGACGCCGTCCTCCGCGTTAAGTGTAAATTTAACAATGTATCTACCTGCTTGTGGGAGCCTAAGTTTATTCGCCAAAGCCTTCACATCGTCAAAGATTGAGACCCCTCTCATTACACAGGGGTCATCACCACCTTGGATTGCACGCCTTGTTCCCACTTTGGCTTGAGAGTAAAAATCACTTTCACTGAGAGGGTTGCTCCTTGCCATTCTATAGTAGACCTTGTTATTGTCAGGAGCCTCTGCATTTGATGGCGGACAATTGTCAGGTAGTTCCTCACTCCAATTCATCGCAAAGATATCTAATTATATTTGATTATCGTGTTAAAATCTGGTTTTATGCTGTTGGTTTTGATAGCAGGTGTGTAGGTGAAAGCACCTACGAGGTCATCTCATTTTGAACTTCTTGATGCAGCCGTAGACGATGTAGAGGCGAACGATTTCACCTATTACAGAGGCATACTTTGACTTCTTGGAAGGTGTCTGAGTTGCTCAGCTCGCCCCAGTAGAACCTCCTACCTTTACTTCTGTCGAAACCTTTTTCGTTCTCATATATTATCAGGCACTCTTTGTCACAAAGTATCATATAGTGAGCCTGGAGTATAAGTGCGTATGAACGAGCTTGGTTAAATGCGTCTGAGATGTCTTTGCTACTTTTCATGTGGTACTTAGCTTCGAGTATGGCGTGACATCTACCTTCCTGCTCTCTATAGTCGAATACGTAATCAGGATATATAGATGTATTGCGTCCTGACTGTATAGGCACCTGACGGATAAAATCCTTTGCTTCAATAAGCTCCATCTTCTCTAGATAGTACTCCAGTAGTTCTTTCTCTACGTCTCGCTCTCTTTTAATCTCAACGTTGCGAGGAGGTGGTAATGGACGATATAGCTGAGGTAGCTTTTCTATATCAAACTCTTTGGCTTTCAATATCCGTAATAGGTTGTCGTAGTCTTCGCTACTAAGCCTCCATCCATTTACGCCTTGGAAATTCTTTCGCACAAGGGGGTGGTTGGAGAAGTATTTGTCACTTCTCAGCTCACTAAGTGTTACGTGTGGTACTTCTACCTTATTTGTTAGGTAGACATTAGTGTAATAGTGGAAGAATGGATCAATAACTCCATCTGTTTTTGCTCTCCATACGTGCGTTATTGCACTTATTGGAGCTGTTTCGTAATGCAAGAGTATATCTCCTTTTCTGGTCTCTGCGTTTCCTTGCCAAAAGCTTAGCCCTTGAGCTCTGTCTATGTCATCTATTAATCCGCCTATGCACCATACATTAGTAGGCTTTTCAAGCAGTGTGTCATCCATATCTGAGTGGATATAATTAGGAGCATAATCGTACAGGAACGCACACAGCTCTATCGGAGACAGACCTTTCTCATTTCGGAAGTCATATAAAACCTTACAAAGCTCAAAGTAGTACATGCAACGAGCCTTGTAGTCTGCCTTCCTCGGAAGCTGTGGCAGGGCTATGTCAAATGCATCTGCAATCTTATAAAAATCAAAGGCTCTATATCTAAACATATATGGGAAAAAGAACTCCGGAGCCCTATAATAGCACAGGAAAGATAACATGGTAGTTGCAGCAAGCATAGTTTTATAATCGCAACGGTCAACCAGCACATACCCTCCGTTCGCATCGCGTACTCCTCCACATATTACGTCTATATAAAATAGCTCTGCTTCCTCCAGCGTTGTTGGCACTTCATACTCACAAACGCAATTCACCCAAAGTTCCTCCATCATACCGTTAAAAGTAAGCTCGGAATCAAACCTCCCTCTCGGAAGATCAAGAGGGTTGTATTGGGCAAGTATCTTGTATTCATTCTGAGGAAGATCATCCCCAAACTGCTGCGAGAACGCTATCCATTGCTTACTTTGCTTGTACAGACTCCAAGCGTAGCTGTTGAACTCCATAGTTTTAGATCTGGTATTAAAGTCTATTTAGGCGAAGGGATGCGACCACTACAAACAAGTGCTTTACTTTTGATACTTCTATATCAAAGTTGTCGTATTTTTCCGAGTTCTCGCTTTGTGCTACCCAGTACTTATTTACCAGCTGCCTGTCGGGGTGTCGCCTCAGGTACTTGATAAAATTAAGATACTCCCCGTTCCCATTATCCAATACTATAGCAAACACCTCCCCAAAAGGAATCCCAACAGTGGGATACTCCCTGTCAAAGAAAATCTCCCGTACCGCCACTTTTGTACCCGCTGGATAGCGGGGAGCCATAGAGTCCCCGTCTATTTCCGTGATGAGATTCGCTTTTATATTTGGGAGACCCCAGAAGGCTACTGCCTTATCTATCGTTAGTGCTGTACCGTCATTGCCCCCTTTGAAGTGGTCAGAGAACTCCGGTATGATATTCATTCCCGACTTAACGGCCAAGTCATAGTTTTCTTTGTCATCAATAAAGACAGGGGCAACGGTGCTATTATTATGCTCACTAGCTATCAACATCTCACCCTCTCCTGTGAGGAGCCAGTCTTTGGATATCTCGGGGAAGGCATCGACAATTTTGTCTATAAAGCGTGGGGTCAAATTCCTCTTTTCGTTTGATAGTTCAGATATATAGCTTCTATTCGCTTCTAACTTATCAGCTATTTGAGCATCAGTAATCAAGAAATACCTCTTTTGAAGGTAATTCTTAGCTTCTATAAACCTTTGATTTCCAGACATTTCCATATATTTAACTTTGTTTAATATAATAACAAGTCTATTTTTTGTGCAATATAGAATAATTTGTCTACCTTTGTAGCAACGAAAGGGGTAACACACTAGTGCGTACCAACTAGATGACTACAAATGTAAACATAATAAATGAGACTAAGTATGAAAGCAAGTGAGTAGAGAGGTAATAGGGGTAACACCCTTTGAGCGTATGAGGGTGGGTCAGAAGATACAATACCCTATAGAGCGACGTGAAACAGTAAACGCAAACCTTGTAAAGGTGAGGCTAAAGTACCAAGAGAGAAAGTACTTAACAGTGAGTGGCGAAGCACTCATATATATAATTAGAGATAAGTAGACGAAACGAACAAACGAGAAAGACTATGACAACGGCACTGGACTTAAATTGGTATGACCGCGATAGCGTGATAGATTTCAAAAGATACTTTTTGGAAATGGCTATCAAGTGCTCCACTACTAGAGAGCGAGTGATTAAAGAGGTGGCAGAATTCATTCGTACGGTTGCTGACAACTGCGAGCAGATAGGGCGGGACGGCAATGGGTCTCTGAGCTACTGTGAAATGGGTAGTAACTTTTGGATTGACTTTGATGCCTCAATTAGCTACGAGGCGGTCTACAGCTATGGCGATTATTACACACCTAGCGACTGCGAAGTTACTCCTATATACAGCTCTCTCTCCATTAGTCGCCTAACGCTTTATAGCACGATTAGCGACGAATATGAGATTGACCTTTGCGATGTTTTTAACATTTCAGAAGATGATATAAAGCTATGCAAGCGTTAAAAATTCTACTAGTGTGTGTGGGGGTGGTAGCGGTTATAGCAATGCCAAGCGATGATGCAGATATGAGTTTGGTACTCTATGCAGGTATTGCGGTGGCGACTAAGGCGGTGGCGTTTGTGGCGTTTTTGCTAGCTATTAAAATTGATAAGCGATATGGACAACGAGAGGCTAATTGATTTGCGAGAGAACGACCTGAGGGCGATTGTAGCTAGCGAAGTGGCGAAAGCCCTCAGGGCGACGACTCGGGGCAGTGGCTCGCAGATAGTGAGCGGGCGGAAGAAGATTGCCGAGGCACTAGGCATCGGTACTGACAAGCTAGACCAAATGGTAGCCGACGGCTACCTCCGTGGGGCGGTAAAGAAGAATGGCCGCACGATGATTTGCGATATTAATAAGGCGTTTGAAGCCTTTAACGATGAATGGAATAACTAAATACTATGGCACTGATTGACGATATGCGAGAGATGAGCCGCCTGATGGGCGAAATCCTAATAGCTAGCGATAAATTTCTACAAGACTATAAGGCGAAAGAGGCGAAGCGGAGCGAGCTAGAGAACTCCACAAATGGCACTCACAGCGAGAGCAAAGATACTCACGATGAGAGAGGCGAGGGCAATGTTACGGTTGAAGCGTTCGCTCCTGAGCGGGTCCGTTAGGTTTTCCATTTGCGGATACTCTTCTTGGTAGGCTATCCCAGCGTCGGTGATGCGGGCGTCGATAGGTCTACCGCCAGTGGCAAAGTCTGCCCAAATGAAATCAAGCTCAGCGAGGTGTCGGAAAGCATAATGTACAGGCTCATACCTCTGTAGATAGGTAGCCTTATAAGCTTCATCATAAGCCGTCTTAAAGTCGGCTCCGTCTTTGAGTTTACGCAAAATAAGACGCTCAATGCGTGTTAATCTCATTCTTTCCATAAGAGTGGGCAACAGATAGTAAGTAAGTAGTGACAATGCAAATATATAAATAACCAATGAGAGTACCGCCCTAAGTGTGGGTGGGTAAGCTAGTGACAAGAGCATACAAGTTGAACAATGCAACAGCTCACCAACGGGCGGTACTCCCTTTTTAAGAAACTTAATATTATGGTACTGACAAAAGAGATTAAGGCGACCTACTCAGTAGGTGGAAATGAAATCACCCTAACGCCCGCAACGGTGGCGACCTACCTCACTAGAGGTAATGGCAAGGTGACGGAACAAGATGTGATGCTATTTATTAGCCTCTGCAAGTTTAATAAACTCAACCCCTTCCTCAATGAGGCATACCTCGTGAAGTATGGCACGCAACCAGCTCAGATGATAACGAGTAAAGAGGCGTATTTCAAGAGGGCGGAGGAAAACGCCAACTTCAAAGGGATCCGCTCGGGTATCATCATCGGCAGGCAGGGGCAAAAGGATCAGCCCTGGCAGGTGCTAGAGGTGGAGGGGTGCTTTCAAGCTCCTGGCGATGTGTTGCTAGGTGGGTGGGCGATGGTCTACCGCTCGGATAGAGATTACCCTGTAGTGGCTAAGGTCAACCTCAATGAGTACGACAAACAGCAGTCGGTTTGGAATGAGAAGAAGTCCACAATGATCGCCAAGATTGCCAAGGTGCAAGCACTCCGTGAGGCGTTCCCCACACAGTTAGGGGCGATGTACACGGCCGAAGAGGTGGCAGAGTACAGCGAGGTAGAAGCAACTCAGGTAGATGCGACCAGCCAAACGCAGGCAACCTCCGCAATGGAAAAAGCGAAGCAGGCAATGGCGAAGAGCGTACCAGAGAAAGCAGAGAGTACCGAAGAGGTACCCCAAGAGGCACCAGCGACGGCAGAGCCTGAGGCGGTGGCGGTAGAGGGTAAGGACGGTAACAAGATGAAAGCTAACTAACTATGGCAACGAATAACGCAAAGGGGCTATCAATGAGCGACCGAATAGCCCTCCTAGGGATTAAGAATGTATTAACGCTTGATGACCTAGTATTGTATACTGGTTACGCACGTGCGACGCTGAAAAGCCTTACCTCTCGAGGAAATATACCTAGTTACAAGCCTGCTTTTATGCGTGGTAGTAAGGGACTGAATAACGCCAAGAATTTCTATAAGAAAGCGGAAATCGATGAATGGCTTACGAGTGTACTCCCTGCTAGCTATGACGGTGTAGAGGTGAAGCCCCTACCGTCAAGTCCGAAAAAAGCGACCACAGAGGAGGCGGAGGAGGAGATTAGCGGTATCACGGATGAAGACTTTGAGGAAGCAACGTCGGAAGGATTGGCGGATGAACTGAGCGAGGTTGATGATGAAGAGTGTGGAAAAATAGGGTATGTAAAGGGCTAAAATAATTGGGGTATGAAACATTTCTATTCCTCGTATCAAACGGAAATGTTTTAGGTACCAAACAGAAACGTTTTATATACCGATTATTTTGGCTCCCAATATAGAGCAGTTTAGAGATGATTGTTACTAAGAAATTCAATAATAGAGAGGATTGGCTTGAGAGCAGAACAGAGGGGATTGGGGCGAGTGACATCGCTACGATTGTGGGGCTGAACCCCTATGAGACCCCCTATTCCCTATGGCGTAGAAAGCTGGGGCTAGACCCTGCAAAGGAAGAAACCCTGCCGATGAAGCTGGGCCACCTAATGGAGGACACGGTAGCCACCCTTTATGCGGACGAGACGGGGTCGACGATTGACCCAGACACCGTGGGCGACTTCATTGTATATCATGATGAGGCACAGCACCTAAGGGTGTCCCCTGACCGTTACGCCACTAGGGCGGACGGCACTCTTGAGGTGGTAGAGATTAAGACTACTCAGATGGCTATAGACCCCGATAACCTTCCCGAGTGGTGGTTCTGCCAATTGCAAATGAATATGGGTGTGACGGGCATTCACGAGGGTACGTTGGCGTGGCTCTCCTCTGGACGGACGTTTGGCTATCAGCACATCAAGTTGGTGCCTGAGTTCTACGACTTCCTTCGGGAGTCTGCGGATCGCTTTTGGCGTGAAAATATCCAAGGCAGGCAAGAGCCTAAGCCTATCAATAGTGATGATATCCTAGCAAAGTACGGCATCGGCACTAAGGGCAAGGAGGTGGAAGCGAATACGAGTACTTACCAGGCGTGCCAACGCCTTAAGATGCTGAAAGACCAAATCGCAGAGCTAGAGGCGGGTAAGACTAGGCTAGAGGAAGATATTAAGCTGGCACTGAGTGACGCTACTGAGCTAACGTTTCATGGTGAGCTACTGGCCACTTGGCGGGGCTCCAATGGTGTCAGTTCGTTCGATCGCAAGGCGTTTGAAAAGGACCACCCTGAGATAGCGAAGCGGTATATCATTGAGAAGCCTGGGGCGAGGAGGTTCCTATTGAAGTGAAGAAGAGTATAGAGATACGAGCAGTGGTCAACTACCTGCACATTCTAAGACCAGTTCGGAGGCCTACGGAGCGAAAGAGCTACTATCGGTTGGACGTGTTAGTGCCAAAGGACGACTGCAGCACATTGGAGCAGATAGTTAATGCGGTTTGGGCAATGGGGGCGAAGCTTGACGATACCGACCTGTTGAAGGATGGCGATGAGAAGGGGCACACCCTATACAAGGGGTGCTACTACTTTACAGCAAAGAGGGCGAGCGACCTCGACCCGATGAAGATAGAGGGTATTCCACGTAATGGCACGGTGGCTTCTATGAAGCTTCTGCCACTTCGGGCTTATGTGGGCGGTGCTCCGAGTGTCACCTTTAGACTAGAGAGTATAAGTTTCAGTAATTAATAAATGTTTTTAAGATGAGTAATTTGATTGTACAAGGTGTTATCACCCACGTTCTCCCAGAGGAGAATGGAGTAGGCAAAGCGAGTGGCAAGGAGTGGAAGAAGCAGACGGCGGTTTTACAGACGCAAGATCAGTATCCGAAGTATATCGCCTTTGATATGTTTAACAACCGTATCGTACCTCTCCAAGTGGGGCAGTCGGTGCAGGTGCAAATCTCTGTGGAGAGCCGTGAGTATCAAGGGAAGTGGTACAGCAATGTGAATGCGATCGCAGTGGCTCCCGTGCAAGCAGGTATGGGTATGCAGATGCCTCCTCAGGGTGGCTTCGCACAGCCTATGCAGGGCTACCAGCAACCTCCAATGCAGGGGTATCAGATGCCACCGCAGGGGGTGCAGTCCACGCCTCAAACGCAGACGCCACAAGCTCCATTTAATAAGCGGGGCGAGGATCTGCCCTTCTAGTATGGCAATGAAGAAGCGCAAGGTAATTCAGAATATGTGCGTCGGCCTGGAGGTCTATGCGGAGCACCGCTTCAAGATGCCATACTCTGAGCTACTGGATAAGCTTTGGGAGGAAGCAGGGGTCACGGAGTTTCAACTCCTTAACGCCCTTCAGTTGCTCGGTAGACTAAATAAGCGTGGCAAGAATAGGCTGGCGGAGATGAAGGAAAAGATGAAGTAGTTAACAATGGGGTGGTGTCTAGCTCGCTCACGGCGGTGAGGAGTGCTGGTGCGTCGGTTTTAAGCAGGCAACGAATGCAGTGCCAGCGGGACACCACCCCACTTTTTCATAGTGAATATGACTAGAGAAGAATTTGACACCACTAAGTGGTATAAGGGCATTAAGGTTAGAGAGCTGGAATCGCAAATGGTATTTGAGGTTGATGGCGTTGACTTTGGTTGGCGCTCGGTTTCGTTCTGGGACGGAAAGTCTCCTAGAGCTCTGAATTGTGAACTTATTGAGATAGTAAAAGATTTTTTGACTGATGAAATGGAGATGAATAGAAATAGGCCAGACGCTTTCTTAGACTGGGCGCTTTGTGTGGGGCTTGTGATTTGTCTAGTGATGATGGGCTTTAGCGCAGGGTGCGGAGATTACCTCGTGGCGGCAAGCTTTGCGATGAACATTGTGTGTATGACACTATTAGCAGTGACTAGAAAGGAGATGAAAAATGGAAAGGAATAAATCGGATTGGTACATAGAGCGGATGGTGACGAACGGCTTTGGAGGCGTTTACGTAACGAAGTCAACATACGAGAAGAGAGTAGATAAGAAGCCAGAGGAGGTAGAGGTTGGAGACCGTGTCGTGATGTTTGTAGGGCTAGACACTAGAGAGGGAGTGGTAAAGAGTATTGAGCTTTACGACGATGGACTTTTTAAGATTGCAGTCGGTGTGAATGGTCCTTTTACTCTATTCTACACAACACCGGACAGAATTGGAATTTTGGAGAAAGGAGGTGAGAGATGAAAACAAGTAACAAAATAGAAGAGATTCGTGTAGGAAACTATGTGGTAAGCGCAAAATCAGGCAGTTTGGGCAAGGTTGTGTCTACGTGCGGAGGTCTAGGAGAAAATGGTGTCGTTATTGAAATCGGTGACATTTTAACTGGTGGTTATACGTCGTTTGTTAAAGATGAAGATATACGACCAATACCACTTACAGAAGGACTGTTAGAGGATGTCCTTTCCGATGTTTTTCAAAAAGCAGAGTGCGACTATAAATATAGACCGACAGAGTATGAGATACCACGTGAGGTATTCCCAGGTGTTTTTGGTACTGCGAAGTGGAGTTTGGTTGAAGATGACGAGGAGCGAGGCAAGTGGTGGTTAAGTGCTGGAACAGGTAGCTTACTCACTGTGGTAAAAAGCCTGCACCACATACAGAACCTTTTCTACGACCTAGAGGGGGAAAAACTGGCCGTTTATGAATATCAAGTAAATAGATACCTAAAAAAAACAAGAGAGTCGTGAAAGAGAGTAAGCAACTAAAGGTGACCGACCTGCGGATAGGCGACAAGGTGAGAGAGAAAAGCACAGGCTATGAGTTTATGGTAACTGGGATATGTTGGGGTAGAGATGAGGCTCTGACCAACGCTGTCTTGTGTCTAGATTTTGGAGAGAGCCCTATATGGGAGTGCAGGTTGGACGAGGTGGAGCTGGTGGAGAAAGGAGGTGAAGAATGAAAACTAACTGGACTAACTGGGGCGCAAATGCTGGAGAGGTAACCGCAGAGTATACAGCCAAGCAGGAGTATGACGGTAGCGATTTTTCGTTTTATGCAAGCATACGCTTTTTAAGTAACGGCACATTTGAAGTCGTTATAGAGGATTGCCGTCTATTTAGTTTGGAGGAAGACGGTGAAGATAAGGTGTTTAACACGTTTGAGGAAGCCTTTGCCCACCTCGCAGAAATAGACTGCGAAAAGTACTTTGCGGAGTTTTTGGAGGGTGAAGAGAGGTATCAGAAAAGAATGGAAGAAGAGCAGAATTATGAGCTGGTTTAATTGTAAGGTAACACACGAGAAGCAAACGCCAATTAGTGACGGCATAATGAAGCTACAAAAGGTAAGCGAAAGCTACCTAGTGGAAGCCGATGATTTTACGGAGGTGGAGGCGATTCTCACAAAGGAGATGATGAATCGTGGTGCGTATGGTGTCGACCACATTAGAAAGATACGACTTTATGATGTCAATACAGACTTGGAGATGGCAGGAGCCGACCGATTTTACGACTGCAAGGCCGCACTTATAACACTTGATGAAAAGACGGGGGTAGAGAAGCGGAAGCGAGAGCAGTTTATCGTGATGGCTAGAGACTTTGAGGAAGCGGTTAAAGCGTTTGCACACAAACTCGATTCAATGCTCGTGGATTATGAGATTGTGAGTGTGCAAGAGACTGACTATGTGGACTTGATTAGATGATGTAACAACAGAGGTCGCCACCGCAACTTTGCCACAGCGGTGGGGAGTGTCGCAATTCTTGATGTTTAATTATTAACAATCACACAGACTCTTACCAACTATGCGACAGCGGTGGTGACCTTTTTATATAGATAAGATATGGCAATAATGCGGAGATGGTATCGGGTGGAGGTAACGGCGACGGTTAGGGGTAAGAAAATGATACGCTCCTACAGGATTGAAGCACCTGGACCGAATGAAGCTAGGCGAACAGTTAAGGAGCGTTTGGAGATGTCAGACCCAGAGGTGGTGGGGAGCTACAAAATAACAAAAGTGGTGAGAGCGTGATGAGATGAAACGGTACAAGATTAACTACGATGCAATTGCGTCGGGGGTGGCAACCCTTGAGGAGGTGTTTGGCGGCAGGCAGACGGATAGACTGGTGGAGGAGATTGCAGGGGAGCTCGCAAAAGAAGCCGAAGACATTAGAGGCTGGAGGACTACCTCCCAGATTATCAACGATAAGGTGTCGGTTGAGATATGTGCGGAGTTCTCGGATAGTGGCCTAATTGATATGGATTATATCATCGTAAGCATCAACAACTACACTAAAATACCAGAATACGGTATAGGAAGGGAGTTCTACATAAAGGATAGGAAAAGGAGCTGTGATATTACACTATCCGATGATGAGTGTAAGGCGGTGGAGGAGTGTGCGAATGAGCTGTATGCTCTGAATAATAAATAACCTACTACGTGGTGGAGGGGTGCTAATGTGATTAGACTATGAAACGAAGTGATTAATGATGAAGCGAAGATAAGGATAGCCGTGGCGAGTTCCCGAAGGGATACGAACTGGCATAATACGGTTATCTCGTGGGGGGATCTAAAGGAAAAGTGTAAGCCGGTACGGACGAGCGAGACGCTTGCAGAGTATCAGGCGATGACACGTGAGGAGCGTGGCAATGTGAAGGATGTCGGGGGCTTCGTCGGTGGTGTGCTGAAGGCGGACGGCAATCGGAAGAATGACAATCTGGAGTGCCGAACGCTCTTAACGATCGATGTGGATGAGGCGACTGCCCTCCCTGAGAAGCCGAACCCTCGGCTGGCGATGATTGTCCACTCGACGCACTCGCATACGACGGAGAAGCCACGCTACCGTGTGATTGTCCCTCTCTCTAGGCCGTGCGAACCGCTGGAGTACTCTGCAGTGGCTCATAAGATGGCGGAGGGGATTGGACTAGATGAGGTTGATATGACCTCTTGCGAACCGGTACGGTTGATGTACTGGGCGTCGGCTCCTAAGGATGCCCCTATCATCTACCACGCTCAGGACGGGGAGCCGGTGGACGTTGATCTGATGCTAAAGCAGTATAAGGACTGGACGGACCTATCGGAGTGGCCGACGAAGGATAAGCCGGGTGTGGGTGCTGTGAGTGGTGCGAAGCAACGAAAGGCGGTGACAGGTTCCCGCCAGGAGTGCCCTAGGGAGAAGAAGAATATCATCGGCTCTTGGTGTCGCACCTTTGATGTCTACCACGTGCTGAATGAGGTGCTATCGGGGCTATATGTCCCTGCGGGGCTCAATCGCTTTACGTATGCCAGTGGCTCTTCGTTTGGAGGGGTGGCGGTCTATGATGATGGCGATTTCTTCTACTCTTACCACGCTACGGACCCGCTCGGAGATCGGCTCCTTAACTCTTGGGACTTGACCCGCCTCGCTCTCTTTGGACACCTAGATAAGGAGGTGGCTCCGACAACACGGATCGACCGCCGTCCCTCTTACCAAGCGATGCAGAAGTATGCCCTCGGTATTCCTGAGGTGAGCCGTGACTATCTGAAGTACCAGTTAGCAGCAGCTCGAGAGGGGGAGCCTCTGGAGGCGGTCTCTGATGAGACGGAGGAAGTGGAGGTGGAAGCGGAAGCGGTTGATGATAGTTGGCTTGATGAGCTGGAGGTAACGGAGAAAGGGGCAACGGTGCAGAGTCTCCACAACTTCTATACTATCCTCCGAAATGACCCTAACCTTATCAAGGGGCGGGTAGTCTATGATGAGTTTAAGCGGGATAAGGTGATCGTGCGACCTCTGGAGTGGGAGAGGGAGGAGGGCGACCTCTGGACGGATGCCGATACGGCTCAGGTGGCTCTATATATTGAGAAGGTGTATAAGATTAAGAATAAAAACGACCTTCAGATGATGCTGGACGCTGTAGTGAGGGAAGATGCGTTCCGGGAGAATGGGGTGCGTAAGTTTATCCTCCGTGACAAGTGGGACGGGGTGCCACGTGTGGATACGCTTTTTATGAAGTACCTAGGGGTCGCAGATACTCCACTTAATCGCAAGATATCCCGCCGTTCGTTGGTGGCGTGCGTGGCCCGTGCGTTTGACCCTGGGGTTAAGTTCGATCAGATTATAGTCATCGTGGGCGACCAAGGGATTGGAAAAAGCTCTATTCTTAGGCGGCTCGCAGGGGGTGGTAAGTACTTTATGGACTCCTTTACGCTGGATACGAAGTCGAATAAGATGCAGGAGGCGGTTGTGGGGTCTTGGATTGTGGAGATACCCGAGCTGGAGGGCTTCTATAAGGCGGATATGAACACGATCAAGAGCTTCGTCTCTAAACAGAGTGACGAGTTCCGACCCGCCTATGCTCGTGAGAAGGTGGCGGTGAAGCGTACGTGCGTCTTCTTCGCCACAACGAATGATGATGAGTTCCTCCGTGATAGCTCGGGTAACCGCCGTTTCTGGATACTGAAGTGTGGCACGCCTGAAAAGAGTGTGTTCGACCTCACGGAAGAGGAGGTGGCGCAAGTATGGGCGGAGGCGTTCCACCTCTACAAGGAGGGCAAGACGCCCCTTTACCTCGACCGCAATGAGAGCCGGGAGCTCGTGGAGCTACAGAAGGAGTTCGACTCTGATAATGACCAAATCGGCGCCCTTGAGGCGTTCCTTGACCTTCTTCTCCCTATCGACTGGCACACCTTTGAGATGGATGAGCGGCGAGCCTACTTTGAAGCTCAGAAGCGTGGCGTGGCCTACATACGTGACCCTTCCCTTGGCTTTAAGAGTATCGGCACTGAGAAGCGCAATGAGGTCTCAGCCATAGAGGTGGTGAATGAGTTCTTCGGGATGGATAACGGCAAGGGCAACCGACAAAGCCGTATCGCTAATGACCTCCTCAAGAAGCTAGATGGCTGGGAAATGATAGAGGGTAGAAAAAGTGTAACTGGTGGGTATGGAAGACAAAAGGTATTCAAAAGATTGTAAAAAAGAGGTGGATCAGACTCCAGTTTCTCTGATCCACTCTGATCCACTTTGCAACTTCTCTGATCCACTTGGAGGGTCAAAAGTGGATCAGATGGATCAGACTGGATCAGAGAATTTCTTGTCTGATCCACCCCTACTCCCCTCTATATAACTACTAACTACACTACAATGGATCAGATGGATCAGAGAATAGTAGAAAAACATGAAAAGGGTGTTTTACATATAAAATAGAGTAGATGTGGATGTAGAATAGGGTTTCTGTAGGAGTTAGCAATTCTCTGAGCCATCCAATCCACCCAAACCACGAGGTAGCGAACGAAATGTTAAATTTATAAGTAGGATATGATAAACGAAAAGTATTTAGAAAAGAAATTGACCGAAGGTCTCCACTCCCTAGGGGTGTGGTGTGAGAAATATACCAACCCCTTCAAGGCGGGGTACCCAGACCGTCTTTGCATCACAAAGGGAGGCAACGTCTTTTGGGTGGAGGTAAAGACCCCCGGGGAGAAGCTCCGCAAGCTTCAGCTGATCCGCAAGGCAGAATTAGATGCTCTAGGCTCCCCCGTTTTTGTGGTGGATAGCGAAGAGAGCCTGGAGGAAGTGCTTAGCTTTGCAAGACAGCCCCGTAAACAGCTCAAGATTTACATCTCCGCCCCTATTAGTGGTCGGGACTACAAAGAGGTCGCCTTGCAATTTAACTCCGCGGAAAAGCAAATTAGAGATATTTCTGCACTCCTCCCCATTTCGCCACTCGATAACGGGCTCCCCCTTGATACCCCTTGGTCCGCTCACATGCTCCGTGACCTCGAGATACTCAGCACCTGTGACGCCGTGCTAATGCTACCAGGGTGGGAGCACTCCCCCGGGTGCCAGATAGAAAAGATTTTCGCAGAGCGTCTCGGCCTCCGCATACTCATGGGATTTGACGAGCTCCACGCTCAGGCCTATGATGTTGAAAGTAAGTGACCTACACAGCTACCAAAAGAAAGCAGTACAGCATATTATAAGTACCCCACGTTGTGGCGTGTTCCTAGAAATGGGGCTCGGCAAGACCGTCAGCACCCTCACCGCCATCGCCACACTGATGTACAGAGGCACCCTCCGCCGTACCCTCATCGTCGCTCCCAAGCGAGTCGCCCTCCACACCTGGGACAGCGAGGCAGAGAAGTGGGACCACCTCCGCACTCTCCGCTTCAGTAAGGTGCTAGGCAGTAAGAAGCAGAGAGAGGCCGCCTTCCTTACCCCCGCCGACATCTACATCATTAACGTCGACAACCTCCCTTGGCTGCTAGAGACCCTCGGGCGGACACCCTTCTTCGATATGATAGTCATAGACGAATACTCCGCCTTCAAGAGCCACAGCACCAAGCGGTTCAAAGCCCTCAAAGTCTACCTCAGCACCTACCCCCACATCAGAGTAGTAGGGCTCACAGGCACCCCCGCCCCCAACTCCCTAGAAGACCTTTGGAGCCAAATCTACCTCCTCGACAGCGGAGCACGGCTCGGCCGTTACATCACCCACTTCCGGCAGAAATACTTCTACCCCCTTTGGAGCAACGGCCACATCGTCTACAAGTGGGGGCTCCAGCCAGGGGCAGAACAAGCCATTTACACCGCCATTGGAGACATCTGCGTCAGTATGAAAAGCGAAGACTACCTCACCCTCCCACCCGTGCGGTACACCGACATTCAAGTAGCCCTAGACCCCAGCGAGCTCACCGCCTACCGACAGTTCCAGCGAGAGCAGGTACTAGAGCTAGAGACAGACGAGGGGCAGGAGCTCATCACCGCCAGCAACGCAGCCGTCCTCAGTGGCAAACTCCGACAGTGGACCGGCGGCGCCCTCTACACCGAGGACGGACAGAGCTACCGAGAGACCAACACCGCCAAACTAGAGAGGCTCAAAGAGATGATGGAGGAGATACACACCCCCGTTATCATCGTCTACGAGTTCCGCCACGAGCTAGAACGGCTGCGTGCGACCTTCCCCAAGGCACGCACCATAGATGAGCCGGGTGTATTCGACGCATGGAATAGAGGCGAAGTGCCCATCCTCCTCGGCCACCCCGCTAGCATGGGGCACGGCCTCAACCTACAGAGCGGAGGGCACATCATCATCTGGTATGCACTCACATGGAGCTTGGAGCTCTACCAGCAGATGAACGCACGCCTCGCACGCCAAGGACAGCGGGAGCGGGTGACTATCTACCACATGGTCGCCACCGGCACACTAGACGAGCGAGTAGTTAAAGCACTCCAGAGCAAAGAGCAAGGGCAGAACGCCCTTATGGAAGCCATAAAAGCAGAGATACAAACGGGAGCAAAAACCAAGACCCCTAATGTGTGAAAAACTAATCATGAAGTACAAAGAGCTGAAAAGACTAGAGAGCGAGCTTAATAGAGAGCTAGGCTTGCTCCTAGCTCCACCGCTCACCGACCTCCGACAAATCAAATCCATTTGCCACCAAGTGCGAATGACAGACCACCAGCCTTTTGAGGAGAAGGAGGTATGCATCGCCGTAGTCCTCCGCCTCTACAGCCCCGAGAGCCTCCTCGCCACTAAGAGGGTGAAGCGAGGCATCACCCGTGAACTCTCCCAAGCACTTCGGATCAACTACAGCTACACCAGCAACCTCACAGGAGAAGTACGTGTGCGGTACCAGCTGATCCACCCCTTCCGAGAGAAAGTAGATGAAACAGCCCTAGAGATATTAAAAGACGAAGCGAGATGAACAGACGAAGAAGCCCACTAAGAGGGCAGAAGCAGCCTATCCACCGATGCGGAGAGTGCCGGCACGGCTATGGACACCGCCGACCCTCCCAAGCTACAGGCGAAATGACTATGTGCCTCTGCCCTCACGTTGATAGCGCCTCCCACTACATCCTTACCTGCCGTCACTCCTGCCCGAAGTTTCAACCGAAGTAGCCTCAGCCGTTGCCCGTTCCAGCTCTTCCACAATCCCCCGAAGCTCCTCCAGCGTCGTGGCTCTGTAGTGTGCTCCCTTATGGTAGACCAGTGCCGTCAGCTCCTCGCCTATCACCTCATCGCGAGTGGCGAAAAGCTCCCACATAGGCACATTAAGCACCCTCGCAAATCGCTCGAGCGTTGGGTAGGAGGGGTTGCCATTCACTAATTGATTAAGCCCCACACGGGTCATCTCCATCTTATCCGCCAGCTCCTGCTGTGTGTACCCTCTCTCTTTGATTAGTTCCTTTATTCTATTCATATCGTAAAAGTTTAGTTGCTCCGCAAAGATACACATATTATATATATGTAAAGCATATACAAACACTTAAAACAAACAAAGTAAGAAAAAGATATACTTTTATTTGGTAGTTGTAAATATTATTGTTATCTTTGTAGTGTCAAAAGATAAGAACAATATATACATTACTTATATACAGTGAAGGGCTAACACTTAAACACGAGCAACAAACGAGATGAAGCGAGAGGTAACAGTTGAAAGCGTAGCAAAGCAATGGGCAAAAAGAGGTGGCAACGCAAGTGATATGATTAAGATGCTCACTAGCGAGACAGATTCAGAAGGCAAGTGCTACCCAAAGGCTGAAACAATGCTAGAGTACATCAAGTGGGCATACCCTACAGCTACAGCGAGCAAGGTGATTGAGATAGCTTTTGCAATAGCATAGAGATAGACAACTCGGGGCGGTAGATGATACCGCCCCATTAAACACACAAACGAGACTAAAAGACTATGAGCAAAGAGAGAAGAATTCGCCTGAGCGAGGTAATGAGCAAGGCGTGGTACCTTTTCAGAACATACGGTACAACATTCAGCGACGCACTAAAAAGGGCGTGGGCGTGGTTCAAGCTGAGAGCACAGATGCAAACGGGGGTGGTAGAATTTTGGTTCACCAAGGCCGACGGCACACAAAGGCAGGCCTTTGGCACCCTGAGAAGTGACCTCATCGGTGAGGTAAAGGGCAGTGAGCGCAAGCACTATGAGCACCTACAGACCTATTGGGACACCGAGAAGCAGGATTTCAGATGCTTCAAGCTGATCAACCTTGCTATTTAGAGATTAAAAGACTACATTTGATAGTACAAATCCAAACTAAGTAACATAGTTTATATTCAAAACCAAAAAGAGCTATCCCGCGTCGCTATTTGTTACCTACATTTGTAGAGCGACAGCGGGGTAGAGCAGGGGTAGCTTACCACTTTGACTTGGTGGAGGTCACTGGTTCGAGTCCAGTCCCCGCAACTAATAAACAGAAAAGAGTATGAAAGTATTAACACTAAGCCTCAAGCAGCAGTACTTTGATGAAATCGTAGCAGGTACAAAGAAGCACGAATACCGCGAGATACGGCCAAAGACAGCCAACAGGTACATTCAGTATGTCGACGCAAACGGCAAAGTATATGCAGGCAACAAAGGTAATGATATCCCCGAAGATATCGACTTTGACGCAGAGCCAATCCAATACGACGCCATCAAATTTCTAACGGGTGCCTACTCAGGCAAACGCCCTTACATCATCGTAGAAGTAAAGGACGCACAGATTGTCTACATCGTAGATGAAGATAATAATCCACGCACGTTCGATTACGAGGGTGAAGAGTATCTCGAGGCAGAGATAGACTACACCCTTGGCGAGATTATAGAGCGAAGCAATTACTAGTATTTTATAACCTTTAATTTTCAAGACGAGTCAAGAACAGAGGACAATTAACAGTTAACGCCACCTCAGGTTATAGAGGTGGCAGGCAGGCCGCATCAACAAGCAGTGGCGGTAAGCTAGGCCGAAACGGCAAGTACATCACACGAAACCAAAGGTATCGCGACATGCGTATCGCCTTCGGACTAAGTGCAGGCTAAGCCATGGGAAAGATTGCCCAAGCCTATAGGAGCATCGACCTCATCTGTGCCAAAACAGATGAGGTGATGCTCTTTAATAGTATGGGCAAAGATAGCCTCGTGCTGCTCGACCTCATCTATCCAAAGTTTAAGCGCATTGTCTGCGTATTCATGTACTTTGTAGAGGGGCTGGCCCACATAGAGAGATACATCAAGTGGTGCAAGGCAAGATACCCACGAATAGAGATGGTTCAGGTGCCACACTGGAACCTCACCTACATACTCCGTTCGGGTACCTACTGCGTCCCCAACCCAAAGGTAAAGCTGATGAAGCTACGCGATGTGGTAGAGGTGATGCAGGTACGCACGGGTCTGCACTACGCATTCCTAGGCATGAAGAAAGCCGACGGCATGAACCGTCGCCTCATGCTCAACGGCTATCAATCCAACGGCTACGAAAATCAAGGGCTAGTCTATCCACTTGCCGACTGGACGCAACGGGATATACTAGCCTACATGCGACAAAAGAAGCTCCCTCAGCCCATACGCTACTCACACAACGCAAGCGGAGGTGTAGGATTCAATCTCGAGTGCTTCCTCTGGATGCGCGACAACGCACCCCAAGACCTCCAAAAGGTTCTACAAGCATTCCCGATGAGTGAGCGGATCCTATTTGAATACGACCATGAGCGACAAGAATAAGTACTTTACCAGTAGCTCCGTAGAGCTACAGCGGTCACAAATCAAGCCGGCAGGCTACAACCCCCGCACCATCACACAAGAGGGGAGAAAAGCCCTCAAGAAATCCATCCGGCTCTACGGCGTGGTCGGAGGTATCGTTGTGAATAAGCGGACAGGCTACACCATCGTGGGCGGACACCAAAAGGTATCCGTCCTCGATGAGCTACAGAAGTACAACCCCGAGACGCACGAAAACGACTACCCCCTCCGAGTAGAGCTCATCGACGTAGACGAGAAGAAAGAAAAGGAGCTCAACATCACCCTCAACAACCCCAACGTCGGGGGCGACTGGGACTACGACGCCCTCCGCGAACTCATTCCAAGTATTGACTACCGAGACGTCGGCTTCACCGAGATAGACCTCAACCTCATCGGGTGCGACTACCTCCTTCAGACCGACATCGAAGCCACCACCGCCGACGCCCTCTCCGATATGCTCGCCCCCGTGCAAGAGGTGCGAGAGGCAGAGAAATCCGAGCGAAGAGAGGAGCAGAAAAGCGAAGCCGAGCGAATTGCCCACATGAAGGCAGTTAAGCAGCAGGTGAGAGCAGAAGCCGAGGAGAAAGCCAAGGACATGAACGCCTACGTCATGCTCTCCTTCGACACCTTCAAAGCCAAAAGCGACTTCTGCAACCGCTTCGGCTACGACCCCTACCTCAACATCATCAAGGGCGAGGTATTCAGCGACCAAGTGGAGCGAGTAGATTAAAGCCAGTAGTGCCATGCAGGAGAAGAGGAGAGCCACCATAGACCGAGAGAAACTAGAGAGGATATCCGAGGAGAGCAAGCAAAAGGGACGCCACTCCAGAGCCCGGATCATACCCCCTACGCTAGAGGATTTCGAAAAAGTAGCACGCGACACCAAAGGACGCATCGGCATGATTGCCGAAGTCTTCAACGTCTCTCCCGACACCATCTACAAGTGGCGCAACGAAGAGAAAGGGTTCCGCGAGGCTCTCAACACACCTCGAGAAATCATGATGGATAAGCTAGAGACCACCACAGAGCTCCTCGCACTAGGCATCCCCGATATCGACCCAGAGACCAAGCAGTTCAGAGGGTGGATAGTGCAACCCAGCGAGCAAGCCCTATTCCGTCTCATGAAGGTATACGGTATGCACAGAGGGTTCGGCGACAACCCTCAAGAGGTCAACATCAACCTCAAGGAGGGTAGCATCCCTATCCAAAAGTGGCTATCCCTCAATACCGAGACACCACAGCAAACGGGAGAAGAAGGCGATACCGACGCCTAGCCACCCTCCCGCTCTATGCCCACACCCATACACAGCGTATACGAACCCCTCTACCTCAATGATGATAAGTTCATCGTGCTTATCACGGGAGGCCGTGGCAGTGGGAAATCGTACGAGGTCTCCCGCTACATCGAGCGACTCACCTTCGAGCAAGGGCAGAAGATCCTTTTCAGTCGCTACACCATGACCAGTGCCGATAAGTCCATTATCCCCGAGGTACTGGAGAAGATCCAAGGTGACGGCACCGCCGAGTACTTCAATATCAAGCAGGACCGCATACAGAACCTCCGCACACAGTCCGAAATCATCTTCATGGGTATCAAAGCCTCCAGCGGTAACCAAACCGCCAAGCTCAAGAGTATCCAAGGGCTCTCCACCTTCGTCGTCGACGAGGCGGAGGAGTGGGTCAGCCCCGACGAGTATGAGAAGCTCGTCCTCTCCCTCCGTCAGAAAGGGGTTAAGAACACCGTCATCATCGTGATGAACCCCTCCGACACCTCCCACTTCATCTACCAAAAGTACCTCAAGGATACCCACCGCATCGTAGACTACCTAGGCGTGCCCGTGCAGATAAGCACCCACCCCCAGGTGCTGCACATACACACCACCTACCAAGACAACCTCCGCAACCTCGCACCCGAGTTCATCTCCACCGTCGAAGAGCTCCGCGAAACCAACCACGAGAAGTTCGCACACGTCGTAGCAGGGCAGTGGAGCAACCAAAAGAAAGGCCTCATCTTCCCCCACTACGAGGTTATCGACGAGCTACCACACTTCCTAAGCCAGAGAGCCATTGGGTTAGATTTTGGGTACACCAACGACCCCTCCGCTGCTGTCCTCTGTGGCGTGGATGGCGATGATCTGTACCTCCACGAGCTGTTTTACAACCGAGGGATGGGGTATCAGGACTTAACAGAAGAGCTCCAACGGGCTACCCGCTATGATGACCTTGCGGTCTTCGCTGATAGCTCCGAGCCGAGGGAGATAGACGAGATCCAAAAGGCGAGCCGTGACAGCGGTCGGGGTATCAACATCTACCCCGTGAAGAAAGGTGCCGGGAGTATCCTTGCCGGCCTGCAGAAGATGCAGGATATGCACATCAAGGTGACACGATCGAGCAAGAACCTCCGCTATGAGCTGGACAACTATGCGTGGGAGCTTGACCGATACGGAGAGGTCACGAACGTCCCCGTGGACAAAGATAATCACGCCATAGATGCCTCACGCTATTACGTATGGAGCCAGCTACTTGGTCAGAGACGTAGAGAGCGTGAGTGCTGGATAGGTATATAAAGGATTACACACAGAGTATGGACATCAAGAAGGCTTATAACAGCTACAACACGAAGAAGTATCAGGAGTGCTTCGAGGCTTGGGACTTAGGGTCGCACGACGTATTCAATAAGAGCGTCAGACCGGATGATAAGATAATGGTCCGAGACGAGCGCTGGGAGGATGGCAAGCTAATCCCCGCCATCCTCAAAGACATGGAGGTCAATCGCATCGCCTACCCTATGGAGCAAGACATCGTGCAGAAGCACACCACCTTCACCGTAGGCCGTGAGCCACTCCTCGACTGCACCCCCGCCACACCTGCAGAAACACAGATGCTACAGCTCCTCACAGAGGTAGGCCACGATACCAAGCTAAAGTACCACAACCGCCGAGTAGTCACCTCCTGGTTCTCCGAGTGCATGGTAGCCGAGTACTGGTGGGTAGACAGAGATACTAAGGAGCTAAGGGTAGAGCTTTGGAGCCCATTTAGAGGTGATAAGCTCGTACCAGAGAAGGACCCCACCGGCAAACTCATCGGCTTCTACCGCTTCTACTCCACCCGCGACCCTCAGGGTAGAGAGGTCGAGTGGGCAAGCTACATCACCCCTACCGACGTGCGGGGCTTCCGCCTAGAGCGAGGTGAGTGGGTCCCAGTAGAGGATAAGAGCTTCTCCCACGGCTTCCACAAGCTCCCTCTCATCTATATGGATCGCCCCGAGCCACTCTGCCACAAGATTAGCACCATACGCGACCGCATCGAGAAAGTCTGGAGCAACTCCGCAGACTGCAACGACTATCACTACGCCCCCAAGCAAATCATCTCAGGCGATATAGAGGTAGTCAACACCAACCCCACGGGGCGAAATAAGACCATCAAGCTACAGAACGGAGGAGATGTCAAGATGCTCACCTGGAATCAAAGCTCCGAGATGGTCACCACCGAGGTAGAGAAGCTCGAGGAGACCGCCTATCAGATTATGAACACCCCACGCCTCTCCCCAAAGGAGATTTCCAGCACCGGTGCTACCAGTGGCGAAGCCTTCAAGTACGTCTTTGCCGGCATACGCCTAGCCGTAGAGAGCCACGAGGAGCAGGTAGGCGAGTACCTACAGCGACGCATCAACTTCCTCCTCCACGCACTAGCCACCCTCCACCCCGAGGTAAAGGAGGCCGAGGGAATGCACATATCCCCACAGTTAGTTCCCTACAGCATAGAGTAAGCATACACATACACGTCTTTAATACACTTTCTTTCATAGTTTAGGTAATAAGTTGTCTTTTGAAGCACTGCGAAGCGATTTCGCGGTGCTTTTTCATGCTCGGTGCCACTCCAATCAAAAGTAAGGGGTTTAGTTTAGGTTGCAAAGCCCAAACTGCTCCCATTGATACTACATTGTCCGTTACTTTTGTGTTAGGTAAATCAATTATCACAAAAGCACGACAAAGGAAATGCTAAAAGAAAAGATCAAGGTCGCACTAAAACAGAAGTACACCTATACTGGGTTAGGCGATGACGTAATGGACGGGGTTGCGGAGATACTCTCTCACAACGTTAAAGAGGAGGATGCGATTGATACGGCCGTATCTGGCTGTGAGGGATTGCTGAAAGTGGTCCAAGGTGCGCTTGACAAAGAGCGTCAGGCACGCTCCGAGGCGGAGAAGAAGGTGAAGGCTATCAAGGAAACTAATAGCGAGCAGAAGGATGAGCCTAAGCCTACTTCAACCACGGAGGAGACTAAGACCACCGATGAATTCTTGGCGATGCAGAAAGCCATTACTGAGCTGACGAAGCAGGTATCCGAGATGAAACAGACCTCACTCCAAAAGAGCAAGCTGGAGCAACTGACTTCCGCCCTCAAAAAGAATAAGGTCCCTGAGGCCTACTATAAGCCAATTCTTAGCGGACGCACATTCGGGGAGGACATTGACGTGGATGCTTACGCCACCGAGGTCGTCAACGGATGGACAGATATGCAGAAGGACCTTGCGGAGAAGCGCTTTGAAGGTGTTAATCCGCCCGACAAGGGGGAGGTTACAGATCCGAAAAGCGAAGACCCGCTGGCGAAGCTTATAAGCAAGGGCACGGAGGAGATTGTGAATAGCAAAAAGTAACAGACTATGATGATGTCTTATGACAAGACCACCATAATGGGTGGTAAGGAGATCTGGCGTGAGGAGACTGTCCGAGTAGATTCGGGAGGTTATAACCTCGATATGACCGGTCTGAAGGAGGGTGATGTGGTGGAGAAAGGCACCCCTCTGATTGTGGACTTCGACAAGAGGACCGCAAAGGTCGCAAAGGGAGCCGATGAGGCTAAGACCAACCGCCTGCTCTATGCAAGCGTGAAAGCAGAGAAGAACGAGCCGGTAACGGTGGTAAACGCTGCCGATGAGGTGCGTGATGACCTCATCCCTCTGTCTGCGGAGGTAGTGAAAGCACTCAGCGCCACCGGAAGATTCCTTTTCCTGAAGAACCCGTCAAGCGGTGCTTCTGCAGGAGCCTAACAAGTTAGTTTGAAAAGATTATGAATTACACTATAAGCGATATTCTCGGATCGCCTCAGATTATCAGTGCGGTCATCGACCGTGCTAAGGCAGTGGAGAACGACCGCCCCTTCTGGCGTGATTACCTTTCCTTTAGAGAGGTCGGTGCTGAAATCTTTGCCACTGCGTATGGAAGCAAGTCTGCCGTACGTATGGGTAGCGTGATCAGTCCCTTCTCTGAGAAGCCCATCCGTGGTCGTGAGGGACTTGTGAGCGGTACGCTCCGTGTGGCTAACCTCGGTGACGGCTTCCAGATGGACAATGACCGTCTGGAGGAGCTGCAGGATATGATACGACGCCTGAACACAAGTGGGATGGACTCCACCAGCGTCAAGGAGGTGACAGACTTCCTCGTGGAAGACTTCCGTGAGGTAATCCTCGCACCTGAGAAGCGTATCGATAAGCTACTCGCCGACCTAATGCTCACGGGAGCCGCAAGCATCACACTTAAGGACAACCCGAATGGTGTGCAGATCCTTGATATCGAGATCCCGACCAATAAGGAGGAGGCTAAGACCACCGACAAGGGCAAGCTCTATATGCTGTTCCAGAAGCTGGCAACCAAGTATAAGAGGTACGCATACCAGGAGATGGTGATGAGCAACGAGACTTTTGCAAAGTACTTTATGATGTCCGATGAGTTCACGGCTCTCTTCAAGCAGAAGCTCGGGACTAACGAAGCAAGCGTCAGTGGTCTCTTGACCGAGGAGATGCTATCTGCCCTGTTCAAAACCGTTGGACTTCCACGTGTGAGAGTGATGCCTCAATATGTGACTACACTCACCGACGAACAGATCCCGCTGATGGAAGAGGGTAAGGTTGCCCTCATTCCTCAGGGTGAGCTTGGAAAGCTCCGTTATAAGCCAACCTATGAGGCAAGCGATAAAGTCCCTGGAAAGTCTTACACCGAAGCAGAAGGCGGTCTGCTCGTGTCCACTGCGCGAACCAGCAAGGGGCGCTTTATGGAGTACGAGTGCAAGTGGGTACCTGAGATCAAACAGGCACGCTCCATCGTAAGTATTGACCTCACAAAAGCAATCTAGTAAGGTATGACCGTCAAGGAGTTCATAGAGAGCAAGTATCGCAGCCTAGGCGGTATGGCCCCCACTCACGAGGTGGAGACAGTGGTTATAGCGAGCAAACTAGACCCCGACGCTCCCCTCACGAGTGAGACACTAGCCACCGTCGAGCGTGCATTTGTAAAGCGCATTCCAGAGGTGCTTTTGCAACCGACTAGCATCAGCGAGTTGGGGGTATCCATCTCCAGAGCAGGGCAAGACGCCCTCCGCCTTTACTACCGCACGAAGTGCCGTGAACTTGGTATTGAAAACCTCCTAGATGGTGCGGACAGGCCAAAGGTTACCATTTACTAATCACTCATACAATGTTAGTACCAAACGCACAAATAAAGCTCTCCCACAAGATTGGAGATGACACCCCCGACGAATATGGGGTGCCAACCTCCCGAGTTGAGTGGTCCGAGCTCATCACTTGCCAAAAGCAGGCGGTGCGTGATGACGTGCGGGGAAGGTACTCAGATGGTCACTTTCGCCAGTCGCTCTACCGCGTGCACCTACCGATTGCGGACGCTCCAGGGTGGATAGAAGAGAGTACACAAGCAGAGCTATTCACGGACGGAGGTAAGTCGCTAGGTGGGTACAGCGTGCAGAGCGTGGCGAAGGCCTATCTGTTAAATCATTACGAGGTAGAGTTAGGAGAGCCGTATGGAGTTTAGTGAGTTTGCACAGAGCTTCAAGGAAGAAGTGAGGCAGGACCAGCTAGAGTGTCTCATTCTAGTAGGCGAGGAGGCTTACGAAATGGCAGTCAGCTCAAGGGCCTTTCAGGACCGCACCGGGTGTCTCATTAGCTCAATCGGATACGCAGTGGTTAGAGATGGCGAGATACAGCACGAGGGAGGTTTCAACGTGGTGCTTAACGGCGAGGAAGGCAGGAAGAAGGGCAAGAAGCTAATCGAAGAGATGATGCCAAGCAAAGGCACTAGCCTCGTCTTCGTAGCAGGAGAGCATTACGCCACCTTCGTAGAAGCTAAAGGGTACGACGTGAACACCGCAGGAGAGTTAATCATTGACAAACTGATGGCAGAATGGCAAAGGTAAGCCAAATGATAAGAGGAAACTTCAAGACGGCTGAAGAGGTTGAAAGCGACGTCTACACGGCCGTGAAAGCCTACCTCAAAAATAGCATCAGTGGGTACGTTTACCGCCGTGGAACAAGACCAACGAACAGAGGAGACAAAGAGGATGCAGTTGTTTCCTTCCTCTCTGGGCTAGACGGCCAAGTACAGACGGGGGTGGTTGTGGTCAATGTTTATGTGCCTAACGAGAGGAAGGGAGACCATTACTCCGTTAAGAACGTAGCCCGCTCCACGGCAGTGTCAAGGACACTCCTCAATATGCTAAAAGAGATGAGAATAAGCGGGTACGACCTAAGGACTGAACGCACCGTACAGACGGAAGAGGATAACGGGGCAACGAGAGTGACGCTCCGCATCAAGTACAAGTATAACGCATTAATTGATAGATAGCAAATATTATGGCAGCAGTAAAAGGAACAGCGTGGGGAGAGCTAGAGTTTAAGCTCGGCAAGGGTCCCACTGGAGTTGTAAAAGAGGGTAGCTACAGCCTTGAGTACCAAGAGGGCAACACTAAAGAGTGGAAAGCCATCAGCGGACGTGTTGTAGATAAGCGACAGATGCAGGGCTCCATTCGTGTTAGCTACGAAATAAAGGGTATTGAGGCAGGCGCATTCAAGTCGGTGCTAGAGGGAGAGACCACCCTAGTGATATCCCCAAAGGACAAGATTGGTGAGGTGCTCAACTTCAAGAAGGGTACCGTGTCAGTAGCTCCAGTCTTCACGGAGGATGGCGGTTATGGCACAAAGGTGACCTACAACGCGATTGCGGAGGACGATGGTACATTGTTCACAACGAGCGACGCAAGCACTACCACCGCGTAATCAAGAAGTAAAACAAGCTAACCAAGGGGCGGGTAAGGAGTAAATCCCTCTCCGCCCCATTTTTATCTACAGAGTATATGTGGAACGTAATAGATCAGATAAAGATAGTGATAGTGGCGATCTGGGCGGTGATCATGACGGCTCTGTCGCCTACCGTCAATGCCCTCCTCCTGTTGGTACTCTTTGCGATTGTAAACGCTTTCGTCGGGTACCAGAGTAATTACATTACCCGTCACGAGCGCTTTAGCTTCTCGAAGTTCGGGAGGGCAGGGATGCAGCTGATGATGTATATGGGGCTGGTCATCCTACTCCACCTCGCTTTCTACATCTTTGGCGACACGGATAAGTCGCTCTTCGCCATCAAGGTGGTTTCGTGGATAGCGGTTTGGGGCTACACCGTGAAGATACTGCAGAACTGTCTGCAGATTGCCCCCAACACACGGGGGCTGAAGCTCCTCTACTACGTGCTGGCGGTGAAGTTTATCGGCAAGCTCCTTCGCGAGCTAGGGATAGAGGTCGATGATAACGAGATTAAGCAGATAAGAGATGAAGAAGAGCCTACCGAGGGGACTGAGAAATAACAACCCCCTCAACATACGTCGCACAAGCGACCGCTGGAAAGGGTTAGCACCCACGCAGAGCGACCCCGCATTTTGCCAATTCATAGCCCCTGAGTGGGGTGTGCGTGCCGCCATTGTGATTTTGAGGAGTTACCAACGGCGATACCACCTCCATACCCTTACCGAGATTATCCATAGGTACGCACCAACGAATGAGAACCATACCGAGCGGTATATAGAGAGGGTCAGCACGAGAGCCAAGATACAGAGGAATGCCCCCCTGGACCTCGCTAATCGTGACCTTGTTTACCGTCTCATTGAAGCGATGTGGCTAGTGGAGTGCGGAGTGCCAGGCGACCCAACCGCCATTAATAAGGGGCTGGACCTCGTAGGGCTATGAAGAGGAGAAAACCAACGGATGGCCAGATAGCCACCCTGTATGCCATTGTGGCTTTGGCCGTCTGTGCCATCGCCGCCTTTCTACTCGCTTTCCTTTGTGTAGGGTGTCGACCCGCAAAGGAAGTGGTGCAGAGTTACACCGCCACGATACAGCAGGGGGTAAGATTGGAGCGGGATAGCATTCGCATACCCTACCAGCGCCATACCGCTCGCTGGTTTCTACCTTCTGGAGCCCTAGAGCGTGAGGAGGTAACGGAGCAAGGAGAGCTAATGCAGGTGCGAGAGCAGGTGCAAGATACCCTAGACATCGCACAAAAGGACGACGCTAAGGAGGTGACCACACCGCCACCAACACCAACCGCCATTACTACCTTACCAGTCCGTATCAATGCCACCCTTTGGGGCGTGGTGATTGGTGCTACACTAGTGGTCATCGTTATAGGAGTGATTAAACTACGCAGATTATTATGAAGCTATTCAAGAGAGCAGAGTCGGAGATTATACGAGTGATTGAGAGTATCACTAGAGCCCCTATCAAGGCAAAGCTCGGAGGAGTGGAGCTGGAGGTGCCTCGCCCCTCTGTCCGCACGTCGCTACAGGTAGAAGCCCTCTTCACGAAGCTCACGCCCCACACGGAGGAGGGGGTGAGTATCTTGGAGATGATACAGACCCTACAGCAGGCCGACGCCCTTACGGAGGCGGCCACCCTCTTCCTCACTGATGGAGAGGGTAGCCCCTCTCTCCGGAAGGCACTCGCAAGGCAGTGCACCCCTACGGAGATAGCCAACTTCGTACTGGAGGTACTGACCGCAGAGGGGGAGGTAGAGGGTTTTTTCGTCTTTACCACTTTCCTAAGCCACCGGCAAAGCCGGCTAGCCCCGACGAGGGAAGTGGAGACTCCTTCTGGGGAGTGATTGCGAGTGTCGCTAGTTACTACCACCTCACACCGAATTACATCCTCGATGAGATGACGATGGAGGACCTCGTGATGTACGCTCGGGTAATCCCCTCCTTTGAGAGTAAGAGCGACACCCCTGCACCAACGGAGACCCGAGAGGCAAGGAGTATTGGCGACTTTGCCCGAATGATACAAGCACAGCAACAGTAGAGATAGAGAGAGATGGCACACAAATCATACAGTATTGACCTAGACGATAGGGAGTTCCTGCGGAAGCTCCAAAACCTCACGGAGATGACGGCCCGCACCGAGCAGATGATACAGCAGCATCTGAAGATAAAGGCGGATATTGAGCTTCCCCGTAACCCCTTTGGGGGCTTCCAGTTCCCGCCAACCGCCTTTAAGCTCCCCGAGATTAACACCCAGAAGAGCAGTGAAGCGGTAGATGAACTGAAGAGGAAGATGGAGGAGCTGACAGAGGGCGTAAAGGAAGGTGCAAGAGCAAATGATACTATCTCCGTGAGCTTTGACCAACTCTACAGGAATCTGACAAGGCTCCTCACTGGTGGTGCAGTCGCTGGGTTTGTGAATAAGCTAGTGAGCGTGCGTGGCGAATTCCAACAGCTGGAGATCGCCTTTGGTACGATGCTAAAGAGTGCCGACAAGGCTCAGGGGCTCATCACACAACTGGCCGACACCGCTGCGAAGACCCCTTTTGACCTCCAAGGAGTGACGCAAGGAGCGAAGCAACTCCTCGCCTACGGGGTAGCAGCGGAGGATATCAATGATAAGCTCCTGATGCTAGGAGATATCGCCTCTGGGCTTTCGCTCCCACTCGGCGACCTCGTCTATCTCTACGGCACCACGATGACGCAGGGGCGTGTCTACACCCGTGATATGATCCAGTTTATGGGGCGTGGTATTCCTTTAGCGGAAGAGCTAGCGAAGCAGTTTGGCGTCACCAAGGACAAGGTCTCCGAGCTAGTCACCGCAGGTAAGGTAGGTGCCAAGGAGTTTGAACAGGCGATGCAGAGTATGCGTACAAACCGCTTCAATAACCTTATGGAGGAGCAAAGTAAGTCGCTCACGGGTCAGATTTCCAATATCGAGGACGCCATTCAGATAATGTATGACGAGATAGGGAAGTCGAGTGAAGGTATGCTCAATAAGGGTTTGCAAGGCGTCTCCTTCCTTGTGGAGCACTACAAGGAGGTGGGCAAGGCGCTCGGCACCCTCATCATCACCTACGGGGCGGCTAAGGCGGCAGTAGCTCTCTACTCTATTGTCGTTGGAATGCACGCAAAAGGAATGATTGGGTTCATCACCGCCACGAGAAAAGCAACGGCAGTGCAGACCGCTTTCAATACCTCCCTATTGAGCAACCCGATTGTAGCACTCGTGGGAGCGGTGATAGGTTTGGTCGCTGCATACGCCATCCTTCGGGACCGCACCTCAGAGGTGGAGAAGGCTCAGAACCGTCTGAATGAAGCTAACGCACAGGCAAAGGCCGATGCCGAAGAGGCTAAGGAGAAGGCGATGGCGGCGGTGCAGACGATGAAGAACGAGTCCTCCACCCTCCTAGAGGTCTATGACGCACGCAAATTACTCAACAGTCTATTCCCTGAGATATTCAAGAATATGACCGACGAGGAGATTAAGCTGATGAGCTTGATTGACCTGGAGAGGATACTCAAAAAAGCCAAAGAGGATCGCGGGGTAGCAAGTATGAAGGCACGCCTTGAGGAGTTAAAGCAAGAGGAGGCGATAGCGAAAGCCAATGCCACAGACAACAATTACACCAAACCATCAGAAAGTAAAAGCGGGTTCTCCCTCTCCTTTAAGGTGAAGGACGACAGCAGAGACCTCAAAGTAATACAGGCAGATATAAAGGCCACCGAAGAGAGTATCAAGAACTCAGAGCGGGAGCTAGCCACCGCCCGAATGACCACCGCCGATAAGCGGGCACTGCAAGAGAAGGAGGTGAATAGACTGCTCAAGGAGCGGGAGAAGCTGGTAGCAGAAACAAACCTCAAGGGCTACACGGACTTCATGGACGTGGATAAGATGCAGAAGCTAGACCGCAGCATCAAATCGGCCAAGGAGACGCTAGCAGGCTTTGATAAAGAGGTGAAGAAAGCTACCTTCAGTGGCGAGGTGGATAGTGCTAGAGCTAGAGTAAAGGGGCTAGAGGAAGACCTCCGCAAGCTCCGCAAGGGTGATTGGAAACTAGAGGAGGGGCAGACCTTTGCGACACTCATCGAGGAGAAAACAAAGGAGCTGAATACCGCGAAGTCGGCACTCAATAACCTCCTCGGCATCTCCACAACGGGCAGTGGCGCCTCTAAAGCGAAGAGGCTAACGGAGGAGGCAGCACGCCTCCGCAAGTCTTTTGAGGAGAGTGTACAGAAGCAGGTAGAGAGCGGGGCGGACAGCCTTCGGCAGTCGGCTATCTCAGGTCTATCGGGCATGGAGCTGATAGAAGCTCAGTACCAAATCGCACTCGACAACATCGAGAATAGCAAGCAGGAGTACATCACCAAGCACAAGGCGACGCAAGAGCAAGCGAACGCCCTATTTTACGACCTAGAGGTGCAGGCAGAGGAGAAGTACTCGCAGGATAAGGAGAAGTACTACAACAGCCTATTGGAGAAGTACGCCACCTATGAGCAACAGCGTCGGGCAGCAATGGAGGAAGCAGAAAAAGAGATTGCGGTACTTCGTGAGCGTGGCGATGAGGGGAATATTAAGGAGGTGGAGGAGAAAGAGAAGACCACCCTTGAGGCGATCGACCTTCAGTTTGCAATGCGTAGCGATGAGTTCCAAGAGTGGCTAGACAAGGTGGCAGATATGTCGCTGGACGCCCTTATTCAGAAGCTTGCAGAGGCTCAGGCCGCCCTTGAGGTGCTAGAGGCAGGCAAAGATATTAGCCCAGAGGAGTTGGCCGTGAAGCGTGCGGAGGTGGTGAAGCTGATAGAGGCGGTTAAGAAAGCGAAGAGGGAGGCAAGCAAGGGTGGCACCAGTCGTAGCTTTAAGGATTGGCAAGACCTCCATAAGACCCTCACTGACCTAACAGGTGGCTTTGACAAGCTCGGGCAGTCGGTGGGTGGTACGCTCGGAGGTATCATACAAGAGGCAGGCGGGCTATCCACCTCCGTGATTGGTATGATAGACGGCATCATGACCTTTGCCCACACCTCTGTAGAGGGAGTGAAGACGGCAACCACTGGGACGCAGAAGGCACTTAAAACACTGGAGGCGGGCACAGTTATCCTCTCTATCATCAGCTCTGCTATCTCTATTATGCAGAGGGTAGCGAAGTGGTTCTCAAAGAATACGGAGCTAAGTGAGGAGCAGAAGCAGGCGTACCAGTCGCTCATCAACTCCACCCGCGAACTAGCTCGGGCGAATATGGAGCTAATGCGATCCCTCTCCCCCGACAAGGTGGGTGAGGCGTACAAAAAGACACTCGCTCTCCTAAAGCAGGGGCAGAAGGAGACCTACGAGATGATGAGTAAGTGGATGTCAAGTGGTGCAAAGGACGGCTTCCTCGGCATCGGTGCCAAGTCTTCGCACGGCTTTGATGTGGTGGCTAGACTGAAAGAAGAGGCGGAGTTGCTGAAGAAGACGCTCGGGCGGGATATCTTCCAAGGCAATCACCGCTTTGGTGGCAATTGGAACGCCTTTGAGAACCTCCAAAAGCTCTCTATTGAGGAGATAGAGAAGCTCAAGCAGTCACCCAAGCTATGGGGAGCCCTCGGTAAGGAGATGCAGGACTACTACTCTAATATCCTAGAGATGCAGAAGCAGATAGCAGATGCGGAGAAGGAGCGAAAGGACGCCATTACGGGCACCTCGCTAGATGCGGTAACGAGTGACGCACTCGAGTGGATTAGCAACCTAGATGATGCGATGAAGTCGCCTGCGGAGACGTTTGAAAAGACGATGCAGAATGCGATTAAGCGGATTATCAAGAATAAGTATCTCGTGAAGGAGATGCAGAAGTGGTATGATGACTTCGCCAAGGCAGGCGAGGACGGCACCTACACGGAGGCGGAGATAGAAGCCCTTCGCCAAAGCTACTACAGCACCACGGATGCGGTACGGAAGAAGTACGAGGCGATGGCTAAGGCAATTGGCAGTGACGCTCTCTCAACGGAGGATAGTCGCCACGCAGAAGCGAAGGGAATTGCCCAAGCATCGCAGGAGAGTGTAGATGAGAATAACGCCCTCCTCAATCTGCAGGTACAGATGGTGGATAAGCTCTCCAAAAACTTTGACACCTACTCCGCCACGCTCCTAAGTCTGCAGACGAAAGGGTGGCAAGAGGTGCGGGCGATCCGCTCACTCACTGAGCAGGTGGAGAGCCACACACGCAGTATTGACACCAATATCAAGGACGTGGTGACGAATGGGTTAACGATGAAGTAAGGGAGGTATGGCAATCAAGATGACAGTTAACGGAGCGGAAGTGGAGGTGAAGCAAGGGTCGCTTGCTTCGCTTTTCACCCCTCCGAAGCCCAAGAAACGGCTCGTGAACGAGTGGGGCGACGCTCCCACCGAGGTAGATACCACAGAGCCACTCTACCCCAGTAGTAAAGAGGTGGAGGTGATCATTGGGCTAGCCCCTACGCAGGTGACAGGGCTGTGGGCTTCGCTACTCAGTAAAGAGGTGGCAGAGGTGCAGTTCCTCGGCAGGGTGGTCCCACTTCGCGTTACCACTGCCACACTAGATAGGTTCAGCGAAGCTCTTACGGAGGTGCGCCTCTCGGGCGTGCTGGACACCCCTAAGGTGGTGCTATCTAAGACGCCAACGACGCTATCGGAAGCACTCCTTGAGGGGTCGCAGCTCGCAGGTGGCACGGTGGTAATTAAGCCGGGAGCCTCGGAAGAAGTAACGGGTATGGTGGGCGGTCTCTATGTAACGACTGGGGCGGTAGTGCAGGGGCGGAGCTCTCGCTCTCTAAAGCTCTTAATCAAGGCAAAGGGGGCGGAGCTATGGGGAGCGTACGACCGACTGGTATCGGTGCTTTTTGCCCCTAAGACGCTGGTGGACGGTGTGGAGATGGAGTATCAATCGGGCGGTACCTCTGCCCTTGAGTTGTATGGTGATACGTTTTATTGGGAGGTAGACTTAAACTTTTTGACGTTATGAAGATATATAGACCTGATGGTAAGCTGTGGCGAGAGGTGGTCGCCCTTGATAGCTCTTTTTGTGAGGAGACGTTGGAGCGGTTCAGCCGTATCTCTCTTGACTTTGTATTGGCGGAGGAGGTGCTGGTACCTGAGCTCTGCTACGTGACGTGGCGAGGGGAGCGGTATTCGCTTTTCTCTACCCCTAAGGTGGTGAAGGTAAGCACACGGGAGTACCGCTATACTCTCAACCTTGAGGGGCGTCACTTGGAGCTGGATCGGGTGCTAGTAAAGGACAAGCTGGGGCGGACGAAGTTCGTCTTTACGGGTCGGACGGACCAGTATGCAGAGCTTATATCGGACTGCCTCCCTAGCTGGAAGGTGGGTGCCTGCACTACTGGCGACGCCACTCGGGTGATTGCTTTCAACAACACCTCGCTTCTGGAGGCGTGCCGTATGGTGGCTTCTAAGTTTGAAACGGAGGTGCAGTTGACGGACGGGGCTATCTCTTTCGGTAGGGTGGAGCGGTACAAGTCGGATCCGCTCTTGCTAGCTTATCGCAATGGACTGAAGAAGGACATCACCGTGGAGCCAGACCCCAAGGAGACGGCAATCGGTCGGCTCTATGTGGTGGGAGGTGACCGGAACATAGACCCTGCTAAGTATGGCGGGCACCAACTGCACCTCTCTAAGAGTGGCAAGGTGTCGGTGGGCGGTCGCTCCTTTACTGCGGACGCCGAAGGTAGGTACATTTCGCTAGAGGGGGACACACGCCTCAACACTTCGGAGCGTGCCTTTGATGCCACCTCTATCTACCCTAAGCGGGTCGGCACGGTGAGCAAGGTGGAGCAAGTGGGCGATGAGTGGGACGTGCTGGACGACGCCAATACGATTGACTACGGTCAGCACCGCGTGGGAGGGGATACGATGCGACTGGAGTTCCAAAGCGGTCGCCTGGCGGGGCGCACATTTGACCTCGCCACGAAGGAGGATAAGCTAGTCGGCTATGTACACAGTGAGAAGCGGTTCAAGCTGGTGCGTAAGGAGATTGACGGTGTGTTGATGCCTGAGCCTACCACCTTCTACCCTGCTGTGGGGGATAAGTATGCTATCTTTGGCTGCTCGCTCCCTGATGAGTACATCACAAGTGCCGAGGGTGAGATGCTACTGAGAGGTGCGGAGTACATGGCGGAGCGTTTGGAGCCACGCCTGCAGTATCGTGCGGAGCTGGATGGGCTTTGGGCGAAGAAGAATTGGGGTACGGTGGCTCATAAGCTGGTGGTCGGCACGATTGTGAGACTGGAGGGCGCCTCTAGTGAGGTGCGGATTAGCTCGGTACGGACGTCACTGAACAGCCCATACACCCCTCGCATCACCTTTTCAAACGCTCCCTATATGGTTGGCTCGCTGGCGACTCAAATCGCTACCCTTGAGAATGCAGAGGTACGACAGCGTGAAGAGCTTCGGGCAGGACTGGTGAAGCTCCAAGACCGCACATACAAAGATACGGAGGCGGTGCGGGAGATGGTGGAGAAGCTAAAGCTGGAGGGATTTAGCAAGTCTTTGAAGCCCGAGACACTGCAGACGATGTATGCGGTGATTGGCTCACCTGAATTGCAGTTTGAATTCGTGGGAGGTGGCTTTAGCTGGACCGAGGGCAAGGGCGGAGCCATCACGATACCACAGCAAACGATACGTCAGAGGGTCGCAGGCACGACCCTAGAGCCAGAGCCAAAGACGGTGGAGACCACGATACCCGCACTTACCTACACTTTGAAGCCACACGAACAGCAGGCGCACATTTACGTAGAGCTAAAGCCAACGCCGAGATACGTAGTCAGTACGAAGCCCCTGGAGATTACCCCCGACCGCTTGCTTGTTGGGTTGCTGAACGGCACGGAGGGAAGCCGTGACTTTACGCCCCTTTACGGCTTTACGGAGATAAGCCCCAGTCACATTGCTACTAGGTACATACGCTCACGGAGTGGTAATATGCTGATTGACCTAGAGACAGGCAATATCTACAGCGACAAGATTGAGTTTAGACGACCCGATGGGAGCACCAAGGATATTGACCAAGTGATTTCAGAGGGGGTGCAGGTGGGTGGTCGCAACCTTGCTGTGATGTCAAGAATGGTGCCTGGCTATCTGTATGGAGACTACAATGGAGGGAGCCCAGGGGATATTGATTATAAAGTGAAACAATACTACCCGTTTAATTATGACCCAACCTACTATCCAATTGAAGAGGGGGCTAAGCTAGTGTATGTGATTAAGCGTATTGTTAACCCAGAAAGAAATGCACACGCAATCCTTCATTGGTACAACGAAAACAAGGAGTTTATAGGCTGGGACTTCGGTAAATGGAGACACCCTAATGGGACACCTCGTGTACTAACAGCACCAAAAGGTACACACTACTATAGGTTCGGATTTTCTGATTATCCTAAACGTATTCAGGTCAAGCTAGAGCGAGGTACCGTCGCTACAGACTGGTCGCCCGCCCCCGAGGATGTGCAGGCCGACATTGAAGCCGTGGAGCGTGGCTATCAAAAATTGATAGAAAGGGTTGATGTGGAGTTTGCCATTTCCAACTCAAGAGACACCGCACCAACGAGTGGGTGGCAGACGAATGCACCGACACCCGCTAGAGGTCAAGCCCTTTGGCAACGCACGAAAGTGTATCTAAAGGACGGCACAACGGAGGTGCGAGGGGTCACTTGTATTCAAGGCAAGGACGGTCTAGACGGCAAGGACGGAGCCAAAGGCGGTGACGGAGCGGACGGTAGAGGGATTACAAAGATAGTGGAGCTTTATTACCTATCTTCATCTAACACCGCCCTAGCTAATGGGGCGTGGTCAGAGACGGCCCCGACACCAAAGGAGGGATTTTGGATTTGGACTAAGACCCGCATTCATTACACTACTGGAGAGCAGATTGAGACACAGCCTATTTGCGTGACTGGTAATAAGGGTGATAAGGGTGACCGAGGGGAGCGAGGGTTGCAAGGTTTACAAGGAAAGGACGGCACAGATGGTTTGCCAGGGCGTGACGGAGTGGACGGCAAAACATCGTACACTCACATCGCTTATGCTGATACTGTCACTGGTGGTGGTTTTAGCCAAAGCCCCGCTGGGAAAGCTTATATCGGTATGTATGTAGACTTTGTGCAGACGGATAGCACAGACCCAAGCAAATATGCGTGGAGCTTAATCAAGGGTGCAGACGGGAAGAATGGTCTGAATGGCAAGGACGGAGTGCCGGGGAAGCCAGGAGCGGACGGTCGCACACCTTACTTGCACATTGCTTATGCTAATTCGCAGGACGGAAAGCAAGGATTTAGTGTCAGCGTGAGCGAGGGGAAGTCGTATATCGGTACTTACACCGACTACACGCAAGCCGATAGCACCGACCCGACGAAGTACAGCTGGAGCCGAATTAAAGGCAAGGACGCAGTGCAGGTGCGTGAGAACCTTTGGACTTCAAGTCAGTATTCACTTGTCCAAAACGACAGATATGGGTGTAGACTAACACCACTGCCAGACAGAAAATTCAAAATAGAAAAGGTGGAGGCATCCAAGTACAGTTTCGGTGGAGCTAGCTACTACACTAACCCGATAAAGAACCCTCCTGGGCGATATACGATTTCCTTTAAGGTGGTTGAATGCTCACGGCCAATTCGTTATTATTACAAAACTGGCATCGACAAAAAGGGAGGTGATTTTGTAGGTGACTTTTACTACTATACTAGCACGTCAAGTGACGGGAGACTGCCTGCGTTTGCATTTACGTGGGGAGAGGCTGGTACTGATGATGAAGCAAAGATTGGTGATTACGCAATAATTAAAGACATCAAGATTGAGCGAATAAAGGAGGGTGAAGACCCAAGACCGACCGCCTACCTACCGCACCCCGATGACCTTAAAGGCAAGGATGGGCGGAACGGAAGACCCGGCAAGGACGTAGACCCGACACTCCTAAAAGAGATACAATCAGGTTTGACCAACGCCAATACGCTCATCTCCACCCTTGACAAAGCCCAAAAACAGCTAGAGCAAGGGGTGATAAACAAAGCCGATACAAAGGACATTCAGTACCTCCTCGACAGCCTAAAGAATGGCAAGACGCAGGTCGCAGGGGGTTTGGTATTGACGAATGATATTATCCTAAGTGACCCCAACTCCAAGAACGTCACAGCGATGATTAGTGGCTCGCAAACCGAGGGAGCCAAGGCGATGCGACTGGGGATAGATTATGGGGGAGATAAAATTGCCCCCTTGTATGACTTTATTGAACCTTACGGCGAAAAGGCAAATCAACTTAAGAGCCTTCCGAGTGATGAGGAAAGAGTGCAATTGCTAGAGAAGTGGGGATATTCGGTTTACAGGAAAAGCCCTCAGGGCGTAATTTATTGGCACGTGTATCTCACCAAAGAGAAAAAAGATATAGGGGAAGCGACCGCTTTCAATAACAATGGTACGGGCCATATCGGAGAGTTGTTTTTCAATGGCAATTATATCGGTTTTGGCGATGCCCTCAATAGCTATATGCAGGTGGGTGGCACGGCTAGAGCGGAGAGCGATATGGTGAATGCATCAACTGAGATGCGAGAGATTGATTTGAACTTCACAAACCAAGGAGGGCGAACCAATAACAATGTGATAAGACGCACACTCGTAAGCCGTGCGACAATGTACGCAGGCAATAGAGATGTGAAGTTTTTCGTGACTGTGTATGCAGAGGCGGAGGCGGGAGTTAGAGAGATAGAGCTACCAAACGGAAGCTGGAAATATTTGGGAGCAAGTGCAAGTGTAAGTGCACATATTGAGATTGAGCACAAGAGGAATGACACAATCTTAAATACTATGAAGTCTAGTGACCTTTATATTAAAGCGGAGACAACCATCTCGTCCTCATTCAATCCTCAGCATTCGCAGATGTCACTTGACAGGAAGTCCGGCTCAAAGACGATGGAGCTAACAGCCCCTCAAGCAAGTGTACAAAAGGAAGACGTCTTTGAGATTTACCTTGTCGCTGGTTATAGCACCAATTCCACCAATGGGTCAATGTTGGCAGAGGTGCAGAGGGTGCGGTCTATTTACCCAAAGGACACTTCCACTCCCGAGGTGCGTATCACGCAAGACAAGACGAGTTTCTTTTATGGTCGCTCAAAGTATATGCTCCTCAATTACGACAACCTCATAGCTAAGATTGTCGGCGATGTGCTGATGCAAGGGAACCTAAATATCAAGGGCACCATTACCGCAGACAGCTACCAAGGGAACGGAATGCCACTAGCTGGAGCAACATTTGATAGCAGTGGGAGTGAGGTGAGAGCGCTCGGGAGGTATAAAAACAAGAGTAATTCGTCCTTTGCAAGTGCTTATTACGATTACAGCACCAAGAGCTTTACGGTCTACCACTCCATACCGCACAGCAGGTATATACCACTTGTTAATCCATTTAACGACCCCGCAAGCCCCGTGATTTCTGACGTGAGTGCCTACTCATTCAAGGTGAGATTTACTTTGCAGTCGGAGCGATACAACGGGTGGGCAGTGGGATTTAGCTACATAGCTTTCCAAGCGGAGTAAATGAAAAGGGGGTAGCCATAATCGGTTACCCCCTTTGGTTTATATGTATGGTGGTGAGTTATTGCTTACCCTCCTTTTGAAGTGCCTCCCACATCTCTAAATTTATCGGAGTGGCGGTATATGCGTCCTGGAATAGCTTATAAACCTTATCATAGTTCCCAGCCGCATACTCCTTACGTATTTCTTTCTCAGCACGCTCCATTACCTCATTTGGGATATATCCAGTCACATTGAAGTCAGGTATCATTTTGCCGTCCTTGTCTAGCTTATTTGGTGCCACGATGCGAACGTCACGAAGTGTAATAAAGTACTCATTAAGAGTGCCGTCCTCGCGTATTACCTGCTCACCCCACATTTTGATACGTGCATTCTCCACGTCCTTTTGTTGTGGTGCGATACTTATGTTAGTATTCTTTCTACCGTCTGGGTGTGCAAACACCATTGCGGTAGCCGTCTCCACTATTTCTCTAGGGGTCAAAAGCCCGTCTTTGTTGTCTCCGTCAGTTGCTCGTACGTCCATACTCTTAAGGTTTCCGTTTTTCACGTTAACATAAATCATCGCCCCTTGCTTTAGTTGCCCTTTGGGCTTATCGCCATTGCAGGCGGTTAGAGCTAGCACCGTCAGCACAGCGACCACCGCTAAAAGTCTCAAAATCGTTTTCATCGTCGTAATATCTAAAGTGTTAATATCCGTTTGTCACAAAGGTACTAAATTAAGGGGAGAGATAAAAGAAGTCCAAGGGTCTGGCACCTCTGATATGGTACCTTTTAGCAAAGGGGGAGGTGCCAAGGGATGGGAATAGAGATGTCGTTACAACTCGAAAAGTACGAGAGTTAGGGTCAAAGTAGGGTCAAAACAGCCGTGAAACATACCCTATAATGCAGAAAACCGCACTAAAATGAGTTAAAAAGAGGTCGAAGCACCCCCTTTAATGGTTAAAATGGAGGTTTTGAAGTCGTGGAACATATTAGTGATGAACATTGGTTATCAGGCGATTAGGAAGATGAGAGAAGGGAAATAAGCGAAAATTGGGCGAAAAAGTGATTGGGAGAGTGCGTACTTTTTGTTTTTTATTCGGATAAATGTCCGTACCTTTGCAATGCAAATCAGATTATGCATCCCTCTGGCTCAAAATAACCAAGGTGCAGAAGAATACCCCCGCCCTCCTACAGGTGGGGGTTTTTCTTGCAGAAACTCTGTAAGAAAGTTAGAGCCAGAGGTTATGCCTCTTTGGTAGGATCTCGTAGGAGAAAGGAGGTGTTTTTTTTTATGCAGAAATCTGATTTGCAACCAGTGAGCGGAAAGAAGCTTGTCTTCTGTAAGTATATTGTACGCAACGGACGTAGGATTTATCCTAAGAACGGTAAGTGCTTTTGCTTTTATGTAGATGAGTGATTTTCTCTCCAGAGGAGGTGGTGTAGGAGCCACCTCCTCGCCTTTTGTGGGATTGGAGACTGCTCTATTTTTATGCGGGCTAGGGATTCTATTGATTAGAATTTTAATTGTTTAATAACAATTTCTATGATTTATGGTCGTTTTTTTTTTGATTGTCTGCAAGGTATTTCTACTAAATTAAGGGGAGAGATAAAAAAGGAAACCCCACCTATGTAGGCAGGGCTTGCGGGACCTTTTAGGCGTCCCAATACCTTAACAATCGCAATGCAAATGTACTAAATTAAGATGAAATAGCCCCACCCTAGCTGTGATGCTAGGGCAGGGCAGTTTGTGTCGCTATAGGTGCGTAATAAACGCATTTGGTGTTGCAAGCAGGATAGCGACGTAGCAGTGAAAGGGTTCACTAAGTGTTACACAAACGAGATACGTTGCAAATCTGATCCAAACTCATCAAGTGCGGATTTGATTTTCTGTTTTTGCTTATCCCGTGGTGTTATATTGCTATGTTGGTATCTCCAAAATTGAGTATCTGAAATTCCCGTCATCTCAGCAAGTCCAGTCTTTCCCACCATTGGAGTAAAGGCAAATAGAAAGTCTTTAACTGAGATATTATAGCTTATGATATAATTACCCTCCTTGATTTCTTTTATAAGTGGTTGGTCGGCACTTTCTCCTTCTGCATAAAAGTCAATAGCTTCCTTGATTTCTTTCTTTAGCTTGCTAAAGGAGTCCGCAGTCACAAGGATAGCAAGCCCCTCAGGAGCGACTGATGAGGCTGCAAACCCACTGTTCGTACTCTCAACTCTAAAAGTTAGCTCTAGTTCCTTGTTCATCTAAAAAATATTTACTTTATTTTCTGATTTATTAGTTGTATAAATAGTTCATAGACACGGCAGGTGCGTTGAAAAGCCTCCGATGGTTATAAGATTGGGGTGGACGCTTGCCCACCCCTCTCACTTCTACTTTTGTAATCCTGCTTGCTTTAGGATATTATTTAATGTTCCTTTGGGCACCTCATCGCTTTCGCGTCCTGCAATGATAACATGAAATTCATGTCCCACCTTCTTGAACTTGCGATGACTTCCACGCTGGCTAACAAAAACAAATCCATTTGATTCCAAAAGCCTGATAACATCTTTAACTTTCAAATACAACACCTCCTTTCCGTTAAAATGTTAACACTGTCTATGAACTATTAATGTCTTTCGACACTGCAAATGTACATAATAATATACATACTAGCAAATATTTCACCAATATTTTTGCTGGAAATAACCACTTGCAAATTCGGTTATTGTCCCACTATTGTCCCACCATATTACGACTTATAGCACTAGGAGCAGATAGTACAATTCCCGTCGGGGCTACTTTCTTTGCTCCACTTGGTATCGCTAAGCTACCAAGTGGAGCTTTTTATTATGACCACTGCAAAGGTACCATAATCTAAATG
>QWBY01000491.1_pt1 | contig 48921 bp, 36 predicted proteins | sample 1972471 | NCBI WGS metagenome assembly QWBY01 (sample SAMN09866722, study PRJNA288562) | Human gut metagenome isolate term6_stool, whole genome shotgun sequencing...
TAAGTTCATTAAAAGAGAAAAAATAAACTCACTAACGTTCAAACAATTTTTTCTCTAATAATTCACTTGAATTTATAATTATTTTTAAATAGCAATCAAACTTTAAAAACTTGAAAGAAGCGAAGCTTCTTACATAATTAGCTCCATGCAATGGTCGGTTGTAGGGGGGGGAAAAGTGCGGGTTTTAGGGGATATAATTAGCTTGAAATTGTGCCAGTGGTACAATTTCAATAATTATACCGCGGACTTTATTCGTAGTTTTAATTTGAAACTAAATTTTGATTTAAGATTTTTTTAATTTTAAAAAGTAAGTTAGCGTGGTAAAAGGGGACAATCGGAAGTCCCCTATTCCTTCCGCCCTAAGTCTACGAAGTTTTAAATTTATAAAATAATTTAATTTTGAATCACAAAAAAAGAAGCTTTTTCAAGCTTCTAAATTTTAAAAAATTTTATAAAGATTTAAGCATATCCACATATCTAGGCATTGAATAATTTTCTCTGGAAATTTCTTTTTCTAAATTATCTGCTACTTCTCTTATTTCTTCTGTGATTTTTCTGGTTTTTTCTTGAATGTAGATTGCTTTTTCTTCTATTTCTTTTATTTTTTCAAAATCTTTTAGAATTTCTTTTATTTCTTCTCCAAATTCTAATAAAATTTTTACATTTTCATTTATTCTTTTTGCCTTTTCTTCTAATTTTTCATTTTCTAAAAAGGCAAGATAGGATTTTATTTCTTTTATTTCTTTCATAGCTGAAGGAAGGATTTCTTGATAGATTAAATTTGATAAAATTTCAAGCTCTTGTTGGCAAAATTTTATTATTTCTTCAAATTCTACGTTTATTATTGAATCTATTTCTTTTTGGCTAAATATTTTTTCTTCTTTAAATATTTCGTATGATGAATTTTTCTTTGCATAGACTAAGGCGTCTAAGAAGCTTTTATGGTTAATAAGTCCTCTTTTTTCTGCTTCTTTTATCCATTCTTTTGAGTATCCGTCGCCTTGGAATAAAATTTTTGAATTTTCCTTGTAGATTTCTTTGACTATTTCATAGACTTCTTCTTTTAAATCTTTTTCATTTTTTCCTTCAAGTCTTTTGCCTATATCTTTTAAAACTTCTGCCATAGCAAGATTAATTACTGTATTTAAATCTGCGGCTGATTTTGAAGAGCCTAACATCCTAAATTCAAATTTATTTCCTGTAAAGGCAACTGGAGATGTTCTATTTCTGTCTGATGAATCTGTTTGGATTTCTCCAAGATGTGGAATTTTAACTTTATTATTTATTCCTTTTATCTCTTGGTCTTTTGCTATTGATTTTAAAATATTTTCTAAATCTTCGCCAATAAAAACAGAAATAATTGAAGGTGGTGCTTCATTTCCGCCAAGTCTATAATCATTTGAAACTGATGATGAAGAAAGTCTTATTAAATTTTGGTATTTATTACAAACTTTAATCATTGCTGATAAAAATAATAAAAATAAATAATTATTTTTTGGGTCATCTCCTGGAGAAAAACAATTTTTTCCGTAATTTGTTGTAAGGGAATAATTATTGTGTTTTCCGCTTCCAGCCATATTTTTGAAAGGTTTTTCTTTTAATAGGCAATAAAGATTGTGTTTGATGGCAGTTTTTTCTAAAATATGCATGAGTAATTGGTTGTTGTCTACAGAAATATTACAATTTTCATACATTATTGCAATTTCAAATTGATTTGGCCCAACTTCATTATGCTCAGCCTCCATATAAATTCCCAAATCATATAACTGTTCGTTCACATCTTCAAAAAAATCATTTACTCTTTGAGGAATTGCACCAAGATAATGGGAAATTATTTCCTTTTCAACCATAGAATCACGTCCAACAAGACTCATTCCACAATATTCTAAATCTATTCTTTTATCATAAAATTCCTTATCAATTAAATAAAATTCTTGTTCAAGTCCAACTTTCGCCTTTACCCTATAAGTTTTTTCATCTTTCAAAAACATATTGCAAATTGGACTTGCATACTTGCTCAAGATATTCATTGATTCAATTAAAGGCAATTTTTTATCAAGTTTTTCCCCATAAAAGGAAACAAAAACTGATGGAATATATAAAACTTTATCTTCAATAAAAGAATTTGCAGTCAAATCCCAATATGTATAACCACGAGCCTCAAAAGTCGATCTCATTCCACCTGACGGAAATGATGAGGCGTCTGGCTCTCCTTTTATTAATTCATTTCCAGAAAATCTATTGATTGGATTGTGTTTATCATCTCTATTTAAAAACGCCGTTTTTTTATTTGCAGTTTTTCCATTTAAAGGTTGAAACCAATGAGTATATGAAGTTGCTCCTTTTGAAATTGCCCAAATTTTCATAGCATGAGCAATAGAATCAGCAGTTTCTTTATCAAGAGTTGTATTATTTCTTGCAGCCTCTTTCCATTTTAAATAAACAGGATAAGGGACATTTTCTTTCATAGTTTTTTTATCAAAAGCCAAATTTCCAAATTCTTTTAAATCCATATTTTTACCTTTCTTGATATTTTAAAATTTGTTTAAATAATTATATCATAAAAAAATACATATTAAATTTTTAATCCATAATTTTTGGCAAAAAATATTTTTTTGCTTTATAAATATTTTGCAAATCAAATTTAAATAATTGACACTATATCAATATAATGATAAATTAATAGTAGTTGAAATTAAAATAATTCGAGGATGGGAAAATGAGAAAAAACAAAAAAATAATTTTATTATTATCCACTCTTATTTCTTTTCAATTATTTGCACCAACAAATACTTCTAAGGCGAAATCTATTTTAATAAATTATGATCTTGCAGAAGGTGTAAATGTTAGAGAAAAACAATCTTTTGCAGATGATTCTAAAATTTTAGGAGGAATAGATTATCCTGATTTTTATGAAATAAAAGAAGAAAATGGTAATTGGTTAAAAATTAATTTTGAAGGAAAAGATGGATATGTAGCAAAAATTTGGTTTCATATTTTAGATGATATGAAAGCAATTAAAAATGGCAAAATTTATGAAAAAGCTGACGAGAAATCAAAAGAAATTTCAAATTTTAAAAAGAAAGAAAAAATTGATTTAATAGATTTTGATTCTAACAAAAATTTTGTAAAGGTCAAAAAAGGCGACAAAATTGGTTTTGCAAAAATTGATAATTTTGATTTATCAAAAAAAGATGAAAAAGATTTAAATAAAATAAAAGATAAATACAAAAAAATATATGATTCTGTAAAAAGATATATGGATTATCTTGATAGGAATAACTTGAGTTTGTATCCAATCGATCAAAAAGATAAGGCAAAAGAAAATGAAATTGTTAGAAATTATGTGGTAGATGAGCCAGAAGAAAAAACTGAAGAAGTTGAATATATTTATTACACAGTTTCAGGAGATGATATTGGATCACAAGCCTATAATTTTGCAACAAAATTTATTGGGAATCCTTACGTTTGGGGTGGAATAAGTCTTACAAATGGAGTTGATTGTTCTGGATTTACCCAACAAGTTTATAAAGAATTTGGAATTAGTCTTCCTCATTTTGCTCAAAGCCAAGCTGATTATGGAAAAACTATAAAACTTGGAGAAGAAAAAGCAGGAGATTTGGTATTTTATGGAACAAGCCTTTCAAATATTACCCACGTTGCAATTGCCGATGGTCAAGGAGGAATTGTTCATGCAGCAAATCCTAGAAGTGGAATTATAACATCAGGAATTGGAAATCCAACAATTATAAAAAGATTAATTGAAGATTAAAATACGCCCTTTGTGGCGTATCAGAGCATAGACAAAGTATGAATGTAGATAACATTTTATTTTAAAATAAAAATTAAGCTACGTACCATCTCGACTAAGTGAGTGAAACGAACGCACGGAGAGATCTCATGAGATTTCTCGACTCACTACGTATAGAAATTAATTAGTAAATATAAAGGAGTTGAAAATGACAGATACATTAAATCCCTTAGAATCTGCGCAATTACAAATAAAAAAAGCGTGTGAAAAATTAAATTTAAATCCAGCAGTTTATGAAATTTTAAAAGAACCTCAAAGATTTATAGAAATTTCTATTCCAGTAAAAATGGATGATGGTTCTCTAAAAGTTTTTAAAGGATATAGATCAGCTCACAACCATGCCCTAGGTCCTTCAAAAGGTGGAGTAAGATTTCATCAAAGTGTAAATGTAGAAGAAGTAAAAGCTCTTTCAACTTGGATGACTTTAAAGGCAGGACTTTTGGCAATTCCTTACGGCGGTGGTAAGGGCGGAATATGTGTTGATCCAAAAAAATTATCTGATAGAGAACTTGAAAGTCTTTCTCGTGGATATATTAGAGGTTTGTACAAATATTTGGGAGAAAGAATAGACATACCAGCCCCTGATGTAAATACAAATGGAAAAATTATGTCATATTTTATTGACGAGTACACAAAATTAAATGGCGATAAAGAAGATTTTGGAACTTTTACAGGCAAGCCTTTAATTCTTGGTGGAAGTTTGGGTAGAAGTGAAGCTACAGGATATGGAGTTGTTATTACAACAAAATATGCAGCCAAAAAATTTGGATTTGATTTGAAAAATGCAGAAATTGGTCTTCAAGGTTTTGGAAATGTTGGAAGTTTTACTTTAAAATATTTAGTAGAAGAAGGTGCTAAAGTTAAATATCTTTCTATAAGAGATGAAAATGAAGAGTGCGGAAGATCAGCCCTATATTCTGAGGATGGATTTGATTATGAATCTTTGCAAAAATATAGAGATGAAAATAAAACTCTTGCAGGCTATCCTAAGGCAAAAAAAATATCTGATGAAGAATTTTGGCAAACAAAATTTGATATTTTAATTCCTGCAGCTTTAGAAAATATAATTACTGAAAAAATTGCCAAAAATTTAGATGTAAAATTAATTTCAGAAGGTGCAAATGGCCCAACAACTCCAGAAGCTGATATTATTTTAAAAGAAAAAAATGTAGAAGTAATTCCAGATGTCCTAGCAAATTCTGGTGGAGTTTTGGTTTCATATTATGAATGGATTCAAAATCAATATGGAAATTATTGGTCAAAAGAAGAAGTTCAAGAAAAACAAGAAAAAGATATGCTAAAAGCTCTTGAAGGAATTTTTGAAATTAAAGAAGAATTTGATACAAATATAAGGGAAGCATCTTATATGTTTGCAATCAAAAGAATTGCAGAAGCAATGGAGCTTCGCGGTTGGTATTAAAAAATCTACATTTATTAGCCAATAATAAAATAAAAATAAAATTATATGCAAATACTTAGTTTGTAAATTACAATTTTTTGTACAAAAATGGAGGAGAAATCGTAATAGATTTCTCCTCCTTTTAATTTTAAAATATTTTTTTTAATTTTAAAATATTTTTTTTAATTTTTAATTATTTGAACTATCGTCATTTGAATTTGTAAAAGATGCAAATAAGTCTTTGAAAAATTGTACTATTTTATCCCAAAGACCTGACTCTTTTATATCATTTCCTACTTTGTCAATGTCTTCTTTGTTGTCTTCGTAAAATTTTTTTCCTTTTTCTGTCAAAGTTCCTGCAAATTTTTTAAGATTTTCTTCTACTGCCTTGCTATCAATTGCTGGGCTTTCTTGGTATTTTTCAAAATAATTTACTAAAATTTGGATATTATTATTTGATAAAATATCTCCCATATTTACATTGTTCAAAGCATCTTTTATAAAAATTTGAATTTGCCCGCTATCAGCAGTTTGTCCATTTTTATCTTTGTAATCTTTTAAATTTTGTTTTACTTCTGCAACTGCTTGGTCCAATTTGTCTTTGTCAAAAGATTGATTATTTTCATTTTCTTCGCTTATTTTCTTTAATGTTCCAAGCTCTTCTTGGGCAGTTTGGGTACTTTCTGTATTAACTTTTTCTCCATACATCTCTATAGCCTTATACACTCCAACAAGGGCAGATTCTCCTGTAACTTTTGTTGGACTTGCAACTTTAATTTCTGCATCGGTAATTCCTGATGTGATTGCAGCGTTTGTGTATTGGCTTTGAGTAATTGATGTAATATTTTCTGGTGTTAAAATTTCTACCTTAATTCCGCTTCCCTTTGGAAGTTTTTTTACTGAAACTGATGAAATCATATTATAATCTTCTGCTTTGTAGCCTAAATATTTTTGGCAATCGTCGCCATTTACACTTGATTTATTTATATCATCAGATAGTCCCAATTTATTTTTTACTTCTTGAATTTGATTTTGATTTAAGCCAGCTCCATACATATAAGCTTCTTTTTGCGAATCAAATTCTCCACTTGCTTTTGCAACTTGCGGGATAATTAAAATTAATCCCAAAGCAAATGCCTTTAACATTTTGTTTTTAAATATTTTTTTCATAATATCTCCTTATAATTTTTCGATTTTTTCTACTAATTTGTCAAGGTCACTTTCTTCAACTTCTTCAATTTTTCCTTGGTCAATCAAACTTGTAATTTCTGGATTTATTGCAAGTTTTGCTACTGTATCAATTTTAAATTTTTCAGCAATTTCGTCGGTTTTTCCTTCTCCAAATATTTTGTAAATATTTCCTGTATCTTTTGCCTTAAAATAAGACATATTTTCAACTATTCCAAGAATTTCTTTGCCCATCATTTTTGCCATATTTAATGATTTTTCTACAACCATTCCTACCAAATCTTGAGGAGTTGTAACTGCAATCGCCCCATCAATATTTAGGGATTGAAAAACTGTTAGAGGAATATCACTTGTTCCTGGTGGCATATCAATTAATAAATAATCAATTTCGCCCCAATCAACGTCTGTGTAAAATTGTTTTAAAACATTATTTACAATTGATGATCTCCAAACAACTGGAGCGGATTTGTCTTGTAAAACTAAATTTATTGACATAATTTTTATTCCGCTCTTGCTTTCTGGTGCAATTAAAGTTCCATCTTCAAGACTTCTTACACTTTCTTTTATGCCAAAAGCTTGTGGGATTGATGGGCCTGTTATGTCTGCATCCAAAATCGCAACTTTATTTCCATCTTTAGAAAGTTTTGCTGCAAGCATACTTGTTACAGAAGATTTGCCAACACCTCCCTTGCCTGACATTATTGCAATTGTTTTTTTTATATTTGATCCTTCTTTGGGTTTTATCATAAATTTTTCGAAATTCATTTTCTTTTGTGTCATTTCTATCTCCTTTAAGATTTTTTCAAATATATTATATGGTATTTTTTATATTTTTCTATTTATAATTTATCCCAATTTTTTCAAGCTAATAATATCTTATAATTTTGTAATAAAAAAGTTTTTAAAGCAAAAATCAAAAAAATTATAAATTTTCAAATAAAAATATAAATATTTATTTGACAAATACAATTTAAGGATGTATCATTAGTCTAAGATTAAATATAAAAACTTTGAAAAGAAGAGTAGCTAATAAATTATATGCACAGAGAATCTTTGTAGGCTGAAAAAAGATCTTATAATCTTAGTGAATAAAGACTTAGAGTTGTACCGAGGATATTTTGATTCGGCACCGTATTTTGCACGTTATAGCAAAGGGGTATAATTTTGTACTTTCTTATTGGATCCTTTGAAAGTATATTTTGTACTTAATAAGGATATTTTTGTGAAAAAATATTAAATTTGGGTGGTAACACGGTCTTCGTCCCTTGATGGAAGTTAATTATGCTCCTTTTAACTTCTCACAAGTTAATGATGCTAATGGAGCTGTTGAAATTAAAAATTCTAAGGGAGAATTTGCAAATGGATATGACGTTCAAATTGCAAAAAAAATTGCTGATGAACTTGGAAAAAAATTAGAAATTTACAAAATCGAATGGGACGGTCTTCCACCTGCTCTTACAAGTGGAAAAATTGATGCAATTATTGCTGGTATGAGCCCTACTGCTGAAAGAAGAAAAGAAATCGACTTTACAAATTCATATTATATTTCTGATTTGGTTATAGTTTTGAAAAAAGATTCTTCTTTTGCAAAGGCAAAATCTATAGCTGATTTTAAAGATGCAAAAATTACTGGACAATTAAATACTTTCCATTACACAGTACTTGATCAAATTGATGGAGTTAATAAGCAAGCTGCAATGGAATCTTTCCCTTCAATGATTTCTGCAACAAAAGCTGGAAATATTGATGGATATGTTTCAGAAAAACCTGGAGCAATGTCAGCCGTTTCTGCGAATGAAGATTTAACTTATGTAGAATTTGAAAAAGGCAAGGGATTTAAAACTGAAACAGACGATACATCAATTGCCGTAGGTCTTAGAAAAAATTCCCCAATGAAAGATCAAATAAACGACATTTTATCTCAAATGAATGTTAAAGATCAAGATAAAATAATGAATGAAATGGTAAAATTATCAGAAGATGATGGCGAACAACTTTCATTTTTTGGACAAATGAAAGCTATTTGGAGCGAATATTCTTCCCTATTTATAAACGGAATTTTCTCAACACTTTTTATTTCAATTATTTCAACCTTGATAGGATTTGTAATTGGACTTATAGTTGCAGTTATTAGAAAAATAAAAGTAGATAAAAATAAAAATATTTTCGCCTATATTTTACAAAAAATTGTAAACTTTATCTTGGTTTGCTACATAGAAATATTTAGGGGAACTCCAATGATGGTTCAAGCAATCCTAATATTTTATGGCGCAAAACAATTTTTATCAATCGATATGTCAACCATGCTTGCAGCCTTTATAATAGTTTCAATTAATACTGGAGCTTACTTAGCAGAAGTTGTAAGAGGCGGAATAAATTCAGTCGACGAAGGACAATTCGAAGCCTGTAAGGCACTTGGAATGACACATTCACAAACAATGTTTAATGTTGTAATTCCACAAACAATAAAATCAATCTTACCAGCAATTGCAAACGAATTTGTCGTAAATATAAAAGATACATCAGTATTAAACGTAATAAGCGTAACAGAATTATTCTTTGTATCAAAATCAATAGCAGGTTCAACCTACCAAATATTCCAAACATATTTGATAACTGCAATAATATATTTCATTTTGACTTTCATAACAACAAGAATTATCTTGTTAATTGAAAAGAAATTTACCAACAAAGAATTTGTACTTGGATCTGTAACAGGAGGAATTCATGCCTAATATAATAAAAGTAAATAATCTAGAAAAAAAATTCGGACAAAATTTAGTTTTAAAAGATATAAATATGGAGGTTCAAAAAGGAGAAGTAGTTACAATAATAGGCTCATCAGGCTCAGGAAAATCTACCCTTTTAAGATGTTTAAATCTATTAGAAGAACCAACAAGCGGAGAAATTTTGTACAAAAGTGAAAATATTTTAGACAAAAAATTTGACCTAAGAGCCTACAGAACAAAAGTCGGCATGGTTTTTCAAAATTTTAATTTGTTTGAAAATAAAACTGTCCTACAAAACTGCACCCTAAGCCAAGAAAAAGTTTTAAAAATTTCAAAAAAGGATGCAGAAGAAAAAGCAAAAAAATTCCTACAATTAGTAGGCATGGACCAATATATAAACGCAAAGCCATCACAAATTTCTGGTGGACAAAAACAAAGAGTTGCCATAGCAAGAGCCCTTTGTATGGATCCAGAAGTTTTACTTTTCGATGAACCAACAAGCGCCCTTGATCCAGAAATGGTTGGAGAAGTTTTGGAAGTTATGACAAAACTTGCCAAAAAAGGAATCACAATGATAGTAGTAACCCACGAAATGGATTTTGCAAGAGAAGTTTCAACAAGAGTTTTGTTTATGAATGAAGGAATAATTTTAGAAGAAGGATCTCCAGAAGAAATTTTCACAAATCCAAAAAATCAAAGAACAAAAGATTTCTTAAAAAGATATATGGGATAAAAGCAGGATTTTTCCTGCTTTTTATTTTGTATATTTTTAGTATAATGGAAATGAAAAGAGGTAATTATGGAAAATAAATTAATAGAAATTTTAAATAATGGCTCATCATTTGCATACGGATTTTTGCTAGATGAAAATGAAAAAAATTATTTGATAAAAAACCTAGACGATCAAGGAAGATTTGACGGTTACACTTTGATTTCAAAAGATTTAGTAAAAATAAATGAAAAATCTGATTTTTTGAAAAAATTAAAAATTTATAATGAATATTGGAAATCAACTAAAGAAGAAAAGACAGGCGAAAATATAGGTGAAATTTTTAAAAATATTCCAGATTTTTTTGATATAGTAAAATACGCCAAGGAAAATAAAAAAATAATAAATTTGGGCAAATCCTTAGATTATTTCGACCAAATTTGTGGCTATATAAAAAATATAGAAGATGATTTTGCAATAATTGACGCAGTAGATATAAATTCCGGACAAATTTACGATGAATTTGAAATTAACATTAAAGAAATAAAATATATAGAAGTTGAATCTATAGATAATATTTTGCTTGATTTTGTAAATAAAAAGTAAGATTTTATATTTTAAAAGTCTCAAGGTTAAAATTAAAACTTATATATATTTAATAGAGAGATCTCTTAGGTTAAACTTATTTTTAAATTTTACTCTTTCTTTGAGATCTCTCCACAAGGTTAAATGGGTATTGACGGATTTTTTAATTATAAATTTTTTTATAATTAAAATTACTTTTACTTTATAACTCTTGAATTTTTTCTTTTAATTCAAGGCTTGTTTGGTAGACGTCTTTTGCATCCATTATTGCTCTTACCACGCAAATTCCATCGACTTTTGTATTTTTTAATATTTCTACATTTTCAATATTTAAACCACCGATGGCATAAATATCTATGTCCACTTCTTCTTTTATTTTTTTCAAAGTTTCTATTGATGTTCTTTTGGTTTTTACGTGAGTTTTGGTTTCAAAAATTGCTCCAACTCCCAAATAATTTGCCCCATCATTTTGTGCTTTTTTGGAAGCTTCTACTGATTTTGCAGTTGCTCCTATTATTGCTTTTTCTCCCAAAAGTTTTCTACAAAGTGCAATTGGCATATCATCTTTACCAACATGAACGCCACATCCAAGAGCCCAAGCAAGATGAACCTTATCATCAATTAACAAAGGAATATCGTATTTGTCACAAATTTTTTTTACTTTTTCCCCTAAATTTAAAATTTCAATATCAGATTTTTCTTTTTCTCTCAATTGAACAATATCGACTCCGCCTTTTATGGCATCTTCAATTCTTTCTAAAAATTCTTCTTCATTATATTTATCTGAATTTGTTACCAAATATAATTTTTTCACAAATTTCCCTCCCTTATTTTTGCTCTTTTTATAATTTCTTCATCGCTGATTTCTGATATATTATCCATCAAATTTACAAAAAAACTATAGGGCTTTTTTGTATCAGAAATTTCTCCAGATATTTCCAAAATAAGAAGAGCTAAAATTGACGCATCGATTGGATTTGAAACTGATAAAAATGTGGAAATTAAGCCTGTCAACATACAACCTGTGGCTGTAATTTTTGAAAGATTATCACAACCATTTTCAAACAAAAAATACTTATCGTCTTTTAATAAAATATCAGTTTTTCCTGTAATCAGAACTGTCGTTTTGTATTTTTTTGAAAGAACTTGTGAAATTTTAATGAATTTTTTAATATTTTCTCCCTCTAGCCTATCCTTATCTCCAACATCAATCCCCTTGGCGTCTGATTCATTCCAACTTAAAGCCAAAATTTCCGAACCATTTCCCTTTATTAGAGAAAATTTATAGTTTTCTAAAAGTTTTTTAGAAAAATCAAATCTTAATTTGCTAACACCAATTCCAACTAGGTCAATTATTACAGGAATATTTTTTTCGTTTGCAAATTTAACAGCCTTCTCTATTGACTCTATCCTTGAATCCGTAATATTTCCAAGATTAACAGAAAGGGAATCGGATTTTTTTACAATATCTTCCATTTCTTTTGGATGTTCTGCACAAATCGCCTTGGCTCCTTGAAATAAAATCGCATTTGCCACCATATTTATGGCAATTGGATTTGTAATTGCGTGAATTAATGGAATTTTTTCCCTAACAAGTTTTCTATTTTCAAGAATTTTTTTTAGATTTTTCATAGACATTTACTCCAAGCTTTTTTTGTATGGAATATAAAACTTTAGATTTTTGCAAAGTTTTTAAGAAAATGTAAGCTACACTTCCTCCAATAATTGTTGCAATTGTAAAAGAAGGCAGGTAAAAATACCAAGTTATATCGCCTGTTCCATAAAATAATTTCATAACTGGATAAGAAACAATAGCTCCAATTATTCCTGTTCCAATTATTTCTCCAACTACAGCTGCCAATAAATTTCCTTTCGATTTTCTATAAAAAATTCCAGAAAGCATAGCTCCAAAAATTTGTCCAGTTATGGCAAGAGGAGGAATTCCTAGAAAACTCATTCTCAAAAATGCAGTTATTAATCCATTTAAAAGCGAATACCAAGGGCCCAAAAAAACTGAGCAAACAATATTTACAAAATGAGCCGTTGGAGCAAAACCTTCAAATCTTAAAATTGGAGAAATAACAACTCCAATAGTGACAAACATTGAAAGACTTAGCATAATAAGCAAAGAATTATTTTTTTTCATAATCTCTCCTAAACATTTATATAATCAGTAAAAACTGGAGTCATGCCAATTGCTTTTAAATCTTTAATTGCATCGTCACAAGACCTATTATCGGCAATTTCAAATTGCTCATCTCCCGTATCTTGAGAATTTTTTGATCTATGCCCAATTGACGTATCAACCGATGCAGAAATTTTTGTTGCAGCATATTTTACTGCCAAATTTCTAAAATCACGATCTTCTCTTGTTGAAAGAGTTATTGATGCAAATGGCAAAAATATTCTTAGGGCAAGCATAATTTGGAAAAATTTCTTATCATTTACTTCAAAAAATTTAAGCTCATCTGCCCCGTGAGTTGGTCTAATTCTTGGAAGAGAAATTGCAATTTCTGCGTGGGGATATTTTTTTTGAATTTTTTGAGCGTGAAGACCTAATTTGAAGGCTTCTTCTATTGGATCATTGAGTCCAAAAAGTGTACCAAATCCTACTCCCCTAAAGCCTGCAAGCATTGCTCTTTCTTGGGTATCAATCCTATAAACCCAAGATCTTTTGTGGCCGTAAGGATGATAAAAATCATAAGTTTTTGGATTGTAAGATTCTTGAAAAACTGTAACAAAATCTGCTCCTGCTTCTTTTAATTTTTTATAATCAGAAACATTTGCAGGATAAACTTCAATTCCTATTGTTTTGAAATATTTTTTGGCAATTTCACAAGCTTTTGCTATATAGTCAACTGATGAAAATTTTTGACTTTCTCCTGTTAAAATCAAAACATCTTCTATGCCTGTTTCAGCTAGGGCCTTCATTTCTTCTTCAATTTCTTCAAAATTTAATTTTGCCCTTTTTATATCAGATTTTGCCCTAAAACCACAATACCTACAAGAATTTTCACAATAATTTGCTATATAAATCGGAGAAAAAAGACAAACATTATTTCCAAAATATCTCACTCTATTATCTTTTGCAAGCTCTCCCATTTTTTCCAAATGATTTAAAGCTTTGTCTGATAAAAGATTGTAAAAATCTTCTTCATCAAGTCTTTCTTTTTCTAAACTTCTTAGAATATCAGAATCACTTACATTTTTATTTTTTATTTTTTCGTAATGATCTAAAACTTCGGTTTTTATATGAGAATCGATTATATCCATTTCTGGAAAATAATCTGTAACTTTTTTAATATTCATCTTAATCAAAAAAATCTCTTAGTGGAGATGATGGGTCAGCACCTTTTTCTAAAACTCTGCCAGGTTTTGAAAGATAAGCAAGTCGTCCTGCTTCTATTCCAAGTTTAAAAGCTTTTGCCATCATTGTAATATCAGATGCACTTGCAATCCCTGTATTTGCCATAATTGCACAAGTTCCCATTTCCATAGCCTCAGCGGCTTGACTTGGAAGACCAATTCCTGCATCAACAATAACTGGAAGATCGACTTCATCAATAATTATTTTTATAAATTCTTTTGTAACAAGTCCCTTGTTAGATCCAATTGGAGCAGCAAGAGGCATTATAGCAGCAGCTCCCGCCTCTTTTAAATCTCTTGCATAATTTAAATCTGGATACATATAAGGAAGAACAACAAATCCTTCATCAGCCAAAACTTTTGTAGCCTTCAAAGTTTGATCGTTATCTGGCAAAAGATATTTTGTATCTCTCATAATTTCAATTTTTACAAAATTTCCACATCCCATTTCTCTTGCAAGTCTTGCAATTCTAATTGCCTCATCGGCATTTCTTGCCCCAGAAGTATTTGGAATAATTGTAACGTGTTTTGGTATATAATTTAAAATATTTGCCACATCTTTTGTATTAGCGCGCCTTAGAGCGACTGTAATCATTTCACATTCTGCATTTTTTACAGCAGCATCAATTAGTTCAACAGAATATTTCCCACTACCAAGAATAAATCTTGAATTAAATTCCTTGCCACCTAGTATAAATTTATCTTCCATAATAATCCTTTCTTATTTTTTTCAAACACTCTAAAGCCTCAAGGCTTGCCATAATTGATACATAGGCAAGATAAAGCCCATCTTTTTTTGCGTCCGATTTGAAATCACCAACCATAGTGATATTATTTATTTTTTTTACCTTAATATCTGAAAAATCTCCAAGTCCTGCCATGCCTGATGCAGTAAAAAGAAATTTGTTTTCTTTTTTTGAAAAATAATCAAATGCCATGACCTTGGACTCTTTCTTGTCAAAAGCTTCAATAAAATAATCAGTTTTTTCAATAATTTCATCCATATTTTTTTCATCCAAAAACATATTTATTGCATGAATTTTTGTATAAGGAATGGTTTCTTCGATTGTTTTTTTTGTTGCAAGGACTTTTTCTTTGCCGATATCAGAAATTTTATAATTTTGCCTGTTTAAATTTGAATATTCTACCTTATCAAAATCATACAAAAAAATTTCTCCAATACCTGCTCTTGCCAAAATCATGGCAACATTTGAGCCAAGTCCCCCACAACCTAAAATTGAAACTTTAGAATTTTTAAATATTTGGTTATCATCATTTTTTTGTCTTTTTAAAATTTTATCTCTTAAATCCAAATCAACCCCCTCCAACAAAGGAAAAAACTTCTACCTTATAGCCATCTTTTACAAGAAAGTTTTTAAAATTTTCTCTTTTTACAAGTTCTTGGTTGACTTCAACAGCCACAAAGTGAGGATCGAATTTATTTTCTTTTAAAATTTCATACAAGGAAATTTCATTTTTTATTTTTACTTCCTTGCCATTTATTAAAACCATATTCACCTCCTAAAAAAAAGAACACAAATAGAAACCATACCCGAGGTGGTATGCCCCATTTGTGTTTTGCACATAGATTATTTGACTAACTACTATAAATTAATTTTTTATTAGGATCAAAAAAAGACCCTAACTAGGGTCTTTAAACTTCTTTTAAAAAATCATCGCTTTCTTACGCAGGTTTTAACCTAATCAAGTTTAAAGGGTTGATGAAAAATCATCTCTCAGCTAAAAGCACCCCTAGCTATTTTTATTATAGGACAAATTTATTTTATTTGCAAAATATTTTTTACCTATCTTCCAAAGATATGTAATTTTTTATTTGGCTTAGTGATTTGTAGGCTGGTCTTATTATTTTTGAATCTTCAATTTGTTCAAGTCTGTGGGCAGCCCATCCAACTGTTCTTGCTATGGCAAAGATTGGAATATATAAATCTTTTGGAATATCTAGCATTTCATAGCAAAATCCTGAATATAAATCTACATTTGCACAAATCGGATATGGTTTATTTAATTTTTCCATCAAAAGCCTTCCGCCTATTTTTTCTATTTTTTCTATAAATTCAAAATCTTTTTGTCTATTTTTAATTTTTGAAAGTTCTCTTGCCTTTTCTTTTAATAAAACTGCCCTTGGATCTGAGATTGTATAAACCGCATGTCCCAAACCATAAATTAAACCTTTTTTATCAAAGGCCTTTTTATCCAAAATTTTTTCCAAATATTTTTCTATTTCCTTTTCGTCTTCTATATTTTTTAAATTTTCCCTAATATTTTCAAGCATTTGACTTACTTTTAAATTTGCTCCCCCATGTCTTGGCCCTTTGAGCGAACCAAGTCCTGTGGCAATGGCTGAATATGTATCAGTTCCTGATGATGAAACCACGTGAGTTGCAAAGGCTGAATTGTTACCTCCTCCGTGTTCAGCATGAATTATTAGCAATAAATCCAAAATTTCTGCTTCTTCTTTTTTATATTTTTGGTCGATTCTAAGCATAGAAAGTATATTTTCTGCAATTGATTTGTTTTCATCTTGATTGTGAATTACCAAAGATTTTCCATCAAAATTGTGAATTTTAACTTGGTAGGAATAAATTGCAATTATTGGCATTTTTGAAATTAAAGAAAGTGATTGTGATAGTACGTTCAAAGTATCTGTATCATCAGCCATTTCATCATAAGAATAAAGGGCAAGAACTGACCTCATCATTATATTTACGATATTATTGCCTGGAAGATTTAGGATTGTATCCTCAAAAAATTTATTTGGCAAATTTCTTTCTTCTACTAGAATTTTTTTGAAACTTTCTAGGTCGTTTTTATTTGCTAATTTATTAAAAAGCAAAAGATAAATAATTTCTTCAAAGCCAAGTCTTTTTGTATTATTAAAATCTTCTACCATACTTGTAAGGGGATAACCCCTATAATATAGTTCGCCTTTGCTTGGAATTTTTTCCCCATTTTCGATTTTATAACCGCAAACATCGCCGACTTTTGTTACTCCAACCAAAACTCCAGTCCCATTTTTATTTCTAAGTCCTCTTTTTATAGAAAATTTATCGTAGAGATTTTTATCTATTGTATTTTCTATTTTTATTTTTTTTGAAAGGTCTACAAGTTTATCTTTATTCATTTTCTCCTCCCAAATTTTTGATTATTTCTTTGGTGATTTTTTCCAAACTTGCATCTCCTCCCAAATCTCTTGTATGGTTTTTCTTATCTTCCATTGTTTTTTCAATAGACTTTCTTAATTTTTCGGACAAATTTCCTTCCCCAATATCATCGAGCATAAGAGATGCTGTAAGTAAAATTGCAATAGGATTTGCCAAATTTTTCCCAGCAATATCAGGAGCTGAACCGTGAACTGATTCATAAATTGAAATATCCTCTCCCTTATTTACTCCAGGAATTAAGCCAAGTCCGCCGACAAGACCTGCTGCTAAGTCTGACAAAATATCCCCATACAAATTTTCAGTAACAATAACGTCAAATTTATTTGGATTTAAAACCATTTGCATGGCAGTATTATCAACCAAAAGCTCTTCAAATTTTATATTTGGGTAAAATTTTGAAATTTCACGTCCAATATTTAAAAACAAACCATCTGTAAATTTCATTATATTTGCCTTGGTAACTATAGTAACTTTTTTCCTATTAAATTTTTTTGCATATTCAAAGGCTGCCCTTATAATTCTTTCAGATTTTTTTCCTGTGATTACCTTTATTGAATGAAATTCCTCATCAGAAATTTTTTCTTCAAGTCCCATATACAAGTCTTCAGTATTTTCCCTAAAAATTACCATATCGACATTTTCATATTTTGTTTTTATATTTTTGATTGATTTTATTGGCCTAATATTTGCAAAAAGATCATATTTTTTCCTAAGTTCAACATTAATTGACCTAAAACCATGGCCAATTGGGGTTGTGATTGGACCTTTTATGACAATTTTATTTTTTTCAATCGATTTAAAGACCTTATCTGGAATAAAGGTATTTTCTTTTTCAAAAACACTCGCCCCAGCATTTACTTCTTCAAATTCAACTTTTGATCCCAAAGCCTTTAAAACTTTTTTCATAGAATCGCAAATTTCTGGACCGATTCCATCTCCTTTTATTAAAGTTACTTTCATAATCACTCCAATTCTAAATTTTTGGCATAATTTATATAGCCACCCATTTTCAAAATTTCAATTTCTCTTTTTGAAAACTCGCCTTTAACTTTTATTTCTATATCCTTATCCAAATCTTTTAAAATAAATTTTCCACTTTCCAAAGACTTTTCTATATTTTTTATTTGAATATTATCAAATTCAGACAATTTTTCATAATCTTCCTTTTTTTCAAATTCCAAAGGCAAAATTGCATTGTTAATCAAATTTGACCTGTGGATTCTTGCAAAAGATTTGGCAATAACTGCCTTTATATTTAAATAAAGAGGGATGAGGGCAGCGTGCTCTCTTGATGAGCCTTGGCCATAATTAGAACCCGCAACAATAAGACCACCAGAATTTTCCTCGGCTCTTTTTTTGAAATCGTCGATTTTTGTTGTAAAGGCAAATTCTGATAAGTATTCTATATTTGACCTAAATGGCAAAAGTCTAGCATTTGATGGGCAAATATCATCAGTTGTAATCCCATCGCCCGCCTTATAAATTATTTTTGAATTTATTTCACAAACAGGACTTGCCTTTGGAAATGGCTTAATATTTTTTCCCTTTACAGTTTCTTTAACTCTTTTTGATAAATCTTCTTCCCTTTTTATAAAATATGCATCAGTGTGGTCAAAAATAATATTTTCGTCAAAATCTTTTTTAAATTCAGAATCTTTTGGATTTGATATGTAACCGTTAATCGCAGAAATCGCACAAGTTTCTGGACTTGCCAAATAAATCTCAGCATCAATTGTGCCAGATCTTCCCTTAAAATTTCTATTAAAAGATCTTAGAGAAATTCCACCAGCTTTTGGAGCTTGGCCCATGCCGATACAAGGCCCACAACCCGATTCCAAAATCCTCGCCCCAGCCTTAATCATTTTTGCAAGGGCACCGTTTTCTGATAATTTTTCCAAAATTGTGGCAGAACCTGGAGAAATTACAAGAGATAATTTTTTGTAATCTTCTTTCCTATTTTGACTTGTTAAATATTTTAAAGTATTTTCATCAGATGGAAAAATCGAAGTCGTCGCTCCAAGCTCAGCTCCCATATTACAAATTGTCGCCCTGTCTGTTACGGACAAAGGTTTTACACCTTCTCCAGAATATTCCATAATATATCCCGTTCCGCCTTTGACAGACAATTTTCCCAAAATATATAAAATTAAATCCTTGGCATTTACATAATCTTTCAAAGAATTTTTGAGTTTTATATTAAAAATTTTTGGCACTTTTATAAAATAAAAACCTCTTGCCATAGCAACAGCAACATCAAGTCCCCCTGCCCCGATTGCAATTTGTCCCAAGGCACCGCCAGTTGGAGTGTGAGAATCAGAACCTAGAAGAGTATTGCCAACTTTTCCAAATTGTTCTAATTGAACTTGGTGGCAAATTCCACAACCAGCCTTTGAAAAAGTTATACCAAATTTATTTGCAGCAGATTTTATAAATTCATGGTCGTCAGCATTTTCAAATCCTTGTTGGAGAATATTATGATCAATGTATGCAAGAGAATTTTCAGTTTTTACATCCTCAATTTCCATTGCCTCAAGTTGCAAATAAGCCATAGTCCCCGTAGAATCTTGAGTTAAAGTTTGATCGATTTTAATACAAATCTCCTCGCCAGTTTTAATCTTTCCTTGTAAAAGATGGTTTTCTAAAATTTTTATAGCTAATGATTTTTTCATTTTTTACCTCTTTACTTTAATATATTATTGTAATAATTATACGCCGAAGTAAAATAATTTCCAAAAAAATATCCCACGCAAGTCACACGGAGAGAGATTTAAAATGATAAATTGTATTAGGTTAAATTTAAAATAGATATTAAAATAAGAATAAAAAAATAAATTCATAGGAAATTTTTTTTTAAAAATCCCCCATGAATTTAACCTACATATTCTTAGCCTTATTAAAAGAAGCCTCAACTGCCTTTATCAATCCTGCCCTAAAATTATTTTCTTCCAAGGCCTTCACTCCTTCGATTGTAATTCCTTTTGGGCTTGTCACCTTATCTTTTAAAAGTCCCGGATGCTCTCCTGACTCTTCCATTAATTTTGCTGATCCTATTATTGTTTGGGCGATTAATTTATAGGAAATATCTCTTTTAAGTCCACAAAGGACTGCCCCATCAGACAATCCTTCTATAAATAAATCTACAAAAGCAGGAAGACAGCCATTTACAACACTTGCTGCATCAAATTGATTTTCGTCAATTTTTATAGCCTTGCCAAAAGATGAAAAAATTTCTAAAATATTTGAAAATTCCTCATCACTAACATTTGAATTTGGACAAAGAATTGACATCCCTTCCCCAACAGATGCAGGAGTATTTGGCATAGTCATAACAATTTTTTTGTCAGATCCCAATAAATTTTCAAGTTTTTCAAGAGTAAAACCTGCAGCAATTGAAATAAATACTTTATTTTCCAACAAATCTTTTATTTCATCAATCACTTCTTTATAATAATTTGGTTTTACAGCCAAAATTACATAATCAGAATTTTCCACCACTTTTCTGTTTTCCATAATAGAAACTTCTTTATCCTTAAAAAATTCTAAATTAGATCCCCTATTAGATAAAAAAAGTTCATTTTTACCCAAAAGACCTTTTGCAATAGCAGAACCCATATTCCCAATGCCGATAATACCAATTTTCATATTTCCTCCTTATAGAAAAATATATTTTTCCTATATTTTTGTTCAATTTATTATAAAATAAAATTTAACTTTCTAAAATAATCTTTTAAAAGATTATTCCCTAATTTGCCCTTGCCCCAAAATCACATATTTATAAGTTGTAAGTTCGTTTAATCCTACTGGTCCTCTAGCGTGAAGTCTTTGGGTTGAGATTCCTATTTCTGCTCCAAATCCAAATTCTGAACCATCTGTAAATCTTGTTGAGGCGTTTACGTAAACGCAGGCTGAGTCTATTTCTTGGATGAATTTATTTGCTTCTTCTATTTTTTCTGTAATTATTGCATCTGAATGGCCTGTGGAATATTTGTAAATGTGGTCAATTGCACAATCTATATTTTCCACTTCTTTTATTGAAAATTCATAATCCAAATATTCTTTCCCATAATCTTTCTCACTTGCAGGAATTGCTCCCTTTATTTTTCCTATTGTATTTTTACAAGCGTGAACTTTTAATTTGTATTTTTCTACGATTTTATTTAATCCATGGTAAAAACTTTGATCGATGTCTTTGTGAACGACTAAACTTTCAAGGGCATTGCACACGCCGATTCTTTGTGTTTTTCCATTTTCAAATATTTTTAAAGCTTTTTTGATATCTGCATACTTATCAACATACAAGTGGCAATTTCCCACCCCTGTTTCTAAAGTTGGCACACTTGCATTTTTTACAACTGCATTTATAAGAGATGCTGATCCTCTTGGAATCAACAAATCTACATAGCCATTTAATTTCATAAGTTCAGTTGATGAAGCCCTACTTGTATCGTCAATTATTTGGACAATATTTTCATCAAAACCTGTATTTTTTATTCCTTCTCTAATGGCTTTTGCAATGGCAAGGGAAGAATTTATAGCTTCTTTTCCACTTCTTAAAATTATAGAATTTGAAGATTTTATGGCAAGAATTGACGCATCCAAGGTTACATTTGGCCTTGCTTCATAAATCATTGCCAAAACTCCGATTGAAACAGATTTTTTCCCAATCAAAAGCCCGTTTTCAAGAGTTCTAACATCTGTCATTTTCCCAATTGGATCAGGAAGTTTTATCATTTGATCAATTGATGAAATCATTGAATCTATTCTTTCATCATCAAGTTTTAGCCTATCAAGAAGACCTTCTGCCATATTGTTGGAAATCCCCTTGTCGTAGTCTTTTTTGTTTGCTTCAAGAATATTTTCCCTGTTTTTTTCCATGGAAATTTTTATATTTTCCAAAATTTTATTTTTATCTTTTGTTGAAAGCTTTACAAAATCTTTTTTTGCTTTTTTGGAAAGCTCGCCCATTTTAGTCAATTTTTCTTTTAAAGATTGTTCCAATTTCCTCTCCTTTCACTATTCTTCTAATATTTTTCAAATCTTTTGAATTTGCAATTACCGTATCAATTCCCTTTTCCATACAAAGGTTGGCTGCATTAATTTTTGTAGCCATGCCACCTGTTCCAAGATTTGAATAAGAATCCTTACCCATTGACCTTAATTTTTCATCAATCACATTAACTTCTTTGATTAATTTTGCATTCTTATTAATTCTTGGATCATCCGTATAAAGCCCGTCAATATCTGACAAAAGCATAAGCAAATCAGCATCAACCAATTTTGCAACAACCGATGACAAGGTATCATTATCCCCAAAATCAATTTCGTAAGTAGAAATCGTGTCATTTTCATTTACAATTGGCACAACTCCCATTTCCAACAAATCATTTATAGTATTTTTGGCATTAAAATTCATAACCTCGTTAGTTTCAACCATTCTTGTAAGAAGAATCTGCCCGATAGAATACCCATATTCCGCAAAAGCTTTGAGGAAAGTATTCATCAAAGTAACCTGCCCAACAGCAGCTGTGGCTTGTTTTTTGCTAATATCATTTCTAGGTCTTTTAACATTGAGCCTATTCGCCCCAGTTGCAATAGCACCAGATGAAACCAAAATCACCTTAATGCCCTTGTTTTCCAAATTTACAATTTCCTTAGCAAGCTCTTCAATTCTTTCAATATCAACCCCACCATTTTCGTGGCTTACAGAAGAAGAACCTACTTTTATAACTATTTTTCTTAATTCATTACTAAATTCTCTCATATTTTTTCACCTCTTATATTTTATAAGAAAACACAAAAATAAGCAATTTAAAACACCCTTTTGCAGGGTGGTTTAAATAAATAAATCAGAATGTGTTCCTAATCTTAGTAAAGATAGAACCATTACATCATTAAATTTTTCATATATCAGCAAAAAATCTGGCTCTATATGACATTCTCTTGTAGAATAATATTTTCCTTTTAATGGATGGTCCTTATATTTTTCATCCAATTTTTCATCATTAGCAAGTTTTTCAATTACATCCATTAACTTTTCAATATCTCTATTTTGTTTTTTGCAAGTTTTAAATCTTTTTTAAATTTACTTGTAAATTTAATTTTATAAATCATAATTCCAAAGCCTTTTTCAAATCATCCATATTGCTGTATGAAGGATAATTTTTATCATAGGCTATTTTTCTTCCTTCTTCGATTGCATTTTGACTTTGTTTATTAAGATTATCAAGTTTTAAATCAAAGGGAATTCCATTTTCCCTTATGCTTGCCCTCAAAAACATATTAATAGCAGTTGACATATTTAAGCCAAGCTCAGCATACAATTTTTCTGCTTTTTCCTTAATATCTTTTTCTGTTCTAATATTTAGATTTGCATTTGCCATACTATCACCTCTTACTAAGATTTTAGCATTTTTATATCACTTGTCAACACAAATCTTTACACTACCTAGACAATATCATATTTTTTATTTCAAAATAAAATTAATCCTCAAGGCACATTTGGTAAATTTTTTTCACATCTTCAGGTTTAAGTTCTACAAAACCATTTATTTTGCCGTTTTTGCCACAGGCTTTTTTGCTCATTTTGTCAAAATATTCTTCGTCTATATTTATTTTTCTTAAATTTGAATCTAGTCCAAGACTTTCAAAGAAAAATTCTTTTGTTTTTTCTATAGCTTTTTTTGCAACTTCCATTTTGTCAAGATTTTTGTCAATATCAAAAACATTTACTCCCAAATCATAGAATTTATGAACAGTTTTTTCACTCAAAACATATTCCATCCATCTTGGTGTCAAAATCGCAAGACCAAGACCGTGAGTTATGTCATAGAAGGCTGAAAGTTCGTGTTCGATTGGATGAACTGTCCAAGCAGCCTTTGAAGAATTTGCAATAAAATCATTGATCGCCCAAGATGATGCCCACATAAGATTTGCCCTTGCCTCATAATTTTTAGGATCTTTCATGGCAATTGGCCCATATTTTATTACAGTTTTCATCAAAGATTCCATAATTCTATCAAGCATAAACATTGAATCATCAACATTAAAATAAGATTCAAAAATGTGAGATAAAATATCGCTAGAACCACAAGCTGTTTGGAATTCATTTACAGAATAAGTGATTTCTGGATTTAAAAATGAAACTTTTGGTCTGGTATCTTCGTGACCTGATGAAAGTTTTTCTTTTGTTTCAGGGTTTGTAATAACCCCACCATTATCCATTTCAGAACCAGTTGCAGCCATGGTAAGAACTGACAAAAGTGGAATTGCAGGGCTCATTGGTTTTCCTTTTGAAATAAATTCCCAAGGATCAAAATCTGCACAAGCACCAGCTGCCATAAATTTTGATGCATCAATTGTAGAGCCACCGCCAACAGCAAGAATTGCCCCAATATTATTTTCCTTAATTATTTTTATACCTTCTCTTACAGAATCAATCCTAGGATTTGGTTCAATTCCAGAAAGCTCAAAAATTTCAACTCCAGAATTTTTAAGCTCTTTTATAACCTTATCATAAACTCCATTTTTCTTGATAGATCCACCACCATAAGTTATAAGCACCTTATCAGAATATTTTTTAACTTCCTCGCCCACAAAATCAAGAGCGTCTTTGCCAAAATGTATTTTTGTTGGAATATTATAAGTAAAATCTAACATAAATCCTCCTTTTTTTCTCTAGTAAATACTTACCCAAAACTAACCAATATAATTTTAAATTTTATACAAAAAAACTGACTCTAATTTGAGAAAAACTCAAAATAAAGTCAGTTAAAACTTTTAAAATTTACAAATTAAATTTTAATTTTTGCTATTAATTTTTTTCAATTTCTAGCGCCTTGTTTTTCTTTTTGTTGTAATAATAAGCCGCAAGAATCATAAGGATAAGACCGATAATTGTAAATCCTATCCAAGCTCTAATACCTCTTGTAAATGGAAGAGATAATTTTCTATTTTCAATCTCAATAGGTTTTGTGCTATCAATTTCTTCCATATTAGTAAATTTATAGCTATGATCTACATATTCATTGCCCTTAGTTCCTATATGGAATGTTCTGTCTTCTTTTATCTTATCACCTATAACAATATTAGATTTAATATCTAATTCAGATTTTAGATAAAGAGATGAGCTCATTGATAATACTAAAGTCTTATTAGATTTAATATCTCCATCAGTAGTTTGATTTTCTAATTCTTTTACTAAGGAGTAAAGATCAATTGTCTTTGAAGCTTTAAGATTAGTGTTATAATCTTTTGTTAAATCTAAAGTGATTGTCTTCTTAGCAAATTCTTTATCACCATCTACTAGATAAGCTGTTATACTCAAAGGTTTCTTAGCGTTAAACTTATTATCCCAAATTTCAGACTTGAGTGGTAAATCTGACAATTTTATTGTAGATTTATCTTTCACATAAGTTATATCTTCATGATTTGGATTAAATCTCAAAGTCATGTTAGTAGCATATGATTTTTGGAATACATCATTAGCCATGCTAAATCCAGTAGTCTTCTTAACATCCATTGAAGTTAAGTATTTTTCTTCTTGAACCTTGTCATCTTTTACAACAAATTCTTTGGCATAGCCTTTTGGTTTTAGATAACCATCTGGTGCTTTTGTTTCTTTAAGAGCATAGTAGCCATTGGATTTTACTTTGAATTTGACAAGACCGTCTTTTCCACTTGTAAGCTTATCTAATTTTGTATATCCAGTAGGTGGAGCTTCGTCAGCTTTAAAGGCATATATTGTTCCATCATTATTCTTGTATAATTTTATGCTATCATTTTTATATTGAGCATCTTTGTCTTGCTTATACAATACTTCAAATTCTGCACCTTCAAGAACACTCTTGTCAGCTGCATCAACTTTCTTAAACACAATTTCATGTTCTTTCTCGTTTACCAATTCTATTGGTACTACACCTGGTTCTTCAACATATTTTTCTTGTGTTTGTCCATTTTTATCTTTGTAGTATTCTTTTCTGAAAATATTTCCACTTTCATCTACTTTGAATTCTGCAAGTGGGCCCTCTGGTTTTACATATCCTTCTGGTGCTGTTGTTTCTTTTAATTGATATTCACCTTTTGGAAGTTTTGAATATTCAATCAATCCATCTTCACCAGTTGTAATTGGTTGACCGTAAGCATCTGGCTTTCCTTCATCATTATTTTTGTAAAGTTGGAATATTGCACCTTTTAGCGCTTCATTAGAATTGTTTATCTTCTTGAACTTAATTATATTTGAAGGGTTAACTGCTTGGATAGAAAGTTTAGCATTTCCAGTTGCTTCATTTTTGAATCCATAGACACCATCAAATCTGTCAACAAATAATTTTCCACTATAAGCATTATATGTTTGAAGAACACTTTCTGCTTGGTAAGATGATTTATCTTTACCTGAAACTCTACCTGTTACTTTAACAATATAAGAGTCTCTAGAAGAAGTACCATTTTCAAATGGAAGCTCTAATAGTTCTCCTTTAGCCATACTTTGTCTTGATACACCATAACCTGATCTCATTATATTGGAACTATTTTCATTAACTCCAAATGATTCCGGCATATCTTTCTTAACATCAGTATTATCGACTAATTTGTACTTAGTAATTACTACATTTTCTACATCTTGACTTGGAATATAGTAGAAGTAATTTGCACGTGAATTTTCTTTATCCCTGTTGATGTAGAAGTAGTGAAGAAATTCTCCTGTTTCTTGATTATACTTAACTATTTTCGAAGTCATATTTAGATAATCATAGCCATTATTATGTTTTTCCATTTTTAGTTCATAAACGACCTTGATGTCTTTATACTGACTTGTATCCTCTCCAATTCCAAAGCCAACTTTTTGACCGCCTAAAGCTGTATCTGATTTTTTTACTTCATATAGATCTATAAAAGCAGTAAGCTTATTTGAAAAATCAATTAAAGTATAAGTGTCAGCATATTTAGTAAATGTGTAGATTATCTTTCCAGCTTCTCTGTCGTAATCGGCCTTAGCTATAGTACCTACTCCATCAGCAACTATATCCAAATTTGATACACTGTTTTCAAAAATTCCGTGTAGGTCTATATTGTCACTTGTTTTTAGTTCAAAATAGTCACCAGGATTAATCTTTGTGTTTTCTGCAAGTTTGAACTTATTAGTAAATTCCATACTTTCACCATTGTGAGGATATATTTCCCCATCTTTTGTTGGTGTCTCGTATTTTGGATTTAATACCTTCATTTCAGTGGTTTCAAGAGTAATCTTATCTGATAAATTTTTTCCAGTTCTTGCAATTTCGCCAGAATATGGATCTAGACCTTCACCACCTACTGTAAAGTGCCATACTTGCTTAGTATTGATGTGTCCATCAGGAGATTCAATTTCTTCTAGTTTATAGTTACCTATCTTTAATCCTTCAAATGATAATTTACCATCTGTTCCTACTGTTTTTTCAACAGGTGTTGAACCATCTGTTAGGTTTGTAAGCCTAAACTTAGCTCCTGCTGTTAATTCACCTTTGTCATTTGCAGTACCTTTTAAGGCATTTCCTTTTTCATCAACTTTATTTATCGTTACACTACCCTTACCTGGTTTTTCGTTTACGATTTTACCCATGTTCTTGGCTGTAGCGCTTGTTACATAGTCTACCAACAATCCATCTTTTTCAGTGGTTGAGTCTTCTTTGATATATTGGTAAACACCATTTGCCTTGTCATATTCCAGAGAAATATATCCGTTAGAAGTTGGTGTAATTTGAATTTCACTTATTTTGTAAGTGTCTTTTACAACCTTTCCTTCTTTATCTTTTATTTCTCCTGGGAACTTAATACTTAAATCCTTCAAAGAAACTTCTGTTTTCTTTGTAGAATCTGTAGGATCTATTATCTTAGTAGTATCTAGATCAACGTTTTTAGCCTCCATAAACTTAATAACTTTATTAGTTACTGGATCGTGGACTTCTAAGTTTTTAAACTTGTAAGGAGTAGTATTGCCTGGGAAATAGAATTCTACTGTATTTACATCAATAGCTTCCCCGATTCTTGGATCTACAATTTTTTGTGATACCAAGCTTACTGTCTCAACTGAGAAGTATAGAAGTGGTCCATTTATTGGTTTATAACCCTTTGGTGCTTGAACTTCAACTAGTCTGTAACGTCCTGGTTCAAGTCCTCTAAAACCAAAGTAACCGTTGAAGGCTGATGATACGTAAGAGCCTTCTAATTCTTCGTAAATTCCTTCTCTTACTCTCTTTTCAAGTTTAAATACTGCTCCTTCAAGTCTATTTTTAGTAATTTCTTGTTTAGAATCAGTGTCAGAATTTTTACCGTGTTTAGAGAAAGTGATGTTGTATCTTTCTGCATCATTTTCTATCTCTAGTCCTTCTTGAGGAACTGTATTTTCTTTATTTGATGAGTATAGAGAACTAATATTCATGCTTGTACTTATTGTACTAGATGGAGCAACATATCCTTCTTCATTTTTATCTACAGTAGGATCAATATATCCACCAATAAAGTCAGTTCCATTTAAATTAGCATGTTTGCTTAAAGCATTAACATATTTTTGTGGATTATAAGATTTGCTATTTGCCCAATTATTTGCCTTTGTTATAGCATATTTTCTAGCTTCCTTTGGCTCATAACCTTGTTCTATATAATAATCATACCATTTGTCCTCATATCTTTGTCTTACTGCTTCAATACCGCCTTGGTAAGATGCACCCTCAAAAGTATCATAAACAAATTTATTTATATTTTTATCAAATTTACGTTGATAGAATTTTCTAGCTCCATCAAAGAACTGTATATCAATGTCTATCCTACCTAAATCTTCATCTGGCAAATCATTTTTGTCATTATTTACATAACGATCTTTTAGTACTGGCTCTTTACTTGAAGTTACTCCATCTTTTTGAGTGAAGTTATAGTTAGAATCTATAGCAACTTCATTAGTAACATTTCTATCGATAATAGAAGTATCATAGAATCCTTCAATGTCTATATAGTAAACTCCTGGTTCAAGATTTAGTTGGTCTTCGTCAAATCCCCAATCAAATGGTCTCCATCTTGCTGTGTTTACAACAGTTACGTTTGGAGTAGCTACGTCATAATCATTCAAGATTTTAATCATTTGAGCTTTGTTAGGATCGCCATTTATTCCACTTATCTTATAAGTTGACCTATAAGCAGTCTTTACACCTTCTTTGATTGTAACTGGTGGAAGTCCGGCTCTATCGATTTCTTCTCTCTTGTGTTTTGGTTTTATTTGAACGTTTACTACGCCATTTTTATTTCTTGTATCAATATATACTCTTTGTATAAATGATCTTGATTCTGTATCAATGTGAGTGATTTTTGTTGCATATTTTACACCATTTGCATTTTTTATTTCAAGATTTTTATTTTTTTCTATAAAGCTTTGTGGTGTGTCTTCTGGTCCTATATATTTTGCAACCAATTTACCATCTTTTTCAACAACTTGGACTTTCCAAGGAGCGTTTGGTTTTCTATAACCTAATGGTGCAGCTGTTTCTTCTATTAGATAGTATCCAACTGGTAATCTAAGTGGGTTGCCATCTTTGTCCTTAAATTCTACAAGTCCATCAGCGTTTGATTTGCCTTTTACAGTTCCAAAAACTGTATCTGGATTTTGGAAATTTTCATCTGTTTTCTTGATTGTGAACAAAGCACCTTCAAGCTTATTACCGCTATTTGAAGCTTTCTTGTAAATCTTTAAATCAAGACCTGTTTGCTTGTTAGTAATTTGTGCAAAACCATCAGAAGGAATTTCAATTTCGCCTTCAATTGGTTGGTCTTCTTTTTGTTTAAATGTTGCAGAAACTGTAGCATTTCCTTCCGGCATTGTGAATTTGTATTGTCCACTAGCGTCAGCTGTTATTGGACTTCCATTCATTGTTACACTTTCAATTTCATAACCTTCGTTTGGTGTAACAGTCAAGTTGATTTGTGTACCAGCTGTTGCAGAAGTTGGTTCAGCAGTAATTGTTCCACCTTCTTGTGGGTTTTGAACTATTACATTATAGGTTGTTGGAGCTTTCACTTTCCAAAGAGCTGTGATTGTAGTATCAGCATTAACTGGTATTGTCGCTCCTGGTTGATATTCAACTCCATTTACTAACCAAGCTTTAAATTCTTTTCCAGTTGGTGCATTAAATCCATTAGCTGGCAATATATAGTTAGAACCAACATTTACTTTTTCATCTGCCATTGTGCCAGAACCTTCTCCTGGGCTAAATGAAACAGTTGCTTGTTCTGGAGCTTTGTTTCTCCATTGAGCTTGAATTGTTAAATCACTTGTTACAGTAATTCTATCTCCAGGATTTTTCTTTTCTCCATTTACTAGCCAACCATCGAATTCTTTTCCATCTGGTGCTATAAATGATGATCCTGGTAATTCGTATTCAGTACCCTCTTCAACTGTTACTGGATCCATGTGCCATTTTCCACCATTTCCATCAAATGTTATTGTGTGGTTAACAGTTGTTTTTACTACTGGAACACCAGCTTCGTTAGCATAGGATTTTTCTAACCAGCATTTGTTTTTCCATGTTCCTCTAGTATTAAAGTTATAATTTGAACCTAAACCTATTGGATAGTTTTCATTATAATTTGTTTCAACTTCTATTAAGATAGTTCCTTGGTATCTAGTGTTAATATCTGTAGTTTGAATCTTCTTGGTACCTTCTGCTGTAAATCTAACATTATTACTTATATCAGTTTTTCCAGCTATAGCATCTATATCCGAACTTTGATTTATATTAGCTAGACTTGTACCATCAGGTACTTGGAAAACTCTTGTCGTAACTTCGCTTGGACTTATATTATATTTATCATAAGCTCTATGGAATTTGATATTACGGTTTTTATTGGCATAACCTTCTTTATAGATGAATACTTGTTTATATCTATTATTAACCTTATCTATTTCAATGATTCTTGTCTCAATTAATTGACCAAATTCAGAATCAGAGACATCTTGACGCATTTCTGGTTGAGGTTGACTTGCATTGTCAACTACTTCAAATCCATTTCCAGCTCTTAATGGATTTAGTGTATCTACTAAATTTCCGCTGATTTCAAGGTCGGTGTTTGCTCCTGCCATTTGTAATCTTCTCATTAGATTATTTCTGGCTGTATTTGCATTTGTAGATACTGTTACACTTGATTTTTTCGGATCAGTAGCTTTATTATCTTCTTTTATATATACTTTTCCATCACTTGCTACTCTTACTGTCCAAGTTGTATTAGGGTTTTCATAACCTGGTGCTGGTTTTTCTTCTTCTAATTTATATTTTCCTGGTTTTAAACCGTTGAAGGAAATCATACCGTCAGAGCCTGTTGTCATAAATCTTTCGTCTGTGCTTGGATCTGGTCCTGTTAGTTTGAAAACTGCTCCTGGAATTACTGTAGTTTTATCTTCTTTTAATTTTTTAAGTTTAAAGCCATAAGTTTTGATGTCGTTTGTTACATCAAGTGAGTCTTCTCCTACATAAGAACCTAGGATTGTGCCGGTTGTTCCTGTTGTAGGTCCTGTGGTCTTGATGTCATATACTCTTTCATAGAAATCTGCTTTCCAATAAATTTGATTTCCATTAGTCCAGTCCATACCTGTTCCCACTCCGCCATTGGAGTCTTTGTATGGAACTTTTACATCGATTACTATTGGCTTATCTGTAGCTGGAATTTCTAATTTTAATCTATTAGGTTCGCCAAATCTTGCAGTTTCTGTTGTTTTTGTTACACTAGCTGAAATGTCCTCTGCTTTGTAGTTTGCAAGTCTTATATCAGAGATAAGTCCTGTGACTGATTTGTCTAGCTTGAATATTTTGATGTCATTAGCTTTATCAAAATTATTTTCATTAAACCAATCCATATTAGGATCATTTAGTGCTTGTCTGTGGATAGATGCAATTGTTTTATCTGCAATATTTCTTGCTTCTGGATTTATTACATATCTTTGGATAACGTAATTATCTTTTTTATTTATACCAACAATTCTTGTACCTAAGAATTGAGCGTTTTGGTTGTTGCCTGCCCAACCTGTCCATCTGTTGTCATAATTTGACCAGCCTGCTGTGTTTCTGTTTTTAACGTCAACCCAATCAACGTCTTCTTCGCCTAGGATTGATTGAACTTTAGTTCCACCTTCTGCGTTTTCAGAATAGTTGTAGATTTTTACCTTACCATTTTCTACTCTTAGAACCCATTTTTTGTTAAGTTTGTTGTAGCCTGTTGGTGGTTCAACTTCTTCAAGGACATAGTTTTTGTTTTCTTGAGGAGTTCCATTAAATTCTACAATACCATTTTGATCTGATGTTTCTTCTATTGGGAAATTTGGATCAGTATTTTCCGGATCAGAAATTTTGAATTTTGCTCCAGGAAGTGGTCTGCCATCTCCGTCTTTTTTGTAAACTCTAAATTTTTGTCCAGCCGGCCTATTTGAAACTTGGATATTAATATTATCTCCAGTATACAACTTACTTTCGCCTGTTATAGAAGTTTCTCTTATTCTAACGCTACCGTCATTTAAGATTGTAACTTGCCATTTTTTATTAGTAAGCTTATAGCCTTCTGGTGCTCTGGTTTCTTCTAATGAGTATCTTCCTGGTGCAATATTATCAAAGTTGACTTCTCCGTTTGCATCTGATGTTCTGTAGATTACTTTTCCATTTTCATCTTTTAATGCGAAGGTTGCGTTTGGAAGTTTCTTTCCTTGATTTGCTTCGTCGTATTTTGTAAGTTTAAAAGATCCTGGAGTGTATTTGTTGTTTATTAAACCAATTACTTCTTTATAATATTTTGGTATTTCTCCGCCAGCTTGATCTCCTATGGCTGTATTGACATTAGCTTTAGATGCAAAGGCTGATGTAAGATTACCATCATTCATTAAGAAGGCTCTCCATTTTTTGTTGAACTGTTCGATGTCTGTAATCTTAAATGTTTGTTCTACTACATAACCACCCTTATCTTTTGGTTTTGGTGTTTGTATTGTTAATGGAGCCTTAGCATTTAATTTATCACTAGTTGTGATTTGATTTGGATCATATTTTATTGTTATGTCGTTTTCTCTTCTATTTAATCCTTGAGCTGGATTTATAGATTGATGAGCTAGTAAGTGGTAGATATTAGGTTCTTGTTCTGGTCTTATACCCATTGATAAAGGCATATATCTATTTAAAGGAATATCTCCTAATCTATATGTTCCATAATCTGTTCCATATACTTTTACATCATTAAGTTCATATAGAGGTTTATAACCCTTACCAGACCATTCAGCTATACGATTTGATTGAAAATCAGTTGTAATCCAGTTATATTTGACTGTTTTTGCACTATAATCAAGTCCAAGTGGGTTTAGATATGTTAGAACTGTTACATACCATTTGCCATCTTCTTTTTGATATACATCTCTAAAGTAATATGATTGGTTAGAATCGCCTGTCTTTGAGTGGTGGCGTCCATAGTCTGCATTTATTTTTTTTGTTATAGTAGGTTCGCCTTGAATTGTAGAGCCTTTCTGTCCAGGCGCTACCTTTATAGTGAAATCGTATTGTCCTATTTCTTTAGCAAAGTATTTATCTGGAATTATACCCCTGAGATTAATTGAAGCTGTTACATCTTTTTTTGCATTATTATTATTAAATACATAGGTTAATAGGTTTGTATTGTAGTCAAAGTATGGATCTGCAACTTCTACTCCATCTATTACTATCTTAGGGAATTCACTAAAGTATTGGGTAAAGTCGAAGTTTCTATCAAATTGAATTTCAAATCTTGACCCTTCTGACACATTAGTTAAGGTAACATCGGCATGGTATTTTAGGGATTCATAAGAATATGCTTCCCATACGCCTGTTTGTACACCAATATCTCCTGGTTCGTTTTCTAGATATTCAAGTCTTTGATTAACATTTGTAACAGTAGCCTTGTTTGAATCTCCAGTTTCATCACCTTTTTCTATATAGTAATCACGTCCTGTTTCTGGCGTTCCCTTTCCATCTTCAAATCTTGCCTTGTATTTTACTTGACCTTGTTCGTCAACTACAACTTCAAAATATACGCCATTTTTTTGGTGTCCATCTGGAGCTTTAGCTTCTTCTAGTCTGTATGTTCCTGGTGGATATTTTCCAAAATTGGCTTCTCCATTGCCATCTGTAAATTTATTGGCAAGTGTTCTTCCGGTGCTATCTTTTAAAACAAATTCTGCACCTTGAAGTCTGTTTCTATTTCCATTGTCATCAAATGTGTCGCCAAATTTTGTAATAGTAATTGGACTTTTTGTAAATTCTTCATTTGTTACTATTAATTGGTTAGGTTCATCTGCTCCAGTGTTTTTGCTTAATGCTACCTTTTGAGTAAGGTTTGTTTGGTTTGCTGTATCTTCATCTGTCAACCAATCATAGTCTAAACTTACAGATTGTTTAGCTCCTACATTAGCTTTTACTTTTACCAAGAATCCCCAGTCATTTGCAAATCTTTCTTGTGGGAAGTAGATTTGGTAGCCAGTTTTTCCTGTGTAAGGATCTTGTTTATTTGGAGTTCCTGTAATCTTGTGATTGTTCGCAGTATTTATTACGTTATTTCCAAGCAAAGGAATATATCCATCAGCATTTTGTTCTTCCATGCTGTACTTAACGTTATTTCTAAAGCCTGATGATACATCATATGCTGTTACATCAGTTATGTTTACTCCTGGAATAGAAATATTAAGTCTTGTATTTCTATTAGTTCCGCCACCACCATTATTGCTTTGTGGTTTTAGATAAAGGTAGAATTCCAAATCGCCATTGTCAGAAATTTTTCCATAATGCATAGCATTCATATAGTCTGGCCAGTTAGGATAACCGTCGTGTTGAACAAGTTTTGTCTGATTTTTTCCTCCACCTAGTTGGATATTGTTACCATCAACGCTTATATCTCCATCTTCTGATATATTGATAGTTTTTTGTGATTGGTCTAGTTTATATCCTGCCGGAGCTTTTTCTTCTACTAAAGTGTATCTTCCAGGAAGAACATTATTAAAAGTTGCCTTTCCTTGGGAGTCAGTAATTATTGATGGTTGGTTGTCGCCTAGTAATTTAAATTTTGCTCCTTCAAGTTTTTTACTTGGATCATTGCTATCAACTTTTACTACTGTAAAGGTAACAGGATTTGGTTTTGTTATATCAATAGCAGAGTTTTGGATATATTGACTTTTTGTATCAGTTTGATAGTAGTTGGCATTTTCGTTGTATTTGTAAGTTTTTCCATTTACTTCTACAGTATCTTGGTCAAATTCTTGTTCGATTTTATTTTCTCTTTTGGAAGCTTCGTGAGAAGTTTCATTTATATCCCAATATCTTGCGTTAGGAATTGTTACAAATCTTGTAGTCTCTCCAGCAGTTCCTTCGTCTACATGGAATTCGCCTAGAGTATTATCGTTTTTATCTTTTGCGATAAATTTTTGTCCTGGCATAGTCATTCCATTTACAGGCAAATTCCAAACTTGATCGATATATAAATCTCTAAATTTAGAAATTCTTACACCAGATATATTGTAGTTACTTGGTTTATCTGAATTAGTTAGTTGTGTGTCTAATTTATAAACTGCAATGTTTCCTACTGCTTGTGTGCCAGTTGGGTCAGTTTCTTTTTTTGGAATAGAATTAATGGCTTTTTCATTTTCTTTTACAACCATATTACCATTTTCGTCTAATCCATAAACAACACTCTTACCACTTTTTACAGTTTGATCGCCGTCAAGTGTTCTGTCTGCTAGTGGCATACCACCATTTTCTTCATCTCCAGATGAGATGGCATCTGTGATAGTCCACTGAGCTTTATCATTTGCCAAAAACTTACCTTGAATTGTAGTTCTGTTATTTATTCCAACTCTTGTAGGGGTTGCTTCTTCTATTTTTTCTTTTGGATAGCCTTGGTCAAGTACAAATCTTACAGCACCAGCTTTTCCTTTTTGTTTTAGGAAAACCGATATGTCTATCATATATTTTTCTTGTTTGTTTGTTACTTTTGTGTAGAAACTGTAAGAAGCCTCTTGGGTATTATCTGTTACTTTGTGGTGCTTTGAATCAACTATTCCCAAAGCTTTTTCAAGTTGGTCAGTAGCAGTAACTTCTTTGCCATTTAATAATACATTTTCAATTTCTCCAAGTCCTGATCCTTCTACTGTTGTAAAGTTTGCCATAAAACCAAGAGTATTTAAAGATTGGTCGGCGTGAACTTTCATATTCCAATTTATTCCAACCATTTCTCCATTTTCTACAACAGGATCTCCTGTTATATCAATTGGGACTTGATAGTTTCCATTTTCATCATCAATAATTTTAATAACATCATCTCTACCTGTTTCTATTATTGATCCGGCTGGATTACCATTTTTGTCGATTTTTTGTGGAACAAGATTTTTTGGTGCTTGCACCCCAGGTCCTGAAACTTTATTTATTACTGTAAAAGTTCCATCGTTGCCAATTGTTATCTTGCCTGTGTTGTAGTCAACAGGGATTTTTAATGGTACTTGGATGTTTTCATTTATTTCTTGTGTAACATAGTATTTTATAGTATTGTTAGGTTTATCATATTTTGGAGTTGCTATAACTTTTCCATTATAATATATTGGTTTTAATGTTGATGGATCATTTACTTTTAATTTTTCATCTAAATGAATATTAAAATATTGACCTACTTTTATTGGACCTTGTCTATTTGATGTATCAAAACGGGTATTTATTGTGAACTTTTTATCGGCTAAGGCATTTGCGTCTGCTTTCGCTAGCTTTGGTTTTGCTGGTTCGTCTTGACCTAAAAATAACATTCTAAGTTTTGGCAACAAGCCCTTTTTCTCTGTGGTTTTCTTTTCTTTTTTATCTTCACTTTTTTCTTGTGTTTGAGTTTTTTGTGAAGATTTTTCTTTTTGTTCTTCTTTTTTTGGTTCTTTTGTAGAATCTTTATTATCTTTATTTTCCGTGTTCTCTTTTGTATTTTCCTTTGATTCTACTTGAACTTCTGTTTTGCTTTCTTTATTTTCTTCTTTGTTACTTTGTTCTTTTTTATCTTGTGAAAGATTTTCTTTATTAGAAGAAGATTTTTCATCTTGTACTTTTTCTTCTTGACTTTGGCTTGGAGCATTTTCTTGCTCTTTTTCATCCTTAGCCTTTTGTTGTTCGGTTTGTTTTTCTTCTTTGTAAGCTTTTAATTTATTGTAATCTTCTTCTAAGGAGTTTGTATTATATAATTTTATTTTATCTTCACGAATTAGGGCAAAAAGATCCCCTTGGTTTTTGATTTTTAAATTTCCCTTTTCGTCTTTTTCGTATAGTTCGAAATCAGGGTCTAGGCTTGTGTATTTGATAAATTCTAGATTAAATAATAATTTATCTTCATCAAATAATTTTTGAATTCCTTTTTCATTAAAATCAAAATCATCCATTATTTTTAAATCTATGTAGGAATAATTTTGACCGTAAATATTCTTATTTTCGTCTTCTTCAAGCTTTTCTAATTGGTCTTTTGTTACAATTTTATAGCCTTCATCTTCTTTTATGATTTCCAAATCAAGGTCAAGTCCTTGGGAATTTAGCATATCTTTTACTCGCCAATATTCCTTGCTTGCCTTTTCGTTTGTATCGAAATATCCATCTTCATACAATTTTAGGTCATTTCTTTTTATTAACCTAAATTTTGAAGTGGTATCGGGCATAGAAATTGCTATAGAAAATTTATTTTCGTCCTTTTTCTTTTTGCTTTTGTCATAAATTTCCTGTGATTTTAGGATTGAAAAATATACATCGTCATCATCTTTCATCTCCTCTAATCCCTTTATAGAATTTGGTTTTTCTTCTTCAGCTTTTGATGTGGTTGAAAAAGCTGGCAACATCACTTGTAAAACCATAAAAACAGCCATAACAAATGACATCATTTTTCTTAAAATCTTTTTCATAATAACTCCTTTTTGAAAATTCGATTTTTATTTATAATTAATATTTTTTCTTCTTTAATTAGCTTTGAAATCTAATTTTTTCAGTATAATCAATTAAAGAAATTAGTTATAATTTTTTTAAATTAAAAGTTGAAATTTCCTAATTTTTACACACTTCTAATTATAATTAATTATATAACTTTATAGTTTTTTAGTCAATCTTTTTTAGATATATTATTTAAATAAATGATTAATATAAATTTAAAATTTTGATGATTTTATTTTTTATGAAAAATTATTTTAAAAAATTTTTCAAACAAAAAAATCCTCTTAATTTTTTCAAATCAAGAGAATTTTTCAAAATTTATTTATTAAATTTTTCCAAAACCCACATATAAGATTCTTCTGTAATTTTATTCCAATAATCCCAATCGTGGTCGAATTCTTTGCCGTCTTTTTTGAATTGTGTATTTATTTCAGATTTTTCTAAGTCTTTGTTGAATTTTTCTACATCTTCAATGTTTATTTTTGAATCGCCTTCGCTTGCTCTAATATAAAAATTAATATCTTTTGTATTTTCATTTATAAAATTTGAAGGAAATTTTTCTTTATAAATTTCATCAGACCACATTTGCTTTCCATCTGAAAACGCCATATAATTTCTCCTAATAAGGCTATCTTCATCAAGTTTATCCCAAAGTGTTGGAGAAATCAAAAGAGCTTTTGAAAACAAATCTGGATTTCTTAGCGAAAGACTTGCTGCCCCGTAGCCACCTACAGAAAATCCTCCGATTGCTCTTTTTGTTTTGTTTGCATCTGTTTTATATTTTCCATCAATTTCTTTTATAAGTTCCTCTTTTATAGCTGATTCCATTTTTTTATCATAGTCGCTATCAACGAAAAATGAAGAAAATCCATCAGCAAAGACAACAATCATTTTGTTTTCTTTATCTTTCATAATTTTATCTAGCATATCTTTTGTATTTGATTTTTCAAGAATTGAAGAAGAATTTCCGCCAAAACCGTGGAGCATATATAAAACTGGATATTTTTCATCGCTTTTTTCATCATAACCATTTGGCAAATAAACTTTGTATTTCCAATTTTGTTTTAAAATTTCAGAATTTATTGACCCATCAACAACTTTTCCTTGGTCTTTTTTGTCAACATCAGATTTTTTATTTTTTTCTTCGTTTGATTTATTTGAATTCTTATTAGAATATGCAATTGTAGGATCTGATGAAGGATTTTCTTTACTATTTTCATTTTTACATCCCCCAAAAATCAATCCCAAAGAAAGAATTCCTACTATTATTTTCACTTTATTTTTCATCATTAATCTCCTCAAAATAATATTGGTTTTATTATACAATATGGAAAAAAATTCTTCAATCCACAAATTTTTTCACAAATAAATGCCATATTTTTACAAGTTTAATTTAATTTGAATAAATATTTAACTTTTTAATTTATAATTTCAAAAATAAAATCTCATTATGATATAATATTTTGCCTATTAATTAATAGGCGAAAAGAGGTGATTTGATTGATCACATCCGTAATGGAAAATTTTATTTTTCCCTTGTTGGTTGGTTTGATTTTATTTTTTGTAAAAAAATATTATTCCAAAAACAAGTAAATAAAAAGACAGTAGTTGCGACCTACTGTCTTTTTTTTGTGGTGATTCCACATTTCTCACATCCGTATTCCTTGAAATTAATCAAGGGTTTTTTGACAAGAGTTTTCTTCTCTTATCTAAATTATATCACAAAGGACTTGTTTTTCAAGGCTAATGATTTTCATTTATTTATTGTGGTATAATAATTTTGCCTATTACTTAATAGGTGAAAAGAGGTGATGAAATTGTTAACCTCAATATTGGAAAATTTTATTTTTCCCTTGTTGGTTGGTTTGATATTATTTTTAATAAAAAAATATTATTCCGAAAACAAGTAAATAAAAAGACAGTAGTTCCGACCTACTGTCTTTTTTTGTGGTGATTCCACATTGTTAACCTCAATTCCTTGAATAAATCAAGGGTTTTTTGACAAGAGTTTTCTTCTCTTACCTAAATTATATCACAAAAGACTTGTTTTTCAAGGCTAATGAATTTCATTTATTTATTGTGATATAATAATTTTGCCTATTACTTAATAGGTGGAAGGCGGTGATAAGTTTGTTCGCCATAATATTGGAAAATTTTATTTTCCCCTTGTTGGTTGGTTTGATTTTATTTTTTGTAAAAAAATATTATTCCAAAAACAAGTGAAAGAAAAAGACAGTAGTTCGCACCTACTGTCTTTTTTTGGCGGTTGCCATGTTTGTTCACCATAATACCTTGAATAACTCAAGGATTTATAAGAGTTTTTCTCTTAATTAGATTATATCACAAAAGCCTATTTTTTCAAGATTTCAAAATATATTTGATTAAGAATAGGGACTTTTTTGACTACAAATCTTGCAATCTCAAAACTTATATGCTTTCCCAAGTAAGATTACATTATAATTATATTAATAAAAAGTAGATATATAGAATTATTATATAACTAATTATCTTATAATAAGAAATTTTAAAATCAATGAATCGAATCAAATTTCTTACCGCTTCTTACCATTTCTTATAATTTCAACACTATATACCACTAAAAAATATAATACTTTTTAATTTCAAAACTTTTTCTTAACTTTTCTTACCACTTATTTAATTGTAGATTTCTCTTTTTAATTATTTTATATCATAAATGTCAACATCGTTTTGCTCTTCATATTCATAAGAACGTTCAATCCCTTTCATATAAACATCTCTATTTTCTGTATCTTCTGTAAGAGCGTTTTTAATTAAATGCTTTAATTCTAAGGCATTTACAGGGGATCTTTCCATAGCCTGTAAATAAGCTATTTTATCTATTTTTTGCCAATCTACACACTTTTTAAGATTTTTTTTAAGTATTAAATCTAACCAAATCCTTGTCGCTCTGCCATTTCCCTCTCTAAACGGATGCGCAACATTCATTTCCACATATTTTTCAATAATTTCGTCAAATTCATTTTCTGGCATTTTCTCTATTATTTTTAGATTGTCTTCCAAAAATAACAAAGGAGCAAATCTAAAATTGCCTTTTGCCAAATTCACGCTTCTTATTTTACCAGCAAAGCTAAACACGTCTTGGAAAATATATTGGTGTATTTGCTGCAAACCTTTAAAAGTCCCTACTTCAAATTCGTTTATAATGCCTTTATCCCAAAGCTCTATGGCTCTTTTTTTACTTAAATATTCTTCTTTTTTTGTCCCCATTTTACCTCCTTTTCTTTTTCTTCCAGAATTTTTTGCAAATCTTTTTCCCCTAGCTTTTTTACCTCTGCTACCCCGTTTTTGCTCCTATACGGCTTTATCTATCAAAAAATTGGTTTTCTCCTTGTAAACAAAAATAATCAACTGTATTAATATTTTTTGTTTTCATATTTACCACCTATAATAAGATCCTAATATTTTAAATCTATTATAATTACTATACGCTTATTAAAGTTATTCTCCTTTAGAATTTACGATATTTACCTGACAAGACTTCATGGCTTCAATTGCTATTTTGTGATTTTTTTCGTTTGTTGCCTTGCACAAATCTTCTATTACTGTCACTTCTGTATCTAATAGGGCGTTTTTTATAAGTATGGCATTTGAAAGTACACAAATATCTGTGCAAATTCCTACCATATAGATATTTTCGATTTTTTCTTTTTCATTTAATTTCTTTAAATATTCTACAAGTTCATAAGAACCAAATGATGGTTTGTCAATTATTTTGTGATTTTTTGTATCAATTTTTATTTGCCAACCTTTTGAATTTTTTATGCAATGTTTTACTGGCAAATGACTTCCTTCTAGGCTTTCTAAATAATTTTCATCGTGTGTATCTCTTGTAAAAATTACTTCTCCATCAAAATTTTCTACCAAACTTTCTATTGGTTTTACAATCTTATCATTGCCTTTGTTTCCTAGCGCCCCATCTACAAAATCATTTTGCAAATCAATTACTAATAATACGTCCATACTTTCTCCTTTTTGGTATTTTTATTAGTATATAACTTATAATTTTTTTAATCAACTTAGAAATTTTTAAAAAAATAAACCTAGGTTTTATCCTAAGTTTATCTTTCTTTATATAATTTTTCTATTCCTAGCAAGTCTTTTATTTTTTCTACTGAAACTTGATCTAGTGATTTTTCTTTCCAATTTGGACTTTCTTTGTCTATTATTAATGACCTTATTCCTTCTTTCATTGTTCCTGTTTTTCTTGCGTATTTTAAAATTTTTAGGTCAAGGTCAAAAACTTGGTCTTTAGTTAGGTTTTTGCAAATAAAATATTTTTCAAATTGTAAAAAAAGCATAAAAAGATTTCTTTCTTTTAAATTTACCAAAGTTTTTTTAGCAAAATCATCATCTTTATTTTCTTCTAGATTTTTTATAATTTCTTCTAGGCTTGAATGGGAAAAATATTTTTCTATTTTTTCTTTATTTTTTGAAATTTTTGAATTTCTATCTTGGGCCTTATATTTTTGTGTTTGTTTTTTTAATTCTTCTATTAATTTTTCTCCATCATATTTTTTTGATAGGGAAAATAAAATATTTAAAACTTTCTCATAATCTTTTGATTTTACAAAAATATTTGCCAAATCATATTTTATTAAATCTGATGTTGATAAACTTTCGCCACAAAGTCCTAGATATTGACCAAGGGCTTGGGGAAGTTTTGAAATATGCCAACAAACTCCAACATCCGGCACAAAACCTAATCTTGTTTCTGGCATCGCCCAATTTACGCTTTCGTCCGCAATTATAAAATCTGAATTTACGGTAAGTCCTATTCCTCCGCCCATAACTATGCCAAAATAATGGCTTATAATTGGTTTTTTGTAATCTTTTACGTACCTATCTAAAACAAATTCTTCTTCATAAAATTCGTCTTTGTTTTGGCATTTATTATTTAAAAGGTAATCGTAATAAATTGCTTTTAAATCTCCGCCTGCACAAAATCCTTTTTGGCAAAGTGAATCAAATAAAATAGCCTTTATTTTTTTGTCATCTTCCCATTTTTTCAAAATATTTTCTATATCTTTTACCATTTCCATATTTAAGGAATTGATTATTTCTGGTCTATCAAGGTAAATAATACCTACGTTTTCTATAATTTTTTCTCTTATCATTTTAATCTCCTATATTTAGGATATTTTTAAAATGAAAAATGTCAAGAAATTTATGCGTTAAATATTTTACAAATTATTCAGTTCCTAAGGCTTTTAATGTGTCCCCATGAAGTTTTTCTTTGATATTTTTATCTTCTTTTACAAAATATGAATATAAAATATCAACCATAATAGAAATTGGAAATTGTGGGCTTATTGCATTTCCATAGTTTAAATGTTTTAATGATGGAACAAGGATTACTTCATCGCAATAATCTTTATACAAATCTCTAACTTGTGAAGTTATAAGAACTGTTTTTGCATTTTTGTTGTGTGCTTGTGATAAAAAAAGCAAAACTTCGCTTGTATTTCCACTAATACTAAGTCCAAAAATTAGAGAATCTTCATCGTGAAAAGCTCCTCTCATTTTCATTTGATCAGAATCTGTTATGGAATCTATATTTACTCCAATTCTCATAAATCTAAGTTCCATTTCGTTTGCTGCAAGTCCTGATGAGCCTTTTCCGCAAGCTACAACTCTGTGAGCCTTGCTTATATATTTTATTACTTTTTTGATTTGACTTTCATCGATTAGGCTGTAGGTTTTGTTCAATAATTCTTGGTAAGTATTTAAAACTTGACTTACATTTCCATTTATATCTTCATTTTTTTCTACAAAATCCTCTCCATATTGGTAAACAAATTCTCTGTATCCCCTAAATCCACATTTTTGTGCAAATCTTGAAAGGGATGCTTGAGATACAAATAATTTTTCTGCTATGGTTTTGCTAGAAAAATCTTCTCTTTTGTTATTGTGAATGAAAAAATCTGCTATATTTTTTTCAACCTCTGTAAAATTTTCGTAATTTGATTCTATTATTTCTACAACGGATTTATTATAATAGTCCAAAATATTCTCCTATTTTTCTTCTTCCAAATCTCTAAAATTATAATAAGCTCCCAAGATTCCTGCTTGGTTTTGGTGTTTGGCAAATTTTAAGGTCATATTGTCGAAAAACCTTTTTTCCAAATATAGGGATATTTTTTCTTCAATCCTTTTTTTCAAATATTCTTCTTGCGCCATAATCCCTCCACCTAGTACGACTGTATCAGGATTTAACATATAAGATAAATTTGCAATTCCAAGTCCCAAAACATCACACATTTCATCAATTGCTTTTATGCAAATTTCATCGCCTTTTTTTGCATTTTCAAAAACTTTTTTTCCATTCCAAGATGATATATCTTCATTCTTTTCTTTAGCAACTTTTTCAACCAAAGTTTTTGCTGAGCCTAGATTTTCAAATTTATCATTTCTAATATTAATATATCCTACTTCAAAAGCTGAACCATTTGCCCCGTGGATTATTTTCCCATCAATAATTCCACACCCACCAATTCCTGTTCCAATTGTAAGAGTAAGACAAACTAAGCTGTCCTTTGATGCTCCAGACTTGTATTCTGCATATCCTGCACAATTCACATCATTTTCAATCTGACAAGGCAAGGAAAATTTTTCTTTGATTGCCTTTTTAAAATTTATTCCAATATAATTTGGTATTAAATCTGATGCGTGATAAATTGATCCGTTTTTTGTATCAACTACACCTGCTGTTGAAATACAAACTCCCATTATTTGATCGTCTTTATTTGAATTTACAAAATTTTCTACGATTTTTATAACTTCATTTAGGATATGGTCTCCGCCTTTTTGGGCATTTGTTTCGATTTCATAATTTTCTAAAATATTTGCCTTATCATCAATCAGTCCATATTTTATAGCTGTTCCGCCAATATCTATGCTTATATATTTTTTCATAATATCTCCTTTTAAAAAATAAGAGGCAAATGCTCATCACACTGCCTCTATTATATCCTATAATTTGATTTTAAAAATTGCTTTTTTAATTTTTTGTGGATTTTTAACTTTTATGGCTGTCATATGACCATCATTTGGATAACAAATTAGAAAATCTCCCTCATTTAAAATTACTGATGAATTTTTTTCGCCTTCCATTGCTTGATAATCATCTTCTTTTTTATATGAACCCAAGTTCATATTATCTATAAAATTCAAATCAATTTGTTCACTTCCATCAAGCATAAGATGAAGATCGAGATAATCTTTATGAGCTTCCCAAAATCTATTTTCAGGAGTAGTTGTTTCATATTCTACGATATTTACAAAAAGTTCTTCGCCTTTTATAGGATGAGTCCCTTTTTCCATTTTTTTCATATCATTATTTTTATAAAAATCAAAACATTCTTTAATTTTTTCACTTAAATATGAAAATTCATCTAAATTTTTTATATTTCCAAATATCATTTCAAACTCCAAATCTTAATTATAAATTGTTGTATTTTTTGGTAGTGTAGTTTCTTTTCCCTTTACTTTATTGTAAATTGCTGATCCAAGAAGTCCTACTACCAAAGATACTACTATTGATATAATTGAATATGACCAGAAAGAAATTTTTGCTGGATCTACGAAATATTTTATATAAATCATAACTCCACTTGCTGCAATAAAGGCAAGTGTTGCTCCAAATTTATTTGCAGTTTTTGTAAATGCTCCAAGGATAAATGTTCCTACAAGTATTCCCAAAACAAGTCCCATAAATCCATTAAACCATTCGTAAGCTGATTTTATATCTCCATTTGCTAAAATCATTGAAACGATTATTGCAAAGATTCCTACTATTAATGAAACTCTTTGACCGATTTTTGTTTGTTTTTCTAAACTTAAATCTTTATTTAAGCTTGCTTGAATATCCAAAGCCCAACTTGATGCAACTGAATTTAATCCTGTTGAAAGTGTTGATTGGCTTGCTGCATAAATTGCTGCAAGTAAAATTCCTGTAAATCCTACTGGTAGCTCAAAAGCAATCCAAGATGCAAAAATTTGATCTTGTTGAGCTGCTGGTGGCAATGGATTTGCTTGAACTTTATAAAATACGTAAAGTCCTGTTCCTATTAGATAAAATACTGTTGCTATAAAAATTGATAGACAACCATTTGTTATCATCATTTTGTTTAATTTCTTTGTATCAGTTGTTGTTGTAAATCTTTGTACAATATCTTGACTTGAAACATAAGAACCTATTGTGTTTAAGCCTGCTCCAAATATTAGTAAAAATATTGAATCCCTAAATATATTTGCATCAAATATTGGTTCGTTTACTGCTAAAAATTTGTGATTTGTGAAAAGTTCATTTGCAACTGCTCCAAATCCACCATTAATATTTGCCATCAAGTAAAATAGTCCAAAAGTTACTCCAAGAAGTAAAACTGATCCTTGGATAAAGTCTGTCCACAAAACTGATTTTAGTCCACCAGTATATGAGTAAATTATTGCTATAACTCCCATGATTATAATCAAAATATTTACATTTATTCCCATAAGTTTTGATAAAACCATACATGGAAGATACATTATAATTGACATACGACCAACTTGGTACCTGCGTAAGAATTTCCTGCAAGAGAAAGGAAGGAAATCGGACTTAAAAGTGTTGCAAAAATAGAAACTGAAGTTACCCACCAAGGCACTGTTCCATCGCCTTTAAAATATTCTTTGCCCTTCATTTCTTTTTTAGAAAAATGAAGACCTGCAAACAATACTGCTGCCAAATATACAATTAATATTGCTAAATCAATTTTAGTAAATCCCTGCATTTTATTTCTCCTTAGCCTAAATATTTATTTTTTGCATCATTTATCATTTTAGCTGCTTCATTTACAATTTCCATATCAGAATCAACCAAATTTTCTAATGGTTTTCTAACTCCACCAAGATCTAAGTTTTCATTTATTTTTAAAATAGCCTTGATTACTGCATATAAATTTGCACGAGCTTCGCACATTTTATAAATTATTGCATCAACATCATATTGAATTTCACGAGCCTTATCTAAATCTTTATTTTTTAGACACTCATCCATTTTTAAAATTAATTCTGGCATTACACCATAAGTTCCACCGATTGCTCCCTCAGCTCCAATAAGTCTTCCAGAAATAAATTGTTCATCTGGACCGTTGAAAATTATGTAATCATCTCCAGCAGCTTGTTTGAACATTTGAATATCTTGAACTGGCATTGAAGAATTTTTAACACCAATTACATTAGGATTTTTTCTCATCTCAGCAAATAATGAACCTGTCAAAGCAACTCCAGCAAGTTGTGGAATATTGTAGATTACAAAATCAGTATTTGGTGCTGCAGAAGAAATATCATTCCAATAAGATGCAATAGAATATTCTGGAAGTCTAAAATAAATTGGAGGAATAGCTGCAATAGCATCAACGCCCAAACTTTCAGCATGAGCTGCAAGTTCCATTGAATCTTTTGTATTGTTGCAAGCTACGTGAGCTATAACAGTAAGTTTTCCCTTAGCTTCTTTCATTACATTTTCAAGAACAATTTTTTTATCTTCAACACTTTGGTAAATACATTCTCCAGAAGAACCATTTACATAAACACCCTTCACACCTTTTTCTATGTGATATTTTGTAAGCTCTCTTACTTTTTCTGGACTAATTTCTCCATTTTCATCATAGCAAGCATAAAATGCTGGAATAACTCCCTTATATTTGTCTAAATTTCTCATAATTTTTCCCTTCCTTTATATTATTTTTTTATTTTTCTAATTCATTAATTTTTTCAGCAAAATTTTTAGTTATAACTTGTGGTCTTGTAATAATTGAACCAACAACTACGCTGTAAGCACCAAGCTCAAGAACTCTCTTGGCTTTTTCAGGTGTATTAATATTTCCCTCAGCAATAACTTTGTTATTTACATTTTTTAAAATATCTCTAAGAATTTTGAAATCATTTTCTTCGATTTTATCATTTTTAGATTGGGCAGTATATCCAACCAAAGTTGTTCCAATAAAATCAAATCCAAGTTTGTCAGCATTTATAGCCTCATCAACAGTAGAACAATCAGCCATAAATAATTGATTAGGATATTTTTTCTTAACTTCCTTAAAAAATTCATCAATTCCAATTCCACCAGGTCTTAAATCTTTAGTAGCATCCATAGCAATTATTTCTGCCTTAGATGAAATCAAATCATCAACTTCTTTCATAGTTGGTGTAATATAAACTTTAGAATTTTCATAATCTTTTTTTACAATACCAATAACTGGCAAATCAACTTCATTTTTTATTTCTTTAATATCTTCACTCGTATTAGCTCTGATACCCTTTGCTCCACCTTGCTTAGCAGCTTTTGCCATCTTTCCCATTATAAATGATGAATGTAAAGGCTCATCTGGCAAGGCTTGATAACTTTCACAAAATAAATCCACAAAATTCGTTTTCCCGTTTTCCAATATATGATTTTTGCATTTTACGAAATTAATTTCAATAAAAGTAATGTTTTTAAAACCATTTGCTAAAGGCTGATTAAAAATTTACGCTGGTTTAAAATATTTTTTAGATAAAAAATAAAAATTTAATATGATTTTACAAACTAATTTTTTGCAACAAAAAAACGAGATAAAATAATTATCTCGTCAGATTGTTGACAAACTAAAAAATTACTCATTTCGACCAGATAAACAACCGTTGATTTCGGTTGTTTATCCCGATTTATCGTGTGCAACGAGCGGAGAAATCTCATGGGATCTCTCCATGCGTTCGTTTCACTCACACTAAAACACGTTTGTTTTACAAACTTTTTCGTGTTATCACACTAGTTTTATGGATGATTGTGCCAAAAGGATTAGCCTTATAAGGACAGAGAAAATAATAAAAACTTGGAAAGGAGGTAATTCTCATGTCAAATACGAAAAGAACAGGACAAACAGCCCTTTATGAGCGTTTAAGTCGTGATGATGAAATGCAAGGAGA
>QWBY01000668.1_pt1 | contig 48725 bp, 34 predicted proteins | sample 1972471 | NCBI WGS metagenome assembly QWBY01 (sample SAMN09866722, study PRJNA288562) | Human gut metagenome isolate term6_stool, whole genome shotgun sequencing...
GACTCAATTTGTAGATATGTATTATCAAAAATATTGTATTTTCTAATTTTGGCTTGTATCTTTTTAAATCATTCCCTTCATAGCCTGTTCTTCTTGACGAATACGCACGAAGAGTGGAATAAGATATATCGGTAAACCAATGCAGAGTGTGTACCAAGCATGGCAAAGCAAAGCTGTACCGATGAGTTCGGGAATGATGTTTAAGAAATAATTGGGGTGGCGCACATTGCGGAACAAGAAGCTACGGTCAATGCGTTGATTCTTTAAAATATAGAGTTTCACCGTCCAAATATCGCGCAGTTTATAAATAACGTAGAACAAAACAACATAAGCAAAAGCCATAACGCCCACGCCAGCCATAGAAACGTTATCAAACATCGCAGCCGAAGCGTAACATTCATAGATAGCCGCAGCATAATAAGCTATGTGTGCCAAGGTTAATAAAGCAGAATTGCCGTGTCCATACTCCACAGCCCCAAGTCCCTTGATGCGTTTTTCGTTACGAATGGAAAAGAAAAGCGTGGTTAATCGCAAGCAAAAGAATGCCCCAATAATCATAAAAATTTCGTTCATATTTAAATAAGTTGGTTTGTTTATCCTTAAAACTGTTCAAAAACGGCTGCAAAGATAAGAAAAAAAGATTAAGAAACAACCTACTTTTAAGATATTTTTTAAAACATATTTACTTTACAACGATTTCGTTAAGCCAAACGAAACGTGCGAATGAGCGCAGCAAAATTCGTACACGTTCGTGGCGAGAAATAGAACCTTTCGAGCAATGATACTTTGTAGGGGCGTGATTTATCACGTTCCTCTCAGTAAAATTGGGTGTTAGGAACGTGATAAATCACGCCCCTACAAAGTATCATAACTTGCCAGAAAGCAGCTATTTTGCACTTTTTATAAGAACGATTTCGTTAAGCCAAACGAAACGTGCGAATGAGCGCAGCGAAATTCGTACACGCTCGTGGCGAGAAATCGCACTTTTTATAAGAATAAAAAAAACTGCGCAAACATTCCTGACTACTTTAAATTTCAAAATAGGCGGTTTTGCCATTCAAAAGTGCCTATTTTGAGGTGCAAAACAGGCTCTTTTATTTTTTTACTTGTCTAACTGACTGAATTTATCGGTCGACAATGCAATCGTTTGCAATCTATTTTCAACGCATTCACTATCGCTGTGAGGTTTTAATGGGAGAAAGTTGTATCTTTGCGAAAGGATATAACTTTAGGTTTAACAAACAACTAAAAATTATGAAACGTATTTCTACACTATGTTCCGCCTTTTTGCTTACGCTAACTTTATTTGCGCAAGGCTGGAAAGCTAATTATGGCGGTGTCATGTTACAAGGATTCTATTGGGATTCTTTTCAGGACACAAAATGGACAAATCTTGAATCGCAAGCAAAAGAATTCTCTGGTATCTTCGACCTCGTATGGATTCCACAGAGTGCGCAGGCGCGCAACCTCACTTCTATGGGTTACGACGACTACTATTGGTTCAGTAACTACAATAGTTCGTTCGGTTCTGAAGCTGAACTCATTAGCATGATTAAAACTTTCAAGAACAATGGAATCGGTACGATTGCTGACGTGGTTATAAATCATCGTGCTACGAATACAAATTGGTTCGATTTCCCAACTGAAACCTACAACGGCGTAACCTACACGATGACTTCGCGCGATGTAGCAAAGAACGATGATAACTGGGCAGCATCCGCTGAAGCAACAAAGCAAGGCTTACAATTGGGCGACAATGTAGACACTGGCGACGATTGGCCTGGTATGCGTGATTTAGACCATACAAGCCTCAACGTTCAAAACACTGTGAAGGCTTATCTTCACATGTTGAAAGAAAAATTTGGCTACATTGGCTTTCGCTACGATATGGTAAAGGGATATAATGGTTCTTATACCGCCCTTTATAACAACGATGCGAAACCTGAATTTTCGGTTGGCGAGTATTGGGACGGTGACTTCACAAAGGTGAAAAATTGGGTAGAATCAACCAAAAGCAATGGCGTTCCTACTTCTGCGGCTTTCGATTTCCCAATTCGTTACACGGTTCGCGATGCGGTAAACAATGGTAATTGGGCTGCTTTTGACGGAAGTGGCTTCGCAAAAGACCCTGCATGGGCACGCTATGCCGTTACGTTTGTAGAAAATCATGATACCGAAAAGCGTAACAGCAACGCTTATCCAGACCCAATCTACAAAGACACATTGGCTGCCAACGCTTACATCATGGCAATGCCTGGCACTCCATGCGTCTTCTTGAAGCACTATCAAGCCTATAAAAGCGACATTAAAAACATGATTTCAGTGCGCAAACTCATGGGAATTACTAACCAAAGCGCATACGCAAGATATGGTGTCAATGCTTCTGATTACTATGCTTTCACCACAACAGGCAGCAATGGCAAACAAATGCTTACCGTGTTAGGACCAGCAAAGACTTATGTACAGTCGCCACGTTGGGAAAAACTCACAGGCGGTTATCATTGGGCTTACTATGTAGAGAAAAGCAATTCCGATTTGGTTTGGGCAAGTCATGCAAGTGGTAGTTATGACGGCGAACAAAAGGTTACCTTAACTTCGGTTACTGACAAGACAAACGCACAAATCGTTTATACCACTGACGGAAGCGACCCTACTGCCAACAGTGCAAAGGCTACCAATGGTCAGCAAATCACTGTTCCAGTCGGCACAATGGTTCTTAAAGTGGGCTTATTGGTCGATGGAGTAGTGAAAAACATCATTACACGCAATTACAACATCATTGATTTCAAACCCTACGATATTAAAGTTTACGTCAATGCAGACGATGCAGATGCACTATGGGACAGCGCAAAGATGACAGCCAATGCACCTACTATCAATTATTGGTTCTGGGGAGGCACCCATGCAACAGCAAAAGGTTCTTGGCCAGGCGATGCAGTAACGACAACCGAAACAGTAAACGGCAAAAAATGGTTTGTAAAATCGTTTGAAATAACAAATACTACCGATGCAGTAAACTTTGTTTTCAGTGTTGGAACAGGTACACCGCAAACAGTTGATATTAAAGATATAAAGGAAACGAGCTTCATAAGTATCTTAGCAGATAAGGAAGATAAAAATTATAAGGTGGATGTGAAGACTATCCCATCAGGAATAGACAATGTAAAGATTGAGCACCCTGCAAACAACGACCCTTATTATTACACGCTTTCTGGACAACGCATTGCTAAACCAACGCAAGCAGGTATTTACATACACAAAGGAAAGAAGATAATCGTAAAGTAAACTAAATGTTTCTTCGCCTAACAATAAAGGGGGCATAGCTTTCGACTATGCCCCCTTGTGTTTATATATGAATTTTGTTTATTTCTGAATCTTTTTCTTTCCGCCTTGGATTACTACTCCTTTGTAGTTCTTTCCTACGAGTTGTCCCGATAGATTGTAGATTGGTGCGTTTGCTTCCTTTTCTACCTTTACGTCTGCAATGCCTGAAGCAGCATTGCCTTCATAGTCTATCTATTTTCCTTCTCCGTTTTCCTTTTTCCATGCTTACATTGCTTTTTTGTTAGCATGTTTTTTTAAAAAGCTATTATTGTTCTTGGCAGAATTATTCGCACGTTTCGTTTGGCTTAACGAAATCGTTCTTATAAAAAGTGCGATTTCTCGCCACGAACGTGTACGAATTTCGCTGCGCTCATTCGCACGTTTCGTTTGGCTTAACGAAATCGTTCTCTTTTAGAGTGCAAAATAGCTGCTTTCTGGCAAGTTATGATACTTTGTAAGGGCGTGATTTATCACGTTCCTAATACACTAAAATTTGCGGAGAGGAACGAACGCCTCGTTGGAAGCGTTCCCTTTGTATTGTGTTGTTGGCAGATTTTATTCTGCTATCAATTCAACTTTTGTGTTACCATCGTATGATGGAGTCAATTTAACAGTGTATGTACCTGCTGTAACATTGATGTTAGCACCATTTTGCGTTGTGAGCTTGTTCAAATCTGTGCCACCCCAACTGATGTCCCATGCAGCGTTAGCGCGGAACTTGATACTGCCAGCTTTCAATACAACGTGTTGAGCCGTCCAAGCACGAGTTGCATTGTCGTAAGTCATTGCAATATCGCCATTCCAACCATTCACAGTAGCGTCGCCAATGATTCCGATAGTCTTGATAGGAGTGAGCTTGTAAGAAAGTGCTCCCAAATCAACTTCTACTTTATAGAATCCGTCTGCTTCAGTCATCATAATGTTTCCTGCTCCACCGTCAGTAGAGAAGTTTTCGCCATAGTCTTTACCATTTGGTACGCTTGATGCCCAGCCTTTTTGTTCAGAGAACTTAAAGCCCTTGTTGTCCAAATACATGTAACCAGTGTATTTACCATCGAATGCTGGTCCATGGAGTACGTTGATGTCGTTATGTGTCCAACCATTTGCATTGCCAGCCATCCAAAGGTACTCGGTAAAGTTGAGTTTTTCAACCTTATAAGTATAGGTCATCATATTGATAGTGATGCGATATTTACCTGCTTCAGCGAGCTTACCAGCACCAGCACCTTCTGTTGTGAGTTTACCTTCCATACTTGTGTCGCCTTCCTTTGTAGTGCCTAATACACCCGTTTTACCTGTTGCAAGGAGTTCTCCCTTGTAGTTGGTTTCAGTAGTAATCTTCCAAGTTTGGTTAGCGGCAGTAGTTGTTACGAATACAGAGAATACTGGGTCTTCGTAAACGTCCTTGTTGCTGTGTACAAACTTGATAGCACCTTCCTTATTCCAACCTGTCATATCGCCAATGAGGTAATAAGCCTCGTCAATGAATGGTGAATTTGGTGTTACGGTGTACTTGATATTGCCTGCGTCAATCAGTATTGCTTGTCCGTCTTTCACTGCGTTTACAACTACGTGAGCGTTGAAACGATGGGCTACAGGACGCTTGCCATAGTATTTAATAAAAGCCTCTTGAATTGCGGCAGTAGCTGCTTTACCGTCAAGTGAAGTTTCGATAATAGTAGGAGTAACTCCATCAAGATTGATATCGTTAGGAAGAAGTTCCACACGAGCATTCTTCAACTCAAATCCTTCAGGTGCTTCCTTGCTTGAAAGCGTGAACACTGGTACATCAGTACCTACGGTTGCTAAGTCTTGTGCAGGCACTTCCAAAGCTTTAAGACCAGGAATAGTGATAGGACTTTCCTCTTCATAAGCCTGTGGATTTCCCCAAGGCTCATAGCCATCGCTGCAAGCCCCGAAGACGAGGCTTACAATTGCGAGTGTAATATATAATGATATTTTTTTCATAAACTTAAATGTGAGAAGTTGTTATTATTTGATTTCACCAGTTTCAGTTGTGAAGTTCAAGTGAACTTTCTGACCTACTGCACCTGCAACACGAGGAGTTTGGTCGCCACCTGCACCACGGTAAGCAATCTTACCATTGTAAACGATGAATTCAGATTTCCACCAATCTGCATCAAAAACCTTAACACAAATGCGTACACCTGGGTCGCTGTCTTTAGGACCACCCGAAACAGCATGTGAAAGAGCAGGAGAAATAAATTCACCATCAGCAGTTGCTGGAACTTCGAAGAGGTTTTCGTCTACCAAATCCCATTTACCTGAAGCGGTAGCAAGACCTTGGAGATAAACTTTAGGGGCATTGAAGGTTACATTATACTTAACATCGCGACCTTCTACCACGCATTCAACAATCATCAAGTACCAACCTGGTTTTGAAGAGGCAATGTTACCATTTGCATTGATAATATCAGCACCCTTTTCACTGGCAGGATTAATCTTGATTTGGTCGTAGCCTGCGGCAGCATTGTTGCTCCATGTCTTCTCAGTATTGAATTTAATACCAGCATCATTGCCTTGACCACCAATGTAAACAAGATGCCAGAATGTATTTGGAACACTGTGTAAAGGTATCATTTGCAACGCTGTATCCCATGACCACTTGTTGAAATTACCCGTAATGTAGAGGTTCTTAGGAAGTTCTACGGGTGGGAGCGTATACAAAAGGTGAACTTTGTTCAAAGTAATGATGTTGGAAGTAATCTGAGTTCCTTCAATCATTCTACTATCGGCAGTGGTTTGAACTGCTACAAGACGAATATAAACAGGAACATCAAGAGGAAATTGTTTCTCATCATAGCCTTGCTTAACAAATAATTCGGTAAGTACATTTGCCAATTCTGCTGCGTCTACGTCCATCTTTGCAGTTGTAAAGGTGGTAGACATCGCCTTCTCGTCAGACATATCTGCCTTGGTACCCACCATAACAGTGTACTTTGTTACGGCTGGGAAACCATAGTTAGGCTGTGTACAAGTAAGCTGAACGCTTTTAGAATTAGCCAAATCATAAACACCATTAGCGGCAAGCGCAGGTGTATTCAAGTGAAACGTTGTTGGTGTCGTTATCACTGGGTTCTCAGAATTGTCATCGCTGCAAGCTGTAAACAAGGTTACAGAAAAGAGAAGCAGCAAGGCAAATTTAAATATCTTTGTCATAATAGTTATGTTTTAACGTTGTTGAAGGCGAGGGGATAAGTCCCCTCAACCTTTTAAATCTTAATAACCAGGATTCTGAGTTAAGTTTTGGTTCACTGTCAAGTCGCTGGTTGGAATAGCAAATACGTTGCGTGTCTTTGCAAAGTTACGACCATTAGGGTCGCCACCTTTCCATGCCCAGTTGTAATTTACATTACCACCAAACTTATTGAAACGAATCAAATCAACACGACGACGACCTTCGAAGTAGAATTCTTTACTCCATTCATTCAAAATATCGTTGAGTGTGTAGGCACCATTGGTTCTTGCTTTTGCGTGAGCGCGGAGGTGCAATTGATTAATATAATCAGTACCTTCAGCAGTTGTTTGGTTTCCATTCAAACGCGCAGTTGCTTCTGCGTATGTAAGATAAGCTTCAGCAGCACGGAACAAAAAGAAATCAGTATCAGCAAAACGGAGGTCGTGAGCAGAAGAGTTGTCAGAGCGGAAGTTATTGAACTTCACTACTGCGTAACCCTTAGTGAATACAGAAATATCCTTAGACTCTGGAGCGCTAACCTCTCTGCCAACACCATCGAACAAAGCACGGTCATCGCCAGCCTCAGCAGGCATCGCAGCACCTGTTACTTGTGGAGCACTTACAGGGAAGAACTTATCAATGAGATTCTTGCGAGCGCGAACACCAGCCCAGTTTGCATTGTCGTAAAGATTGCCGCCTATCTTGCCATTCTTGTTTACGCTTGCTGTTTTATCGTAGCAAGCATTGATTAAGAATACTGATGTGCCATAAGAAGCAGTTGTCTTTCCGTCTTGGAGGATAGGGAAGATTGCTTCTACAGAAGATCCATTTTCACCATTGTCGCCCATAAAGAGTTGTTGGTAAGCAGTCCAACCATTCTTTGTTTCACCTTTATAAAGTTTGTAAGGTGAATCAATAACTTTCTTAGCATAATCAGCTGCCTTTTGCCATTGTGGAGTGCCAGTGTAAACTTCGGCATTCAAGTAAAGGCGAGAGAGCAACAACCATGCAGCAGCCTTATCTACACGACCATAATTAGGGTCGGCTGATGTTTTAGCTTTTGCTGGCATGAGGTCTGGTTCAATTGCCAAAAGTTCTTTTTCAATGTAATCGTAAATTTGTTTGCGAGAATATTGAGGAGCAGCTTGAGCCGAAACAGCTTCTGTAAATGGAATATTTCCAAAAGCGTCCATTAGATAATAGTAGTCCAAAGCACGAATGAAGCGCACTTCTGCTGACTTTTGTTTATCCAAATCGCCAAAGTTAGTAAGATATTGGTTACAAATGGTTACACCAAAATACAAGCGATAGTAGAATCCTTTCAACATTGGGTGAGAAGCACCGTAGTTATTGAAGTTGAATTCTGTAATACCTTCGTCCTGTGTCCAATTGCAAATCGCCTCGTCAGTAGTAAGGTCGTTTGAGTTAAACAATTGGCGTACGAAACCTGTTGTACCTCCATCGAGTCCGTCAATATCGCAATCGCCGTCAGGACCACCATTACCTGCCAAGCCAAAGTTTGCATAACATTTGTTGAGCAAATGGTCTGGGTTGATTTCCGTCTGCAAGTTAGGGTCGATAGGAGTTACATCTAAGTCGCCAACGCAAGACGTTACGCTCATGGTAAGCAGCAATGCCGCTACGGGAGCTATTCTTTTAATATATTTGTTCATGTTAATTGTCAAATTAGAGTTAGAAATTCAAGTTCAAACCAAAGATAAATGACATTGGGCGAGGGTAGGGATTGTTGTCAATACCATAGGATTTGTTAAAACTATTATATACCTCAGGGTCAATGCCTTTATATTTAGTAAGTGTAAGCAAGTTAGATGCTGAACCATAGAGGCGACCACTAAGTCCGTGCCAACCATTTGTCTTGAAAAGGTCTGTAAAACTGTAGCCCAAAGTTACGTTATCCAATTTCAAGAAAGATGCGTTTTGCACCCAACGGTCAGAAAGAATTGCTGTGGTATGACCTGTTTGCCAATTGTCTTCAACAGAAGCTACAGGACGATTTGAAAGGAATCCTGACGAAGCCCATATACCTGAGCGAGAAACATTGCTTTGTCCTGCCATCATATCGTTGAAAACATAGTTGCCAATGTTTGCACGGAGAGCGAAACCGAAGTCCCAATTCTTATATTCTACACGAGATGACAATCCCATTATTACAGGAGCCATAGGACTCTTATAGAAGTATTTGTCGGCTTCTGTGATTTTTCCGTCTGCATTTCTATCTACAACAGCGCCTTCAATAGCCTTGCCATTTTTGTCGTAAATCTGTTGGTAAACATAGAATGAAGATGCTGGGTGACCAACAGCGTGTGCTTGAGCGTTACCACCTATACCTGCTGAGATACCACCAGTAGGAATGAAGTAATTAGAGTTGCTATTTCCTGTAAGGTCGGTAATTTCATTTTGGTTGTAAGTGAAGTTATAATCGAGTACCCATGTCCAGTCTTTTGTTTCAATAGCTCTCCAATGTAATGCAACTTCAACACCTGTATTCTTCAAAGAACCTATATTAGAAGAAACTTGATTACGGAAGTTAGAACCAGCTGGTACATAAACAGTATTCAAAAGGTCGGTTGTCTTGCGGTAATACCAATCCAAGCTACCTGTAAGGCGTTGGTTGAAGATACCCCAATCCAATCCTATGTTATATGTGGTAGTGGTTTCCCAAGTTAAATCCTTATTAACGGCTTGTGGACGTACAATTGTACCATCGCCAAGGATAGGATAGAAGCCATTTGTACCGCTACCAGTTTGGTAAATATCGAAGTAATTATAGTCGCCAATACCTTCTTGCTGACCTGTCATACCCCAACCTAAGCGAAGTTTCAAGTCGCTCAACCACTTAATATCGCGGAATTTATTTTCGTCTTTCACCTTCCATGCAAATGCAAATGAAGGGAATGTAGCCCAGTGTTGCTCGAAACGTGAAGTACCATCAACACGCACAGTTGCTGTGAGGTAGTAACGATCCATTAAACTCCAGTTAGCACGGCTGAAGAAAGATACCAAATAGTTTTCAGTGAGGTAACGATAATCATCTTTTATACCGTCTTTGTTGTAATCCTTGCCACCATCTTTGTAGATTTGACCAGCCTTAACGTTTGTAGAAGGATAGTATTGGAACGAGCGACTTGTTTCTTTTCTCCAGAAATGTTGCCATTCGTAACCTGCCATGATGTCGAAATGATTGTTGTATTTATCCTTGAAATCATGGAAATACTGAGCGTACGAGTTGAACAAAAGGTTACGCTTCAATTGCTTGCTCCAACCATCGTAACCATAATATGATGCCAATGGAGAAGTTGGTTCAATGTGTGTATTTTGTTTACCTTCTGCAATGTCAGCACCAGCAGTTACATGCAAGCGTAAATCTTCAAATCCGTGAACCTTGTAATCTACTTCGCCATTAAGAATAATATCACGACTGTGTGAACGGTCGTTCTTCAAATTCAAGATAGCCATTGGGTTTTTGGTTGCCAATGAGTTGAATGTTGAAGGCCAAGTAGGGTCGTCTGCTGGATTTAAACCATTTCCACGCCATGTGTGATAGAAGCCAAAGTTAGCTGCATCAGGCGACTCTCTGTCGTAAATACTTTGTGTTGGGTCGTATGAAACGGCTGCGCCAATAGCTGCGCCATCGGCAAAACGGTTCTTCCCATACATTCCTTTTGCATTTAAATTGAAGGTCAAGTGCTTGTCAAACAATGAAGGACTCAAATTCAAAGCAGCTGTATAACGTTCAAATTGTGAAGTTCTGAGAATACCTTGGTTGTTTGTATAACCACCAGAGATGCGGTAAGGAACAGAAAAAGCATCGTTTCCGAAAGAGCCTGTGAGTGTCAAATTGTGGTCTTGACCCCATGCTGTGCGGTAAATTTCGTTTTGCCAATCAGTGTTAGCTTTACCCAATGCAGCAACCTGTGGGCTACCTTCGCCAAATAATTCAGTAACAAACTTGCGATATTGGTCGCCATTCATTACATCGATAGTTTTCTTTTTCATACTTGCTGTTACACTTCCTGCGTATGAAATAGAGAGAGGTTGGTTGGCACGACCTTTCTTTGTGGTGATGATGATAACACCATTAGAACCGCGTGAACCGTAAATAGCTGTTGCAGAAGCGTCTTTTAAGACGTTAAAGCTTTCAATATCCTGTGGATTGACCATAGAGAGTGGGTTTGCCATACCCTTTACACCTGTATTATCCATTGGAACTCCGTCAATCACGATAAGCGGATTGTTAGAAGCATTCAATGAAGAACCACCACGAATACGGATTTGTGCGCCACCACCAGGGGTACCGCCTTCGCTCGTAACGTTCACACCAGCCATTTTACCTTGCATCATGTCTTGTGCGTTTACTACTAAACCTTTGTTTTTACCATCTGGTTTCATAGCGAGCACCGAACCTGTAAGGTCGCTTTTCTTTACTGCACCGTAACCGATGACAACAACTTCTTGCATCTGCATTGCACCATCAGGTTGTAATGTAACAACCATTCCGTTAGCAGCGCTTACTACTTGCTTAACATATCCGATATAAGAAATGGTAAGCGAAGTGCCTGGTTTTACATTGAGTTCAAAGTTACCATCGAGGTCAGTCTGTACGCCATTGGAAGTTCCTGTAATGAGAACTGACGCACTAATAACTGGCTCACCCGTAGCATCTTTTACAAGACCTTTGATAGTCGACTGTGCAAAGGCACCAATAGACAGGATAAGACCTAACATAAGTGTCATTAGCCTGACGGGGAATTTTCTTTTTACCTGCTTCATCTTTTTATTGATAAGTTATTAATATTGTGTAAATTGTTCTGCTTTAAAAATATTGGTTAATAGTCTTTTATAGACTAATTGATGCAAAGTTAGGCCTAATATTTTATAAAGTCAATTTTTATATGCTTAAAACGTTAATTAACAGATGCAATCGTTTGCATCAATAAAGATGAAAGAAAATCTTGACATGAGTCAATGTTAATGTAAAATTGTGTATTTTTGCATAACTAACATAAAAACAAGAATAAAAAACCAATTGAAATATGAAAGATGGAGGAAATGTAACGATGAAAGATATAGCCCGCGAACTTGGTGTTTCGGTGGCTACTGTTTCTCGTGCTTTAAAGGATAGTCCTCGCATTTCGGCAGAAAAGAGGGACGAGATAAAGCGTTATGCTCGGGAACACAACTTTACTCCCAACCTCATTGCAGAGGCTTTGCGCAAAAGTAAAGTGCAACCATTGAAAATTATTGGTGTCATTGTTCCAAAATTTTCACACTTTTATTTTTCTTCCGTTCTTGCTGGCATCGAAGAAGAAGCCTCTGCTCGTGGTTATCGGATTATGGTTGCACAGAGTGATGAACGCTATGAGCGAGAAGTTGAAATATGTAAATCGTTTTATGAGAATAAAGTTTGTGGCATCATTGTGTCGCAAGCAAAGAATACGGTTAAGTATTCTCACTTTCAATTCCTTATTGAACAGCATGTTCCTTTAGTTTTTTACGACCGTGTTAGTATGGGTGTGAATGCAAGCCGTGTTGTTATTGACGACTATATGGGTGCGCTTGGAGCAGTTACTCACCTTATTAAAACAGGTTGTAGACGCATTGCTTACTACGGATTGTCGCTTAATTTGGAAATTGGCAAGAATCGTTATAATGGCTATCGTGATGCTTTGTTGAAACATGGGCTACAACCTGATGACCAACTCATTCGTATGTGTGATAATAGAGCTGATGCTGAGGCGATTACACCAGAATTAATGGACTTGCCCAATCCACCTGATGCATTTTTTGCAGTAAACGATGACACTGCTATCGGAATACTTTATTCGTGCAAAGGTATGGGATTGCGTGTGCCAGAGGATATTTCTATTTGTGGATTTACCAATGGTGAACGTGCCATAGCCTGCGACCCAATGCTGACAACCGTTGAACAACGTGGCATAAGAGTGGGCGAAGAGGCGGCTAATATCCTTATGGATAAGGTAGAAGGTGCATTGCCTATCGATTCTATTGAGAAACGTGTGGTAAGAACAAGGTTAATTGTGCGTGGTACAACACGTTGATAACAAGATGTTTAGGAATAATAAAAACTCAAATAAAAAGATTTGGATATGAATAGTGAACTAAAAACCCGCCCCGACAAAAGCTTTTGGCAACTATGGAACCTAAGTTTCGGTTTCTTTGGGGTACAAATTGCTTACGCTTTGCAGAGTGCAAACATTTCTCGTATATTCGGAACGCTCGGCGCCGACCCTCATAGCTTAAGCTATTTTTGGATTTTGCCCCCATTAATGGGTATCATTGTGCAACCGATTGTCGGTACTTTGTCTGATAAAACATGGACTCGTTTCGGGCGTCGCATACCTTATTTATTTATAGGAGCAGCTGTGGCAGTACTTGTGATGTGTCTTTTGCCCAATGCAGGTTCGTTCGGAATGGCTGTTTCTACGGCTATGGTCTTCGGTTTAATCTCCTTAATGTTCCTTGATACGAGCATCAATATGGCTATGCAACCTTTCAAAATGTTAGTGGGCGATGAGGTGAACGAGAAGCAAAAGGCTTTGGCTTATTCTATTCAAAGTTTTCTTTGTAATGCTGGTTCCTTAGCGGGCTATGTATTTCCATTCTTCTTTACCGCCATTGGAATTGCCAACGAAGCCCCAAAAGGCGTCATTCCCGATTCGGTTATCTATTCGTTCTATATTGGCGCAGCCATTCTTATTCTCTGCGTACTCTACACAACGGCGAAAGTAAAGGAAATGCCTCCGAAGGAATATGCTGAATATCATAACTTAACGGAAACCGACAACGAGTCGAAAGCCAATTGGATTGACTTGTTGAAAGGTGCGCCAGCTACTTTCTGGAAAGTGGGTTTGGTTCAATTTTTCTCTTGGTTTGCTTTCATGTACATGTGGACTTATACCAACGGAACTGTGGCTGCCAACTGCTGGAATGTGGATATGAGTGCCCATAATGCTACTTCAACGCTCGGCTATCAAGAGGCTGGCAACTGGGTAGGCATTCTTTTTGCCGTTCAAGCTATCGGGTCTGTTCTATGGGCTATGATACTTCCACAATTCAAGAACCGCAAATTGGCTTATAGTCTTTCGCTTATTTTGGGTGCCATTGGCTTTGCCATGACCGTGTTTGTTCACAACCAATATGTAATGTTCATTCCATTCTTGCTCATCGGTTGCGCTTGGGCAGCCATGTTAGCCATGCCATTCACCTTTGTAACCAATGCGCTCGAAGGTTATGGTCATATGGGGGCTTATCTTGGTTTGTTCAATGGTACGATTTGCATACCACAAATTATTGCCGCAGCCTTGGGTGGTGTCATTTTGAGCCTCGTTGGTTCTGTGCAAAGCCACATGATGTTTGTTGCAGGCATAGCCCTTGTCTTGGGTGCGTTGTCTGTTTCAATCATTAAAGATGTAGACAGACAATAAACATTATTAATGAAAGTGTAGAAACGATATCAAACAGACATCTAATAACGATGATTTGTTCGAATAAAATAGTATTCTGATTTATAAGAATGATAAAAAAGAGACATACAACAATGAAAAAACAAATTTTATTACTCCTGATGACTGTGTTATTCGCATTGAATGCCAATGCACAGTTAGCCAAGGTTTATGACGAAAAGATAGACCCGATGACTCAGATTGACTGCGCTGTGGCAAAAGCCAAGCAAACCAACAAGTATGTTATTTGTCAAGTAGGTGGCAATTGGTGTCCATGGTGTCTTCGTTTTGCTGACTTTATCAAGAAAGATACAGCCATTGCGAAGATTATAGACGACAATTTTGTGTATATTCACGTCAATTATGACCCACGCAACAAAGCGGTTTCGCCTGAAAAATTGTTGCGCCGTTTGGGCAATCCACAACGTTTTGGTTTCCCTGTAATGGTGGTACTCGATGGCAATGGTAAGGTTATACACATTCAAGATAGTGGCTATCTTGAAGAAGGCAAAGGTTACGACACAAAAAGAGTGCTTAAATTCTTCACCTCGTGGACTCCAAAAGCCGTAGCAGGTGCGCCCGAGTCTAAATAAGAAAGGGATAAAATTCAAAACCTATTGTTTTGCGATGCAAAAGAGCCTATTTTGAACTCCAAAATAGGCTCTTTTGATTTTAAAACAACAATGTGGCAGATAAGGCAATGGCACTTTTCTGATAAATCTTTGGTGGTTTTGAATCTTTTATTTAATTTTGTACCAACGGAAACGATATAGCTTACGCTTTCGTCAGTCAATAACGAATTATGAGTTCACAAGGAAACAAAAAAACAACCTACACAAAGCCTGTTGCAGTTTGTGCAATTGTGCTTTTCGGAGGCTCGATATTGCTATCAATTTTGATGGCAACAAGAGATATGGCGCCCCCTCGTAAATACGAAGTGGATATGTCAGGAGCGGTAATTGGTATTGATACGACTTCGAAAATACCTGTGCTGACAAAAGAAGAAGCTAAAGATGTTGAAGTGAAAGAAAACAAAAAGGTGGACTATGTTGAAACGGAAACAGAAAAAATCAACATAGAAAATGTACCCGAACCAGAGCCTATCGTTGTGCCAAGTACACCGCCACCAACACCAAAAGAGGAGGCGCAACCTAACACAACAACCACCCCTGACGTGAAAACACCTAAGATAGAACCCATAGAATAAATGCTTAAACTCACTTAAAATACTATAAAGCTTTTTTACTTTTATCGTTTTCTTGCGTCATAATCATATCTTTGCATAAATACAGCCAAGTCTGACCTGACAGATTCGTCCGCCTTGTCCGACAAAAGCAAACCTAAAAATAAAAATCAAGAACAATAAGTATAACCCAAAAAATCAATTGATATGAAAAAGAATCTTTTAATTGTAGCCTTACTTACAGGTGCATTCCTTATTTCAGGTTGTGCCAGCAAGAAAGATTTAGAGAATTGTCAAAGCGACAACCGCCGTTTGAATAGCGAATACCAAAATGCTAAAGAAACAATCGCTGCAAACAATGCACGCATTAAGAGCCTTGAAGACCAATTGGCACAAGCCAAAGCAAGCGCACAAGCATTGCAAGGCAGTTTGGATAAGAGTTTATCAAACACAAATTCAACCAATATCAACATATCAAAGTTGGTAGACCAAATCAACGAAAGCAATCAATACATTCGCCACTTGGTAGAGGTGAAGAGCAAGAGCGACTCGCTCAACTTGGTTCTCTCTAATAATTTGACTCGTAGCCTTAGCAAAGAAGAACTCAAAGAGGTTGATGTTCAAGTGTTGAAGGGCGTGGTTTACATCTCGTTAGCCGACAATATGCTTTACAAGAGTGGCTCATACGAAATCAACGACCGTGCAGAAGAAACATTGAGCAAGATTGCTAAAATCATTACAGACTACAGCGATTACGATGTTCTCATTGAAGGTAACACCGACAACGTGCCTGTTAATGCACAAAGCGAACGCATGAAGAACATTAGAAACAATTGGGACCTCTCTTGTTTGCGTGCTTCTTCAGTGGTACAATACTTGCAAACTCGTTTCGGTGTAGACCCTAAGCGTTTGACAGCTGGTGGTCGTGGCGAATACAATCCGCTTGCTACCAACGACACAGAACTTGGAAAGCAACGCAATCGCCGTACACAAATTATCATTACTCCTAAGATCGACCAATTCATGGAGCTTATTGGTAAAGCACCAGAAACCGAAGATGCAAAATAAAGCATAGCAAAATAGTTAAAACATAGATAAAAGTGAACCTCCAATCGCAATAAAAAGCGGTTGGAGGTTACTTTTTGCGCCCACTTAAACGATTGTAACCAAATTGTAATATAGCTGTAATTTGCTTGTAATATAGTCCTAATACCTTTGCAAGCACTAAAAATTAATTCGTAAAATGGAAATAATGTATCTTTGTATCGTTGTCTTTCTGCTTTGCTTAGCCGTCTTCGATTTGTTTGTAGGCGTAAGTAACGATGCAGTAAACTTTTTGCAATCAGCAGTTGGAGCGCGTGTAGCTAGCTATAAAACTATCGTTATTATCGCTTCAGTAGGAGTTATTTTGGGGGCAGTAATGTCGTCTGGAATGATGGACGTAGCCCGTCATGGCATCATGACTCCGAGTCAATATTCTTTTGAAGAGGTGATAACAATCTTCCTTGCAGTAATGGTTACTGACGTAATTATCCTTGATATATTCAATACGCTGGGCATGCCGACGAGTACAACCGTATCTTTGGTCTTCGAACTTTTGGGTGGAACATTTGTGATAGCGTGTATAAAACTGTTGCATGATGACAATGCAACGTTCGCAGACCTGATGAATACCGAGCAAGCCTTGAAGGTTATTATTGCTATTTTCGTATCGGTGGCGATTGCTTTTGTCTTCGGTGTCATTGTGATGTGGCTTTCTCGCATCATTTTTACCTTTAATCATAAGCTGCATTCTCGCTACTCTATTGCCCTGTTTGGGGGCATTGCCTTTACGGCTTTATCCTATTTTATCTTTATGAAAGGATTGGGAAAAAGTCCGTATCTGCCTGATAATATTCGTGAATTTATCGATGTCAATATAAAAAGTTTACTATTCGGAACATTCATCGTTTCCACTTTGGTTATGGAAGTGCTTTATTTGTTGCGTGTAAACATTTTCAAATTTGTTGTTCTCATGGGTACTTTTGCGCTTGCAATGGCCTTTGCTGGCAATGATTTAGTAAACTTTATTGGTGTGCCATTGGCAGGTTTAGATACTTATAAAGACTTTGCTACCAACGGAAATGGTGTTGCTGCTTCGGGATTTATGATGACTTCATTAATGGAAAGTGCCTCTACTACGCCAATTTGGCTATTGAGTGCAGGCGTTATTATGATTATTGCCATGGCAACATCGAAGAAAGCGCAGAACGTTATCAAGACAAGTGTCGATTTAAGTCGGCAAGATGAAGGCGACGAAATGTTTGGTAGTTCACGTGCAGCACGTGCCATTGTTCGTCTATCTCAAACAACTAATAGTTCGTTGTCGGGGCTTATTCCTGCTCGAATAGTCAATTGGATAGATTCACGCTTTAAAGAAAAAGCCCAAGATGCTCCTACTGATGTCGCTTTCGATGTGGTTCGTGCAGCAGTTAATTTAGTTCTTGCTTCCATGTTGATAACCATTGGTACTAATTTGAAGTTGCCTTTATCTACTACTTACGTTACGTTCATGGTGGCAATGGGTTCGAGTTTAGCCGATAGAGCATGGGGAAGAGAGAGCGCAGTGTTCCGTGTTACAGGTGTTTTGTCGGTCATTGGTGGTTGGTTTATTACTGCTGGTGCTGCTTTTCTCCTCTCTGGTGTTGTTTGTTTAATCATGTTTTATGGTGGCATTTTGGCACAAATGGGCTTCATGGCATTGGTTGTTTTCCTATTAATTGACTCCAATCGTAAGTATAAAAAGAAGATGTTGGCAGAGGGGAGCGACTCTACTTTCCGCTTAATGATGCGTACTCGAGACCCAGAGTTGGTTTGGGATATGTTGCAACGGCAAGTATCACGCACACAATCGTTTGTTTGCCACTTTTCTTTAGAGAAGTTCAACGTGATTGTAGATAGCTTTGCCGATGAGAATTTGCGCTCTTTGAAGAAGAGTGCAAAGGAATTGCAAACGGAGGCACGTATATTGAAGAAATTTAGTAAGCAAGAAATGATAGCGTTGAAGCATTGTCCCGTTGATACAGCGATTGAAAGAAACACTTGGTTACACGTTGGAGCGAATAGCAACAAGCAATTTATTTATTGTTTGGGACGTATGTTGGAACCCATATTAGAGCATATTAGCAATGGTTTCAACCCACTTCCTCATGAATTATTAGAAGAGTTCCGCCCTGTTCAAGGTCAAGTTAATGAGTTGATGAAACGTTCTGAAGCATTAATGTCTACTGGTCGCTACGATACTTATCGTGATGTGCTGTCCGATGCTACCCAATTAAAAAGAACGCTTTCGGTGATGCGTAAGCGTCATATCGACCGTATGCAGCGTGCGCATGGTAATGCTGATTTCCAAGTGTCGGTAGTTTACCTTAATTTATTGCAAGAAACACATCAATTCTTGAGCAATATGCGTCATCAATTGCGTGCTACCAAGAGGTTTACGGTGCAGAGTAATTATCTTACAATGGGGTAAATACCAAGCGAAGATTACTTCTTTCATATTGTTTCCTTGTAGGGAAACTGAAGTGTTCCCATAGAGAAACTCCAGTGTCCCCCTACGGAAACACTGCCACAAGAGGCGTTGCAGCGTAGCAATACTTATGGTGGGAACCGCTCAACAATATAAGACCCATAGCAAAACTGTTGCTTTCGAACGGCTATTGCTATGGGTTTTGTTATTTTGGCATTGCTATTTGGGCAGCATGCCTGATATTTTAGTTTGTCAAAGGGTGTGTTTTATGGTAAGATTATTCTGCCAATGTGAAGATAAATTTCAATCCTTGTGGGGCGTTGGCAGTAACTTCTATCGTACCATTATGGTGTATGACCGCATTTTTCACGATGGCTAAACCCAAACCTGTGCCTCCCATTTTTCTACTTCTGCCTTTGTCAATTCGGTAGAAGCGTTCAAATAGGCGTGGTCTATGCTCAATGCTTACACCAATTCCGTTATCGGCAAATTCAAACCGATAACAATTGTTTTCCTTTTGTGCAGAAAGCGTTATCGTAGTGTTGTCGCCTGCGTAGGCAATGGCATTGTCTGTAAGGTTGCGGAAGATACTATAAAGGAGCGACCTAACGCCTTTTATCTTTATTCCTTCAGGCAAATGGTTGATGAAAGCCATGCCGTGTTGCTCTATTTCGTGTGCCGTTTCGGCTTCAATGTTACGCACCAAAGCATTGATATCCACTTCTTCTTTTTCCAACATCTGCGCTCCGTCGTCCATACGGTTAAGGGTTGAGATGTCGCGGAGTAGGAAAGTGAGTCGTTCTGTCTGCGAATACGACCTTTGTAAGAACATCAATTTGTCCTCTTCTTTTACATTTGGATTGTTTAATATGGTTTCTAAGTAGCCTTGAATCGATGCAACAGGTGTCTTCAATTCGTGTGCAATATTCTGCGTTAGTTGTCGTTTTAAAATATCTTGCTGCTTTCTTGTCGTTTCCAAACGTTTATAAATCTTGATAATACGTTCGGCTATTTCGCCTAATTCATCGTCAGGAAACGTTGCCAAATCCTCTATTTCTAAACTTTTATTATGGTCGGCACGCCATGCAAAGGTTTTTAATTTGTGAATATTATTATCTAATCGGCTCATGAAGCGGTAGATAATAATGGTGAGCAGTGCCAATCCTAAGAGCGATACCCAAATATAATGTTGGTCATAACGTAGCGAATTAGCCAAACTTTCAGTGTAAGGCACTGACGAACGCACAAATATTTGTTGTTTAGGGAAGTAGGTTGCTGAATAAAAGTAGAGAGTATGGAGCGTTTTACTCTTTCTATCTACCACCGAACCTTTGCCGTTCTTTCGAGCCAACATTATTTCCTCTCGGTTATTATGGTTGCTTATCTGGTTGTAGTCTTTCTTTTTGTTATCGTAAAAGACTTTCCCATTGGCTTGTATCAGTGTGATACGCAAATCATTTTTGTAATGTTGTGCTATATATTTGCTTATTTCCGCTTCGTTAAAAGGGTGGTCTTCAAGATTTTCAGCCATTTGTTGGTTAAACATCTGCAACTTTAGCTCTAACGTATCTATTTTGTACTGCTTTTCACGGCTCTGTTGGAAAATGATAAATGCCACAGAGTAAGTTAGAAAGACTGCCATAATGCTGAAGTAGAGCTTATGTCCGATACTTAATTTACGCATGGAACTGAAGTTTTTAATTCTTGAAATAATAGCCGTAACCTAAGCGTGTTGCGATGTAAGTAGAAAATCTTCCTAACTTTTTTCTTAATCTTGTAACATACACATCTACCGTTCTGTTCAATACTAACACATCTTTTGGCCAAATGCGGTCTAAGAGTTCTTGTCGTGAATAAACTCTTCCTTTATGTTCCATAAGGAGTTGCAAGAGTTCAAACTCTGTTTTGGTGAGTCCAATTTCCTCGCCATCGATGCGTACAATCTTTTTGTCCAAGTTGATTTCCAATCCTTCAAACTCTAATGTTTCTTCTTCCGTTACGGTTGGTTGAGCAACATTTTTAGTACGATTGAGTACCGCCCGAATGCGCAACATTACCTCACGCAACGAGAAAGGCTTTGAAATATAGTCGTCAGCACCTAAGTTGAACCCTGTAATCGTGTCGTTTTCAGTGTCTTTTGCGGTAAGAAAAATGATAGGAATATGCTTTGTTTCAACATTTTCCTTCATTCTTTTCGCCATGGAGAAGCCTGAAATTTGCCCCATCATAACGTCTAACAAGATAAGATTATAATCGGTTAGTTGAAGTTCCAATGCTTCTTCAGCCGAGTTAGCCGTATCAACGATGTAACCTTCTGTTTCAAGATTGAACTTTAAAATTTCGCAAATGTCTACTTCGTCGTCAACTATTAGAATGTGATGTTTGGTTTCTTGCATAATTTTGAAAGAATATTACGTTTTTGCAAAATTAGCGATTTCTTTCTAATACACAAATGTTACAATGTTAAAATGCTGTGAATATAACCATTAAGGGATACCGCTATTTTTCCATACCGATTGTTTCGCAATGCGAAATAGGCTCTTTTGGAGTTCAAAACAGGCTCTTTTGACGTTCAAAACAGGCTCTTTTGACGTTCAAAACAGGCACTTTTGTAATTGTGGAAAGTTTTTTTGCACCTTCTTTTGCCGTTATTCTTTCAAAATATTCGTCCATATCAGATTATTATCGTATTTTTGTTACGATATTTGCAACGGCTATTGATTGACAATATAGCTGATTCCACATTCTAATTTTTAAGCAATGACAGAACAAGAATTTGAAAAACTATGGCAAGAAAACCGCGCAAAGTTGCTTGCTAATGACGAAGAATACAAGCGCATTAGCAAAAGCTATATGGCGTGGGGGTGGTTAGACTATTTGGTTTTAATAGGGGGATTCGTCATTTGCGAAACCTTTGTCAATAGTTTTGCATTGTCCACCTTTGTGAAATTTGCGTTAGAAATCCTTGGAATGTTCATCATTTGGTTGGGATTTCGACTCATTAAAGCCCGATTGGGGAGCAAAAACACGCTTGAAGACGTGGAACAACGCATCAAAGAAAGATATAAATCAACATTGCATTGATACACAAAGACTCCTATCCGAACAAGATAGGAGTCTGCTTTTTATAGAAGTGCATAAGGTTTTTACTATCTTTGCACTTACTTTTTGATTTGAGTTGTTAGCCAAAGAAGTGGAATTCGCCGACGATAAATAATAAACCATAGCCTAATGCAAGTGAGATAAGACCACAAAGAAGTCCCGTTTTGAGCATATCCTTTTGTTGTATCAAACCTGTTGAATAAGCAATAGCATTTGGAGGAGTAGAAATAGGTAAGCACATCGCAGAAGAAGCTGCAATGGCAACGCCAAGAAGAATGGTACTTGTGCCACCTATTACACCTAATTTATCGCCCATAGCACGGCAAACTACTGCGAGAATTGGCATTAAAAGGGCTGCCGTAGCGGTGTTGGAAATGAAGTTAGATAGGAAATAGCAAATCAATCCAGACACAATAAGTATCATAATAGGACTCCAATTTCCGAATGGAATACTCTCAATGGCAACATCTGCTAATCCAGAACTATTCATACCCAAACCTAAAGCAAAACCTCCTGCAACCATCCAAATGACACTCCAATCAATTTGTTGCAAATCTTTTGCCGAAATTACGCCTGTAATGGCAAATACACCCATTGGAATCATGGCAACAGTATTGGTATTGATGCCTGTAAACTTTTCTGGAATAATCCAAAGAAGAATGGTAATAATGAAAGTAGCAATCACGATATACATGCGCCCACCCTTGTGTACTTCACCGTCAATGTTGAGTTCGATATTCTTTTTGCTGAATGGGAAGAAGTAAAGCAATATACGCCAGCAAATCAAAAGGAGGATAATAACCAATGGTGTCATTATCATCATCCATTGACCGAAGCTAATACCAAGGTTCAAACCTTCTGGGTCGTTCAAGAATTTAAGCGCAATCATATTAGGAGGCGTACCGATAGGAGTACCCATACCACCCAAATTGGCAGCCAAAGGAATAGACATGGTCAAGGCGATACGTCCTTTTCCATTTGCTGGGAGAGCTGCAAAAACTGGTGCTAAGAACGTTAGCATGAGCGCAGCCGTAGCTGTGTTGGAAATAAACATTGAGAAAATACCTGTGATAAATAAGAATCCCAACAAGACATTCTCACTCTTCTTGCCAAAAGGACGTATCATGTTGCGTGCCAAAAGCGTGTCTAATCCCGATTTAGAAGCTGCAATAGCAAGGATAAAACCTGCCAAGAACAACATAATGATAGGGTCGGCAAACGAAGCCATGATAGCTTTCGACTTTAAAAGTTCGCCTATTCCATCACCTTTGAATATCGTAAATGAATTTTCTGAAACGGTAACACACATTATCATCATGATAGCAAGCGATGTAGCCCATGCTGGAATGCACTCAGTGAGCCATGCTAAAGTTGCAAAAACAAAGATTGCAATAATGCGTTGTTGCACTATTGTTAAGCCGTCAATACCAAAAAACGTGATAGGAAGGTTCCAAACTCCAATTGTTATCAAAGCAATTGCCAAAAGCTGCCATACCTTTTTCATTTCAATGGTTGATGACAGCGCATTCAAATTATTTTCTGACATGGTACATAATGTTTAATTAATAATATAAAAATGGTTCTCTTGTCTTTTAAAACTGCTACTAATTTATTAAAAATTATTTGGATTATATGACAAATTAGTCTTTTTTTTGTACTTTTGTCGAAAATATTTTTACACAATGCGCAAGTTATTAGTATTACACATCTTATTATTAAGCTTACTTTGTAGTTGTAATAATAAAAAAGTTGAAAGCGATAATTCGTTACAAAACGATAGTAGTTTGGTCTTCAAATATGCCAAAAATATAAAAATGGAGCGTACCAATGAAGGCATAAAAGTAACAATGGCTAATCCGTGGAAGCAGGGTAAGACGTTGCATACCTACTATTTGGTGGAAAATATTGATAAGGCTGAAAAGCACGAAGGGGCGACAAATATTCAAATTCCAATGCAACATGGTGTGTTTTTCACTACTGCTCATGCCAATTTAATGGAGATGTTAGGCGCACAAAAAGCCATTGCGGGAGTTGCAGATGCCAAGTATATGCTCATTCCAGATGTGCAAACACGCTTGAAAGCAAATAAAATTATGGATTGTGGGGACGGTATGAAACCGAATATAGAAAAGATTATCGACTTAAAACCTGACGGATTATTGCTTTCTCCATTTGAAAATAGTGGTGGATATGGTAAGTTGGACGAAATAAAAATCCCTATTATAGAGTGCGCAGAGTACATGGAAACATCGGCTTTGGGGCGTGCAGAATGGATGAAATTCTATGGAATATTGTTCGGTTGCCAACAAAAAGCTGACTCATTGTTCAGTGTTGTGGAGAAAAGCTACCTTGCATTGAAGGAAAAAGCAAAGCCTGCGAAACAAACATTGTCTGTGTTGCCCGACCGCAAAACGGGTAGTGTGTGGTACGTTCCAGGCGGAGAAAGCAGTGTGGGATTGCTCTATAAAGATGCAAATGGTAAGTATGCGTTTGCAAATGATAAGAAAAGTGGGAGTCTGTCTCTGTCTTTTGAAACTATTTTGGATAAACTTGGTCAAGCAGACTTTTGGATTTTGAGTTATTATGGCGCATTTAATAAACAACTATTATTGGCAGAATATCAAGGTTATTCGGCTTTAAAGCCATTCAAAACAGGCGAAATTTATGGTTGTCAGGTAGATAAAACTCCTTATTTTGAGGAAGTTAGTTGGCGTCCAGACTGGCTTTTGGGCGATTTAATCCAATTGTTCCACCCTGACTTGAAGACTGGAACAATGCGCTATTACCATAAACTTTAAGCCTTAGACAAACTATTTGTCAATGAAAAAAGATACTTGGGCATTTGTAATGCTCCCTCTCGGCATCGTTATTATGTTTCTTCTGAACCTTTATATTGGCTCAGTTCGAATCCCTTTGAACGATGTTATTAATATATTTTTAGGTCGCTTTGATGGCAAAGAGAGTTGGCGTTTCATCATTTTGGAGAACCGTTTGCCACAAGCTATTACCGCTATGTTCTGTGGAGGCGCATTGGCTGTGAGCGGATTGATGCTGCAAACAGCTTTTCGTAACCCCTTAGCAGGTCCTGATGTGTTCGGTATTAATGCAGGAGCAGGTCTCGGTGTTGCTTTGGTTATGCTGCTTTTGGGTGGCAATGTTTCCACAATTCTCTTTTCAGTGTCAGGTTTTATGGCTGTTTTGGTATCGGCTTTCCTTGGTGCAATGGCAGTAACCGCATTGATATTCTTCTTTTCTTTGCTCATTAGAAATAGCGTTTTACTGCTCATTATTGGCATTATGGTGGGCTATATTTCATCGTCTGTCGTGTCATTACTCAACTTTTTTGCTACCGAAGAGGGTGTAAAAAGCTATATGATATGGGGAATGGGCAACTTCGGAGGTGTATCAATGGAACAAATACCTGTTTTTGTAGCGATAGTAAGTATCGGTATTTTTTGTTCGTTACTATTGATGAAACCGCTCAATGCGTTGCTTTTAGGACCTCAATATGCTGAAAGTTTGGGCATAAATACGCGGCTTGTGCGCAACTATTTGCTCATTGTAACAGGGCTTTTGTCAGCCATTACCACTGCTTTTTGTGGTCCTATTGGCTTCATTGGGTTAGCTGTTCCTCACATTGCACGTTTATTATTGCACACAGACAACCACAGATTACTGCTTCCTTCGACCATTCTTAGTGGCGCATTGATAGCACTTTTCTGTAATTTAATATGCTATTTGCCTGGCGAAGGCGGCATCATTCCGCTCAATGCGGTAACCCCTTTGATTGGCGCACCCGTTGTTATCTACGTTCTTATGAAATCAAAAGGATAGAAAAGGTCATCGAAAAATTGTCCAATTGCTTTTAGCAGTTGGATATTTTTTTGTAGTTTTGCAAACAAAATCTATCACCTTTGATTAAAGGTTTGTCTAATTTATAAAATGAACACAACTAATTTATCACCATTCAGACGAACAGTTGTTGGCATACAATTCCTTTTTGTGGCTTTTGGCGCAACTGTTCTCGTTCCGTTGCTTGTAGGTCTTGACCCAGCAACAGCACTCTTTACCGCAGGTATCGGTACGTTTATCTTCCATTTAGTTACCAAAGGTAAAGTTCCAATCTTCCTTGGTTCATCGTTTGCTTTCATTGCGCCCATTATTTCCGCATCAAAACAATGGGGAATGCCTGGAACCTTAGCAGGTATCGTGGGGGTATCGTTGGTCTATTTCATTATGTCGGCACTCATTAGGTGGCAAGGAAGAAAACTCTTAGACAAACTTTTCCCACCTGTTGTCATTGGTCCTGTTATCATTTTAATCGGACTTTCATTGTCAGGTTCGGCTGTTGATATGGCGAAAAACAATTGGCTTTTGGCTTGTGTATCGCTCACAGTAGCCATTCTTGTCCTCACTTTGGGCAAAGGATTGATAAAACTTGTACCTGTGGTTTGTGGCATTGTAGTGGGCTATATCGTAGCAATTTGCATGGGTGAAGTTGATTTTACCCCTGTCATGAATGCGCCTTGGTTTGCCCTTCCACCCGCAATTTCTCAATTCCATTTGCCACAATTTGCTTGGGAACCTTTCCTTTTCATGATACCCGTAGCGATTGCGCCTGTGATAGAACATATTGGCGATGTTTATGTGGTAGCTGCTGTGGCTAAAAAAGACTTTGTTAAAGAGCCTGGACTGCACCTTACTATGCTTGGCGATGGTTTGGCTTGTTTGGCAGCGAGCTTCTTTGGTGGCCCTCCTGTAACCACTTATAGTGAAGTAACAGGTGCGATGAGCATTACAAAGATTACCCAACCACAAGTTATTCGTATTTCGGCAGCTACGGCAATCGTCTTTTCTGTCATCGGAAAGTTGAGTGCTTTGTTGCAAAGTATCCCTGCTGCGGTGCTTGGCGGTATCATGTTGTTGCTCTTTGGAACGATTGCTTCAGTGGGCATACAGAACCTTGTTCAACATAAAGTAAACTTGAATAAAACTCGAAACACCATCATTATTTCGGTAACCCTTACCATTGGCATTGGCGGAGCAATCCTTACTTGGGGCAATTTTGCCATGAGTGGTATCGGCTTATCGGCTATTGTTGGTGTAAGGGTGATATATCAGTTTTTAATCGTAACTTTGCATAAAATATAGCTGCACTCGGCAATATTCAAACAAGTTTGTATTGCTCTCGTTGGCAATATTTTTGCATAAAATATAGCTGCACTCGGCAATATTCAAACAAGTTTGTATTGCTCTCGTTGGCAATATTTTTGCATAAAATATAAATCTTAAACTTCAAGGATAATCTTGTTTTTGGAGTAGGAGGAATATTGTTTAGAATAATTTTTACATATAGGATAAATAAAGAATGGAAAATCAATTACATAAATTTATGGCTGTAGATTACGAACTCTACAGCATTGAGAACGGAAACGACGTTTTAGTTGAAAAAACGCAAGAGAATATGCCGTTAGAATTTTATTCTAATTGCGACATGGCATTGCCTGATTTTGAAGAAGCAGCATTGAAAACGCCTGTTGGCGAACACTTTGAATTTGTTTTAGAAAAGGGAAAAGCTTACGGCGAATATAGCGAAGAGAACGTATTAGAACTCGATAAAGCGCTATTTTCTATGAATGGCGAGTTTGATAGTGAGAACGTTTACGAGGGTGCAGTCATTCCTTTGCAAAACGAAGAAGGTCAGCGTTTTATGGCTAAGGTAATTGAAATCACTGATAATAAAGTGAAAGCTGATTTCAATCACCCTCTTGCTGGCAAAGAATTGAAGTTTAAAGGTCATGTAAAAGAAAATAGAGATGCGTCTGAAGAAGAAGTAAAAGCATTTTTTGACCGCTTAAATACTCCTCATTGCGGTTGCGGTTGTGGCTGCGGAAGCAATGGTAACGAGGGTGGTTGCGGTTGTTATAGTGGCGACGAAAGTTGCGGTTGTGGCTGCGGAAGTAATGATAACGAAAGCGGTTGCGGTTGTTATAGTGGCGACGAAACTGGCGGTTGTGGCTGCGGAAGTAATGACGAAGGTCGCAAAGAAGGCGGCTGTTGTTGCAAATAAACACGGCATTGGGGCGTAAAATCATGCGCTCCAATAGTTTAATATAGAAAGAAAATATGCCCAATGCAATTGGTACACTTTATACGCTGACAACGTTTGGCGAAAGCCACGGTTCAGCAATTGGAGGAATCGTAGACGGAATGCCGCCAGGCATAGAAATTGATATTGATTTCATACAAAACGAACTGAGCCGCCGCCGCCCTGGTCAGAGCAATATCACAACCGATAGGAACGAAACCGATGAGGTGGAGTTGCTGAGTGGTGTGTTTGAAGGCAAATCGACAGGCACTCCAATAGGTTTTATTGTAAGAAATAGAAATCAAAAGTCGGCTGATTACGATGATATTCGTCATCTTTTCCGACCTTCGCACGCCGATTACACCTACTTTAAGAAGTATGGCATAAGAGATTATCGTGGTGGTGGACGAGCATCGGCACGTATCACGTTGGCAAGAGTCGTAGCTGGGGCATTGGCAAAACTCGTGTTGCGCAAGCAAAACATCAGTGTAACAGCGTTTACATCGCAAGTTGGCAACATAGCATTGGATAAGGATTACAGCAAATACGACCTTTCAAAAACGGAGAAAAGCCTCGTAAGATGTCCTGATAACAAGACTTCGCAAGCAATGGAAACATTGATAACAGAAGTAAAAGAAGCGGGCGATACCATTGGCGGAGTCATCACTTGCGTGGTAAAAGGTTGCCCTATTGGCTTGGGAGAACCTGAATTTGGTAAACTACACGCTCAATTGGGCGCAGCAATGTTGAGTATTAATGCTGCGAAAGGCTTTGAATATGGCGAAGGATTTAGTGGAAGTTCATGGCGAGGCAGTGAGCAAAACGATAGATTTGCCCAAACAGAAAGTCTTGAAGGCGATGGTATAAAAACAGAAACCAACCACAGCGGAGGCATTCAAGGTGGCATTAGCAATGGCGAAGATATTTATTTCAGAGTAGCTTTCAAGCCTGTTGCGACACTTTTAATGGAACAACAAACAGTTGATATAGACGGTAACGAATCGATAATCAATGCAAAAGGCAGACACGACCCATGTGTTTTGCCGCGTGCAGTACCCATTGTTGAGGCTATGGCAGCCATGACAATACTCGATGCGCTATTGGTCTATAACTCCAAAAAAATATAAACAAGGTAGTCTTTTGCAAAATAATTGCATAAAAGTAATGTTTTTTTTATCTTTTGAACTACCTTTGCAGTACTATTTTGTACCATTTGAGAAAATTGTACGAATATGTTTAGTTAAGTCTAGTTTAGTTTTTGTGTTGGTTGAGAGCGTTCGGTTGAGCGCTCTCAAATTTTTTCATGAAGAAAACGATACATTCTTCGGCTTAATATGCTACCTTTTGTTTCAAAAATGTACCCGTTTTGAGTTCTTCCACCGTTTGTAAGATTTCGGAACGAGTGTTTTATACCTGCACCGTATTGAGTTCTTTGACCTTGAACGGCATATTTTACTTTTCTTTCCATATTGATTTTCCATTCATCATACAAATATCAAGCCACGAAAGTAGATTTCTTTCATAATGGCGTAAGGCTTTCATGCTGCAATTGTGTTATGATGTGACCTTAACTCCCTTTAACTCCTTATTTTTCGGTGCATAATGCAAATATTGTAACTTTGCCAAAACGAATCAAAAATAACATTTGCACGATAAAAACAATATGCGTAACATTGCAATCATAGGCGGTGGAGCGGCAGGACACTTCGCTGCCATAGCGGCAAAGAAGGCTGAACATGAGTCTGTTGTAACCATTTTTGAAAAATCAGGAAGGGTTTTGGCTAAAGTTGGCGTGTCGGGGGGCGGTCGATGCAACCTTACTAACTCGTTTAACGATATATCCGACTTAAAACAGGCCTATCCACGGGGCGAGAAACTGCTGAAACGATTGTTCAAAACCTTTGATAATAAAGATGCTTTTCAATGGTTTGAACAACACGGAGTGGCTTTAGTTACGCAAGAAGATGAATGTGTTTTCCCTCGTTCGCAAAGTTCTCAATCGGTTATTGATTGTTTAACGCATACAGCAAGCAAATTGGGGGTGGTTACAAACTTACACCATGTACTGACGAAGATACAACAAATGGACAACAATCGATTGGAATTGCATTTTAAAGACAAAGCTCCACGCCAGTTTGATAAGGTTATTATTACTACGGGAGGGTCGCCACGCATAGGCGGTTTGCAATATTTAGCCGATTTAGGACACAAAATAGAACAGCCAGTACCATCGCTTTTCACCTTTAATATAAGGGAAAAAGCATTTTGTAATCTTATGGGAGCAGTTGTAACACCTGTTCAATTATCTATTCCTTCCACGAAGTTTCGTAGTCAAGGCGCATTGCTCATTACTCATTGGGGTATGAGTGGTCCTGCAACCTTGAAACTTTCATCGTATGCAGCACGCCATTTGGCAGAACAAAACTATCAATCGCCTGTTGCTATCAATTGGGTGAACGAGACAAACGCCCAACTTGTAGAACAAAATGTGATGGATTTGGCTTTGTTAAATCAAAAAAAGCAAGTGGCAAATGTGCGTCCTTACGATTTACCTTCGCGTGTTTGGAGTTATCTTTTGGAGCGTTCCAATATAGAAAAGGAGAAACGTTGGGGAGAAGTAGGGCGCAAAATGATGAATAAATTAGTGGAAACTTTGACCAATGACGTGCATCAAATCGCAGGAAAAGGTACGTTTCGAGACGAATTTGTTACCTGTGGCGGTGTAAGTTTGAAGAGTATCAATCCCAATACCTTAGAAAGCAAAGTTTGTTCTGGACTTTATTTTGCTGGCGAAGTGCTTGATATTGATGCCATAACGGGCGGTTTTAATCTTCAAGCAGCATGGACAACAGGGTTTGTAGCAGGGCAAAAATAAGGACAAAGATAAAATATCACGCAATAAAAATAAAAAAACTGACGAATGGTATTGACGATTTTAAGAGCAATAGTGCATTATGGGCTACATTTTGGCGCACCTTTTTTGTTTGCACAACTCTATAAAGGTGAACGAAAGATAAAGGCTTTTTGGATTTTAATGGCTACAATCCTCATCGATTTAGACCACCTTTTAGCTACGCCAATGTTTAATCCGTATCGTTGTAGCGTGGGTTTTCACCCTTTGCACTCTTATTTTATGGTAGCCATTTATGTGCTGATGTGCGTACTTCCTTTACAAAAATTGCATCTCCCTTGGTGGATTCGTCCACTTGGTATCGGTCTTTTGTTTCATATTCTTACCGATTTGCAAGACTTTTACCTGTGGCAACAATGGTTAATGTATTAGATTTTAATCTCTCCCCAACTTTCTTTCAATATAAAAAAGCTGGGGAGAGTTTGCTTTATTCTACTTTTTAATCCCTTTATAGAAAGGGTCAAAGTGAATGGTAATTAATAAATTTTCTTTCACAGGACGGTTATTTTTTGTCGCAGGATTCCATTTAGGCATACGAGCAACCAAGCGAATGGCTTCGGCACGGAAATGTTTTTCGGCTTCAGCAAGTAGTTGAGCTTGCTTTTGAGCGTTGAGTTTCTTGAATTTATCGCTCTTTGCTTGTAAATTCTTCACTTTTACAGCACGCGCACCAGTAACTTGTCCATCAAATTCTATGCTGAATGCCACCTCAACATCGGCTTCAATGCGCATTTTACGAGTAGGAATGGTGTAAAGTTGGTACTCCTTAAAATAAGTTTCCATTGCTTCTTTTCCGCCCACATATTGCGGCATAACATCGGCAGACGAAGTTTTCATTTGAGATTTTAACGACTCTAAGGTGCTGCGAAGTTTATCAAATTCGACTGTACCGAGAATGATTTTTCCATTTGGGTCAATGAGATACAAGGTTGGAATCCACTCCACATTGTACAAACGGTCAATGGTTGTTTCCTTTTTCCACTTTTTTAATTCGCTCACTTGTGTCCAATTCATTTGATATTTGTCCCAATAAGTTTTCACCCAAGTTTCCTTATTGGTATCGAACGAAATGCCAATGATGCGAAAATTATAGTTCATAAAATCGTTCCATAGTTGCTTCATCGCTGGAATTTCCTTTCTACAATCAGGACACCATGACGCCCAAAAGTCTAAAAGAATGTAGTTTCCACGAAAAGATTCAAGTTTTATGTCTTTTCCATCGGCAGTACGGAGCGAAAAATTAGGTGCAGTTGTACCTGGTTTCAATAGATTTGTAGCATATTTGCTATCCAAATCTTGTGCAAAGGCAGTAGCGAAAGTTGCTACGAAGAGCATAGCTGATAGAATAATTCTTTTCATTTTATCTTTGTTTTTTATTGTTGTTTCTTTTTGAAAATAAATTGGACGAGTCTGACAGAGTCTGACAAGTCTGACTTTGCGACCGATTCAGACGTGCGGTTGTTGCTTTTCGATTGTCAATGTTTGGTCGCAATATTCCACAACGGCTGGTCGGTGGGTGATGAAAATGATGGTTTTATCGTGCTTTTCCAACAAGTTTTTGAGCAATTGACGTTCCGTTTCGGGGTCAAGTGCTGAGGTTGCTTCATCGAAAAGCATGATAGAACGATTACGAAGTAACGCTCTTGCGATAGAAATGCGCTGGGCTTGTCCTTCACTGAGTCCGCCTCCCTGTTCTGTACATTCGGTTTCGAGTCCATTAGGCAAGTCGAATACAAATTCAGCGCAACTCTGTTTTAACGCTTTCTTCATTTCTTCGTCAGTAGCTGTGATTTTTCCCAATCGCAAATTATCACGTATTGTTCCACTCATCAAGGTGTTTCCTTGCGGTACATAAACAAAATTGGTGCGCAAAAGTGGACTTAATTGTTTATTTTCCAACTTGTTATATATTTCCACCATGCCATTCATAGGTTTTAAAAGGGCAAGAATGATGCGTACTAAGGTAGTTTTACCCGAACCAGTTTCGCCTAAAATGGCAGTGCAAGAACCAGGGTAGAAGTCATAATTAAGGTGTTCTATGACATTATCTTCCGAATCTTCGTAAGCAAAAGTAACATTCTTGAAACGTACACCACATGGCGAATCCATAACAATAGAGTCGCCTTGCTCCTCTAAAGGGTCTTCTTCTAACTCCATTAAACGTTCAGCAGCGGTGAAAACTGATACAAATGACGGAACTAAACGAGTCAATTGGCGAGCTGGACTTTGTATTCTATTGACCAATTGTAGGAAAGCTGTCATGCCACCAAAGGTCAGTGTACCCGCCGAAAGTCGTATGGCTGCCCAACCAAATGCTATTAAATAGCCAATGGAAAAACCAAGATTGAGAACAAGATAAGAGAAAACCGAGAATTTTGTACGGCGTACTATGTTGTTACGCAATACACTTTGTGTTCCCTCCAAGCGATTTACAGCTTCGCTATCACCCTCTAACGTCTTGATGAGCATGCGGTGTTGTATGGTTTCTTGCAAGATACTTTGCACCTTTGAATCGGAATTTCTTACCTCACTTGTTAGGTGTCGCATCTGTCTCATGTAGATTTTGCTGAACACAACGAAGATAGGAATCATAATAACAATAACGATTGCCAACCGCCAATCCATTGCAAAAAGATAGAAAAACGCCCCCAAGAAGAGTGCCAAAGTAGACAATGAGTTGGGAATGATTTCTGTTAAAAAGTTCACAACATTAGCAACGTCAATCTCTAAGCGGTTCAGCACATCGCCTGAATGATGACTTTCTTTGCCTTTCCATTCGGAACGGAGAATGCGGTCTAATAGTTTTTGTTGCATTCTGTTCTGTGCTTTTATCCCTAAAAGGTTGCGTATCCAAACCGAAGTGATGTTTAATGCAAAGTCGCAAAGTATCAAAACGCCCATGAGTAATACGGCTGTGATGATTTCACCCTTTACTTCGTGCGATGCAACATCTATGGCATGCTGCACAGCCCATACCGAAGAAAGCGAAACAACCACACCAAGCAATCCTATCAAAGCATTGAGAGAGGCTTGTAATCGGTTGCCTTTCCATGCCACCCACAACCATTTTAGAATTTCTTTGGCAGTATATTTTGTTTTAGGAATCTTAAATATGTTACTTAATTTCATTCTTAATTTGTGTCAGACAATCCGTTTCATATCTATTATTTGCGTGAGTCAGCACCCAACATGAGTTTTTTACGCAATGTAGAATAATAATTATGCCCACGACGTTTAACGATTCGTGTTACAAAAGGAGCCTTATGAATGGTTAGAACAGTTCCTTCGTGCAAGTTGATTGACCTTCCGTCAATGGCAACAAGGAAGTTATGGCTGCGGCTTTCGACCTCTATTTTTATTTCAACATTGTCGTTTAAAACAATCGGACGAATGTTTAAACTGTGAGGGGCAACAGGGGTTAAACTCAAAATCGCACTGTGTGGCACTAAAATTGGCCCTCCATTCGACAGCGAATAAGCCGTTGAACCCGTTGGAGTGCTGACGATAAGCCCATCGGCAAGGTAGGTTACAAGATATTCGCCATTGATATTGACGTGAATTGTAATCATAGAAGCATTGTCACGCTTAAGGATTGCAATGTCGTTAAGGGCATAAGGATAGGCTTCGATGATTTCGCTTTCCGATTCTAACTTAATAATAGCACGTTCATCAATGTCGAAACTGCCGTTATAAATATCGTCTAACGTTTCTTTTATCTCGCTTGGGGAAATATTAGCGAGGAACCCTAAACGCCCCATATTGACTCCGATAATAGGAATTTGTTTTGCTCCCACTTTGCTGGCAGCACGCAAAAAAGTTCCATCACCGCCTAATGAAATCGCATAATCGGTATTAAAATTGGCACCATCGAACACGCCTGAAACATGTATATCTTCGTTTAAGTCTTTGCAAAGGTCGTTGTAGAAACCTTCTTCCATGTAAATTTCGGCTTCACGCTTGGCTAAATAGTCAAGCACCTCCCATATATGTACTGTTTCTAAGGCTTGTCTATCGTTGCCAAAAATAGCAAAACTAAGTTTCTTTTTCGACATATCATTTCTTGTTTTATGGTCTGCTAACCTTTTTTCTGCACTATTTTGTACATCTTTTCTGTATCACTCTTTCGCTCAATCATGAATAATTTTGTATATTTGCATGTGCGTTAGAATGCAAAGAATATGGGGTGAGAAACACTTTTTATCTATTGTGTTGTCAATAAAGTAGACCCTTTTCCTTGCAAAAATAGCGAATTAAGTTGGATTTTTAAAGAATAAAGCAAAAAATATATGGCAAAGGTATATGAATTTCTTGCCAATGGCTTTGAAGATATTGAGGCTTTGGCACCCGTAGATATTCTCCGCCGAGGTGGAGTAGAAGTGAAAACTGTAAGTATTTCTGACAGTTTAATGGTGGAATCGGCTAATGGTGTAACCATGAAAGCCGACCTTTTGTTTACCGAAACTGCCGATTTTATGGACGCAGATATGCTCCTTTTACCTGGCGGAATGCCTGGTGCGGCTAATTTAAACCTACACGATGGACTGCGTTCTCTGCTCGTTGCTTACAATGAAGCAGGCAAAAAGTTAGGTGCAATCTGTGCGGGTCCTATGGTTTTAGGCTCAGTTGGTGCCTTGAAAGGTAAGCGTGCAACGTGTTATCCAGGCTTTGAAAAACGATTAACAGGTGCAGAACATACAGGCGAATTATGTACAATAGATAAGAATATTACAACGGGAAAAGGTCCTGCTGCTGCCTTTATGTATGGCTTTGCAATATTAACGCAACTCACTTCAGAGGCTAAAGCAAAGGAAATTAAGGACGCTATGCTCATCACAGAGATGATGAAACTGCATTAAAGCTTTGAAATGATGAATTATATCGTAATCGTTGCAGGCGGAAAAGGGTTGAGAATGGGTAGCGAAATGCCCAAACAATTTCTTCCAATCAATGGGAAACCTGTGTTGATGCACACCATTGAGCGTTTTCATCACTATGATGCGGAAATGAAAATTATTGTGGTTCTGCCGCAAGACCAGCAAGCAATGTGGCATGAATTATGCGAAAAACATGCTTTCAATATTGAGCATCAAGTTGCAAATGGAGGTGAAACTCGCTTTGAATCATCGAAGAATGGTTTGGCTATGATACCTGATAGCGATGACGGATTGGTGGGTTTTCACGATGGTGTGCGCCCTTTTGTTTCCGAAGAAACCATCAAACGTTGCTTCGATGAGGCTCAAAAAACGTGTGCTGCCATTCCTGTGCTGCCTGTTATCGACAGTTTGCGCCAAGTAGACCAAAACGGAAATTCGAAAAGTGTAGACCGTTCAGCCTTCAGAAGTGTGCAAACGCCACAAGTTTTCAATATTGCAATGGTAAAAATGGCATTCGTTCAACCTTTTCAAACTACTTTTACAGACGATGCAACCGTTATGGAACAGTTTGGTTGTAAGGTTTCTTTGGTGGAAGGTAATAGCGAAAACATCAAAATAACAACACCATTCGACTTGAAAGTTGCTGAAATTATCGCAGCCAACCAATAAAAATAAAAAACAATGGATATACTCCAACAAGATTTAATGTACCTTTCAGGCGTGGGACCACGCAAAAAAGAGATTCTAAGCAAGGAGCTTGGCGTCAATACTTATCGTGATTTGTTGGAATATTATCCTTACAAATACGTTGATAGAACGAAGATTTACCTCATTTCAGAGTTAGTTCCTGATATGCCTTTTGTTCAAATTAAAGGCCGTATCCTTAGCTTTGAAGAGTTTGAAATGGGCAAAAGAAAGAAACGAGTTGTGGCTCATTTCAGCGATGGGCACGGCGTTTGCGACCTCGTTTGGTTTAATGGTTCGCAATATATCTACAAAAACTATATCATAGGGAAGGAATACATTGTCTTCGGAAAGCCCACTGTCTACAACGGAAGGTTCAATTTTTCGCACCCAGATATTGACGAGGCGTCAGAATTGCAACTCAACGATATGGGAATGCAGCCTTTTTACATCACCACAGAAAAGATGAAAAAGGCAGGAATAACATCGCGTGCCATAGAGAAATTGACCAAAACACTCATCGCAAAGCTAAATACCACCTTGCCCGAAACACTCCCTGATTTTATAACGGAACGCTTACACTTGATTTCAAGGAACGAAGCTGTGCGTAAAATCCATTATCCTAAGTCGATAGAAGACACGCAACGTGCGAAAGTTCGCTTAAAATTTGAAGAACTTTTTTATGTCCAACTCAATATATTAAGGTATGCCAGCGACCACAGACGCAAGTATCGTGGACTTTATTTCAAGAAAGTTGGCGCACAATTCAATTGGTTTTATGCGCACAATCTGCCCTTTGAACTCACCAATGCTCAAAAGCGTGTGATGAAAGAAATACGTGCTGATATGGGCAGTGGGCAGCATATGAACCGCCTTTTGCAAGGTGATGTAGGTTCAGGCAAAACACTTGTGGCGCTTATGTCAATGCTAATAGCAGTTGATAATGGCTTTCAAGCGTGCTTAATGGCACCTACTGAAATCTTAGCAGAGCAACATTTGCAAACGCTAAAAGATTTTTTGAAAGGCATGAATCTGCGCATTGAACTTTTAACAGGCATTGTAAAAGGCAAAAAACGCAAGGAAGTTTTAGACGGACTCCTTGATGGTTCGATTCATATTATTGTGGGAACGCACGCTATTATAGAAGATAAAGTGCAATTCAATAATTTAGGTTTGGCAGTCATAGACGAACAACACCGTTTCGGAGTCGCACAAAGAGCCAAACTATGGAGCAAGAATGAAAATCCACCCCATGTACTTGTGATGACAGCAACGCCTATTCCACGCACTTTAGCCATGACTATTTATGGCGATTTAGACGTGAGTGTGATTGATGAACTGCCTCCTGGACGCAAACCGATACAAACAATTCATAAGTTTGACACCCAAACTGTAAGTCTTTACGATGGCATTCGCAAGCAAATTCAGTTGGGTCGCCAAGTTTATATTGTGTTCCCTTTGATAAAAGAAAGTGAGAAAATAGACCTTAAAAACCTTGAAAGTGGCTATGAAGCCTTAAAGGAAGTGTTCCCAGAATGCTCTATGAGCAAGATTCATGGCAAGATGAAAGACAAGGAAAAGGAGGCAGAAATGAAACTTTTTGTCGAGGGAAAAACTCAAATATTGGTGGCTACAACGGTCATAGAAGTAGGCGTGAACGTTCCTAATGCCAGTGTAATGGTCATTCTTGATGCGCAACGTTTCGGACTTTCCCAACTCCACCAGTTGCGAGGACGTGTTGGACGTGGCGCAGAACAAAGCTATTGCATACTCGTTACCAATCAGAAATTAACCACAGAGACACGCAAACGCATTGAAATCATGTGCGATACCAACGACGGATTCGAGATAGCTGAAGCCGATTTGAAGCTCCGTGGACCTGGCGACCTTGAAGGAACGCAACAAAGTGGTATTGCTTTCGATTTAAAAATCGCCGACATTGCACGCGACGGACAGTTGGTGCAAATGGCACGAGATGAGGCTAAGCGCATTATAGAAGACGACCCAACCTGCTCAAAAAGTGAATATTCTTTACTTTGGAACCGATTGAAAGAGTTAAGAAAAACTAATATAAATTGGGCTGCAATATCTTAGTAATTATTACAAATATAATTGAAAAAGCCTAATATAAAGGAATTTTCGTCTAAAAATATTTTTTCTTAGCAAAGCAACACCATGAAATATAATTGCAATAAAAACTGTTAAGGGGAAAGTATTTATAAAAGAAATTACTTATCTTTGCAACGTTTGTGAAATAAATCGTTAACTTTTTGTATTGGTTAACGTGTTCATTTAAACCCAATCGTAACTATATTATGTTTCGATTTTCATTCTTAACCGAATAGATAAGTAAACAATGACTTTGAAGAAATTTGTAAAAACAATAGGATTATCGGCTCTTTTGGGGTTTATAGCAGTTCCTGCTTGCGCCCAAGACTTGATTGCACGCCAATCACCGGTAGACCGTCGTACAAAGAGTTTGGACACAATTGTAATCAATCGCTTACAAGAATCTGAAGAGATAGCCAACCCATCAGCTTCTATTTATAGTGATTGGAGCAATAGCCGCACACACGCTTCTGGCTATCTTCCTGATGTTTATAAAATAGACTTGCGTGGTTTCCACATGCCAACACCAAGCCGTGTCGTAACAAGTAACTACGGACGCCGTTGGGGACGCGCTCATAAGGGACTCGATATTAAGGTTTATATTGGCGATACCATACGTTCTGCATTCTCAGGCAAAGTGCGTGTCGTAGGAAATGAACCACGAGGCTACGGAAGATATGTTATCATTCGCCATAATAATGGACTTGAAACTTATTATGGACACCTTTCAAAACAAATTGTACATGCCAATCAAATTGTTAGAGCAGGCGAACCTATTGCTCTCGGTGGTAATACAGGACGTTCAACAGGTTCTCACCTTCACTTCGAAACACGCCTCGCAGGTGTAGCTATCAACCCTGCTTTGCTTTTCGATTTTCCTCATCAAGACGTAACAGGCGACTTTTATACGTTCCGTCGTAGCACTTTGGAAAGCGAGTCAGCACGTGCAACAGCACTTCGTGGTAAAGCTGCAAGCCCAGGCTATTCTCGTGAGAACATTCAAGGTACTGGTCGTTCGTCATATAAGAGCCAGAACGTATCAACCGATTATTCTTCACGCCGCCCAAGTCAAGCGCAAACAAGCAATAGTCAGATTCTTTACCACAAGGTGGCAGAAGGCGAAACATTGGAATCAATTGCAAAACAACACGGCATAACAAAGGAACAACTTTGTAAACTCAACCATTTGGGCATTTATACCCGACTCGTTGATGGGCAAATATTAAGATATAGCTAATCGTTTAAGTAAGAAAATTATAAAGAAAAGGAGCAATTTCGTAAGAAGTTGCTCCTTTTGTTTTGAAGGGAGTTGGGGGATTTTAGTTTTTTGGACGAGTCGGACTTGTCGGACGGGTCTGATGTGGGGTTGTTTTAAAAGCAAAGTCGGACAAGTCGGACAAGTCTGACTCGTCCGACCAGTCCGACCAGTCCGAAACTCCCACGAACAAGGGCGCAAGCTACAGAAAACGTGACTCTTTCGCTTTCTTATTTCCATTCTTTCGCTTTCTCTTTTCCATTCTTTGCTTTGCCTATTTCTATTCTTTGCTTTGCCTATTTCCATTCTTTTCTTTTCTCCTGCAACATTCTTTGCTTTCCTCAAACAAAATTCTCCCATAAAAAAAGCCGCCCAACAGAATGATGGACGCAATAAAAGTGGAATCTCGGTGAATAAATTTTTGAATATTTTTTTGAAAAATAATTGAATTATCGTGCAAATTGTTCTCAAATTAAATCAATGTTGTTTGCTCTTGTTTTTAAAACAGCCTCTTTTGAGTGGCAAAACAGGCTGTTTTGAGTGGCAAAATAGGCTGTTTTGTAGTTTAAAACAATAGATTTTATTATTTTCTTTGTGCAAAAAGAAAATAATTAGATAGTTTTGTGTTCTCAATGAAATATTTATACTCAACTTGATATGCCTTTGTAACTGAATGCTGATACAATAATTATCGCTATTGCAATCGTTTGCATAAGGTGGAATAAATTTGTTGCAAGAAGATTTTGCTATTTTATTTTATTATGCTTACCTTTGGCAAAAATAATAACCGCTGTATGAATTTACAATTTAGCATTGAATATAAAACATATTACGGACAAGAATTAGTCCTAAATATTCTCAACTGTAAGGAATTGGGCGATAAATCAGTTTGCCAATACCGCATGCACACTCAAGACGGCTTTCTTTGGACGGTTGAAATAAATAAAGAAGTGAAGCCTGGAACAGAACTCGATTACTATTATAGCGTCTATGTGGGCGATAACGAGGAAAGAAGAGGATGGAGCATGGCGCCTCATCGTGTTGCTTTCAATTCGACAAATGCGCGAAATTATAAGATTTTCGACCATTGGCGTGAAATTCCTGATAATGCTTATCTTTACACTTCGGCAATCACCAATTGTGTGGTGAACGCAAAGATAGAGTCTTTGAAATTGGAAAAATATGGCAGATATGTTTGCTTAAAGGTTCGTGCGCCACAATTGGTTGCTGGTGACCAGCTCTATCTCATCGGTTCTGACCCTATTATGGGCGCATGGAAGGAGAAAAATGCGCTGAAAATGACAGAAGTGGCTACCAATGAGTGGGCGGTTTCTTTAGATGTTAGTCGATTGGCTGACAATAATTTAGAGTTTAAATTCATTATTGTAAATCCCGATAAGGAGTATTCTCCAATGTGGGAAAACTGCATGAATCGCACCATTGAGTTGCCTAAAATGGAAGATGGCGATGCCATTATCTATGAGTTAGATGAGGCTCGTTTCACGTTAGCTCCTGTTCGTGTAGCTGGTACGCTTGTTCCTCTGTTCTCTTTGCGTTCAAACGATAGTTTTGGAGTTGGCGACTTTGGCGACTTAAAGAAGATGGTAGATTGGGTAAGCATGACTCATCAAAAGGTTTTGCAAATACTTCCTATCAACGATACAACCACAACTCACACATGGACAGACTCTTATCCGTATAGCTGTATTTCAATTTTTGCACTTCACCCACAATATGCTGACCTAAATAGTTTGCCAGCATTGAAGGATAAAGAGCAAAAAGCACGTTTCGAGAAAGAGCGTAGAGAGCTAAATGCACTTCCTCAAATGGATTATGAGCGTGTGAACAACGCTAAAAACGAATATTTGAAACTGATTTTCAAACAAGAGGGCGAGAAAGCATTGGATAGCAAAGAGTTTAAAAAATTCTTTGCAGAAAACGAAAGCTGGCTTGTTCCTTATGCTCAATACTGCTCACTGAGAGAAAAGTATGGTACAGCTAACTTTAATCAATGGGCTGACCATAAGCAATGGAACGAAGAAGACCGTAAAGATTGATGCTTACCGCATTGACCACGTTTTAGGTTTCTTCCGTATTTGGGAAATTCCAGTACATGCCGTACATGGTTTGTTAGGACAGTTTGCTCCGTCGTTGGGTATGACACGCGAAGAAGTGGAAGGCTACGGATTGCGTTGGCAGGAAGAACTTTTCACCGAACCATTCATTACTGATTGGGTATTGGCACGTATCTTCCGTGAACACGCTGACGAGGTTCGTGAACGTTATTTGGAGCGTACATGGGGCGACCGCTATAAGATGAAATCGGAATACGATACCCAACGCAAGGTTGAAGCTGCTTTCCACGGCATGGAAACCGAAAAAGATATTTGGATTCGTGATGGTTTGTATGCTTTGATAAGCGATGTGCTATTTGTTCGCGACCATAAAGACCCAAATAAATTCCACCCACGCATCAGCGTTCAGATGGATTTCATTTACGAAAGTCTTTACGATTGCGACAAACAAGTGTTCAATACGCTTTATAACGATTACTTCTATCGTCGCAACAACCAGTATTGGTATCAAGAAGCAATGAAGAAATTGCCACGATTGGTCAATGCTACACGTATGTTGGTGTGTGCTGAAGACTTAGGAATGGTTCCTGATTGCGTAGATTGGGTAATGAAAGAATTGCGCATATTGAGCCTTGAAATACAAGCAATGCCAAAAGACCCGAAAGTTCGCTTTGGTTATTTGGGGGCAAACCCATACGGAAGTGTCAGCACAATATCAACCCACGATATGGCAACCCTGCGCCAATGGTGGGACGAAGATTGGGAACGTGCGCAAGACTATTATAATAGTATGTTGCACCAAGGCGGTCCTGCGCCACACCCAATGCCAGGTTGGTTGGCAAAAGACATTGTAGACCGACATTTAACATCGCCAAGTATGCTCTGTATTCTCGGTATTCAAGACTGGATGAGCATAGATGAAAGATTAAGATTGGCTGATGCCGATGCCGAACGTGTAAACATTCCTGCCAATCCAAAACACTATTGGCGATACCGAATGCACGTTAGCATTGAGCAACTGATGAAGAATAAAGATTTTAACAATACTATTTCAGACTTAATTGTAAGTTCTGGACGATAAAAAGAAGAGAGAAATGGGACGTATTTTGCTACGTCCCACTGCTCGTATAATAAGGATAAAGAAAAAGAGGGTATGAAAAGATTGAAGATATTGATTGTTTTTGCGATTTGCTCGCTCATGGCTATGGCGCAAACTATCGGAGTTGATATGGGCGAAGAGAGTAGAATATTGCGCTCGCCTAATGAAAATGTATTCTTGATGTTCAATATTGCGAACGGTAAACCTTACTACCGTGTGGCTTACAAGCACACTCGTGTGATACACGATTCTTTCCTCGGATTGGAATTGGCAAAAAGTAAATACGCAAGCAAAGGAAAAGAAGAAACCGACTTAATGGACGGTTTTAAACTTATAGATAGTAAAACTTCTACTTTCGACGAAACATGGAAGCCTGTTTGGGGCGAAACAGAGGAAATACGCAACCATTACAACGAATTGGCAGTTACTTTGAAACAGGAAAAGACCAATCGTGAAATGATAATTCGTTTCCGTGTTTACGATGACGGAGTAGGTTTCCGCTACGAATTTCCACAACAAAAGGATTTGAATTACTTTATTATAAAGGAAGAACATACGCAGTTTAAAATGACTGGCGACCATAAAGCATGGTGGCTACCGGGCGATTACGATACGCAAGAACAGGAAACACAAGAGAGTAGATTGTCGGAAATTCGTGGAAAGTTTCACGATGCTGTGAATTGGGGTAACTCTTCGGTGGCTACATTCTCTGAAACAGGTGTGCAAACTGCCTTGCAAATGAAGTCGGACGATGGTCTTTACATCAACATTCATGAGGCTGCGTGCATCAATTACCCAATCATGCACCTTAATTTGGACGACAAAAACATGGTGTTCGAGAGTTGGCTAACCCCTGATGCAACAGGCATGAAGGGCTATATGCAAACCCCTTGTCAAACTCCATGGCGCACAATTCTTGTCAGCGATGATGCTCGAGATATGCTTTCAAGCAATCTTATCCTTAATTTGAATGAACCTTGCAAAATAGAAGATACAAGTTGGATTCACCCAACCAAATATGTTGGTGTGTGGTGGGAAATGATTGTGGGCAAAAGCAGTTGGAGTTACACCGATGAATACCCTTCTGTGAAACTCGGAGAAACCGATTATAGTAAGGCAAAACCTAACGGACGACATGGTGCAACCACGGCAAACGTAAAGAAATACATCGACTTTGCAGCAGAAAATGGCATCGACCAAGTGTTGGTTGAGGGCTGGAACATAGGTTGGGAAGATTGGATTGGACATTCAAAAGACTATGTTTTCGACTTCGTTACCCCTTATCCCGACTTCGATATCGCCTATTTGAACAAGTATGCGCACGAAAAAGGTGTGAAATTGATGATGCACCACGAAACATCTTCAAGCACTTTGAACTATGAACGCCACCTTGAAAAAGCGTTTAACTTGATGAATAAATATGGTTACGATGCCGTTAAAACAGGTTATGTAGGCGATATTATCCCACGAGGCGAATACCATTTTTCACAACCGATGAACAATCACTATATGTACGTTGTGAAAGAAGCCGCTAAACATCATATTATGGTGAATGCACACGAGGCAGTTCGCCCAACAGGATTGTGCAGAACTTATCCTAACATGATTGGAAATGAAAGTGCAAGAGGTACTGAATACGAAGCATTTGGCGGTAGTAAGCCTGACCATACAGTAATTCTTCCGTTTACAAGATTGCAAGGTGGTCCGATGGATTATACCCCTGGCATCCTTGAAACTCAATTGAAAACATGGAGCGACAATCCTAATTTTGTTCACACAACCCTCGTTGGACAGTTGGCACTCTATGTTACCATGTACAGTCCGCTGCAAATGGTAGCCGATTTACCAGAGAATTACAAGAAATACAACGATGCTTTCCAATTCATTAAGGACGTTCCTTGCGATTGGGACAGAACAATTTATTTGGAAGCAGAGCCTGCCGATTACATCACAGTGGCTCGTCGAGATAAAAAAACAAATGATTGGTACATCGGAGGAAAGTGCGATGAGAACGGACACAAGAGTGTTTTGAAACTCGATTTCCTTGACGAAAATTATTCATACGATTGTACGATTTATCAAGATGCAAAGAATGCGCATTACGAAAAGAACCCTAAAGCCTACAAAATCACACATAAGAAAGTGAAGAAAGGCGATGTCTTGAAGCTGACAATGGCACCTGGTGGTGGCTTTGCCGTATCTTTAGAGGCACGTTGGAATGGCGAAGAACGATGTGAACACTAACAAAGATGTAATAAACGGATTGCTTTATTAAATAAAATAGGAAACTTAACAAAGTAAAAGTATAACTGGTATGAAATCAAAATACAGCATAATCACGCTAATGGCAACTTTTCTGTTTACGCTGACAGCACAAGCACAGAATGTTTTCAACGAAGTAAACTACACTCCAAAGCAGACAACTTTTAAGTTGAATGCACCCAAGAAACCTACCATTCGTTTATATGCAGTAGGCAGAGGAGGAAAAGCTGAAAAGAAAGTAAAGATGAAACAAACATCAGAGAATGTTTGGCAAGCTACTATCAATGGCGATTTAAAAGGTAAATTTTATACTTTTGACATTGGTAAAGGCGAAACTCCAGGAGTTTTTGCTAAAGCAGTGGGCTGTAACGGGCAGCGTGGTGCTATCATTGATATGAAAACAACCAATCCTATAGGTTGGGAAAACGACGATATACTCGTTTTGCAGAATCCAACTGACTTGATTATCTACGAAATGCACCATCGTGATTTCTCTATTGATAAATCTTCGGGGTTGATGAATAAAGGAAAATTCCTTGCTTTGACCGAGCAAAAAGCTATTAAACATTTAAAAGAATTGGGTATCAATGCTGTTCATATTCTTCCATCTTACGACTTTGCTTCTGTCAATGAGGGCAATACAACCGACCCACAATACAATTGGGGCTACGACCCATTGAATTATAATGTACCAGAAGGCAGTTATTCGAACGATGCAGAGTTGCCTTCTCGCCGTATTCTTGAATTTAAACAAATGGTACAAGCTTTGCATAAAGCAGGCATTCGTGTCATTCTTGACGTGGTTTACAATCACACATTTGACATCGAAGGTAGCAATTTTGAACGCACTTTCCCCAAGGCTTACTATCGATACACGGCAGACGGAAAGCCAAGCAATGGTTCAGGGTGTGGCAATGAAACTGCTTCAGAAAAACCATTGATGCGAGAATTTATGCTCGAAAGTATGAAATATTGGATGAAAGAATACCATATTGATGGCTTTAGAGTAGACCTTATGGGCATTCATGATATTGAAACGATGAATATTATCCGAAATGAACTTACCGCATTTAACCCCAATGTTTTCATTTATGGCGAGGGTTGGAGTGCAGGAAAATGCGCTTATCCAACCGAAAAGCTCGCTGTTAAAGCCAATATGAAGCAGATGCCAGGCATTGCAGCCTTCTCTGACGAGTTGCGTGACGCTCTCCGTGGTCCATTTAACGATGACAAACAAGCCGCATTCCTTGGAGGAATTGCAGGCTTTGAGGAAAGCATTAAGGCTGGTATAGCAGGTATGATAGCCCACCCACAAGTAGATTATTCAAAAGTAAACTACTCGAAAGAACCATGGGCTAATGAGCCTACGCAAATGATTTCTTACGTTAGCTGCCACGATGATATGTGTTTGGTAGACAGAATCAAAGCCTCTATTCCTGAAGCAGCGTATGATATGGACGAATTAATACGCTTAAACCAATTGGCACAAACTGCCGTTTTCACTTCGCAAGGTGTTCCTTTCATGTTATCGGGCGAAGAAATGCTGCGTGATAAGAAGGGTGTGCATAATTCTTACAACTCGCCTGACGAAATAAACCATTTGGATTGGAATAATTTAAAGACTTATCCACAAGTATTCGCTTACTATAAAGGACTCATTCATTTGCGCAAAGCTCACCCAGCATTCCGCCTTGGCAGTGCTGAACTTGTGCGTAAACATTTAGAATTTCTCCCTTCACAAGATTGTTTGGTAGCTTTCCGTTTGAAAAATCATGCAGGTGGCGATAAGTGGAACAATATTTATGTGGTCTTAAATGGAAGTACAAATCTTCAAACCATAAATATTCCGAACGGAAAGTACACTATCGTTGCCAACAATGGTGTGGTTGATGAAGCTGGAATTGGCGAAATGGAAGGTGGCGAAGTAATGATTGATGCACAAACAGCCCTCATTTTACACGATTAATTTAGAAAAAATCAATATGAAACGACTTACATTATTCTTCTCGCTTTGCTTTTTAGCACTTAGCATCAATGCGAAAATAGAAATAAAAAAACTTGAACCTACGACATGGTTTGTAGGAATGAAGGACGCTTCTTTGCAATTAATGGCATACGGCGATAACATTAAGAATGCAGATGTTACGATTAATTATGCTGGTGTGCGTATAGACTCGCTTGTTCGTCTTGATTCGCCCAATTATTTGCTTATTTATTTGAATTTGAAAGATGCAAAAGCGGGTACTATGAACATTGATTTTAAAGTTGGAAAGCAGAAAACAATGGTAAAATATAACCTCCTTGAACGCTCTATGGCAGGCGAACAGCGCAAGGGATTTGATAATTCGGACGTGCTTTATATGCTTATGCCCGACCGTTTTGCCAATGGAAATCAAAAGAATGACGTGGTAAAGGGCATGCAAGACCAGCTCTGCAATCGCAACGAACCGAGTCTTCGACATGGCGGAGATATTGCTGGCATTATGCAACACTTAGATTATTTCACTGATTTGGGTGTTACTGCTCTTTGGTTTACGCCTGTTTTGGAGAACGACCGAGCCCTCATTGATGCTTGCCACGAGCGTGGAATGAAGGTGGTAATGGATATGATTTTCAACCATTGTGGCGACTATCATATATGGAACAAGGACATTCCTTCAAAAGATTGGTTCAACAATCCTAACTATGGCTTGCAAACTTCCTATAAACTCACGCCTGTTCTCGACCCCTACGCAAGCAAAGTAGATATGGCTGAAACCGTTGATGGTTGGTTTGTTAGCTCAATGCCCGACCTCAATCAACGCAACAAACACGTCATGCAGTATCTTATTCAAAACTCAATTTGGTGGATAGAGACTGTTGGAATCGACGGAATACGTATGGATACTTACCCATACGCTGACCGAAAGGCAATGGCACAATGGATGAAACGCCTCGATATGGAGTATCCAAACTTTAATACCGTAGGCGAAACATGGGTAACAGAACCTGCTTATACGGCTGCATGGCAGAAGGATAGCAAACTTTCTGATGAGAATAGCTACCTTAAAACTGTCATGGACTTTGCCTTTTTCGACCGCCTTTCAATGGCAAAGAACGAGGAAACAGACGATTGGTGGAAGGGTTTGAACCGCATTTACAATTCTCTTTGCTACGATTACCTCTACAAAGACCCATCAAGCGTTATGGCATTCATAGAAAACCACGATACCGACCGATTTCTCGGCAATGGCAATGATACCTTGGCACTCAAACAAGCATACGCGCTTTTGCTTACTATGAATCGTATTCCACAACTTTATTACGGTACGGAAGTCATGATGAACGGTACAAAAGAGGTTACTGACGGCTATGTACGTAAGGATTTCCCAGGTGGATTTGCAGGCGACAAAGCCAATAAGTTTACTCGTGAAGGACGTACAGAGATGGAAGATTCCATGTTCGACTACACTTCACGCTTATTGCATTGGCGCAAAGGCAACGAGGTTATTATTCATGGCAAGCAAACGCAGTTTATTCCATTCCACGGCATTTACGTTTTGGCACGCCAATACAATGGCAAAACCGT